>Ga0073934_10000593_pt1 | contig 101280 bp, 93 predicted proteins | sample LarsenN4metaG_FD_76834 | JGI IMG/M metagenome (GOLD analysis project Ga0073934, IMG submission 76834) | Hot spring sediment bacterial and archeal communities from British Columbia, Canada, to study Microbial Dark Matter (Phase II) - Larsen... ...
GGGCTTGGGAGGAGGGAGTTCACGGGCGACGGCATGATCCTGAAAGCCAGCGTTCTTGTGGGAGCCGTCGCAGAAAGGTTTGTGGGCAGAGCGGCCGCAGCGGCAGAGCGAAACGGTGATGCGGCCGGCAAGGCCGAAGGTCGCGCCTTGAGGATCACAGATTTCGAAATCACCTTCAATGCGAAGCGGACCGTTGTTGTTCACCGTAATCTTCGTCGCGGCCATCTGAGCCTCCGAGCCTCACTTCTGAAGTGGCAAGAATAGCGTCTTTCGAAAGTCAAAGGCAAAGGATTATCGCAGAGCACGCCGAGAACCGCAGAGAGCCTGGTGAATCGTTGCACCGCCGGGATCACTACCTCGGATAGGCGGGGGCCGTGTGGCCTCGCGGTTCAGGGTAGCAGGTAGTGTCCAAGGCAGGCACGCAGGCCTGCCCCTACACGCCAGGCCGGCTGGAAGCCGGCGATACCGGCGAATTTCAGTATTTTGGCACGGAGGAATCCACCTGGTCGGACCAGGCGAGGATGCCGCCCTTGAGATTCCAAATCTTGCGGAAGCCGGCCTTGCGCAGGAAGTCCACGGCTTCGGCGGAACGCTTGCCGGAACGGCAGTGCACGACGATTTCGCGCGAGCTATCGAGTTCGTGTGCGCGGCGCGGCACATCACCGAGCGGAATCAGATAGCCGTGCAGATTGCAAATCTGGTACTCGTGCGGCTCGCGGACGTCGAGGATGAAGAAGTTGTCACCGCGGTCGAGGCGCTGCTTCAATTCGCGCGGCTCGATTTCTGGGACGGTGACTGCTGGCCCAGGGGCTTCTTCGCCGCGCACGCCGCAAAATTCATAGTAGTCAATCAGCTTGGTGACCGTGGGTCGCTCGCCGCAGACAGGGCAATCGGGGTTCTTGCGCAGCTTCATCTCGCGGAAGCGCATGCCCAGCGCGTCGAACAGAAGCAGGCGGCCGACCAGAGAATCGCCGCGGCCGAGGATGAGCTTGATGGTCTCCATGGCCTGGATGGAGCCGATGATGCCGGGAAGCACACCAAGAACGCCGCCTTCTGCGCAGGAGGGCACCAGGCCCGGAGGAGGCGGCTCCGGATAGAGGCAGCGATAGCACGGCCCGCCCGGATAGCCGAACACTGTGGCCTGACCCTCAAAGCGAAAGATGGAGCCGTACACGTTGGGCTTGGCGAGAAGGACGCAGGCGTCGTTGACCAGGTAACGCGTGGGGAAGTTGTCGCTGCCGTCCACGATGATGTCGTAATCGCGGAGGATGTGGAGGGCATTGTCGCTGGTCAGTTTGGTCTCAAACGTGTCGAACTGAACCTCCGGGTTGAGATGGGAGAGACGCTCGCGGGCAGCGACGAGCTTTGAGCGGCCGACATCATTCGAGCTGAAGGTGACCTGGCGCTGGAGATTGGTGAAATCCACACGGTCAAAATCCACGAGGCCCAGGCGACCGACGCCCGCAGCGGCAAGATACAAGCCGAGCGGAGCGCCGAGGCCACCAGCTCCAATGAGCAGGACTTTGGCCTGCTTGAGCTTGAGCTGACCGTCCATGCCGACCTCGGGCATGATGAGGTGGCGGCTGTAGCGAAGGATTTCATCCTTGGAGAGTTGGACGCCGGGCGAGGCCGCAGTTGCGGTTGGCGAATGGGCGGTCATGGGGCTGCTCCGATCATACATTTCAGCTTGCAGACTTCCGAGCGCAGCCAGTCCGGCGCGACGGACGCGGCAGGGTGGCGGCAAGCCGCGGCACTCCAAGGCGCCGGCAGGATGGTTGGACTACGCTCTCCGGTTTCAGGAATCCGGTGGACTCCACCGGAGTCCGCAGACCGGACACCACAGGTGCCGGCGGTACAGCCGCCGGCGATGGAAGGAATGATGCTGATCAAGTCGCCGTCCCGAAGCGGCGTGCGTTCCTTCTGCAAATGGCGAATGTCCTCGTCGTTGACGTACACATTGACGAAGCTGCGCAGGCGGCCGTCGTCGGCGAAGAGGTGCTTGCGCAACTCGCGGTGCTGCGCGGTGAGCAGGTCCAGCGCTTCCCCCACGGTGCGCGCGTCGAACTGTATGCAATCTTTCTTCTCCGCGTAAGGGCGCAGCGGAGTTGGAATAAGAACTTTCACAGGCATTCTAGTTTTCCTCCATGAACGTTGTGTCCGCCCCCCGGCGGCTGGGTCACACACGAAACGCGAAAGCAGGCGTCCCTACAACTCAATAAGCGTTGGCGCGGGCGACGGACGCAAGCCGCTCGGGCGTGAAGCGGCTGCGGTCATCAGCCAGACGCCAGGAAGAAATCTGCTGCGGCACATTTTTCACGACGCTGACGATGACGTAGCTGTACCACGGCCAGGCCTGGGCACGGTCGAACTCGCTGGGCAGAGCGGGATGATCGGGATGCGAATGATACCAGCCGATCAGTTCGAGACCGCGGGCACGAGCGGCATTTTCTGCGAGCGAGAAATCTTCGGGACTGATGGCAAAGCGGTTGCGCGGCGAATCGTCGCGGCGGTTTTCGAGCGGGAGGAGATCCAGCACCTCGCGCTGAGCTTCGGCGTCGTGGCCAAGCAGGGCGCCGCAGCACTCGTGCGGGTAGGTCTGGGCGCCGTGTGCGCGGATGCGCGCCGCCAGATGTTCACTCAAGCACAGCACGGGTTCAGTCCTCATCCCAGAAGCGTTCGCTTAGGTACTTGTCTCCGGAGTCGGCAAAGACGGCAACAATGACCGCACCCTCTTTGCGCGGAATCCTGCGCGCCACCTGGAAGCATCCGGCCAGCGCCGCACCCGCACTGACGCTGACCAACAGACCTTCTTCTCGGGCGAGGCGCTTCACCAGAGCGTAGGCGTCTTCGGTGCGCACGGGTAAATCGTCATCGGCAAGCGCCGGATCGTAAATCTTGGGCACAATGGCCGTGGCCATGTGCTTCCAGCCCTCCAATCCATGAAAGGCCGAGTCGGGCTGGAGACTGATGCAGCGGATCTCCGGATTCAGCTCCTTCAGGCGGCGCGCGGCGCCACAGAAGGTGCCACCGGTGCCGAGGCCGGCCACGAAATGGGTGATGCGGCCGCGGGTCTGCTGCCAGATTTCAAGAGCGGTGGATTCGTAGTGTGCGCGCCAGTTGGCAGGATTGCTGTACTGGTCGGGATAGAAGTATCGCTCCGGGTCGGCGGCGTAGATTTCGCGCACGCGACGGATGGCGCCGTCGGAGCCCTCGTCGCCGGGAGTGATGACCAATTCGACGCCGTAGGCTTTCAGAATGCGCTTGCGCTCGGGAGAGGCACTGGCGGGAAGGCAGAGCTTGACCTTGTAGCCGAGAGCGGCGCCGAGCATGGCGTAGGCGATGCCGGTGTTGCCGCTGGTGGAGTCGAGAATTACTTTGCCCGCACGAAGCCGGCCGGAACGCTCTCCTTCGCGGATCATCCACAGCGCGGGACGGTCCTTCACCGAGCCGCCGGGGTTGAACCACTCGGCCTTGGCATAGAACTCGACGTTGGGGAATTCGCTGCCCACGCGGGCGAGACGCAGCAAGGGCGTGTCGCCGATGCGGTCAAGGAGGCTATGGCTTTCCTCAGGCCGCCCGAGGATAGCCCTCCCTTCCAAAATCGGATTTGCAAGAGCCCTCATTGCCGGAACTTTCCTCTACGCCCCAAAAAACCGAGAACCCTGAAGCGCGCGAAGCGAGTAGCCTCAGTACAATTAGATGCCCTCAGGGGAGCTAAGAGCCAGAATCATTGGTCAAGCTCAGCCAATCACCCCACATATAGTAGGGAATGGCATTGCCCGGTGGCCAAACAGCTAAGGTCAACGGTCAAATGGCACTTACAATATAGGACTAAAAAGGTCGTATTTTGTCAAGTGGCCCTGGAGGGAAGCCCTGTTGCGGAGGTCAAACTAAGGGCTTTACAGATGGCGGCAGGAGTCTTTAGGCTGGGGCGGACTATGTGGCACGTTGACGAGCGGTTTGACGCGAAGATTATCGAGGCGCTGCCCGCAGCAGGATTCGTGGTGCGGAGCACGGGCGGAGTGGTGCGCGTGGAACGCTACGGTTGCGCGGCGGAATTGCGCAAGACACCGGATGGACGCTACCAGATGACGCTGCTGCCGGCCGTGCTGGTGAACGAGCAGTTCACCCGCCTGTGGGATGCCGGTTACCAGAAGTTCCTGCTTGCCGGCGACGGGCGCAAATTCCCCGCCCTGGCCAGCCAGCTTGCGAACCTGCGACGGTTCAATGAAGAGATGCGCGCGGCGCTGGGCGTGCCGACGTACTACAACGAGGCGCTGGGCTCGACCTGCCAGGTGACCATGTACGACCGCGTGAAGGGGCGTCCGGGAGCGGTGCCGGACGAGAGCGTCGGAGCGAAGAGTTCCAATAGGCACTAATTGCCTTCCCTGATTATTTCCTTCTGATAGAATGCGCGGCAGGTTGCTGCCTTGAGCGAGTGGATATTCGACGCGGGCATCCTAGTCTTCCTCATCGTGGTGGCACCGTTGTGGGCGCTGGCGCGAACGCGCAAACTGAAGCGCGAGTCGGCGACGAAAGATGAAGTGGCCTACCTGACGCGGCGCATCTACGAGCTGGAACAGAGCGTCCAGGAACTTCGAACAACGGTGGAGGCATTCTCTGCGGGCGGGCCGGCCGCACAGCCCGCGCGCACAGCTGCTGGGCCTACGCCTTCGCTCAAACCCGCGGCCCCGCCAACACCTGCGACGGCACCAACGATTGCAGCACCTCCAGCGAAGCCAGCGCAGCCCGTGGCCCCAGCGCCGGCACCACCGCCCGTCATCGTGCAGCCGGAAACAAGGCGCGAACCGGCCGTGATCGCGCGAGAACAGATTGTGGCGCAGACTGTGCGCCCTGCGCCGAAGTCCGAAGCAGTCGAAGCCGCGCCGCGCCGGAACTGGGCGGACCTGGAGGAAAAGGTCGGGGCAAACTGGCTGAACAAGGTCGGCGTAGCAGTGCTGGTAATCGGCGGGGCGTTCCTGGCGAACTATGCGATGGAAACGCTCTCCAAGGAAGGCAAAGCGGCGCTGCTCTACGTGCTGGCCGCGGGGATGATTGCGTTGGGCGTGGTCGGGGAGCGTAAGGAGAAGTATCGAATCCTTTCACGTGCCGTGCTGGGCGGCGGGTGGGCGCTGGCGTACTTCACCACCTATGCAGTGCACCACATCGAAGAGCTGCGGGTAGTCAAGAGTCCGGTAGCAGGATTTGCGCTGCTATTCGTGGTGGCCGCGGCGATGGTGGCACACTCGCTGCGCTACGACTCGCAGGTGGTGACCGGCTTCGCGTACATGCTGGCGTTTGCCAGCGTGGCGGTGAGCCGAATCACCGTGGGGACGATGGTGGCCAGCGCGGTGCTGGCGGCATCGCTAGTGGTCGTGCTGGCGCGACGCAGATGGTACGAGCTGGAGATACCCGCGATCGTCGCGACCTACGGCGTGCATTGGTACTGGATCTGGCAGATCTTCGAGGAAATCGGCGGGCACAAGAAGTTCGCGGAATTTCCGGCCAGTGCGGCGCTGCTGACGGTGTACTGGGCCATCTTCACGGTGTCGCACTTCCTGCGCGACGACAAGGAAACGGAGCAGCGAATCTCCCTGACGGCAGCGTTCCTGCTGAACGCGGTTGGATATCTGGCGGTGATGCGGTACCAGTCGCTGTACCCGGAGTGGCGGTTCTGGTTCTTGCTTGGCGTCGGAATCGTGCATCTGGGACTGGCAGCATTCTCGTGGCGGCTGGAGCGTCGGCTGGGCTTCCTGCTGATGAGCACGCTGGGCGCGGCGCTGGTGGTGGTGGCGATTCCGTACCGCTATGCCGGGGCGCGGTTGGAGCTGATCTGGCTGGTGGAGGCCCAAGCGCTGCTGGTGGTGGGCTGGCGCATGGCAGACGTGCACCTGCGGCGGCTGGGGTGGATTGCGCTGGGCGTGCTCGGCACGTACGTGATGTTCCAAGACCTATCGCCGCGGCTGGCGGTGTGGGCGCCACCGGACTGGCAAACGGGCTGGCTGCTGCTGACGCTTGCAGCCGCGTACTACTTGAACGCGCGATACACACCACGCCTGCTGGGCGAAAACGCGACGGAGACGGAGCTGGCCGCAGCGAAAATCTGGTATGGGGCGGGGACGGGCTTCCTGATGGCGGCCGTATGGTTTGCGCTTCCGTTTATGTGGGTGGCGCTGGTGTGGACAGTGCTGGCGTTGCTGACCAGCGAAGTAGGGCGGCGGCTGGACGAGAATGCACTGCGCGTGTGCGGGCACGGAGCAGCGCTGCTGGCGGCGGTGCGGCTGCTGGTGATCAACCTGCAATATGCGCCGGCCATTTACGGAGTGAGCCTGCGCGTGCTGACGGTGGCGCTGGCGGCGGGGCTGTTTTATCTGGGGTCGAGAAGGATTGCCGCTGAGTTTGAGGCCAAGCCAGCGGAGGTTGAAGGCGCACAACCAATCCCGAGGGATCGGGAGGCTGCGCTACGAGCGGCGTACACGTGGACGGGCACGACGCTGGCGGCGCTGCTGCTGTGGAACGAAGTGACGAACGCAGCAGTAGGGCTGGCGTGGGCGCTGGTGGGGCTGGCGCTGTTGGAAGTCGGCCGCACGGTGGCAGACCGGCCGCTGGTGGCGCAAGGGCACACGCTGCTGGCGCTGAGCTTCGCGCGAATCTTTTTCGCGGACTTGAACACGGAACGCATGGTGGGGCCGATCAGCGCGCGGCTGGTGACGGTGACGCTGCTGGCAGCGATCTACTACTACGCGGGCCTGACGGCGGAAGAGCGCACGCCGCGGATGAAGGCGGCGCTGCTGTGGTTTGGAACGGCAGCGCTGGTGGCCCTGCTGCGGTTCGAGCTGGCGACGGAATGGGTGGCGGTGGGTTGGGCGGCGACAACCGTGGCGCTGTACTTCGTGGGGCGGAAGATGGCGCTGGGGACGTTGCGCAGCCAGGCGTATGTGGTAACGCTGCTGGCGGCGATGCGGTGCGCGTTCGACAACTTCTATCAGACCGGAGCGATGTGGTTCAGCAATGCGCGGACAGTGACAGTGGTTCTGGCGGCAGCGATGCTGTACGCGCTGCTGGGCGTGGCGCTGTTTGAGAAACGGAAGGTCGTTGAGGAAAAACGGGCGGAGCATGCTGCGCCCCTACAAGGCATTATCAGAAGGCTCGGGGCGTGGATTGGGCGCGGGTTTGAGTGGATGGACGCAAACCCGCAGCAACTGTATTTCTTTGTGCCGACCATCCTGGTGACGGTGCTGCTGAGCCTGGAGGCGACGCGGAGTTACCTGACGGCAGTGTGGGGACTGGAGGCGCTGGTGGTGTTTCTGGTGGCGCTGAAGCTGGGCGAGCGGACGTTCCGGTGGTTCAGCCTGGGGCTGTTTGTGCTGTGCGTGGGGCGGATCGTGGGTGTAGATATCTGGGACATCGAGAGCAAGTTGGGGAGGATTGTGTCGTTGATGGGGCTGGGAGCGGCGCTGCTGCTGGTGAGTTTCCTGTACGCGAGGAACCGGGAGCTGTTCCGGAAATACTTGTGAATCTCGGATTCGATCTTGCAGACAGGCGTGGCAGGGACTGGGAGTGTTGCTGCAGCCTCGCCCCAATGAATCGGGGCGGGCTTCCACAACGGCCTTCGGCAGAGCGGATGGCGCTGCGCGCCGGTATTTAAGTCGCGGCTAAAGCCGCGACCCACAATGCGCAGTTTTCCCAGGGCTAGCGCCCTGGGCTAAAGTTTGGCGGCCCTTCAAGGCTAGGCGGAGTGCGGTGAAGACGAGGAGCATAGTTGCGTTGTGCCTGCTGGTGGCGGGAGCGGCAGCGCTGCTGGTGTTGCAGCGTCGGTTGGTGACGGCGGAGATCACGCCGCGGCCATTGCTCTACCTGGTGGCAGACACACAGAGGGAAGTGGAGCGCATCCCGCTCGAACTGACACGGGTGAGCGACAAAGAGGAGATGCAGATCGGCGGGGAGCTGGTGCGCAGTTACGGGCTGGTGCCCAGGCAGCGTACAGACCCTGACGCGCAGCGCATTGCCGCGTACGTCTGGCAGGTGGGCCAACGGCTGGCAGCGAACGTGAAGCGGAAAGGGATTCAGTACCGCTTTCACTACCGCGATGAACGGAACTTTGTGAACGCCGGCGCGCTGCCGGGCGGGCAAATCGTTATCGGGCGCGGATTGCTGGAGCTGCTGGAATCCGAGGACGAACTTGCCGCGATTCTGGGGCACGAGATTGCGCACGTGGATGAACGGCACTGCATCGAGCGGCTCCAGTACGAAATGACCAGCCGGAAGATCGGCATGCGAGGACTTTACCGGCTGGCGCAGATCGGCGTGATCCTCTTCCAGATGGGATATTCGAAGGAAAAGGAAGACGAGGCGGACCGCGTGGGATTGTCGCTGGCGGTGCAGGCGGGCTATTCGCCGGCAGGGGCGGTGGAAGTGATGAAGCGGTTCGACCGGCTGTACGGGAGACCGGCGCAGGCGGCGACGTCGCCGGTGGAAGAAATTCTGCAGATGCCGCTGAAGTCGCTGGGGGAATACTTCCGGTCGCACGCGCCGGCGCGGGAGCGGGTGGCGACGCTCGAGAAAGAAATTCAGGCCCAGGGATACAACGTCGCACAGGTGCAAAAGCCGATGGGGATCCGGGCAGTCTTCATCGCGGAGCATGCAGCGGAGCTGGACAGGAGAGGAATGTTCGAGCGCGCCATGGTTCGTTACCAGGAGGCGCTGAAAGCGGAACCCGAATATGCGAAGGCGTGGGAAGGATTGACGCGGGCTAGCTGGCGGGCGGGGGATGCCGCAGAAGCGGCCCGCGCTGCTGCGGAGTCGCTGAAGCGAAACACGGATTCGACGGAATCAATCGGACTGCTAGCGCGGGCAGTCGCTGCGGAGAACAGGAAGACGGCAGCAAAACGCTTTGAAGAGGCGTTGGCTTCCCAACCGGCCAAAACCGATGAGGCGATTTACTCTCGGCGGGTGGAGTTGGCAGGCTTGGAACTGACGCTCGATACCACAAAAGCACTGAAAGACTACCGCCAGATCCTGGCACTGGGACATTCAGCGGCGCGCGAAGCAGACCTGCGACGTCGCATGGCGTGGTGGATGTACCGCGGAGGGATGCTGCCGGATGCGATGAAGGAATTGGAAGCCGCGAGACAACGCTTCCCACAGGCGGCGGGGCTGGAGCTGGAGATGGCCTGGGTGCTGAGCGACATGGGACGGCAGGCGGATGCCCTGTCGAGATTACAAGGGGGCCCTGGAATGGGTGGCGTCGCTGTGACTCCCGAAGACAGGGAGCGCCCCAGGCTCGGGATGGAAACAGGAGTGGGGGGCCGCGAAGCGGTTACGGCCGTCATCAACTGGCGGACGGAGCGGCGCGATCAGGCCAAAACAGCTTTCCAGCGCGCGGCGGAGGCGGACCCGCCGTGGATGGTAGCGAAATGGGTAGCGAACAACTATAGCGCGGAAGCAGCGGCGGTGATCGCGAAGTTGCAGGCGGAAGAGACGGCGCGGCGGCGATTGGTGGAGTTGCGCGCGGGACGGGGACCGGCGGGGAAGCAGGCGCCTCAGTAGAGGTGAGAGGGCGTAGGGCGCGGAATAGAATTCAGGAATCAGGATTCAGGATGTAGGGCGAGGAGCCGGAGGAGAGGCAGCCTCGTAGCAGGGGGCAACGAGCTTTACCGAGTGCACGACGTGAGGTAGGATTCGTGCCGGAAGAAATTCTCCCTAACAAGCTGAATCAGGAGGCACCCATGCACGCACGGGTGACGCAAGTCCATATCCTCCCCGGCAAGCTGACTGAGTTCCTCGCGGCGGTTGATTCGCTACGACCGGCGATCCCGAAGCAGGCCGGATTTCGAACGTTGCTGGTGCTGTGTTCAGCGGAAACGCCGGCCAGCGAGAATGCGACGCGGGAAACCAGCGCAACAATCTACTCCGTGTGGGACACGATGGAAGATCTGCGGGCCAGCGAAAAGAATCTGTTCCTCTACCAGGCGCTTGCCCAGATTCAAAGCTACTGCAAGGGGCTGTGGCGAATCCGCGAAGAAGAAGTGATCGCCAGCGAGATGGGCACGAAAGTTGAAGCACGACAAGCAGGAGAGTGAAGCAGGGTGTAGAGTTCAGGACTTGTCAGCGCGTTCGAGCTGGCGGCGGAGCTGGGCGAGATCCACGCGGTGCTTGGCTACCTTCCGGGAACCGAGAAAAATCACGGGGACATCCAGGTTGTAGAGTTCGCGCAGTGCGGGATCGGCGTCAATATCCACTTCGCAGAGATGCGCGCCGAACTCGCGGAGGAGCGGGGCCATCTGCTGCTTGGCTTCCTCACAAAGGTGGCAGCCCTTGCGGGTGTAGAGAGTGACTTCGAGCGGGGCGGCTTCACGGAACATGGATGCTCCCAATTTCTCCGACGCTAGCACAACGCTGAGATCACATGCAGATTTCTCGCTTCGCTGGGAATGACAACCTATTCACTTTGGTGCGCTCCGCTAGGGCTTAATGGTGTAGTAGCGTTGAAAGGGACCCATCTTCGGGTAGAACACGCGGGAGCGGTAGAGCTCAGATATCTGGCGGATGTGGCCGAGGTCGTGGAAGGCCCACTCGTTCATCAGCTGGTTGAGGGTGATAGGACCCAGCTCGGAGTGGACAGCAGTGCGCGCGCCGGCAGCGGCGGGAAGGTAGCGGAGCCAGGAGAGCGAAAGGTCGCGCTCGTGGCAGAAGCGGCGGAGATGCTCTTTGGGGTCACCGGAATAGCGGCCTGCGGCGTAGGAAGCGTTTTGGTCGTAAGCTTCGATCGCGGGATCGCTTTCCTCGACCATGCGGCGGGCACGCCTGAAGAACACAGTTTCCACTTCGGCAAGATGGGCGAGAACCTCGCCAATGGACCAACGGTCGGGAGCGGGCTTCCAGTGCAGGGCGTCGGGCGAGGCGGCGAGGAGGATTTTTTCGATGATGATGGGGGTCTGTTCGAGAACTTCGAAGCCGGGAAGAGTCTCGGGCGAAGTGGAAGTCTTCATGGGGCCTCCGAGCGGAAGTTTAGCAGGGTGCAGGGCGAAGGGAGTAGGTGGTAGGGGGAGGTGGAGATAAAGGAAGATTTGAGATTTGAGATTTGGAATTTGGAATGGGAGAGCAAAGAGCGCCATTACGCCAAGCAACGACGCACGGCGGCCATCGGCAGCGAGTGGTGCGGTATGCTAGGCTGAAGTGCCAAGGCGACACACAGGGATACCTCAACATCCAAGAGAACTTGAGGAGAGCGAGAATGGTGCGGGTGGTGGCGCTGGTGGATGATTTGTTTTTCGTGGCGAGGATACGCGAAACGGCGCGGCTGGTGGGCGTGGAGTTGGAGACGGTCGGGACGGCGGAGGCGCTGATCGCGACGGTGAAGCGAAGCCCAGCGTCGCTAGTGATCGTGGATCTGAATGCGAAGGCGGGTGGGGTGGAGGCCATCGAGCAGGTGCGGAAAGAGAATGGCACGCTGCCGATCATGGCGTTTTTGTCGCATGTGCAGGTGGAGCTGGCGGAACGGGCGCGGGCAGCGGGCTGCGAAGAAGTAATGCCGCGGTCGAAATTCACGAAGGAATTGGCCTCTATCCTGGCGCGGGCAACATCGGGCGAGTGAGATGGGTCACGCATGAAAAAACGTTCAGGAATTGTCCTCGGTGTAGTAACGCTTACGAGCGCGCTCGCGGCTGGAGCACAGGAGGCGCGGGAGGCCAGCCCGTCGGCGGCGCTGGCGTCGGCGCTGGTGGCGGCGTGCCGGCAGAATGAGGCGCAGTTTGCGCGGTATCAGACGGCGGAGAACGCGGAGGCGTTCAAGGCGTTGCCGCAGGCGCAACGAATCGAGTTGATGAAGCGCATGATGCAATTGCCCGAGGCCGGGCGACCGCTGCTTTCGACTGGAGAGCAGGGCCGGACAGTGATTCGCTGCGAAACGCGGAGCACAACGGGCGAGCTACGGTTCGGGCCGGAGCGCGTGCGGGAAAACATCGCGTTCGTGCCGGTGGAGGCGACAGGCGGGCGGCCAATTGAATTCGGGATGGTGCGCGAAGGGGGCGGCTGGCGGATGTTGTCGGTGGGGCTGTTGCTGTTGAGCATCCCGGAGCTGGCCAAGCAGTGGGGCACGCCTCCTGCGCCGGCGGAGGAGAGCGAGGCCAACGAGGCGGCAGCCATCGTCACATTGCAGCGATTGGCAGCGGCGATTGAGACCTACAAGAAAGCGTTCGGGAAGTGGCCGGAGCGGCTGGAGCAACTGCGCCCAGCGCCGCGAGGGAGTGTCTCGCCCGAACAGGCCAATCTAGTCGAAAAGGAACTGGCCGCGGGGAGCACGGGAGGCTACCGCTTCCAGTACCGGATGGTCACGCCGAAGGTCAAGCCGGCCGAGGCGAAAGAATCTTCCACGCAAAGCAAAGAGACCGGCGAGCCAAGCTATGAAGTGACGGCAACCCCGGTGGAGTACGGCAAGACTGGGCGGCGGTCGTTCTACCTGGATGCGAGCGGGCAGATGCGCGGCGCGGACAAGCAGGGAGCGGAGGCGACGACGGAGGATCCGAAGATTGAAAGAAGGGGTTAGGGGTCGGGAACCAGAGTCGGGAGCTGGAATACGAGATATGAGGATCGAGATTTGAAAGAAAAAAGCCAACGCTATTAGGGAGAAGAGTTCGCTGGTAGAATTTGGGGCCGCGAAGTGAGACGGAAAACGAGCAGAATCCGAGGGAGCCGAGATGGCACACGCGCAAAGTACAACGAGATCAGTGCTGGTAGAACGGTTGCTGCCGGGAGAAGGGATTGCGTGGGAAGTGGCGCGGTTGCTGGTGGCGAACGTGCTGCTGGCGCTGTGCGCGTACATCGCGGTGCCGCTGCCGTGGACGCCGGTGCCGATGACCGGGCAGACGTTTGGGGTGCTGCTGGTGGCGGTGCTGCTGGGGTCGAGATGCGCGACGCTGGTGACGTCCCTCTACTTGTTGGAAGGAGCGGCGGGGCTGCCGGTGTTCCAGCCGTTTGGCCTGCCCGGAGCGGCGCGGCTGCTGGGGCCGACTGCGGGGTACTTGTGGGCGTTTCCCGTGGCGGCGTTTTTGACGGGATGGATGGCTGAGCAGATCGGCAGCTTCCGGACACGGAGCGGAATGGCGCAACTGATCGGCGCGCAAGCTGTGGGGCATGCGGTGATTCTCGCCGGCGGGTTTCTGTGGCTGGCGACGGTGATGGGATTGGGTGCGACACGGGCGGTAGAGCAGGGCGTGGCGCCGTTTGCGCTGATTGATGTGTCGGTGAAGATTGCGCTGGTGGCGGCGGTGGTGTGGGGAACGGAGAAGGTCAGGCACGCGTAAGCCTTCGTTGGCTCCGGGAAGTCCTTCCGGAATGGCACCTTCCAAATCTCAAATTCCACAAGAACTCTAAGGGTGGAAGTGTGTTGAGTAAGGGGACTGCGGCGGCGGCACGGTGTGGAACGGGAGCGGACAGGCTGCCTCAATGCGGCGCGGCGAACTTTGGCCTTACTCCGGGTATGCGACGGGCGGACTGGCGAAAGAGGGGAGGCGTGGGCTAGTATCGAATGTTTGGAAATGAGGACGGGGAAAACACCGGAGAGAATGAGGATTGCGCCACAGGGCGCGCCGAGGGCAAGAACGCTTGCTGCGGCCACAAGGAAGTGGCGGCGCAGCGGGGTGGTGATTCTGCTCGCCATGCTCGGGCTCATGGCCCTGGCAATCGAAGCAGCAGCGCAGGTGCCCGTGCCAGGGAAGGGATCTTCGCGAGCGCGAAAGCCGGGCGAGCAGTTGGAAGCGGCGCAGTATCCGGTTTTCGAATTTCACAGCGGTTTCTGGAACAACCTTCATCACGTCCTCTACGAACAGGCACGGATCCGCGAACAGCGCCCGCTGGCCCGGCCGGAGACACCCAACCAACGCGCGGGTACGCTGCCGAAATTGAGCGCGGGCCTGCCCGGCCCGGGCGAAGTCCTGACGGCAGAGGAGGCGCGCGCGTGGGGCGAAGCGGTGGACTACTACGTGCGCACGCTCGGGAATCGCGACCTGCTGTTCGACAGCGACATGACCATCCTGAAGAACCGCTTGGTGGAAATGGCCAACTGCGGCGATCTTTCCGGGCGAAGCGGGGCGGGGTGCGCATCCGGGCTGAAGGCGGAGCTGGTGGCCGCGCTGGAAAGCGCGGCGGGAGTGTACCGGGCGCGGTGGTGGAACGAACACGACCGCGCGAACCGGGCGTGGATTGCTGCGGCGACGCCGCTGGTGCAGGAGCACGGAACACTGTTGGCGGAACAGCTCGCCAGGGTTTATCAGTCGGAATGGCCGACGAAGCGTATCCGCGTGGACGTGTGCGTCTATGCCGGCGTGCACGGCGGCTACACAACCCTGGACCCGCTGCACATCACGATTTCGAGCGGGGACGTGCGGAACCAGGGCGCGGCGGCGCTGGAAGTGCTGTTTCACGAAGCGTCGCACGACCTGGCGGAGGGCGTACGGAACGCGCTGCTGAGAGAATACCGGCAGAGGTCGAAGCCGGTGCGGCGGGAGCTGTGGGACGCAATCCTGTTCTACACCACTACGGAGTTCGTGAAGCAGGCGATCAGCAGAGAAGGCACGGCAGGACGCAAGCGCGCAGAGCAGGAGGCGTACTGGGATCGCCACAGGCTGACCGCGCGCGGCTGGCAGAACTTCCAGCGGGCGCTGGACCGGCACTGGAAGCCATACCTGGAAGCAGTAATGCTGGGAAGCGCGGGTCCGGACGACATCGAGCGGGCATTGGCGCGGGTGGTGGAGGCGCTGTAGGAATCTCGCGTGGAGGCGCGATGGTGTGGTATTCTGCGATTTCCGGTAAGTCCCCTCCCGGTTACTTCAAGGATTCAGGGCGGGCACTTGGCCGCCTTTCCTGCGCCACGCAGCAGCCGCAGCCGGGGCGGAGCGGTGCGCGCATGCGGGAGTCTGAGTAGAACCCAAAACTATGGTCGCCAGACAGGCAACCACCAAAGCACAGGAAATCACGCTGGCGCATTCGCCGGATAGCGACGACGCGTTCATGTTCTACGCGCTGGCGACGCGCAAAGTGCGCACGCCGGGGCTGAAGTTCACCCACGTGCTGTCGGACATCGAGACCCTGAACCATGCGGCCAAGCAGGAGAAGTACGACGTGACGGCGGTGAGCATGTACGCCGCGGCGTTCTTGCAGAAGAACTACGTACTGCTGGATTGCGGAGCCAGCTTCGGCGACGGCTACGGGCCGATGCTGGTGGCGACGCGTCCCGTGAAGCGGGAAGAACTGCCCGGGAAGCGGGTGGCCGTGCCGGGACTGCTGACCACGGCGTACCTGACGCTGAAGCTATTTGAGCCGGGGATCGAGCCGGTGGTGGTGCCGTTTGACAAGATCGTGGACGCAGTAAGCGCCGGAACGGTGGAAGCGGGCCTGCTGATCCACGAGGGACAACTGCTCTACCAGCAGACCGGGCTGCACCGTGTGGCGGATTTGGGACAGTGGTGGAGCGAACAGACAGGATTGCCATTGCCGCTCGGGGGGAATATGGTACGGCGGGCGCTGGGGCCGGAAGTGGGGCGGCAAGTGGCGCGAGCGATCCGGCTGAGCGTGGCGTACGCGCTGGAGCACCGCGAAGCAGCATTGAACTACGCCATGCAGTTCGCGCGGGACATGGATACGGAACTGGCGGACAAGTTTGTGGGCATGTACGTCAACCAGTGGACGCTCAATTTCGGAGAGAAGGGGCGGCAGGCGGTGCGCGAGCTGCTGGCGCGCGGGGCCCAGGCGGGGCTCGTGCCGCGGGAATTGACCGCAGTGGAATTCCTGGGCGAGGGAAGCGCGTGAACCTGATCCTGTCCAGCACAGGAAGTTATCCGCGCATTGGAGATACCCCGGAGCTGCAAGTCCTGCGGCGGACGGTGGCGGCGATGGACCGCGGAGAAAAAACCTCTGCGGACCTGGCCGACGCGGAGAATGAAATGACGCGGCGCGCCATCGAAGAACAGGTGCGCGCGGGAATCGAATTGCTGACGGACGGACAGATCCGCTGGTACGACGCGATCTCACACCTGGCGGGGAAAATGGCGGGGGTGAAGATCAACGGGCTGCTGCGGTATTTCGATACGAACTTCTACTTCCGCCAGCCGGTGCTGGCGGGGCGGCCGGTGCGCAAGGGGCCGCTGGCGGTGGAAGAGTACCAGTTTGCGCGGAACGCTCTGGGGCAAGTGCCCACGGGAAACGAGCGGGCCGGAAGGCTGGCCATGAAACCCGTGCTGACAGGGCCGTACACGCTGGCCAAGTCGTCGCTGGCGGAAGACCCGGCGATGCAGGCGCTGGAGGCGCGCGCGGAGGCGTATGCGGCGGCGCTGGTGGCGGAGGTGAAGGCTCTGGTCGATGCGGGCGCGGAAATCATCCAGGTGGATGAGCCGGCAATCCTGAAGTATCCAAACGACTGGAAAGTGTTCGCGCAGGCGCTGGAGCCGCTGGTGAGGGCGAAGCGGGAAGCGGTGAAGGAGGGGCGCAAGGTGCAACTGGCGCTCTACGTCTATTTCCACAACCCGGCACCGCTGTACGAAAAGCTGGCGCAACTTCCGATGGACGCGCTGGGACTCGACTTTACGTACGACGTGAAGCTAGTGGATATGGTAGCCGCCGTTGGATCGCCGATGCCGCTGGCGCTGGGACTGGTGGATGGGCGGAATACGAAGCTCGAGTCGCCAGGCGATGTGGCCAAGCAGGTGGAAAAGATGCTGCCGAAGATCGGCGGCGGGCGAGCGTATCTGGGACCCTCGTCGGGACTGGAGTACCTGCCGCGAGACCGAGCAGCAGCAAAGCTGGAGTTGCTGGGAAAGATCCGCGCTGCCGTGGGGGGCGTGAGTGAAACTTCTTGACGCAGAGACGCTGAGGACGCAGAGAAGACCGTGAGCCGGGAGAAACTAAGAAAACTGGGCTTGCATTTGCCGCTGTTTCCGACCACGTCGGTGGGCAGCTTTCCAAAACCGGACTACCTGGTGAAAGCACGGGCGGAGTTCAGCAAGGGGAAAATCAGCCGGAAGCAGCTTGCGGAACTGGAGCGGAGGGCTACCGCGTTCTGGATCGAGAAACAGGAAGAGCTTGGCGTGGACGTGCTGGTGGACGGAGAGATGTACCGCGGAGACATGGTGGCGTATTTCGCGGACATCATCCCGGGATTCAGTCAGGGCGGGCTGGTGCGGAGCTACGGGAACCGCTACTACCACAAGCCGATCATCACCGGGGAAGTGAAGTGGCCGGGGCCGATCACCGTCGAATGGTGGGAATACGCTCAGGGCTTGACCAAAAAGCCGGTGAAAGGGATGCTCACGGGACCGTACACGGTGATGGACTGGAGCTTCAACGAACATTACCCGGACCGGCGGGCGACATGCATGGCGTTGGCGGACGTGATCCGCAACGAAGTGGAGGCGCTGATCGCGGCGGGATGCAAGATCATCCAGATTGACGAGCCGGCCCTCTCCGTGCGGCCGGAGGAGCTGCCCGTCGCCATCGAGGCCATGCACCGCGTGACGCATGGGATGAGCGCCTACTTCATCACCCACGCATGTTACGGGGCCTTCGAAGACATCTACCCCGGAATGTTGGACTTGCCGGTGGACAATTTTGACCTGGAGATGTCCAACAGCGACCTGGACCTGCTGAACCTTTTCCGGAGCCAGCCGTTCACGAAAGACATCAGCTTCGGCGTGGTGGACGTGCACTCGCACGTGTTGGAAAAAACGGAAGAAGTGAAACAGCGGGTGAAACAGGCGCTGACCATCCTGCCGAAGGAGCGCGTGTGGGTGGACCCGGACTGCGGGTTGAAAACGCGCACGGTGGAAGAAGCCATCGGGAAATTGCGCGTGTGCGTGGAAGCGGCGCGAGCGTGCCGGGAGTAGGATTGGGTCGCAGAAAGCGACCGCCGCCCCTCGAGCGCTAGGCAGTTGCCTTCCAGTTTCTTCTCCTCTTGTTAACTATCCTGTGTTAGCCTTCGCCAACTTACAGGCATGAGCAACATGCTTTCGTTGACAACTGCGCCTGAACCGGTGGGGCCTCCGCCACAGAAGAGCACGGCGCTGTCCTTTCTCATCTCGCTGGTGCTGCCCGGCATGGGACAGGTGTACTGCGGGAAATACAAGCGAGGGATTTGGACATTTATCTTCACTGCCTTGTGCATCGCGGGCGGCGTACTGCTGGCGAAGAATACAGACCAGTCCGGGAACGACAGATCCGAGCTCCTCCTGGGCTTGGTGCTGCGTACCGGAACATATCTGTACGTCTTCGCGTTCGTGGATGCGTTCCTGACGGCACGGGAGGTCAGCAGCGGCCAGGATCGCTGGATCGCGTTCAATCCGCGCGTGGCGGCAGTGTTAAACCTGACGACAAGGGGATTCGGTTACTTCTACCTGGTGGAACGAAAGAAGGCGTGGACGGTGTTCATTGCCCTCGGGGTGCTTGGACGCGTGTCCATGACCATCCAAAACGTATGGCTGGACTTTGCGCTGGAGTTCCTGTTGATCGGACTCGCAATTGACGCCTACCGCTTAGCGAGGAAGATGAACCCGCATGACGAAGCCCAGCGAGCGGCACCCATCCGGGAGGAACGGCGTGAGTTTCCGTCGGCGCTAGTGTACGGGCTCGCAGGGATCATCGTGCTGGTGTTCTATGCGCTAAACATCTGGGTGTATGCAGCGCCTGATTTCAGAGCGATCGACCAGTCGCAAGCAAAGTTCGAAGTGAAGGACGGTCAAAGCACATATCACAACCCAAAGTACGGACTCACGGTGAGGTTGACAGGTAATTGGGAGAAAGAAGCGACCGAAAAGAACAACTTCTGCGAACTACGGAAGGAAGAAGAAGCACTCTATGCCACGGTGACGGCAGATTCCATGAGATTCCTGCAGTCCCCCAGGGGCTACGAGGAGAACCTGCTGAAGGAGATGAGAACCACCTACGAGGTCGCCGTGGTAGAGAGTGAAGATGTGAGAGTAGGCGCAGAGCGTGGCCGCAGATTGGTCTTGCGCTACAAGCACGGAGAAACGGACATCACGCAGGCATTTTTGCTGATGCGGAGGAGACTGGGAGTATATCTACTAATCGTCACTGCGCCGCGTCGCGCCGAAGAAAACTTGCTCCGCCTCGCCCGGGAAATGCACCAGTCACTGGAAGTGAGGTAGTTGCCCGCCTGCCTTGACGGGTTGCGGGGATTCGCATAGAGTGAATTTTCTGCTATGCGTTCCCGGTCCACACTAGTAGTTACCTTCCTTGTCCTTCTGCTCGCGCTTTTCCAGTTTGCGGCGGCGCAAACGCAGGGCGCGACGCGGACGGTTCCTGCCGACGCGAAAGCCGGAGAGGCGGCGAGGCCAGAGTGGTCTGCGCAGGCGGTGCGGGCCGCGAAGGTCATGGTGGTGAGCGATGAACAGCTCGCCAGCGAGGCCGGAGTCGAAATCCTGAAAAAGGGCGGGAACGCGGTGGAGGCAGCGGTAGCGGTGGGTTTTGCGCTGGCGGTGGTGCAGCCAGCGGCGGGCAACCTCGGCGGCGGCGGGTTCATGCTGGTGCGCATGGCCGACGGGCGGACGGGCTTCGTGGACTACCGCGAGACGGCGCCGGGCCAGGCGACACGGGACATGTACATCCGCGCGGACGGGACGCTGGACAGCGACGCCGCCACGATCGGCTACCGGTCGGTGGCGATCCCGGGCACGGTGGCCGGAATGGAGCTGGCGCTGCGCACGTACGGAACAATGAAGCTGCGGGACGTGATGGCGCCGGCCATTCGTCTGGCCGAGCAGGGTTTTCCGGTGAGCGAAAAACTGGCGAGGTCGCTGCGCGCCGGACGAGCGTTGCTGCAGAGGTTTTCCACCAGCCGGCGAATCTTTCTGAAGGATGGAGCGCTGTACCAGGCGGGCGACACGTTGCGACAGCCGGAACTTGCGGCGACACTGAAGCGGATTGCAGCGAAGGGGGCGGCGGAGTTCTACCGCGGCGAAACGGCGCGGCAATTGGCCAGCGAAGTGACCCGGATGGGCGGATTGATCACGCTGGAAGACTTGGCGGGTTATCAGGCGAAGATCCGCCAGCCGTTGCACGGAAAGTACAGCGTGGGCGGCGCGGAATGGGAAGTGCTGACGGCCCCGCCGCCGAGCTCCGGAGGGACGGCGGTGCTGGCGGCGCTGAATATCCTCGCGACGGTGGAGTTGAAAACGTGGGGCGATGCGCAGTCGGTACACTGGGTGGCAGAGACGATGCGGCGGGTGTTTGCCGACCGCGCGGCGTATCTGGCGGATGCGGATTTCAGCCGGGTGCCGGTGCGCGGATTGACTGACCCGCGCTACGCGGAGCAGCGGCGCGCCACGATTGATCCGCAGCGCGCGTCGTCGAGTGAGCAGGTGAAGGCAGGAGACCCAACGCCGTTTGACACGGCCAGCGGAGGCAGTGGCTCGGGGGCTAAAGCCCCAGAGATTGCCGCCGTCGTGACGGCAGGGCTAAAGCCGTGCCCTGACGAATTTGTGGATGAGCCCCGCTGTGGACACACGACACATTTTTCGGTAGTGGACGCGGCGGGCAACGCGGTGGCCAACACGTACACGATCAACGAAAGCTACGGCGCAGGGGCGACCACCTCCACCGGCTTTCTGCTGAACGATACGATGGACGACTTCACCACGCAGCCGGGCGTGCCGAACAAGCTATTCGGGTTGATTCAATCGGAGGCCAACGCGATTGCTCCGAAGAAACGAGCGCTCAGCTCGATGACACCAACGATTGTGCTGCGCGAGGGCAAGCTGAGCTTTGTGACAGGTTCGCCGGGCGGGCCACGAATCATCTCTGCCACGCTGCTGAGCGTGCTGAACTGGATGCGCATGTCGGGGGATGCCCAGGCGGCCATCAATGCCCCGCGCTTTCACCATCAGTGGATGCCGGATGAAGTGTACGTCGAGGAGACGTTCCCGAAGGACGTGGCCAAGGAACTGGAGCGGCGCGGGCATAAAGTGACCGTGCGCACGTGGATCGGGCAGGTAGAAGCAATCGGGATTGATCCGAAAAGCGGCGCGAGGCTGGGAGCGCCAGACCCCAGGAGGATGGGCGCGGCGGTGGGTTACTAGGAGTGGCAGGGAGCAGGAAGCAGGAAAAGATGCAGAGGGTGCTGAGCACATACCTGTTTGTGGGGCAGAAGCTGACGCCGGTGTTGCTGGCGGAAATCGAGCATGCGGGCATCCCAGCGGTGGAGCTGTTCTGCGCGCGGTCGCATTTCGATTACCGCGAAGCGGAAGGTGTGCGCGAATTGAAGGAGTGGTTCGCCGACCATCCACTAAAAGTGCTCTCACTGCATGCGCCGACGAGCCGGGAGCAGACGGCTAACCGCGAAACGAGCGCGCCGATTTCGATTGCCGAACCGGAACGGGTGCGCCGCCTGGACGCCGTGGACGAAGTAAAACGCGCGCTGGACGTGGCCGAGCACATTCCGTTCCTGTACCTAGTGCAGCACCTGGGCGGGAGAGAGGCCATGGAGCCGCGGCGCATGGACGCGGCGTTCAGTTCGCTGGAACACCTGACGGCATTTGCCAAGCAGCGGGGGGTAACCATCGCGCTGGAGAATACGCCGGGGGAACTGGCCACGCCGGCCAGCCTGCGGCACTTCATCGAGGACACGCGTCTGCACGACCTGAGGCTGTGCTTTGACACGGGCCACGCGCACATGGAAGAGGGCGTGGAGCGGAGCTACGAGGTGATGCGCGAGCTGGTGGTGACCACGCACGTACACGACAACCATGGCGAGAAGGACGACCACCTGCTGCCGTTCGAGGGCACGATTGACTGGGAAGCGACACTGAAGTGTTTCGCCCATGCGCCTGCCGCGGGGAACCAGTTGCCCATTGTGCTGGAACTGAAAGACGCGGCCGTAGGGCACACGCCGGAACACAGCCCCACAGCAGTGCTCGGGAAAGTGACGGGAGCGTTTGAGAAGCTGGAACGGGCGCTGGCGGCGAAAGCGGGCTGAAGGATTGGCTTCCCGGGCGGAAGCCCCTGGACAGACGCTTTAGGAAATGCCGGAGCTGAAGTTCCGACGGCCACGAAAAGCAACTTACCGGGATACGAGAAGGGATTATGCCGGTCGTCACGATTGAAAAAGTAGGCGAGCACGAGGGGAAGGAAGTGACGATCCGCGGGTGGCTGTATAACCTGCGCGAAGCGGGGAAGCTGGTATTTCCGCTTTTCCGCGACGGGACGGGGATCATCCAGGGCGTCGTCTCGCAGAAGGAGACGCCCAAGGCGTTTGCGAAAATCAAAGAGCTGACGCAGGAGTCGAGCGTGATGGTCACCGGAAAGGTGCGCGCGGATGCGCGTGCGCCGGGCGGGTTCGAGCTGCACATCACATCCACGGAGGTCGTGCAGCGCGTGCCGGAGAGCCAACCTTTCCCGATCCAACTGAAAGAGCATGGAGTGGATTTCCTGCTGGACAACCGGCACCTGTGGATGCGCACGCCGCGGCAGGCGGCGATCCTGCGCATCCGCGCAGAAGCCGTCCGCGCGGCGCGGGAGTACATGGACGACCAAGGCTACATCCTGACGGACTCGCCCGTGTTTACGCCGGCGGCGTGCGAGGGGACGACCACGCTCTTCGAGGTTTCGTACATTGACGAGCAAAAGGCATACCTGACGCAGTCCGGGCAGCTCTACGTGGAGGCGACGGCGGCGGCGCTGGGGAAGGTGTATTGCTTCGGGCCGACCTTTCGCGCGGAGAAGTCGAAAACGCGGCGGCACCTGACGGAGTTCTGGATGCTGGAGCCGGAGGCCGCTTACGCGCACCTGGACGACATGATGGAACTGGGCGAGGGGCTGGTGAGCCACATGGTGCAGTCGGCGCTGAAGAAGCGGGTGCGGGAGCTGGAAACGCTGAAGAGGGATGTTTCCAAGCTCGAGAAAGTGAGGCCGCCGTTCCCGCGGATCCCATACGACGAGGCCATCGAGATTTTGCGCCGGAGCGGGAAAGAAGTGAAATGGGGCGACGACTTCGGCGGGGATGAGGAGACCGTCCTCTCCAGCCAATTTGACAGACCGGTTATGGTGCACCGCTACCCGGCGGCCATCAAGGCGTTCTACATGGAGCCGGACCCGCAGCGACCGGATTTGGCGCTGGGATTCGACATGCTGGCCCCGGAAGGCTACGGCGAGATCATCGGCGGAGGCGAGCGCGTGTCGAGCTACGACCTACTGCTGAAACGGATCCGCGAGAACAAACTGCCGGAAGAGTCCTTCCAGTGGTACCTGGACTTGCGGCGGTATGGAAGCGTGCCGCACGCGGGGTTTGGGTTGGGACTGGAACGCACGGTGGCATGGATTTGCGGAACGGAACACATCCGCGAAGTGATCCCCTTCCCACGCACGATTTACCGCATGTATCCTTAAACCTCTCGGGAAGCGCCGGAACAGGAAGCAGGAGCCCGAATGCCGCAGAAAACGCGCATCATTGGTGTGCCGATGGACCTGGGGGCCAGCCGCCGCGGAGTGGACATGGGGCCTTCGGCGCTGCGCGTGGCGGGGCTGCAATCGCGCATCAAGCAACTCAACCACACGGTGGAGGACATCGGAAATATCCCCGTGCGGCAAGCGGAAGAATTGCCCTATGGCGAAAAGCGGGCCAAGTACTTGAACGAAATCGCCGGGACGTGCAAGGACCTGGCGGAACTGGTGCGCAAGACGATTGAAGAGGGCATTGTGCCGATCGTGCTGGGCGGGGACCATTCCGTGGCCATCGGTACAGTGAGCGGCGCGGCGGCGCATTTCCGGAAGCAGGAGAAGCACATCGGGCTGCTGTGGTTGGACGCGCACGGGGACATGAATACGCCGGAATCGTCGCCTTCGGGAAACGTGCACGGAATGCCGCTGGCGGCGATTATCGGGTACGGCGCGCCGGAACTGGTGGAGCTGCTGGGGTTCAAACCGAAAGTGGAGCCGCGCAACGTGGCCATCGTGGGGGCGCGAGACCTGGATGCCAGAGAACGGCGGATCGTGAAGGAGTCCGGCATCCACGTCTTTACGATGCGAGACATTGACGAGCGCGGGATGCGGGACGTCATGGCCGAGGCGCTGCGCTTTGTGACAGACGACACGGACGGCGTGGCCGTCAGCCTGGACCTGGACTTCGTGGATCCGGAGGACGCGCCGGGCGTGGGGACACCGGTGCGAGGCGGCGTGACGTACCGCGAGGCACACCTGGCGATGGAAATGATCGCGGACAGCAAAGCGATGGTGTCGCTGGAAGTGGTGGAGATCAACCCAGTGATCGACGAGCACAATAAGACGGCCAACCTGGGCGTGGAGTTGGTGCTCTCCGGACTGGGGAAGAAGATCCTTTGATAACGAGCGGCGAGGGGCGAGTGGCGAGCCGTAAGCAGGAGCGCCGGATTTGGCGAATGTCGTATTCAAAACCCAGAAAGACGAGTGCATGACGACGGAAAAGAAGAGGTTGCGAGTGGGCGTGTTGTTCGGTGGGCGCTCGGGGGAGCACGAAGTGTCGCTGGCGTCGGCGGCGAGCGTGATGCGTGCGCTGGACCCGGAAAAATACGAGGCCGTGCCGATCGGAATCAGCAAGGACGGGCGCTGGCTGGTGGGCGCCGGAGCACAGAAGCTTTTGCCGGAAGTGCTGAAAAGCGGGGAGCGCGTAATGCTGCCGGCTGATCCGAACGCCGCGGCCCTGGTGCCGCTGGACGAGCGGCCCGGTGGGGCGGTGCGCGTGGACGTGGTGTTCCCCGTGCTGCACGGCACGTTCGGCGAGGACGGAACCATCCAGGGTCTGCTGGACCTAGCGGGGCTGCCGTACGTGGGGGCCGGCGTGCTGGCGTCAGCCGTGGGCATGGACAAGGACATGCAAAAGAGATTGTTCCGGGAAGAAGGACTGCCGGTGGTGGACTTCATTGCCACCCAACGAAGCGAATGGGAACTGCATCCGGCAGCGGTGCTGCGAGCGATCACGAAACGGTTGAAGTACCCCATGTTCGTCAAGCCGGCGACGCTGGGGTCGTCGGTGGGGATGACCAAAGTAAAAAAGGAAGAGGACCTGCCGGCGGCACTGGATCTGGCCGCAGAATACGCGCAGAAAATCCTGGTCGAGCGCGCAATCAAGGGGCGAGAGATCGAGGTCTCCATCCTGGGGAACGAGACGCCAAAAGCGTCGGTGCCCGGAGAAATTGTGCCGCACCGGGAGTTCTACGACTACACGGCGAAATATCTGGAGGAAGGCACGCGGCTGGTCATCCCCGCAAAATTGACCAAAGCGCAGGTCAAGAAGTTCCAAGAATACGCGGTGCGGGCATTCCGCGTGATTGACGGCGCGGGCATGGCGCGGGTGGACTTTTTCCTGGAGCGACGCACGGGAAAGATCTACGTGAACGAGATCAACACGATTCCCGGCTTCACCTCCATCAGCATGTACCCCAAGCTGTGGGAGGCGAGCGGAATATCCTACCGCGAGCTGATTGACAAGCTGATCGAGCTGGCGCTGGCGCAGCACAACGAGAAGCAGCGCACGAAGTATTCCATCGAACTTCCCTCCGGAGCGGCCGGAGCCCTCGAGAGCTAAGCCGAGTTCCCCGGCGAAAAGTAGGTAGGCGAAGCTTCGGTTACGTGCGTTCGCTGCGGAGATGCTCCCCTGGGAAAGGCAGCGCGCGAAACGAAGGCAAGCGGAGCGAGCTCCAGTCGCTAGAGGCGGCCACGCAGCGCAGGGCCGCCCTCGACACGTTTCGGGTGATAAAGAACCTGTTTTCGAAGAATACAGGGTCGGGGGATTTACCTAGACGTGCTGGTTCTGCTAGGGTTTGCCGTGGCGCATATTGCATTGTGCGTAGCGCTCTTCAAGCGCCAACTCTGATGGGAGGCCGCTGTGGGCCTGCTGGATTCAAGTGCCGAGGAACCGGAATCGAAGCTGCTGCGCTACATCCTGACGTGCGCCATCTTCGTGGGGCTGTTGAGCTGGGGGACGTGGTGGATCTTCCGGTTCCACAAAGAAAAGAAAACGGTAGAACAGTTCCTGAACGCCGTGGTGGCCAACGACCTGCCGCAGGCGTACAAGATCTGGAAACCGGCCAGCGGCTACAGCTATCAGGACTTCGCGGAAGACTGGGGGCCTTCGGGCTACTACGGACCGATCAAGAGCTTCCACATCGAAACAGCGCAGAAGAAGAGCGGCGCAACCGGGATCATCGTGGTGGTCGAGCTCAGCCCGTACCAGCCCTTTCCCGACACGAACGACAAGGTGAAGCACTACCGAACAAAGGAAGTGTATTTGTGGGTGGAGAGCCGGGACCTCTCGATCAGTTTTGCCCCTTAAGGGCCGTGACGAGGGAAGAGTAGGTAGATTCCCCCATCGGAAATCGCGGTTCCAGCAGCGCAAGTAACCAGCGAACAACGAGAGTAACCGGCCCGCCCGCGCACAACCCGCGCACGAGGGGTGCTGGACAGGCCTGGAGGCCTGCCCCACGGTGCGCCGGTACAGGTGATTAGTCGCGAAGGGCAACCAGGAGTTCGGCGGGAGAGACGGTAGCCGTGCCGAGTTTTCCTACGACAACCCCCGCAGCCGCATTGGCAAGAAACGCAGCATCCCACAGAGGCGCTCCCGCAGCCACGGCCAGGGCGAGCGTGGCCAGCACAGTGTCTCCGGCACCAGTCACATCAAACACCTGGCGCCCGCTGGAAGGATGGGCTGCCTTCTGGCCGAGGCGTCCCATGGGCGCTTCGTGGTTGGTGGGCGGGATGTGCAAGGCGCGCGGGGCGTCCTGCTGGAGGAGGCTCATGCCCTTCTCGCCGCGAGTGATGATGACCGCGGGACAGGCGAAATGCGCAAGCAGAGCGCGCCCGGCTTCTTCAATGGACTCGTCGTCATCCAGCGTGCGGGTGACCAAAAAGCCCGCCTCCTGACGATTGAGCACGATAACCGTCGCCCCGGGATAGGTTGGCAGGCGCGACCATTTGGGCTTCACGAAGGCTGGCACCTTCAGCTTCTGGCAGGCACCAAGAACGCGCGCGGGCAGACCTTCGGTAATCACGCCCTTGTCATAATCCGAGAGCACCAGGGCATGCAACGTGGAGAGCGAAGCCATGATGCGGCGGACGAGTAGCTCTTCCACGTCGGGGTGGAGAGGGGCGCGGGCCTCGCGGTCCACGCGGACAATCTGCTGATGACGGGCGATGATGCGAGTCTTCACCGTGGTTGGGCGGGAAGCATCCTCGACGATACCCTTCTCCGGCATCTCCAGTCCGCGGACCATGGCCCGGAGCGAATCCGCGTCGGCGTCCTTTCCAGCCGCGCCGAACGGCACGACGCGCGCGCCCAGGGCCACGAGATTGGCGGCTACGTTGCCAGCGCCGCCGAGTACGGAGCTTTCCTCGACGAAGTCCACCACCGGGACGGCCGCTTCCGGAGACAGGCGCGAAGCATTGCCCCAGACGTAGCGATCGAGCATCCAATCGCCGACCACGCCGAGGCGGCAGCGGGAGAAGGATCGGACAATGCGTGCAAGACGCGAGAGAGATGGTTCTGCAGAGCGCTTGGATTTTGGCATGAGGTGTTCAGCCGTCAGTTTGCAGCATTGGGCGCCGGAACGACGGAGGCGAGCTTCTGTGTCTCGGACAACAGCGCATCACAGGCGTCGCGGACCTGATCCAGCGTGACGGACAGGATACAACGAGGCTCCGGGAAAGCATAGCAGCGATCGCCGCGGCAGGGATTACAAAGGAAATCGTTCTGGACAAGGCGATGAGCGACCTGCCAGGGGCGCCAGGTGACGGAATCGCTGGAGCCAAAGATCACCACGACCGGACGGGCAGCGGCGGTGGCGAGGTGCGCCGGGCCGCTATCATTGGCGAGAACGAAGCGGGCGAGAGAAATCAGGGCGATCAGTTCGCGCAGAGTGAGCGAATCGAAGACCACGGCAGGAGGCCCGAAGAGATGCAGCACCGCCGGAACGAGCGCTCGATCGCCCGGGCCGAGAACCACCACCGGGACGAGTCCGTGGCGCTCGTGGAGCCAGCGCGCCGCACTTGCAAAATTTTCAAGTGACCAGCGCTTGGTGAAGTAGGCCGCACCCGGATGAAGGACGGCAAGAGACTGGTCGGCACCAACTCCACTGGAAGCGAGGCGGTGCGCCACGGAGGCCAAGGCGTCGGGCTGAGGAAACACCTGGGCAGGGGGGATCGAGCCCGGCGGGAGGCCTGCCCAGTAGAACTGCGAGAGGCGGTGCTCGACGGTGTGAAAGTGGCGGCGGGCATCCATGGCGCCGACGTCGGGAACGCGTAAGTTATAAAAAAAGCCAAAGCGGCAATGAGACCAGCAAATGCGCGATGGCGAACCGGCCGCGACGGTTAGGAAAGCGCTGGTGGGGCCGCCGTGCTGGTTGAACGTGACGGGAAAGCGGCGGCGACGAAGTTCGCGGGCGGTGGCAAGAAATCTGCGATGCAGCAGTATCTCCGCAACGGCGGGATTCCCTTCGAGCACAGCAGCGTACGGCGGCTCGATCAGGACACACAGGCGAAGGTCGGGACGCCAGGCGTTGAGCGCGGCGAGCGCCGGCGTGAGCATGACCACATCGCCCAGCGAACGGAGGCGGATGATCAAGATTTCCGCGCCGCGCGGAAGAGACTCCAGAATGCGGGAAGTGCTACTCGGCTTCAATGCGGGCTTCGTCCACCAGCATGACGGGGATATCGTCCCGGATCGGGTAGACGCGACGGCAAGCGGAGCATTTCAGGCCCTGAGCATCCGGCGTGAGCGCCACGGGCTTCTTGCAGAGCGGGCAAACGAGAATATCCAAAAGCTCCTTGCTGACCGCCATCGGCATCCTCCGAATTGCCGCGCGTCACTGCATGCACGGCTCGGAGGAAACTCTAACAGAGCGGGCGGAGGATGGGCAATAAGCGGAAACCTCAGCGGGCGGTGGAGAGACGCAGGGAGAGGCGGGCGGACCAGTTCGCGTCTGGAGGGAGCTCGAGGGGCCAGACCGCAAGAATCTGCGAGCCCTGATAGACGCGCTCGAAACCTTCTTCGGATTCGGAAACCGTCTCGATGGGAGCCACCCAGAAGCCACTGGAGCCGGGGGCTTCGAAAGCGACGGCAACGTTCTGCCATTCGTCCACAGCGCGGAAGCTGTGGGAGGAGATTTCACCGCACAAAGACAGCGGGTGGCGAGCGCTGTCCGCTTCGAAGTAGCGATCGGGTGCATTGGGCGTGAGGAAATTCAAAACCACTTCGAGGCCGACGTGGAGATGCAGCGGCTGCGGATCCGAATGAGAGAGGGCGAGATCGCAGGCGATCTCGCAACTGCGCGGCCCTTCTCGGAAAGTAAACGTCTTGACGACCCGGAGAGTAGGGAGAGATTCGGACGCGCTGCCCTGCGCACCGTTCGCAAGCGGGCCTTCGCGGAGGCATTCAATCCTGTCCGCCGAGGCGGCGACAACGTCATAAGCACCGGCAGCCAAGGGCGCGCTGGCCTCGAGTTGAAGATTGTTGTAATCAGCCAGCGTCTTCCACGTGGGAAAGAGGAGCAGGCGGAAAGCATGGCGAGGCCACTGGTCGTAACGCAGGCGCCGCTCGAGGCCCGGCTCCTTCACCTTGAGCTGGTTATGGATCGAGCTGACGGCCGGGGAGACGCCGGCGGCGGCATCGCGGAGGCGAGCGTGGTAGGCCTCCGGACGACGCTGGATGGAGTTGATGAGGGTGGTGTCGGAGGGGCGGAAGTCGAGTGCGGCGATGGTGGCACCGCCCGCAGGCTGGAGGAGAGCGGCGTAGGTGCCGGTGACGACATAGAGATCCTCGTGGCCGTCGGCGTCGAAATCAAAGCGCGAGAGCTCGGCATAGGAAGCACGGCCGTGCTCGGCGGCGTCGGCGAGCTTTTCTGCGCGGACGAGGTCGCGCCAGAGGGCAGTGCGCAGGTGAGGGGCGTAGAGGCCGCCGAAGATGCCATGCCAGTAAGCATCGTTGCACTGGGCGCGGAGGAGACAGGTGGTGGCGTCGTCAAGCACACGGCGAAGGGGAAGCCCGCGACGCGTGCTGGCCGCCAGCTTGCGGATCTTGCCGGAGACATGCAGCATTTTCTTGTGCAGGAGATTGGCTTCGCCGTACTTGCTGAAGAAATTGCGCCAGAAACTGCCGCGCAGGAAGTGAGCGACGTCGGGCCGGCCGGAAAACTCTTGCTGAACGGCGTGAAAACGCTGGCGAGTGGAGGTGGGCAGAGCCCACTCCATCATCTCGGGATAAGAGGCGGTGGGGAGATCGGCGCGGCCAAGGGGCGCGTGGGAAGCCAGGAAATCGGCGGGGGTCGTGGTCTCGAGCCAATCGGAGTTTTCCTCGATGGCGGAGAAGAAGCGCTCGAGCCAGCCATCCTGGTAGCAATGCCTCCAGGTGCCGGGCCAGACGCCGAATTTTTCGCAGTCGTCACCCATCGCAGCTAAGCCGCCCGGATGTTCTGCGGCATAGGAACGAAGCAGGGCGATGTTTTCTTCGATGGGAGCGAAGGGCACCAGATAGCGGAGCTTCTTCAGGCCGGGGATCACCTTCACGGAAAAGCCGAGATCTTCGGCGACAAAGTAGCCATGAAGTTGAGAGGGCGCGAAGCCGGCGGCGAAGAAGTGGTTGTCGTCCACGAGAGTGTAGTCCACGCCAGCCGGGGCGAGTGTGGAAGGGAGCTGCGGCTCCCAGACGCGCTCGGCGAGCCATGCCCCGGTGGGGCGGCGGCCGAAATGCTTTTCGAGGAAGTCAGCCATGCGCCGGATCTGCTCGAGGCGGTCCGCGGGCGGAATGGAGATAAGAACGGGTTCGTAGAAACCGCCGCCCACGATTTCCGCCTGGCCGCGCTCGAGCAGGACGCGGAGAGCTTCGAAAAACTCGGGATGGGCATGCTCGATCCATTCAAGGAGCGAACCGGAGTAGTGCAGGCCCATACGGATCGCCGGATGGCGCAGGAGATGGTCGAGGAACGGCTTGTAAGAATGCAGATAGGCACGCTCGAACACGTCCTCAAAATTGCCGGCGGGCTGGTGGGAATGGATGAGGAAACAAAGGCGCAGCTTCGACACGCCGTCACCCCGCGGAGATTTGAACGAAGAGCATAGCGCACCAGGGGGAAAAAATCGAATGCGACAACTCAGGGGAGAATCACCGCAACGCGGGTGGCGCAGGCGGAGGCAAACCTTTCCAGGCGGGAAGCATACTGCTCGACGGCATGCTGGAGGAGCGCTTCGGAGGCGTGCAGGGGAGCGAAGATCATGGTGAGCACGGACTGCGTGGCCTCGGTGATCATCGTGCGAGTGGAGTCGCTGATGGGACTGCCAAAGGGCCCACGGGAATCCGCCAGCACGGGACGCCCGGCCAGATGCCAGGTTTGCTTGCCGATACCAACATAGGATTCACCGGCGGTACCGAGACGAAAGCTGATCGGCGGAGCGAGGTTGGCGCGGTCGTACAAGCCAATGGGCCAGCCGGTTTCGATGGAGCAGAGATTGCAGACGTCCACAACGTTGGAAATGCGGTAGAGGCCCTTGCCCTGCACGACGCGACGCAGGAGAGCCTCCGCAGAAGGACGGTAACGAGACGGGTCCACGCCCCAGGCGCGAAACATGGCGCGGACGTCGCGCACGGACTGCAACTGGGCCACCTGCTCGACAGTGTGAGAACGGCGAATGCGGTCACAAACGGCATCCATCTCCACAGCGAGAGCAGGGTGCACAAGTTCGACGCGAACTTCGTAGGCCTCCACGAGGCCGAGTTTCACGCCGGGGATTTGAATTGCGATGTCCATACACCCAAGCCGCTCCGCAGCAGCAGAATCGAGTTTGGTATTATGCCGAGTCCGACAAGCAGAGAGCAAACCGAGCCTTTGGAATGCCGCCATGACGCAGAAACCGAGTCCGCAGAAAGAAGCGGCGCGCTTCCGCCGCGGCGTGGAAGAGTTCAACGCAGGCAAGTTCTTTGAGGCCCATGAAAGCTGGGAAGTGCTCTGGCTGGCCGCGGCAGAGCCGGACAAGACTTTCCTGCAAGGAATCACACAGGTCTCCGCGGCATTCCATCACTACACGCGGAAGAATCACAGAGGCGCGCAATCGTTGTTGAAGAGAGGCCTGCGAAAGCTGGAGCAGTTCCCTGCTGGATACCAGGGCGTAAACCTGGAAAAGCTGCGCGGGGAATTGCGGGGGTGGTTGCGGGCAATTGCCAAAGGAAGAGATGTTCCGGCTGCTCAGCAGCCGCACATTGAATGGGAATGAGGTAGTGCCGGTGCGAAGCCGTCCCACAGAGATTTCTGGAGGCGAACAATTTGCGAGGACGGGTAGAAAGTCGGCCCTACTCGACGATGAGTTTGCCGGACATCCCGCCGTGGCCGAAGCCGCAAAACATGGAGCAACGGAAGGTGTAGGTGCCGGGGCGCTCGGCGACAAATTCGATGATCCGCTCCTGATTCTTTTCGAGCTTCCAACTCTCCCGGGGCTGGAAGAAGCGCAGGCCGGGCTGGCCGGATTCGGGGGAGCCGTCGGGAAAAAGGCGGATCTTGAAGCCGTGGGTGCGGTCGAGGGCGCGGATTCTGAGTTGCACGCGAGTGCCTTGCTTCACGCGAATTTCGCCGGGAGTGTATTTGTACTTCTTGGCAGCCATCTCGATGACCTGAACTTGTTCATCGTTCTGCGTTTGCGCCGCGCACGGAGACGATCCACCGCTAAGAAGCAGACAGCATAGCAACAAAGAATTGATCGAAAAGAATTTCCGCACGACTGACCTCCACGAAGCAGAGAATGGCGGCCCCGATTGCATCGGGACAACTTCCAGCCGGCGCTACAGGGGCGGGCACGCAGGCCCGGCCCTACCCGATGAAGCGCCTACCAGCGCAACAGTGCTGCTTCGGCAGCAAAGCCGGGGCCAAGGGCCAGGAGAACACCAAAGTCGCCGGGCCGCGGCGAGCCATTCCGCAACACATCGTCGAGCACAAAAAGCACGGTGGGCGAGGACATGTTCCCGTAGTTGCGGAGAACACGGCGGGAGAAGCCCAGGTGTTTTTCCTCCAAACCGAGGAACTGCGAGGCGGCGTCGAGCACCTTGCGGCCACCGGGATGCAGAATCCAGAAGCGAATGTCCTCGCGGCGGAGGCCACGGGGCGCCAGCAAAGCGTGGAGACAGCGGTCAATGAGAGGCCCGGCCAGCTCGCGGATCTCGGCCGCAAGAACGATGCGGAGCTTGCCATCGCGATGCTCAAAGCCGACCTTTTCGAGATTGCTTGGATCGAGAACGGATTGAAAGGCGATTACGCGGGGCGGCAGGAACGACGCACTGACCGAACGCGGGCTGTGATTGTCGGGGTCGCAAGAGAGCACGAACGCGGCAGCCCCGTCGGCACAGATGGCGTTGCCAATGACGGTCTCCATGGAAGTGTCGAAGTAATAGCACGCAGAGCAGACTTCAACGGCCACTGCCAGAACATGCCGGGCGGGATTGGCGCGGGCAAAGTCTGAGGCGCGCTGCAACAAGGGCAGGGCGCCCGCGCAGCCGTGTCCCAGCAAAGCGCCGCGCTGGACGTCGGAGCGCAGCGCGAGTTCGCTGACGAGCAGCGTGGAAAGGTCCGGGCAGAGATAGCCGGTGCAGGAAGCGACGAGGATGCAGTCCACCTCGGATGCGGAAAGCCCGGCCTGCTCCAGGGCCAGCCGCGCAGCACTGGAAGCCAAGCGGCAAGCGCCTTCCAGGTAGCGCGCGTGGAGCTGGTCTGGCGACTCGCGGGGAACAAATTCTTCAGGGTCGAGCCAGAGGTGGCGATATTCGATATTGCAATTGAGAAAGATCTGGCGGATGCGCGGGCTGGTGTAGCCGGAGAGGGCAAATGCTTCCTCCTGCGAGAAACGCTGCGGCGGCACAGCAGTGGCACAAGAAAGAAGCGTGGGCGAAGCAATGGGCCGCGTTGCCTCGCGGGAGAGCGCGAGAAGCTCTTCGGTTGTGCTCATGACGATATTCCTTTGGATGCAGGACGCGGCCTGAGAGAAGCAAGGAAAGAAAAACATTTGCAGGGACGGTGACCTTGGCCACTTCTCTCGAGGGCGGTGAAATGGCGGGGGCCTGCCAGGCAAAGGATTCCAAAATTAAGATTCAGATTTCAGAAATGGCAGTTGCATTGACAAAGACGGAGGGGCGTGAAAACCTACGGGCCGCAGTCGGGACACCCACTCCATGCGGATCAGTGCAAAGGGCGAATACGCCGCCAAAGCGGTGCTGCATCTGAGCCTGCGCTACCCCAGTTTGGTGACCATCCAAGAAGTCGCCGCACGACATCGCATCCCCGCGAAGTACCTGGAACATATCCTGCTGAGCTTGAAAAAGGCGGGCCTGCTCGAAAGCCAGCGAGGACTGAAAGGCGGATACCGGCTGGCGCGGTCGCCGGAACTTGTGTCGGTGGGAGAGGTTCTGCAAGTGATAGATGGAAAATGTTCGCAGTCGAGCTGCATTGTGGTGGATTTGAAACGCCCCCACGTCTGCCCGGAAAACGAAAGCTGCGGGCTGAAGCAGGTGTGGCAGGACGTGCAGTCGGCGGTGGACCGAATCCTGTTCCAGACCACGTTTGACGAGCTGAGAAAACGGACGCTGGCAGGAATGGTCCCCAGCGGAAACTACATGGTGACCGAGGCCTAGTGTCCTGAGTTGCAAGTTCGCTGATTAATTCTTGTCCCGCGTTCCGTGCAAGCAAAAGAGTTACGATCCGATTAAGCCGTTTTTCAGTGCAACAAATTTCTGACTCAGGACACTAGAAGGACCTTGGCGAACGGGCGGCAAGCCCACTCCAGACATGGAGAGACACATCTCCACCGCGGAAGAAGAATAGGTGAGAAAGTGAATGCGGCGAACCTGAGCAGGCCCGCCGCTCAGAAGCTTTGTGCCGCGTTATCCCGCCTGCTTGGCATACCAATCGGCGTTAATCTGGGTGAAGTTCTGCCACTTTTCCGGCAAATCTTCGAGAGCGAAGATCGCGGTGACCGGGCAGACCGGCACACAGGCGCCGCAGTCGATGCACTCGACAGGATTGATGTAGAGCTGCGTTTCGGATTCGAAGGCAGGCTCGTCCTTGCGGGGGTGGATGCAATCCACCGGGCAAACATCCACGCAAGCTGTGTCTTTCGTCCCGATGCAGGGCTCAGCAATCACGTAAGCCATTCCAGATTCTCCTTGAGCAGTCAGAAGCTTGCTACGAGCGAACTCTATGCGTCCACATGACGTGGGCGTGCGCAGGCGAGCGGCGCGACGCGCATTTTTTTATACCATCAAATCCGCGGGGGCACAAGCGACGGGCGCCGGCGCAGTTGAAGAGGGCGAACCCGCATGGATAGAATGAGGGGTGGTTCGCCCGGAAACGGAGAACACCATGCTGCTGACGCGCGGAAACAAAATCAAGTGGCTGGGACATGCGACGTTCCACATCACGACGCCGAGCGGGAAGGTGATCCTGATTGACCCGTGGGTAATGGGGAACCCGTCCTGCCCGGAGGCCATGAAGAAGCCGGAGCGAGTGGACGCCATGCTGATCTCGCACGGCCACGGCGACCACATGAGTGACGCAGTGGCGCTGGCCAAACAGTTCAAGCCGCAGATCGCGTGCAATTACGAGATCTACCTGTGGCTGGCGTCGAAGGGCGTGGAGAACGCCTGCCCGATGAACAAGGGCGGCACACAAAAGCTGAGCGAGATCGAAGTAACCATGGTGGACGCCAAACATTCGAGCGGGATCGAGGACGACGCCAAGATCATCTATGCCGGCGAGCCGGCGGGCTACATCGTGCGGCTGCCAGGCGGACTGACGCTGTACCATGCCGGAGATACGGCGGTCTTCGGCGACATGAAGTTGATCGGGGAACTCTACGGGCCCGAACTGGCATGCCTGCCAATTGGAGACCTGTTCACAATGGGCCCGCGTGAGGCGGCAAAAGCAATCCGTCTGCTGAACGTGCGGCACGTGATCCCCATGCACTACGGCACGTTTCCCGTGCTGACCGGAACGCCTGCGACGCTGCGGGACGTGACGCAGGACATCATGGGGCTGGAAATTCACGCGTTGAAGCCGGGAGAAACGCTGAAGGGCAGTGACTAGTGGCGAGTGGCCAGAGGGAACAGGCCATCGGCCTTCGATAACAATCTATGCGTAGCGCGTTCATTGACCGGGCCGTTGAAGAATACCTCTACGGCCTCCTGCCCAAACGCGACGCAGTGTTGAGAGAAATGGAGCAACTGGCAGCGCGGCGCAACATCCCCATTATCGGGCCGGCGGTGGGGAGACTGCTGGCTCTGCTTGTAGAAGTGTGCGGGGCGAAGCGGATCTTCGAGATGGGCTCAGCGATTGGGTATTCCACCATCTGGCTGGCGCGGGCGGCGGGACGCGGGGCAGAGGTCTTCTACACCGACGGCAACCCGGCGAATGCGGAGGAAGCCAGGAAGTATTTCCGCCGGGCGGGAGTTGACCGCAGGATTCGAGTGCTGGTGGGCGATTCGCTCCGGCTGATTGACAATGTGGGCGGGAAGTTTGACCTGATTTTCACTGATGTGGACAAACAGCAGTATCCGGCGGCGTTCCGAAGGGCGGTGGCACGATTGCGGCCAGGCGGGCTGCTGGTGGCGGATAACACGCTGTGGTACGGGCGCGTGGCGCGAAGGGCGGAAGATGAGGCCACACGGGGGATACAGGAGTTCAACCGGCTAACGTATTCCACGAAGCAGCTTACGACCGTCGTGGTTCCCCTGCGCGACGGCGTGACACTGTGCAGGAAGCGATCAAAACAGTGACTGATTATATTCAGTCCATAGTCCATTAAGCGAAATGGGGCAATTGCTTCTCTCCCCTTTTCACGCAGGGGAATTGTGGATAGAATTTGAAGGTGGGGATTTTTCCCGTCACCGCAAAACTTTTCCCAAGCTTTCCGGACGGCAGCGCCGACGCCATTGAGTTGGAATTGCCCGTTGGTACAGGTGCGACGTTTAGTGTTATCCCACAGGATTTACTCATGCGTGCCGGGATCAGGCGGATCGAGCAGCGCGAGATCCTGACCGTAGATCGCAAGCTGCTCAAGCGCGACCCGGGCTATGTGGGAATCGAGGTCGCTGGCAAGCGTGTGTTGTCGCCCGTTCTCTTCGGTGAGGCGGAAGATTTCGGCGTTCTTGGCGCGCTCACGATGGAGATCGCGGGACTCATTGTTGACCCGGAGCGCAAAGAACTTCTGCCCAGACCTGCCCTTCTGCTCTAGGACTATTCCCAGACTCCGAATTATCGTGGGTGAGAAGGACGTCCGTGTTTTCTATCCGCGAAAGAGATTGCGGACGAAGAAGAGGAGGTTGGCAGGACGCTCGGCGAGGCGACGCATGAAGTATGGGAACCACTCGGTGCCGTACGGAATGTAGATGCGCATGCGGTAGCCATCGCGGACAAGCTGCTGCTGGAGGTCAGTGCGGATGCCGTAGAGCATCTGGAATTCGAACTGATCCTTGCCGATGCCCTGCTTCGCCGCGAAGTTGGTGGTGGCATCAATCATGCGTGGATCGTGGGTGGCGATGCCGTGATAGATGCCGCTGGGGAGCAGGAGCTGCATGAGGCGGACGAAATTCTTGTCCACCTCCGACTTTTTCTGGAAGGCGATGGAGGGCGGTTCCATATAGGCACCCTTGCAGAGGCGGATGCGGCAGTTGATGGCGAGGAGGTCTTTGACGTCCTGCTCGCTGCGGTAGAGATACGACTGAATGACGATGCCGACCTTGTCGTAGTGGGCGCGGGCGCGCTTGCAGAGATCAATCGTGCGCTGGGTATACGGAGAGCCTTCCATATCCACGCGCAGGAAGTTGGCGTAGCGCGCGGCACGGTCCACGACGGATTCCAGCAGGCTGTAGCAGAAATCGTCGCCGAGGTCCAGGCCGAGCTGAGTGAGCTTGAGGGAGACATTGGCCTCGAGCTTTTCCGCAGCGATGCGATCGAAGTTCTGGAGATAAGCGTCGCGGGCGCGGCGGGCGGCGTCCTGGGTGGTGACGTTTTCGCCGAGGTGGTCGAGGCTGACCATCATGCCGGCAAGGTTGCAGGCGCGGGCAGCGGTGACGGCCTCGTCCAGGGCTTCGCCGGCGACAAAGCGGCGGGACATCCGGCGGGAGATTGGATTGGCGGTGACGAATTTGGCGAGACGCTGGCTGTGGGAGAGCTTGACCAGGATTTCACGCAACATGAGAGAAGTCTCCGAGAGGCGCGGGAGGAATCAGGCGACAAGACGGAAAAGGATCGGTGGACATGAATGGTTGGATTAGTGTCCCTGGGACTCAAGCCAGCGCTCGGCGTCAATGGCAGCCATGCAGCCGGAGCCGGCGGCGGTGACGGCCTGGCGATAGACGTGGTCCTGCACATCGCCGCAGACGAAGACGCCCTCGACACTGGTGCGCGTGCCGTTGCGGGCGCCGAGGTAGCCGGCGGCGTCCATTTCGAGCTGGCCCTGAAACACCTTCGTATTGGGCGTGTGGCCAATGGCCAGGAAAACTCCCTCCGCCGGAATCGTCTTTTGTTCGCCGGTTTCGGAATGTCGGAGCCTGACGGCTTCCACAGCACTCTTTTCGACGTCCAGAATGTCTTCGACAATATACGGGGTGAGGAAGTGGATCTTTTCGTTCTTGTGAGCGCGGTCGAGCATGATCTTGGAGGCGCGAAATTCGCGGCGGCGATGGACGAGAGTGACCTTGCTGGCAAACTTCGTGAGGAAGGTGGCCTCCTCCATGGCTGAATCACCGCCACCGACCACGACAATCTCCCGGCCGCGGAAAAAGTAGCCGTCGCACGTGGCGCAAGTGGAGACCCCGCGGCCCATGAGTTTGCGCTCGGATTCGAGGCCCAGCAGTCGCGCAGAAGCGCCGGCGGCGACGATGAGCGCCCTGCATTCGTACACGTCCTTGCCCACAAGGATTTTGAAGGGACGGCCGCGGAGGTCCACACCCGTGACGGCGCCAGCCTTGAATTCGGCACCGAAGCGCTGAGCCTGTTTGCGCATGTTTTCGATCAGCTCCGGGCCGAGAATGCCCTGCGGAAAGCCCGGGAAGTTCTCGACCTCGGTGGTGAGGGTGAGCTGCCCGCCGGGTTCGAATCCTTCGATCACGATGGGCTTCAAGTTGGCGCGAGCGGCGTAGATGGCGGCGGTGAGTCCGGCGCAGCCGCTGCCGACGATGAGGACGTTATGAACCATGTTCTCTCCTGGGCAATTAGACGCAGCAACTGAGGCCTACGGCCCAGATACAAAAACGGAATATTCTAGCATTGGCGCAGATTGCTTCGCCAATGGCGCTGGGCCATAATGCAACAGTTTGCACAAGAGAGGAGAGAGCCATTGACACGCACGCCTAGCACATACGCCATGTTCGAAACCACGATGGGGAAAATCGTCATCCGGCTGCTGGAGAAGGAAGCGCCGAAAACAGTGGCGAATTTCGTGGGGCTGGCCGAGGGAACGAAAGAGTTCCGCGACGCGAAGACCGGGCAGATGGTGAAGCGGCCGTTCTATGACGGGCTGGTTTTTCACCGGGTGATTCCGGACTTCATGATCCAGGGCGGGTGCCCACTGGGAACAGGGACGGGCGACCCGGGCTACCGGTTTGCCGATGAGTTCCATGCGTCGCTGAAGCATGACAAGCCCGGGAAACTTTCAATGGCCAACTCCGGGCCGAATACAAACGGGAGCCAGTTTTTCATTACCGTGGCGGCAACACCATGGTTGGACAACCGGCACGCCATCTTTGGCGAGGTCGTGGAAGGGCAGGACGTGGCCAACCAGATCTCGAAGGTAGCGCGGGACCGCCAGGACCGGCCCGTGAAGCCCGTGGCGATTCAAAAGGTGACCATCGAGCGCGCTTAATAGCCATGCTGCAACCCGCAACGCTGCTCCGGCTGGTACAGGAACTGGTGTTCGTAATGCTGGGATTGCTGCTGATCCGCGTGGCCGCGTTGGGGCGGTTCCACTGGGACCGGCGGTCGGAAGTGTGGATCGGGCTGGGGGCGCTGCTGTTCGTGCTGGGGCTGCGGGCGTGGATGAGAGCGGGGAAGTACGTGACGCGGTGGCAGCACATCGTGCGCGGCGTGTCGTTAACGATCGTGGGCACATTGATGCTGGCGATCACGCTGGCGCCCTTCACGTGGATCGGCCCGCTGCTGGGCACCGCCGGCGGCGTGCTGGCCCTGCGTGGAGTGGTGACGGCCGGGCTGGTGCTGCGCGCGAAATGACGGGCGTTTGGACACCTTGGATCCAAATCAGAAGAAGAAAGCGCTGCGGATGATGACGTACGGGCTGTACGTGGCGACCGCGCGCGCGGGAGAGAAGTGCGTGGCGGGAACGATCACGTGGCTTTCCCAATGCTCGTTCGACCCGCCGCTGATGATGGTGGGCATCCAGCGCGATAGCTCGTTGAACAAAGCAATCAAAGCGGCGCGCGCGTTTGCAGTGCACATCGTGGGCAAGAACCAGAAGAAGCTGGCGACCACATTTTTCAAAGCGGCCGTGCAGGACGAGGACAAGTTGAGCGGATACAGATTTGAAGAAGGCGCGACCGGCGCGCCGATCCTGGTGGACCCTCCGGCGTGGTTGGAGTGCCGGGTATTGGAGGAAGTGCGGCGCGGAGACCACACGATATTTGTTGCTGAAGTGGTGGGCGCGGGGGTGAGGCGCGAGGAAGAGCCACTGACGGTGCGTGGGGCCGGGTTTTCTTACGGCGGATAGCTTCCTTTCGCTCCTGGATTCCTGGAAACCACGGCAGTGGGTTTCTGAATTCACCCCCAACTTCTCATTCAACCAATTCAACAAAGACAGAACCTGAAACACACCTGGCAATCCAGCCAAGACGGGTGGAACATGATGCGGTGCGCACCCGCTGAGAGATCTATTCTTCACGGGCTGGGAGAGAACGCAAAACAGTTCCTTTCGCACGCAGGAGAACATCCAGATGGTGTCGCCCGAATTGAATGTGGTGACGGGAGCGTTCAGTTACACGGGCAAGTACATCACGCGGCGGCTGCTGGCGGCAGGCAAGCGCGTGCGAACGTTGACCGGGCACCCGGAGCGGCCGAACGCGTTCGGAGAGCAGGTCAGAGTGGCGCTGTACGATTTTGAGAATCCGAGCGAGCTGGAAAATAGCCTGCGGGGCGCAACAACACTCATCAACACGTATTGGGTGCGGTTTTCGCACGGCGAGGTGACGTTTGAACGGGCCGTGGAGAACACGCGAATTCTGATCCGCGCGGCCACGCGAGCGGGCGTGCGGAGAATCGTACACGTCGGCATCACGAATCCTTCGGAGGACTCCCCGCTGCCCTACTTCCGCGGAAAGGCACTGGTCGAACAGGCCATCCGAGAATCCGGGCTGAGTTACGCCATCCTGCGGCCCGCAGTAATTTTCGGACCCGAGGACATCCTGATTAACAACATCGCATGGTTCCTGAGGAGATTCCCCATCTTCGGGGTGCCGGGAAACGGAGATTATGGACTGCAGCCGATTTTTGTAGCGGACATGGCGGAACTGGTCGTGGATGCCGCCGCACGGACGGACAACTTTGTGGTGGATGCGGTCGGGCCGGAGGTGTTTGCATTCGAGGAGTTGGTGCGGCTGATTGCACGCACGATCCGTAGCAGCGCAAGGATCGTGCGTGTTTCGCCCGGGCTGGCACTTTGGGCGTGCCGCCTGACGGGTGTTCTGGTGGGCGATGTGGTGCTGACGCGAGAGGAGGTTCAGGGATTGATGGCGAACCTGCTGATTTCGGAGAAATCGCCTACGGGATGGACGCAGTTGAGCAATTGGCTGGAGAAAAATGCGGAGCGGGTTGGGGCGCGATATGCGTCGGAATTGGAGCGGCACTTTCGGTAGAAGCACACAGGCAAGAGTTCCTGTGCTACCCGCGGAATTCGCGGGAGCAGGCGTCGCAGGGGCAGATTTCGCGGAGATAGTCGAAGCTGTAGATGCCGGTGGAGTGGCCGTCGGTGAAGACGATCTGGATGGCGTAGTTGCCGACAGCCGCGGCGGACTTGGCCCTGGGCTTGGGCTTGTACATGGGGAGAGACGCACCCATGCCGGGCAGAGACGCGGGGGCAGAATCACCGGCGAATGGAGCGGCAGCTTTGCGCTTGCGCTCGTCATCACAGGTGGCGCAGGGGCAGAGGTCGCGGAGATAGACAAAATCATAGTGGCTGGAATGGCCGTCGGACCAGGTGACGTCCACGCCGGCGCCGGTAGAGACGTGGATTCTAATGGAAGCGGGCTTTTTGCGTGTGTCTAGAGGAATGGGCATTGGCGATATGTTAGCAGAAGGAATCAGAGGCTGGCGCCATGGCGGGCGCTACACGGGACAGCAGGGGCCCGGCGGAATCGGGTTGCCATGGGGGCAGGTCTTCGGGTGGCCGAGGAAGGTGCAGATTTTTTCGTCGAGTTCGGGGCTGATGATGTGCTCGAACTTGCAGGCCTGGGAGTCCATGTCTGGATCCACCATGGCAAAGGTGTCGCGGAAGAGGCGCTCAGCCAATCGGTGACGTCGAATGACGTCGCGGGCGCGGGATTCCCCGCGCGGGGTGAGCAGCACTTCGCTATGGTGCAGTTCCACGAGTTGACGTTCCGCCAGCCTCCGGAGCATCGCGGCGGGGTCGAGCATCCCCAGGGTGTGCGAAGGCTCCAACAGCGCCTTGCTGCCTTCCTCGTTGGCCACCCAGATGCGCTCCAGCAGGTGATCGAAGCGCTCCTCGTCTTCGGCGGAAAAAACGGTGATCTGAGCGAGGCGGCCGTGAGCGAGCTCGACGCGGCGGTCGGCGAGGCGGCCGATGGACGGGTCGTGAGTGACGACAAGAATCGTGTGGCCTTCGGCGTGCAATTCGCGAAAGAGATTCACGACGATCTGTTCGTTGGCCTCATCGAGATTGCCGGTGGGCTCGTCGGCGAGAATCAGCCGGGGATGATTGATAAGCGCGCGGGCGATGGCCACGCGCTGCTGTTCGCCGCCGGAAAGCTGCGCGGGGAGATGCGTAACGCGGTCGGCCAGGCCGACGCGGCGGAGGGCTTCGCGAGCTTCGGATTCGTCGGTCATGCTGTGGAAATACTGGGCGAGCATGACGTTTTCGAGGGCGGTGAGGTAGGGCACCAGATGGAACTGCTGGAAGACGAAGCCGATCTTTTCGGCGCGATAGAGAGTGAGCGCGCGCTCGTCCAGCGCACCCACGTCCGTGCCATCCACCAGGGCGCGGCCGGAAGTGGGCGAATCGAGGCCGCCGAGGATATTGATGAGGGTGGTCTTGCCGGAGCCGGAAGGGCCCATGATGGCGATCCACTCGCCGGCGTCTATGCTCAAAGAGACGCGGTCCAGCGCGCGGACGCTGCCGAACTGCTTGGAGAGATTTTCGACCTGAACCAGAGTGGACATTATTCGCCTCTCAAAATGACTGCCGGGCGGACGCGACCCAGCAGACGCAGCGGCAGAGCCCCGGCCAGAGCCACGCCAAACATCAGAGCCACGGTGAGCGGAAAAACTTCTGGGCGGGAAGAGATCGCGGAGCCAAAGATGCCGCGGCCCATCCAGCCCGAAAGGAATACTCCGCCCAGCCAGCCCAGCGCACCACCCAGGATGCCAAGGATCGCGGCTTCAGCAAGGAACAGGCGGACGACGCGGTTCATGGAACCGCCGAGCGCCTTCATCAGGCCCACATCGTGGCGGCGCTCCATAGCCAGCGCGGCCATGGTGGCCAAGACGCAAAGCGCGGTAATCACGAGGATCAAGACAACCGTGGCGAAGATCAGCATGCGAATGCGGGAGAGCAACTGGCCTTCGGCCTCCGCAATCTGACGGATGGGACGAACGACGAGACCCGGGAGGGCAGCGGCGAGCCGGCGGGCAAACTGCTCGATGTTTTCGGCCGAGCCGGTGACGCTCAACTGCACGAGGCCGAGGCGCCCGGAGAGACCCGCGAGCTGCTGGGCCACGGGGAGATTGACGAATAGCTGGTTATCCTCGGTGCCGCCCGCGTTGACTACGCCCGCGACGGCAAGTCGAACAGAGCGCTCTGCGTAGCGCAGCTCAATCTGGCTGCCGGGAACGAGGCGGAGTTGCCGGGCGGCTGCGCGGCCGACGAGACAGCGGGCTAGGTCGTCGCGCGAGGAAATCCAGTCGCCCCGGACGGTCCACCAGGAGGACATGCGGCGGACCTCGTCCAGCCATGCGCCGGCAACGACCAAGCTCTGCCCGTCACCGGCATGGGCCACGATGTAGAGATACGGCGCGGCGGCCACGACCTCCTGCGTGCGCGAAGCGACAACCGTGCTGAGGACTGCGGCATCCATGAGTGGCGGTCCAGGCGATGCAGTGGCTTCGGAGGGCGCGGGCGAGATGACGACGTTGGCTCCGAGGGCGCGAAATTCGCGGGTCAGCTTGCGCTCGGCATCAAGGTGCAGGTTGATCAGCGCAGAACTAACCGCGGCGCCAGCGGCCAGCGCCACCAGGGCCACCGCCAAACGGCCACGGCTGGCACGAAGCAGTTGCCAGAGAAGTCGCCAGAACATCATTCGCCTCGCAGAATAGGCGCGGGCTGCAACCGCGCCGCGCGACGCAACGGCAACAGACTTCCAACCAGCGCCACTAGAGCAGCCAGCGCGAGGACGATGGGGAGGAGAACCATCCTCAAGGCCGGAGGAACGCCGAAGACGCTTTCACCGAGGAAACGGGCCAACACGACACCGCCGGCAAAACCGAACAGGCCGCCGAGAAATGCAATGAACACCTGTTCCACAAGAAAAATCGCCGAGATGATCCACGCGGGCGCGCCCAGAGCCTTCATCACGCCGACTTCGGCGCGCCGCTCGAGGACGGTGGTGGCCGAAGTGGCGCCGACGGCCAGGGCCGAGGCGAGCAAGGCAGCCAGCGTAACAAGCCACATCAGCCCGCTGACGCGAGTGAGGATGCGGCCTTCGCTTTCGGCCACGCGGCGGATGGGCCGCACCTCGACACCCGGGAGAACTTCCTTAACCTGATGGGCGATGGAGGAGATGTAGGGCGTGCAATACCAGCGGTCATATTCGGCGGGGGTCATGGAAGCGGGGTCGCGGCGCGCGAAGGCGTCCTCGGGGCTGGTCAAGGCGCTAATCAGCAGGCGGCGGAACTGACCGGGGCGGTTTGAAAGCGACTGCACAACAGCAAGAGGCGCGACTACGGCTTCCTCCTCAGGGCCGCCGGTGGAGAGAATGCCTGCGACCTGCAAGGAAAAGGTCGCGCCAGCGTAGCGCAGTGGGAAGGAATCGCCGGGCTTTACCCCCAAACGGCGGGCCAGGCCCACGCCAATGACAGCCTCGGAGGCGCCTTCAGCGGGCCAGCGGCCTTCCACGCGCCACCAGGGGTTCGTGGAGAGGACTCCGGTGCGGAAGGCCGCGCCATCGGGAATGGTGACGCGGTGGTCAAACCATGTGCCCATCAATGTGGCGCGGAGATCGCCCGCAGCGGGAGAGGGCAGCGAGACGGGCACCTCCAGGAAGGGGGAGAAACCCACGATGTTGAGGCGCCAGAAGATGGTCTTCAGCCTGCCGAGTTCGGCCTCGGGCAGATATGCGCCTTCGTCCACGGGACGGTAGTCCACACCGCCGATTTCAAGCGGCAAAGTGTCCGACTGGGGAGTGACAAGAAGATTGGCGCCCAGCGAACGGAATTCGCGCGCCAGGCGGTCGCCGACATCCAGTACGATGGTGAGCGTGGCGGTGGCCACAGCCATGCCCAGCATCAGGGCCACCCCGGTGAGCGTCTTGCGACGGGGATTGCGCGCGAACGATTCGGCAACAACGCGAAAGAACATAGGCTACTTTTTCTGCTGGCCGGCGGCCTCGCGAATGGCGGAAAGGTCAATCAGCAAATTGGCGCCTTCTACGCGCGAGGAAAAGCCGATGGGATTGCAGCCGCCGACATCGCCGATGGAAGGGACATAGATGGCTGCGGCGCAGTTGCGGCAGATGACGTTGGAGCCATCCTGATAGTAACCCGCCGGACCGCAGATGAGGCAGGCATCGAGCGCCGTGCCAAATCCGCCGCCGGGCTTGCGAATCACCAGGAAGCGAAGAACCGTGTTATCCAGCGTGACCGTATAGAAATGAAGGTTCGCATCGCTGACCTCGGAGAGCGGGATGGAAAGCTGCTCTCCCTGCGGGGTGACGGACGCTGCGTTGGGCGGGGCGGCGGAAGCCCTGGTGTAGATGAAATCCGCAGCCAGAGCGACAACGACGGCCAGGCATGCGAAGGCCGCCACGAAGGCCCAGCGGCGCTGCTTGCGCCGCTCCCACTCGATGCGGCGACGGTCGGCGGGATTGGCCTCGGGCTGGGAGGCGCCGGCGTGGCGAAGGTTGAGCCATTCCCGGAGGACTACCAGAGCGGCCGCACCAAGAATCAGAGCGAAGAAGAAGATATCGTTGCGGACGATGGGGCCGACGATGGCCATCTCCCGCTCACTGGAGGGGAGCCAGAGCGATTCGCTCATCTCGTGCACGCCGGTGAGAACGAGCTGGAAGGCGACGATCCAGAGGATAAGCGTGGTGGCAGCGAAGAACCGCGCAAGCGGAACCTTCAGCGTGCCCTTGAAAAAGAACAGCCCGACGGCCACGGCGGCGGCCAGTCCCAGCACGGTGCCGATCCAGACGCCGAAGCCTGCGCTGGAGACTTCCACGGCGCGGAGGATGAGCACCATCTCGATGCCTTCGCGCAGCACCATCAGGAAAACAAACAGGGCGATGCCGAGGCCGGCGGCAGCAGGGTCCTGCTGCGCAAAAGACTCCACGCGCTCTTCGATGCGGCGCTGGAGATGGCGCGCGACGCGGTTCATCCAGACAATCATGGTGACCACGAAGAAGGCAGCGAGGAGCATGAGCAGACCCTCGAAGCCTTCCTGGTTGATCTTCCAGCGGTCCAGGGCCAGGGCACCGGCAAAACTGGCCGCGACGGCGAAAGCCAGTCCGATCCAGACGAAACGGGTGAGAACGGCGCGGCCGGTGCGGCGGAGATAGACGAGCACGATGCCGACCACGAGGGCGGCCTCGACACCTTCGCGGAGTGCGATGACCAGAGCGGAAAACACGTGGGGTTCTCCCAGTTGCAACTAAGTAGCAACTACAAGAAGCGAGTGTACCCGCTCGGAGCGTGGGCGTCAAGCGATTCCACTTGGCAAGTTGGCGGCAGAGGCTAGAATACAGGGCCCGCGGCGAAGGGCTGGAAGGCGCGTCTAAAAGGGAGGGAGGGCTAGCTTACCGAGTCAGCAGCTCTGATGACGAACACCGATATTCTTCGGGTCTTGTGCGCCCTCAGAACGGCAGCAGCCGACCTTTCGGTTCGCCCCGTGGCATAGAAGCAGTGACTCGCGATCATTCAGCGGTTCGTATTTCTGTTGCGTGGTGGGCGCTGGCCGCGCTGGCGATGGCGCTGGTGTGCACGGCGGCGGGGCAAACCCCGCAGGCGCGGAGAAGCGAACCGCGCACATCGCCACCCCGGGAGAGGGCCAAAGCGGACGGCGTGAAGGCGCAGAAGATCTACGAAAGCGCGCTCGAAGCGGAACAAGAGGAACACTGGGCTGCGGCGTTTGCCTTGTACTCGGAGGCATTGAATTACGCACCGGAGAATGCAGAGTATCGCGCGCGGCAGGAGCGGGCGAGGTTCCGCGTGGCGCAGGGATGCGTGGACCGCGCGGAAGTGGAGGCGGTGCTGGGCCGCATGGAGGAAGCGCGCGAGCAGCTTCGCGCGGCGCTGGCCATAGACCCGGAGAACAAGGTGGCCCGCGAACGGCTGCTGCAGCTCCAGCCACGAGCGTCGCGGGAGACGGGGCAGCGATCGGAATACGAGGCGGAAGCCGTTCGGCTCCGGCCGCAAACGGGAACGCGCTCCTTCGATTTCCGCGGAAATACGCTGGGGGCTTACGAAGAGCTGGCGCGGCAGTTCGGACTGGTGGTGACTCTCGACCAGGACGTGGCGACGAAACAAATCCGCTTCCGCGTGGCGGACGTAGATTTCGAGACAGCCGCAGATTTGCTGGGGCAACAGACGGGCACGTTCATCCGCCCGATTGACGAAAAGACATTTCTCGCGCTGCCCGACACGCCGGAGAAGCGGCGGCAGTACGCGCAGCGGATCCTGCGCACGGTGGAGCTCCCGGCGTCGTTCACTCCGGAACAACTGGGCGAGCTGCGGCAACTGGCGCGGGACATTGCGGGGATCCCGAACCCGCAAGTGGACACGCGGACACGACAACTCGTGCTGCGGGGCGAGCCGCGCGCGGTACAACTGGCCATGGCGCTGATCCGCGAACTGGAGCAGCCGCGCGGGGAGATAGTGCTGGAAGTGCAGTTCCTGGAAGTGGACCGCAGCCGGGCGCGGCGCCTGGGAATCACGCCGCCTTCGAGCGCACGCTTGATTACGCTGAGTGAGGCCGACGTGCGCGAAGCCCAACAGTCCACCGAGGCACTGCTGCGGGTGATGCAGCGCGTGTTCGGGCAGGTGAGCGGTTTCGGCGGCCTGAGTTCGCAAGAAGTGGCGGCGCGGCTGGCGTCCGGGCAGGTGGGTGCGGCGTCACTGCTGCCGCCGCTGATCGCGTTCGGCGGGGGCAAGACGGTCTTTCTGGCCGCGTTGCCGGGCGCGGCAGCGGACTTCGCGGAGACGATGAGCACGGTGAGACGGGCTCGGCGGATCCTGCTGAGAGGGACGGACGGGCAGCCAGCCACGTTTTTCGTTGGGGATCGCTTTCCCATTAGCATCGCCACGCTGACACCCGCTATCACCGGGGCACAAATCATTCCGGGAATTCAACGGACGGACTTCGCGACGGGGACCGCGCCCGTGGCACTGGCGACGGGGGACTTCAATGGCGACGGGCGCACGGATATCGCTACCGCAAATTCGGGTGCGAATACCATCTCTGTGCTGCTGAACTCCGGGGGCGGAGGCTTCGGCGCGGCAACAGACATCTCCGTGGGCAACCAGCCGCGGGCAATCGTCGCGAGAGACTTCAACAGTGACGGCCTGCTGGATCTGGCGGTGGCCAACGCGGGCGACAACACGGCCACCATCCTGCTGGGAGACGGCGCCGGGAACTTCAGTTCGACCGCAACACTCGCGACCGGAACGACGCCGGTGGCGCTGGCGAGCGGCAACTTCGATGGGGATACAGTGCCCGATCTAGCTGTCGTCAACTCGGGAGACAACACAATTTCGATTTTCCTGGGGACGGGCAACGGGAACTTCAATTTCCGAACCAGCATATCGACGGGACTCTCACCCAGCAGTGTGGCCAGCGCAGACTTTAACGGCGACGGCCTCCCGGACCTGGCCGTGGCCAATGAAGGAGATGACTCCGCTGTCATCCTGCTCGGAACCGGGAACGGGCTCTTCACCGCGGGTGTACCGCTCACTACCGGGAATCGCCCAACGGCGATTGCCGCGGGGGAATTCAACAGTGACAACAAGCAGGATATTGCGGTGACGAACCACGACGGGAACAGTCTGTCGGTTTTTCTTGGCAACGGCGACGGTACATTCGGAACGCGGAACGACTTTGCCACGGGACAAAGGCCCACGGGACTGGCGGTAGCGGACTTCACGGGGGATGGCCGGCCGGACCTGGCGGTGGCGAACTCGGCGACAGACCGCATCTCGTTGCTCAGTGGTCTGGGCGATGGAACATTTGCCACCACCGATTTCGCGGCGAATGCCGCGGCGTTTGCGGTGGCGCCCGGCGATTTGAACGGCGACGGCCGGCTGGATGTGGCCGCGGCCAACCGCGATGCTAACAACATCACTGTCTTTCTGAATACCACAACCTCCATACCGACCACCGAAGGCACAGTGGCTCCGTATCCGGCGTTTCAGTACGAAGACCTGGGTGTGAAAGTGCGGGCCACGCCGTGGGTGCACCTGAACAATGAAGTCACGCTGAAGCTGGAGTTTGAAATCCGCAGTCTTGCCACAGAGAAGTTCAACGAAATCCCGGTGATCAGCAACCGCACGGTGGAGCAGACAGTGCGCCTGCGAGAAAATGAACCCACCATACTTTCGGGAATTGTGCAGCAGGAAAGCGCACTGAGTGCGGCGGGGTGGCCTGGGCTGAGCGCCGTCCCCGTAGCCGGCCGCGTGGCCAGCCTGAAAGAACGCGAAAAGCGCGAAACCGAACTGATCATTGTGGTCACGCCGCGGCGCGTGCGCGCCATTGCCCGACAAGGGCGGCCCATTTATGCGGGACGCAAGGACGAGGGAACGCCAAGCGCAACGCCGCAGAGAGAACCCCCGGAAGAGCAGTGACGCGTGGCGAGTGACGCGGAGGAATCTGCGCGGGGATAGAGCCCACTCATCCCAGGTGACCTCTATCAGTTGATCCACGAAAAGGTTTTGTTCCAAGCCCCGCCGGGTGTGTGGGAAGTGTTCAGGGAGCGGGGTCAAGGACGACGATGGGCTGGTAGGTGCGCGGGACGATGGCCTGGGCAATGGCGATAAGTTTTTCTTCGTGGTTGAAGACGCGCAGGCAGGCGGGCTTCCAGTCGCCGGAATCGAGCTGCGTGGGAGCGCCCTGCGCCGAGGTGACGCGGCCCGGCTGGACCTGAGAAACCTGAATATTGAAGCGGGCGCCGTGGCGGACGCGCCGCTCGATAATGGGGAGCACGGTGACGCGCGGGAGGTCCGACAACAGCCGCTCGAGGGGAATCACCATTTCGGAAAGACGCCCGGCCAGCGCGGCTTGCTGCAACTCTTCCAGAGTGACCGTCTGATCCAGGGTGAACTCTCCCACGGCGGTGCGTACAATCTCGGAGAGGTGCGCACCACTTCCCTGCCGGATGCCCATCTCGTGGGCCAGCGAACGGATGTAGGTGCCGGCAGCGCACTCAATGACACAATGGACCAGTGAGCCTTCCACCCCCGTAATGCGGAACTCGTAAACCTCGACCTCGACCGGCTTCAACTCGACCGGCTTCTTCTTGCGCGCCAGTTCGTGCGCCGGGCGGCCGTGGATTTTCTTAGCCGAGTAGGGCGGAGGCATCTGCGAGAAGCGCCCGACAAACTGGGCAGCGAGCGCCTGGGCCTCCTCGAGTGCGAGCAGGGGTGCCGAATCGGGGCCGTCGGGCTGGCCATCGGCGTCGTAGGTGTCCGTGGCAAAACCAAAGCGGAGGGCGCAATCGTAGCGCTTGCGGCGGCCGGCATAAAAGCGGGCCAGGCGCGTAGCGCGCCCGAGCAGGAGAGCCAGCACGCCGGTGGCGAGAGGATCGAGAGTGCCGATGTGACCGATCTCGCGGAAGCCGAGAATGCGGCGGACGGCGTCCACGACGTCGTGGGAGGTCTTGCCGCGGGGCTTATTGATCAGCAGAGCGCCCTCGACAGGGGGTGCAGGACGTTTACGAGGCATAGGACTTTTTCGAACCGCTCAGGATTCCTCCGGCCTCTTGGACTCGCGGAGGAGATCTTCAATGCGCTGGCCGTACTCTTCGCTACGATCGAGAACGAAGTGGAGTTCCGGACTGCGGCGGAGCTGGAGACGATGGCCCAGCTCACGGCGGATGAAGCCGGCCGCAGCGGCCAACCCGGCGAGCGTGGAGGCGTGCTCGGCCTCGCTGCCAAATACGCTGACAAACACGCGGGCCTGACGCAGATCGGGAGAGACCCGAACGGCGGTAACGGTAACGAGCCCGGCGATGCGGGGGTCCTTCAGCTCGCCGAGAATCATGGCGCTGATCTCGTGGAGGATTCCCTCGGCGATGCGTTCGTGGCGATGGCTGCTAGGCATCGGCAACAAGCGGCCAACAACTGGCGTGAAGCAGAGTCAAGTCCGTTCAACCAGCACGGACCAACGGCAGTCAAAGCACTTCGATCTCCCGCGAGACGAGGTCGCGGCCGAGCAGGCGATCAGCCTCGGCGGCGATGTGATCGAGCGACTCACGGAGGTGTTGCTCGTCATTGGAAAGCGTGACGACGCCGACCAGGGCGCGCTGCCAGACATCGTGATGATCGAGTTCGGCCACGGCAACATTGAACTGGTGGCGCAGGCGGTCCTTCAAGCTGCGCAAAACCTGACGCTTATCCTTCAGCGAGCGAGCATCGGGAAGATGGATCTCGAGCGTGAGGAGGCCGATGGGCATATCCGCTACTTTGCGAACCAAGCGTCCGCCGGCAAGGCGATCCTCCGGCGAGGCAAAACTACGCAGTGGTCTCCACCACCGCGAGTTTCTGAACCGTGAAACACTCGATGACATCGCCGATTTTGACGTCGCTGAAGTTGGCGATGCCAATGCCGCATTCAAAGCCGGAGCGCACCTCGGCAACGTCGTCCTTGAAGCGGCGAAGCGAGCCGATGCGGCCGGTGAAGATAACAACATTGTCGCGGAGGAGGCGGACCTCGGCGTCGCGCTTGACGACGCCGTCCTGAATGTAACATCCGGCGATAGCACCAACCCCCTTGATGCGGAAGGTCTCGCGGACTTCGGCGCGGCCGAGATAGGTCTCCTTGAAAACGGGTTCGAGCAAGCCGGTGAGCGCCTTCTTGATCTCGTCCACCAGCTCGTAAATGATGGTGTGCAAGCGAATGTCAACGTTTTCCTGCTGGGCCAGTTCAGCGGCCTTGCGCTCGGGACGAACATTGAAGGCGATGATGATGGCGCCGGAGGCGGAGGCCAATAGCACGTCGGTCTCGGCGACGGCACCAACGCTGGAGTGGATGATCTTCAGGCGAACCTGCTCGGTGGACAGCTTGGGCAGCAGCTCGGTGAGAACTTCGACGGAGCCCTGCACGTCGGCCTTGATGACTACGGGGAGTTCCTTGACCTCGCCGGCCTTGAGCTGCTCGTGTAACTGGTCGAGGGTGATGCGGCCACCCGTGGTGCGGGCCAGCGCGGCCTCACGGCGCTTAGTCTGGCGGTAGTCCACGATGTGGCGAGCCTTGGCTTCCTCCGCCACCTGGAACTGATCGCCGGCTTCCGGGACGCCCTGCAGGCCGAGAACTTCCACCGGCGCGGAGGGGCCGGCAGACTTCGCCGGGCGGCCGCGGTCGTCGAACATGGCGCGGACCTTGCCGTACACGGCACCGCAGATGAAGACATCGCCGACGCGCAGGGTGCCGCTCTGGACAAGCACGGTGGCCACGGGGCCGCGCCCGCGGTCCACGCGGGATTCGAGCACAGTGCCGGTGGCGGGCGCCTCAGGATTCGCCTTCAGCTCGCGAAGATCGCTGACCAGCAGGACCATTTCGAGGAGCCGATCGAGATTCTTTTTGGTGCGGGCAGAGACTTCGACGACAACGGTATCCCCACCCCACTCCTCGGGCATCAGCCCGCGATCGGCAAGCTGACGCTTGACGCGTTCGGGCTGGGCCTCCGGCTTGTCGATCTTGTTGACGGCGACAACGATGGGCACCTTGGCCGCGCGGGCGTGGTCAATGGCTTCCAGGGTCTGCGGCATGATGCCGTCATCGGCAGCGACGACGAGGACGACAATGTCGGTGACGCGAGCGCCGCGAGCGCGCATGCGCGTAAAGGCCTCGTGGCCCGGAGTATCTATGAAGACGACGCGCTTGCCATCGGCATCCACGACGGAAGCGCCGATGTGCTGGGTAATCCCACCGGCCTCGCCTTCGGCGACGCTGGTGCTGCGCAGGGCGTCGAGGAGGCTGGTCTTGCCGTGATCCACGTGACCCATCACGGTGACCACGGGCGGGCGCGGGAGAAGTTTTTCCGGCTTTTCGACCCTGGCGATCTCTTCGACCACTTCTTCTTCGAAGGAAACCACGCGCACAATGCCGCTGAAAGTTTCCGCCAGAGTGGTGGCGGTCTGAACGTCAAGGGCCTGGTTGATGCTGGCGAAGACGCCGCGGTCGAGCAGCGTCTTGAGAAGATCCTTAGCACGGACGTCGAGTTTTTCGGCCAATTCGCGAACGGTAATGCCTTCGGTGATGGTGACTTCGCGCGGCTCGCGCGAAACTACCGGCACGGCGGGCTCGGCCCGCGCGGCGCGAGTCCCCGGTGCACCGAGGCGGGAACGAACGGGGTGCAGCTTGCGTTCGCCTTCTTCAAAACGCTTTTCGGCGAATGGACGTGCGCGGGCGGGGGGCTTTCGCGCGTAGATCGGTTTTCCCGGCTCGGCCTTGGGCGGAAGCTTTTCCGGCAAGAGCGGCGCGCCCGAACGCATCGGCTGACGCGAAGGGCCACCAGGACGGACGGCCGGGCGCTGACCCGGCAAACCGCGGGCGCCCGCAGGCCCCGATGGGCGAGGAGCCTGTTGACCAGAGGCGGCGTGACGCACGGTTGACGGCGCGCCCGGACGCGCTGCCGCTGGCGGCGCACCGGCAGGACGCGAAGGTACCCTGCCGATAGGCTGCGACGGAGCGCCTGGAGCTTTGGCTGCAGCCGGAGGCGCAGCAGCCGGACGAACAGCCGGCGCGGCAGCAGGCGGCACAGCAGGCTTAGCCGGAGCCGGTGGAACGATTCTTGGAACTCCTGGAACAGCCGGTGGGACAGCAGGCACCGGGGCCTTGGGAGGCATGCCTGGCGCACCAGGCTTGGCGGCAGCAGGCGCGGCAGGAGCAGCCGGCGGCACAGCACCCGGGGCCAGGGGTTTCGGCGGAGCAGCATGAGCCGGAGCAGGACGCAGGCGCGCCGCCCTGGCCTGCGCTTCTTTTGCGGCCTTTTCTTTAGCGGCGGCGGCTTCGGCGGCCGCTTCGGCGTCGGCGAGCGCATGGAAGTGCTTGCGCACCTGCTCGGCAGCGGCGACGTCAATCGAACTGGAGTGCGTCTTTTTTTCGGTGACGCCCACCGTAGGCAGGAATTCGAGGATGAGCTTCGACTTGACCTCGAGTTCCCGGGCCAGGTCGTTGATACGAATCTGGTTTGGATGTTCAGGCATACTTCAGGGTCTTAGTCCTTCTCCTCAGCAGGCGTGGCGCGCTCCGGTGTGCCGCTCTCCGCGGCCTGCTTCTCGTCCGAAACTCCTTCAGAGGATCCTTCCGTGGAAAGCTCGCCAGGTTTTTCGAGGGTCACGGAGACATCACCCGGGACTTCCGCAGCGACCTCCGGCGCGACTTCCTGGCCCTCTGCCGAGCCAGCGGCCACGGGTTCACCGGCTTCCGCAGCGGCGGCCTGCTGGGCCTCGAGCGATTCAAAATAGCCGGCCACGGCGAGACGAATTTTTTCGACCATCTTTTCACCGATGCCCTGGATTTCCATGAGCTGCTCCGGGGTCATTTCGGCGAGGCGCTCGATGGAAGTAACGCCGTGGGCTTCGAGTTTCTCAATGGTCTTGGGCCCAAGACCAGGGAGATCGGTGAGCGGGGTGCCGGGCGCGGTGAGCGCGGCCATCTGCTCTTCAATTTCGCGACGCTTTTCCTCCTCGCTCTTGATGTCAATGTTCCAGCCAATCAGCTTGCTGGCGAGGCGGACGTTTTGGCCCTTCTTGCCGATGGCCAGGGAGAGCTGGGTATCTTCCACGATCACTTCCAGACGCTTCTCTTCGGGGTCCACAATCTGGACGCGGGTGACCTTGGCGGGGCTGAGAGCCTTCTGCGCAAAGCTGATCATTTCCTCGTTGAAAGGGATAATGTCAATTTTTTCGCCGCGGAGCTCGCGGATGATGGACTGGACGCGCATGCCTTTCATGCCCACGCAGGCGCCGACGGGGTCCACTTCCTTGTCGCGGCTGAAGACGGCAATCTTGGTGCGCTCACCGGCTTCGCGGGCGACGGCGCGGATCTGCACGGTGCCGTCGTAGATTTCGGGGACTTCCATCTCAAAAAGGCGCTGCACGAGCATGCCGTCGGCACGGGAGACGACCACCTGAGGGCCTTTGGCGGCGCGCTCCACCGCGCGGATGACCACGCGCAGACGGTCGCCGATGTTGTAGGCCTCCAGGCGGGACTGCTCGCGCTTGGGCAGGCGGGCCTCGGTGCGGCCCATGTCCACGATGAGGTCCGGGCCTTCGGTGCGCTTGACGATGCAGTTGACCATCTCGCCGACGCGGCCGTTGTACTCGTTGAAGATGGTATCGCGCTCGGCTTCGCGCACCTTCTGCATGATGACCTGCTTGGCGGTCTGCGCGGCGATGCGACCGAGCACATCCGTGGGCTTGGTGAAGTGAACTTCTCCGCCAACCTCCACGTTGGGGTCGTGCTTGCGAGCTTCGGAGAGGGTGATCTCGCGCTTGGGGTCGGTGACGTCCTCGACCACCACGCGCACGGCGAACACGTTGACGTGGCCGGTTTCCGGATCAAACTTCGAACGGAGTTCCTCGTCCGTCTTGTAGTACTTGCGGGCGGCCACAACCATAGCGTCCTCGATGGCCGCGACGATGATTTCGGGCTCGATGTGCTTTTCCCGGCTGATCTGCTCAATTGTCTGAAACAGTGGGCTCGACATTGTGTAACCCTCTAAAACTCCACAACCAGGTTCGCCTTGCGAATGGCCGCGAAGGGCAGTTCTACCACGCGTCCCTTCACTTCAATGCGAACCATCCCGCCGGCAAAACCGGCCAGGCGGCCCTGGAAGAACTTGCTGTTCTCGACCGGCTGCTCGAGCGAAATCTTCGCCAGGCGACCGACGAAGCGCTCGTAGTCGGCCGGCTTGAGCAACTTCCGATCGAGGCCGGGCGAACTGACCTCGAGAATGTAGGCCGGGCCAGGAACCAGATCCTCGACGTCGAGGATGACGCTCAACTGGTTCGAGACCTGCTCACAGTCTTTGTGGCTGACGCCGCCGGGCTTATCAATGGAAACCCGCAGGAAGCGTTGCTTGCCGACCTTCCATTCGACGTCAATCACTTCCATGCCCGCGGAGGTGGCTACGCGCCCGGCAGCCTCGCGAATCTTCTCCAAATCCATGCGCGCCTACAGAGGCGGAAAAAACCGCCTCAACAAGACAGCTATCCCCCGCACCGGTCGCCCGCAGTCCCGATTGAACGAGCTGGAGAACAAAAAAGTGGGCTCGCGCCCACTGAATCTTGCGACCGGCTTCAAGCCAACAAAGTATAGCGTCAGGGAGTGGGAAAAGCAAGGCAAAGAAGACCGCGCCTGAGGAGCGGAGGTTGCAAAAGGAGAAGGCCCGCCGGCGGACCGGCGGGCCTTGAGTTTCTGAGTGCGAACAGCCGTTCAGCGCCGAAAGCGAAGGATACGGAACAGGCTCTCTCGATCCGCCACAACGAACTCTGGCCGAGCTTTGTCTGCCCTACCTAGTGCTACTGCTGCGGCGGCTTCTGCGTGGGCGGCTTCTGCGTCGGCGGCTGGGGCCGAGGCGTGCCTGGCTGCGTACCCGGCTGAGCGGCCGGAGCGGCCCCGCGAATCGGGTAGGCCTGGTCGTAGAGCTTGACGATGTCCTGAGTGATGTCGATGGTGTTGGAGGCGTAAACGATGCCGGCAGCCTGTGAAGATGCGTCGAGAATGAGCAGGAAGTTGTTCTCGCGGGCGTAGCGATCCACAACCTCGCGCATTTTGCGGCTGATGCGCTCGATGACTTCGCCTTCGGCGGCCTGCAAATCTTCCTGGAGATCCTGCTGGCGGCGCTGCAGTTGGCGAGTGAGGGTTTCGCCCTGGCGCTGGATGCGGGCCTTTTCCTCATCACTCAGCGTGCGGTCACCGGCCTGCAAGCGCCTGCGAAGCTCATCAATCTGCTTGTTGAGCGAATCGAGCTCATTCTGGCGCGGGGCAAACTGCGACTGAAGCTCCGCAGAGGCCTGCTTGCCCTCGGCGCTGCCGACAATGGCCTGACGCCAATCCACGACCCCAAACTTGGGGGATGCCGCAGCGGCAGGGGCTCCCGCCTGGGCGTAAAGCTGGGCGGCGGGCGCGAGCAGCAGAGCGGCCGCAGCCAGGGCTGTGCGTTTCAAGTTCATGCTTACTCCTTAAGAGAAAAATACGCTTGCTACAAACCGGCCATTATAGGTGCGAGCACCAAAACAATCAATGCGATTCGTTCAGCTCAGTCGGAGGCCCCTGTCCCCCCAGAGAATCTTCCAAAACGGACACCTCTCATCCGATGCACGTGTCCGGAGCCGAGTTGGATGTACGGCAGGGGCGCACCAAGCTGCGCTCCTCCAAGGCGAACGGGAGTCCGGGCGGCTCATCGCGGAAGCGGGACCAGCAGGACGCGATTACTTGCCTCGTCCACCAGCACGGCGAGGTTGGTGCGCGGGTGGATAGCCACGGAAAACTGCTGCGAACCGACCAGCGGGAGAATGGCGCGGATGCGCCGGTCAATGAAATCCATCACGGAAATGGTGTTGCTGGCGCTGTTCACCGTGACCAGCGTGGCCGTGTTCACGTTGTAGGCAACGGAGGTGGGGTTGATGCCGACGCGAAGGGCAGAAGCCTGGGAGTTCGCCGGGTTAATGAGAACCAGGTTATTCGAGAGACTGGACAGAACCAGGAAGCGGTCAGTGAACGGGTCGTAGGTGATGTCGGTGGGGAGTTGAGGACCGCTCACGCGCCCGGAAATAGTGCGCGTTGTCAGGTTCACCAGGGCAACGCTGTTCTGCGCCGCCTGGGCAACGGCAGCGAGATTGCGCGACACGTCAATGGCCACGGCGACGGGGCGATTGTCCACGGCGACCGTGTCGGCCGTACCGGGACTGGAAGTGGCTTCGGAGGAAAAGAGGCTGATGGTGTTGGAGGCGCTGTTGGCTACAACAGCGGTGCCATCGTCCGGATTGATGGCCACGCCGATGGGCTCCGAGCCGACGGTAGCCGTGAAGGCCAGCACGGTACCAGTTGTCAGATCCACGAAGGAGGCGGTGTTGCTGCCGCGATTGGTGACCACGGCGCGGCCAGCGCGGGAATTGATCGCCACACCCTGAGGATTCGTGCCCACCGCAAGGGTCGAGGTAACGGAGACAGTGTTGAGGTCAATCACCGAGACATCGTTCGAGCCGGCGTTGGTGACGACGGCAAGGTCGAGCTGGGGATCAATGGCTACGGCGCGCGGGCCGGTCCCGACAGCAACTTCGCGCATCACGGTGAACTCGCTGACGTTGGAACGGACCGGACCGGGATTTTCCACGCCCAAGGCGAAGCGGCGCGGGCCGGTGAAGACGGCTAGATCCACCTGAGCGGTCAGTCGCCGCGAACTCACAAAGGTGGTGGGCAGAGGCGTCTCGTCCAATCGGATAACGGAGCCACCCACAAAGCCGCCGCCGGTGACGGTGACGGTGACTGTCGGCGGAGGAGTGCTGGAGGAGACCCTCGCGGTGATGGGGCTGACTTGGGTGACGTGCAACGGGCGGATCGGCCCGAGGTCGAGAATGGTGACGTTGTTACTGCCCTCGTTGGCCACGATGGCTAGGTTTGAGACCGGATCAATGGCCACGGCGCGCGGCGTGGTGCCGACGGTCACGGAGCCGATGGCAGCGGGCGTGCGAAGATCAATGGCCACAGCCTGATTGGAGGTGGAATTGACGGTGACCGCGGTGTTGGTGAGGGGGTTGACGGCAACCGCAGTCTGTCCAGCGGCGCCGGCCAGACTGGTCACGGATTGATCGAGGAGGCTCATGGTGTTGACGAGGATGGAGCCGGGATCGGTGAGGACGGCGGTCTGCGTTTCGGTATTGACGGCGATGCCGCGCACCGTAACGCCGAGACCCAGCGTGGCCACGACGGAACGCCGCGCAAGGTCTACCACGGTGATGGCGCCCGCCCCACCGGGCGTAATGATGCCCCAGTTGAGGCTGGGCTCGATGGCCACAGCAGGATTGGCGCCGGTGGTGAGGGCCACGGTGCCGGTGACGGTGGCGGTGTTGAGATCAATTACGGTAGCGGCGGCAGCGTCCTTGTTGGCAACCAGGGCCAGGCCGCTAAGCGGATTAACGCCGACAGCAAAGGGTACCAGAGGGGAGGAAGCGCCGGAGAGCGTCGGCGATGGAATCGTGGCCGAGACCGCTCCGGTGGCAAGATTCACGATGGAAATATTGTTGCTGCCGCTGTTGGCGACGACGGCGCGATTCTGCTCGTTATCCACGGCCACGCCGGTGGGGGCAGTGCCGACGGGGAAGGAAGTGACCGCGTTGGTGCTGAGGTCGATCAGCGAGATGCTGTCGGACCCGCGATTGGCAACCACAGCGACACGGGTGGCGGTGTTGACCGCCACGGCGGCCGGATTGTTTCCCACGGTGACCGAGGCGCTGAAAGCAGGGGCCGTGGTCGGCTGGACAGCAAAATTTGTCGCCACCATGGGAGCGGCAGCCGCGGGGTTGCGCACCACCACCGGGAAGAGTCCGGCGGTGGACAAGTCCGCGGAACCAACCAGGGTGACACTCATTTGGCGAGCGTCCGCAGGGTTCAGGCTGGTAATGCGGGGCACGCCATTGAATTCGGCAGTGACGGAGGGAGAAAAGTAGCCGCCGTTGACATTGATGGTTACGGTGCCGCCGCCCTGCGCAGCGCTGTCCGGGGAGGGCCCCACCATCGCGGGGCGAACGGGGACCACATCAAAGTTGAAACCCGCCGTCGTGGCCCCGGCCTGCTGCTGGACATCAATCGTGAAAGTCCCCGTAGCGCCCAACTGTGCAGAGGAAAGGCGCGCGCGCAGAAGAGTAATGTTGATGAACGTGGACTGAACGGGCGAACCGTTGAAGCGAACTGTAGAAGTCGTCAGGAAATTCGTGCCGCGGAGATAGACGTCCTGAAAGAGGGCCCCTTGCGCAGCACGTGTCGGGCTGATGGAGGTAAGCGTGGGAGCGGCCGCGGCGAAGATGGAGACCGACCCTGACGCGGATTTTGTGGAATCGGCCGCGGAGGTGGCTTTCACCGTGACCGCGGAAGGAGAGGGGACAGCGGCCGGAGCCCGGTACTCCACGGGTGCCGAAGTGGCGCCTGGCGTCGTGCAGACGGGGTTTCCCACCACGCAAATTTGCCCGAAGGTAGTGTTGCCACCTGCGACGTCGTTGACGAACCAGTTGACATTAAGATTGGCGGTGCCCGCGACCGTGGCGGTGAACTGCTGCGTTTCGGAAGTGCCGATGGATACGGCCGCGGGCGAAAGAGTGACGGAAATGCCGGAGTCCACGGTGACCGTGGCCGTGCCGCTCTTGGAAGAATCCGCTTGGCTGGTGGCTTTGACCGTGACCGCAGCAGGGCTGGGGACAACGGATGGAGCGGTGTAGAGACCGCTGGAAGAAATGGTGCCAACCGTGGCGTTTCCACCGGCGACGTCGTTGACGAGCCAGTTGACGGTGGTGTTGGTGGTGCCGCTGACGGTGGCTGTGAACTGCACCGAGGCCGTGGGGAGCACAGTGGTGGTGGAGGGAGTGACGGTGACGGTGATTATCGGCTGGGAAGAGTCTCCATTGCACCCCAGCGTCAGGAGTGCCAAGCAAAAAGGTAAGATTGAATTCCACCGCCTCATTCCATTGCCTCCACGCAAAACCAGAAGAGTATCTATTGACCGCCACCAACCAGTGTCTTTTGCGGGCGCCGGACACACCCCGTGCCGATGACCGCCTGGCTAGAAAGTACGACTCACCGTAAAGCGGAATGTCTTCAACGGCTCAAACGGCCTTCCCTGACCGATATCGGCGTTCACCATGGCATTCAACTGCGGGATAAACACCGAGTCGTACACGCCGGGGGGCAATGCCTGCCGCAGTTGATCGCTGATAAAGAAATCCCCCCGCGGCTCCACAATTGATTTCTTGTGCCGCAAAAAGTTATAGGCCCAGTAGATCCGGAAGGGCGCGTTGACCACCGGCAACTGCACAACAAACTCCAGGCCGGCAGAAGAACGCAAACGGAAATTCGATCCGGAAGCGAGATCGAGACGACTATTGATGTTCGTATTGGGGAACTGCTGGCGAAGCTGGGCAACGCCAGTCTGGTCCAACTGCAACTGCGACCGCCGCATAATTCCGTTCAGGCCAACGTCCAAGAACACGCTCATGCTGACCGGACCCAGAAGCGGGATGCGGTACTCGACGTTGGAAATAGCCTGGGTATCGCCGCCGGGCGTGGTGGCCACATAATCGAGCACGGGAACCAGTGCCACGCGTAACGAGGGATTGCCTTGAGCATCGAGCTGCGTGGGGTCCAGGAAGAATATCTGCGCCTGCCTGGCCGTGGGCACAAAGGCCCAGGGAGAAATTGAGAAATAATCAAAGCCGCGAACGCTGTCCTCACCGCCGAGATAGAAACGATTGAAGGGAGGCAACACAATGCCGCCGAAGCCGGTGGCGTAAGCGGCCAGAAGGCGGAAGCCGAGGACGTTGCGGCCCCTGTTAATCGGGCGAAAGTACTTGGCCTCCATGGTGTGGGTGAGCGTATTGACGTTGCCCTGAAGAATACCGCCTTCGAACCCCATGGCATAAAAAAAGCTCTTGCCGCGCGTGGGATTAAGGGGGCTATCCACCGTGTTGTGGCTGATCGTAGGAGCGATCTTGCTGGAGCGGATCCCGCGCAAGGCTGAAGGCCCGGCCAAAGAACGAAACTGGAGATTTTCGAAGAGCAACTGGGAAGCCTGGCTGAAAGCGGCGATCGTGCTCTCGGACCAGGAATAAGTGATGCCGAGGCGTGTGAAAGAAGGCTTGCGCAGAGGATAACTGGCGAAGACGGTGAAGCCTTTGCGGTTCTGGTTGTAGTTCTGGGCGCGAGTGGGATCAACGTTGATGCGCTGACCGAGCAAGAGTGAGGCTTCGCGAGCCTGATTGTAGCTGAAGCGGCTGTTGAAGATGGTGAAGCCGGTGGAAATCGGCCGGTCGAACAGATAGGGCTCGGTAAAGCCGAAGATGAAGTTGCGCTGGCGGTCGCCGAAGTCGGCGGAGAATGTAAGCGTCTCGCCAAGGCCGAGGAAGTTATTGGTCTGATAGCTCAAACCGATGAAGCTGCCGGCGATGCCGCTGACGCCGCCGGTGAGGCCGATGGACTGCTTGCCCTTCTCTTTCACCTTCAGAGTGATGTCAACGGTTCCTTCCTTGATGTTGCGTTTGACTTCGGCGTGCTCGGGCTTGATCTGCTCGAAATAATCGAGCTGGTTGACACGGAGGATGCTGTATTCCCAGGCGCGGTTATTGAAGAGGTCACCTTCGTCGAGAAGAACTTCACGGCGGATGACCTTGTCGCGGGTGGTGGTGTTGCCGGAGAACTCGATGCGGCGGACAAAGAACTGCTTCTGCTCGTCGAACTGAAGAGTGAGGTTGATGGTCTTGCTTTGCTCGTCCACATCTGTAAGGGGTTCCGGAGTGAAATCAATGAAACCGTAAGCGCCATAGAGTTTGCCGTAGTCCTTGAGGGCATCGCGGACCTTGTTGACGGCAAAGATCTCGCCCGGCTTGATCGGGAAGACCTCCTGGAGGTACTCGGTCTTGAAGAAGAGGCCCTTCTCCGGGTCAGAGCTGCGGACGAAGAGCTTGCCCATGCGAAAGCGATCGCCTTCTTGGATGGGGATAATGATGTTGGTGCGCTTGCCGCGCTTGCGGCCAACTAGCGGCCAGGGCCCGGGGAGGCCGGCGCGGTTGACGTCCACGGTTTCGACCTCAGGCTCCTTGACAAGCGCCTGGAAGAAACCGTGGTCCTGATAGAGGCCGCGGATGCCGACCTCGAGATCCTCTGAGAGCTTGCGGCGGTCGTAGGTTTTGCTGAAGAAGCTCCAGTCGAAAAGCCACAAGGGAACGGCGATGGGCCGCGAATTGCGCATGGAACGGATGATGCGGCGGTCGGAGAAGGCGGTGTTGCCCTCGATGACGATGCGGCCAACCTTGACCTTGGGGCCTTCCTCGATGTTGAAGATGAGCTTGACGGCGTTGGCGCCGGCCAGGCGCTCATAGGTGGGCCGGACGACGGCGAACTGGCGGCCGCGCTCACCGAGCAGCTCCTTCAGCACAACCTCGGCCCGCTTGATCCTGGTAGGGTCGAACTGGCTTTCGACGGAGAGGCCGACCTTGCGCTCCTTGAAACGCTCGAGGATTTCCGATTCGGTGATGGATTTATTGCCCTTGTACTCGATGCGGCGAATCACGGGACGTTCCTTGACGTAGAAGACCACGATGTAGGCATCGGGGCGGTCAGGACTTTCCTCCACTTCGAGGCGGATATCTTCGAAGTACTGAGTATTCCAGAGAGCCTGGAAGTCGCGGTGAAGAGATTCCTCGCTGTAGGCATCGCCTTCGCGGGAGAAGATGCGGGCCTTCAGGGTGTCCCGCGGGATGCGGCGATTGCCGACGATTTCAATGCGCTGGATGACACGGGGAGAATTCTGCGCGCGAAGGGAGGGCGTACCTGCCGCGAGCAGGAACACCACGAGCAGGACAACAATCCAACCGAGGCAGAGTTTTTTTCTCGCGGCCGAATGCCAACTCAAGGCCGCTCCCCCCAACCCAAGATGTGTTCTCCTCGCCCGGCCAACCCCTGCGGAACCGGGCATGCGCGATAGGACGCTCAGGGCGCGACCGGGGTTGCTTCCAGAACCTGCCGGAAACTGAGGCCGTCGCCAGAAACGTAGACCTCCAGAGCAGCCGGACGCTGGATGCCGCCCTGGATGAGAGTCTCCGAAAGAGGATCCTCAACATACTTCTGAAGCGCGCGGCGCAGCGGACGGGCGCCGTAACTGCGATCGCCGCAGGTCTTCTCCAAAATCCACTGGCGCGCCTCAGGAGTCAACACGATCTGGACCTGGCGGTGGATCAGCGTGTCGTTAATCTGGCCCACCAGCAGGTCAATGATGCGCAGCAGATCATCATCCACCAACGGATTGAAGATAATGACTTCGTCCAACCGGTTCAGGAATTCGGGATTGAACAGACGTTTCACCTCGTTCATGACCAGATCTTCCATCTTGGCCGCAGCCGCTTCCTCCGTGCCGGACTGAAAGCCCAGAGAGGAGCGCTTCTGGAGATGACGCGCGCCGATGTTGGAAGTCATGATGAGGATGGAGTTGCGGAAGTCCACGGTGTTGCCGATGCCGTCAGTCAACTGCCCGTCTTCGAAGACTTGCAGCAGGATGTTGTACACATCCGGGTGGGCCTTCTCGATTTCATCGAGCAGAATGACGGAATAGGGGGCGCGGCGGACGCGCTCGGTCAACTGCCCGCCTTCTTCATAACCGACGTAGCCCGGAGGGGCCCCGATAAGCTTGGAGACGGAATGCTTCTCCATGTACTCGGACATGTCGAAGCGGATGAGCGATTTTTCACTGCCAAAAAGGAACTCCGCCAAGCGGCGGGCGACTTCCGTCTTGCCCACGCCGGTGGGTCCCAGGAACAGGAAGCAGCCGACCGGCCGCAAAGGAGATTTCAAGCCGGCGCGGCTGCGGCGGATGGCGCGGGCCAGCGCGGTGATGGCCTTGTCCTGGCTGATCACGCGCTTGTGCAGCTCCTCCTCGATACGCAGGAGCTTCTGCTGCTCGTCTTCCTTGATCGCGGTGACCGCAATGCCGGTCCAGCGGGCCACAACTTCCTCGATGTCCTCGCGGGTGACCACGCCGGTAGAGGTGTCGTCAATCTTGAGTTTCTCGCGCAACTGGCGCAGGAGTTCCTTTTCCTTACGCTCCTCCTCGGAATAGAAGCGCGCCTTTTCGAATTCGTGGTTGGCGATGGCCGTTTCCATACGGTGGGTGATGAACTTGACGCGCTTCTGGGCCTCGGTGATTTCGTCGGGGAGCATGGACTGGCGGAGCTTGACGCGGGCACCGGCCTCGTCCACCAGGTCAATGGCCTTGTCGGGCAGGAAACGATCCGGGATGTAGCGGTTGGAGAGATAGACCGCGTACTTGATGGACTCGTCGGTGTAGCTGACGGCGTGGAATTTTTCGTAACGCTCGCGGATGCCCTGCAGGACGCGAATGGCTTCCTCTTCATTGGGGCCGGAGACCTTGACGGCCTGGAAGCGGCGCTCGAGGGAGCGGTCCTTTTCCACCGACTTGCGGTATTCGGAGGGCGTGGTGGCGCCAATGCACTGAACCTCGCCGCGGCTGAGAGCGGGCTTCAGAATGTTGGCGGCGTCGAGGGAGCCTTCGGCGGAGCCGGCGCCGACCAGCGTATGCAGCTCGTCAATGAAGACGATGGAGTTCTGGTTCTCCATCAGCTCCTTCATGATCGTCTTCAGGCGCTCTTCGAACTGACCGCGGTACTTGGTGCCGGCCACAATCAGGGAGAGGTCGAGCGAAAGGATGCGCTTGTCGGCCAGGAAAGGCGGCACATCGCCATCGGCGATGCGCTGCGCCAGGCCCTCCACGATGGCCGTCTTGCCCACGCCGGGCTCGCCGATGAGCACGGGATTGTTCTTCGTGCGGCGGCAAAGAATCTGAATGACGCGCTCGAGTTCGTGCTCGCGCCCGACCAGCGGGTCGAGCTGGCCTTCCATGGCCGCCTGAGTGAGGTCGCGACTGAACTCCGCGAGAAGCGAAGTCTCCTTGGGGCGACTCACGGCGACTTTTTCGCTGCTGGAGCGAGCCAACTCCTCACGCAGGGTAGAAAGACGCAGGCCGCGTTCGTGGAGAATCTCCGCGCCGAAACACTTTTCCTCGCGGAGGATGCCGAGCAGGAGGTGCTCGGTGCCGACGTGCTTGTGGCTGAGGCGTTCGGCTTCCTCGGCGGCATGGTTCAAGATGCGCTTGCATTCCTGGCTTAGAGGGACCTCCACGGAAGTGGAGATGCGCTCGCGAATGGTGATGCGAGACTCAATTTCCTTGCGGATGGACTCGATGGAGCCGTGGGAACGCAAGAAGCGGTTGGCCAGCGCCTTGTCTTCGCGCAGGAGTCCGAGCAAAAGGTGCTCGGTCTCGATGAACGGGCTGCCATACTGGCTGGCCTCGTAACGAGCGAAGAAGATGACACGCCGCGCTTTTTCTGTGTACCGCTCAAACATGGCTTACCCGATTTCTCCCCACTGCTGCGGCCCGGGCGATCCCGCCGCGCGGGAAGGCTCGAGGATGCCGTGCTCCAAGTGCAGGACGCGGTGACAACGCCGCGCCAGCGCGAGATTGTGCGTGGCAAGAATGGAGGTGAGCCGAAGCGACCGGTGCAGGCGCTGCATGAGTTCGAAGATCAGGTCCGCGTTCCCTTCGTCCAGGTCTCCCGTGGGCTCGTCGGCCAGCAACAGCTCCGGGTCACCCACCAGGGCGCGCGCAATGGCCACGCGCTGCTGTTCGCCCCCCGAGAGTTCCCCCGCGCGATGATGAGCCCGGTCGGCCAAGCCGACCTCATCCAGCCAACGACCGGCGGCCTGCTGCGCCTCGCCCTGCGCGACGCCCCGCACCAGCAGTGGCATGGCCACGTTTTCCGCCGCCGTGAAGTCCGGCAGCAGGTGATGACGTTGCCAGACAAACGCCACGCGACGATTGCGGAAATCAGCGATTTCCCGGTCCGTCAGCGTTCCGAGCGCCTGACCTGCGAAGTATATAGCACCGCTCGTTGGCGTGTCCAGCGCGGCCAGCAAGTGCAGCAACGTGCTTTTTCCAGAACCGGAAGGTCCCACGATGGCCACGAGCTCCCCTTCATTCACGGAAAGATTGAGCCCTGCCAGGACGGTGAGTTCGGCGTCGCCCGAGCGGAAGACTTTGCGCAAGTTTTCCGCGCAAACCACGGGCACAGCAGCGGAACGCGCGTCCTCGCCGCCCACTACGTCGGGCTGCGCCGAGCCTGCCGCCCGCGCTGTGCCGCGAACCGCCATTCTGCCCTACCCTCGAGCCGAGTCGCCGCGCATTCTAGCTACGACCACGCTTGCCCGGTTAGATGCCAAAAGCAACATCGCCGATGAATCCGCACCGCCTGTAAAACTGCACGGTCGAGCGCAACAAAATGCCCACTTTTGCCACGCTGCCGGGATCTGCAGAATTGTAGCGGAGCTGTAAAGGATTTATGCACCCAGAAATCCCTAGTACTGCGGGGATTGTAGCACTCCGCGGGAAATGAGAGCCGCCCGTGTGGCGTAAGTCTCATGGTACAAGACACTGCACAAACATGTACGAGCAAGTAGAGAGCCAAAGCTCCGGAAGTGATTCGGTATTTTGGCAAGACTGCTACCTGTGGACTTCTCGACGGTGACCGAATCTTGTAGATCTCAACGACCCTAGCATTATCATCGCCCATGCAAACAATGCGGTAGCCTCCCTGCCGAATACGGTACCCGTCATCCATCATTCGTAGCGGAGGATTTCCACGGGGAAGATGCGCGCGGCGGCCCGGGCAGGCAGGAACGTGGCCAGAACGCTAATGAGCAATGCCGCAGAGGCAATCCAGAAGCCGTCGAACAGGCTGGCGTGGAAGGGGACGTAAGGAACGGCATAGACCTGCGGGTCCAGACGCACCCACTGCCAACGGTCGGCGGCCCAAGCCAGTGAAAAGCCGGCCAGCAAACCGATGGCCGTGCCGGGCAAGCCCACGGCGAGACCTTGCCAGACGAAGATGTTGCGTACCTGCTCGCGGCGCGCACCCAGAGACATCAGCACGGCGATGTCCCGCGCCTTATCGCTGACCGTCATGGCCAACACAACGAGGATATTCAGGCCGGCGACGAACGTGATCAGTCCGATGAAAATAGCGGTGACCAGTTTTTCCAGGCGCAGGGCGCGGAAAAGAGCGCGGTTCTGGTCCATCCACGTCGAAACCGCAAAGCCCTGGCCCGCGGCCTGGACGATAAGCTGCGCCATTTCGTCGGTGCGATCGAGTTGCGCGATGCGGAATTCGAGGACGCCGACCAGGTCGGCGGTACCGGCAAGACCCTGGGCAGCGGACAAAGTGACAAAACCCCAATTCGCGTTGTAATCATAGAATCCGGAATCGAAAATTGCCGCCACGCGGAAGCGCCGGGAGCGCGGGATCATGCCGAAAGGAGTGAGCCGGCCCTGGGGGCTGGTCAGCGTGACGTAGGTGCCGCCAGAGATGCTCAGTTCCTGGGCGAGGGAGTGGCCAAGGAGGATGGCCTCGATCCCGTCGGCGTCGGGCGCTAGATTAAGTTCTGCCCCACCGCGCTCCAGGCGGCGAAGGATTTCGTTGGACTGGGCTTCGACGACGGAGTCAATTCCCTTCACCATAATGCCGCGAGCCTTGCCTCCCGAAGAGAGTAGAACTGTCTGATAGATGGCCGGGGCAGCGGACTCCACGCCGGGAACTGCGCGCATCTTTTCGAGCAGGGAGCGGTAGTTGGGTATGCCGCCCGCGGCGGAGCGGGTAAGGTTCACATGCGCCGTGACGCCGAGGAGACGATCCTGAAGCGTCTGGCGGAAGCCAGAGTTCATGGCCAGCGCGATCACCAGAGTGCCCACGCCGGCGGCAACACCGAGCACCGAGAGGTAAGTGATCAGGCGTAGGACCGCGGGCTTGTAGGGAGAGCGCAGGTAGCGCAGCGCCACCATCCATTCGAATTTCATTTTTCGGGCTCGCCGGGCGGCCCTTCAGCAGCCGGAGGGGGAGCTTCCGGCCGCAGAAGAGGAAAGAGGATGACTTCGCGGATGGAGTGGGAGTTGGTGAGAAGCATGGTGAGACGATCAATGCCCACGCCTTCACCGGCGGTGGGCGGGAGGCCGTAACATAGAGCGCGAAGGTAGTCGAGGTCGAGTTCCTTGGGGACTTCGTCGCCCCCGCGCTCGATTTGTTCGCGAAAGCGGCGCTCCTGCTCCTCGGGATCGTTCAACTCGGAAAAGGCGTTGCCCAGTTCAAGGCCGCCGGCAAAGAACTCGAAGCGCTCGACAAGAGAAGGATCGTCATCGCGAGGTTTGGAGAGCGGGGAGATCGCCGTGGGGAAATCATAAATGAGGGCCGGGTTGATGAGATGTTCTTCGGCCACACGCTCGAACAATTGGGCCGTCAACTGGCCTTCCAGTTCGGGCGTCGGCTGGAGATGACCGGCGAGGAGGATAGGTTCAAGCTGGCGGCGCGCGGCCCAATCGTTGTAGCGGAGGGAAGCAGCCAGCGTTCCTCCGGGCCTAGCCAACTCCTCCGGCGCAGGCGGAGGACCCGCCTCGGCGGGCCAGTAGCGGCAGATGGCCTCGCGCATGGAGAGGCGCTGCCATTTCGAGAAATCTACAGTGTGCTGGCCGTAAGTGATCGAGGTTGACCCGCAGACTTTCCGCACCAGGCCGGTGACAAGTTCTTCGGTAAGGTCCATGAGGTCGCCGTAGTCGCTGTAGGCCTGATAGAACTCGAGCATGGTGAACTCGGGGTTGTGCTGAGTGGAGATGCCCTCGTTGCGGAAGTTGCGGTTGATTTCGTACACGCGGTCGAGGCCGCCGACGACCAGCCGCTTGAGGTACAGCTCGGGAGCAATGCGGAGGTAGAGGTCAATGTCGAGGGTGTTGTGATGAGTGATGAAGGGTCGCGCCGTGGCGCCGCCGGCGATGCGTTGCATCATGGGGGTTTCGACTTCGACGTAGCCGCGAGCGTCAAAGAAGCTGCGGATTTCGCGGATAATCTGCGCGCGCTTCATGAAAATCTCACGGACGTCCTCGTTGACGAGCAGGTCGAGGTAGCGCTGGCGGTAGCGCAGCTCGACATCGGCGAGGCCGTGCCATTTCTCAGGCAGGGGCAGGAGCGACTTGGAAAGCAGCGCCAGGCGCTCGACCCATACGGTGAGCTCGTTGGTCTTTGTCCGGAAGAGGTGGCCTGAGACGCCAATGACGTCGCCGATGTCCAGAAGGCGGAACAATTCGAAGGCATTCTGGCCGACGACGTCGAGCTTGATGTAAGCCTGAAGGCGGGTGCCCTGGCCCTGGATGTGCACAAAGCCGGCTTTGCCGTGAAGGCGGAGGGTCATGATGCGTCCGGCGACGCGGACGGGGACTCTTGTAGCCTCGAGTTCCCCCACAGGACTCTTGGCATAACTCGCCACGATCTGGGCCGGAGTATGGGTGGCATCGAAGCGGTGCGGGTAAGGATCGTGGCCGAGGGCGGCCAGTTCGCTGCGCTTTTTCTGGCGCTGGAGGAACTGGTCGAGGGGTTCGAAGGGCAAGCGCAGGTCCTTTCCAACTGACTCGCGGGCGAGTATAGCGAGGGGTTTCCGGAACTTCAAGGAAGGAAGGGAGAAGTAGAGATGGGAGGAAACTCCGCGGGGCGGCAATACGTCAGTGCTATAATGCAGGGGCCATTCGGAGGCAGATGGTATAAGTGACAGAGAATCGAAGGGAGCTTGGAGAAGAATCCGTGCACGCGAGCTGGCTCTGCCGGCTGCCCGCAGAGCGGCAACAGCTCTTCGAACAAACGGTTGGCGCACTGGACGCTGCGTACGCGATGATGAGCATCACGCTGGACGAAGCGATGCAGCTGCGATCGCAAGCACAACTCGTCCAGGCCCGCGAACAAGCGGGCGTGTGCGCGGAACTTTCGGAGCGATTAGCAGGGAAACTGCTCCACGTGCTGGGGGCCATTAGGGGGCAAGCAAAATACCTGCCGCAGTTCCCTGCCGTTCTGCCGCTGGCGCGCGCAAACTTCCGCCACAAGGGCGCCAGGGAAGCAGCCGGCTGGCAAAGCGTGTGGCACAGCCTGCTGCCCAGCGCGCGCTTCCGCTTCTACCAAAAAGTGCACAGCCTGCGGAGAACGGTAGAAGGGCTCTCGCGAGAATTCGAAGAAAACGCGCGGGACATCGCCGACAACACCAGCACCGAACCGGGCCAGAGCTGGCAGGCTCTCGATCACCTGCACTTCGACCTGAATACGTGCCTGCGGGAAGCGATCGTGGTGTTGAAGTCCTTCCTGCGCACGGCGCCGCAGGAGACCTTCCTGGAGTTCCAGCAGGAGTTGCACGGCATCCGCGTGGGCGCAACCGAAGCGGGGGCGGCCCCCTTGCCAACCATGACGGACTCGCAGAGACTCCGAGCGCAGTTGTTCACCCCGCTGCCACCGCGGTACTAGTCGGGTGAGGGGCGCGGCGACCTTCCGCCCACTTCACGAGGACCCTTCAGGCGGCCGATCACCAGCAGAACCAAGCTTTCGAGATAGACGAGCGGGCCGAAACTGGCGACAATAGCCGTCTCGTGGCGGATGGAGGGCTTTCGTAGGCTCCGCGTGCGGCCGCCTGTGGCTCGCCTGTCCCCGGTGAAAGAGATTGCAAATGCGGGACGTAAGGGCAACAAGAAAGACAACTTCTGGAGCGAGGGAGGCATCCCATAACTCGGATGCGTCCCGAACGGGACAGTGGCCCGACCGAGACGAAGCCAAGCCAGCGAGCTGACGGAAACCGACGCCATACGTCAAGCTCAGCAAGGAGATGCGGCGGCATTCGAGCGACTCTACCGGATGCACAGCCGTCGCGTGTATTCGCTGTGCCTGCGAATGGTCAGAAATACGGCGGAAGCGGAAGACCTGACGCAAGAAGCGTTCCTCCAGCTATTCCGGAAAATCCAGACGTTTCGCGGCGATTCAGCGTTTTCGACTTGGCTGCACCGGCTCGCGGTGAACGTAGTGTTGATGCGACTCCGGAAGAAAGGCCTGCCGGAGACCTCGCTGGAAGAGGCCACCGAGCCCGATGAGGAAGGCGGCGGTCCGAGAAAAGACGTAGGCGGCCCGGACCAGTTGCTGACAGGCTCGATTGACCGCGTGAACCTGGAACGGGCCGTCGAAGAGTTGCCGCCGGGCTATAAGATGGTGTTCGTGCTGCACGACGTACAGGGCTTCGAACACAACGAAATCGCAGAGATCATGGGATGCTCGATCGGGAACTCCAAATCGCAGTTGCACAAGGCGCGCATGCGACTGCGGGAATTGTTGCACGAGGTGGAGCGCGACAAATCCAGGGCCAAGCGCGAGGCCGCGCGAGCCGACCAGAGCGAGGACGAGGACCAAGCTGACGCCGAAGGGGCATGACCCCCGCGCGGCAGTGCAGCGGATTTGAGCGACTGAAGGATGACGCAAATGCTGTGCAGTGAATTTCTGAAGGATTTCGAACGGTGGATGGACGGCGAGCGCACGCCCGCGTCTGCAGTGCACCTGGAAGAGTGCGCGAAGTGCCGCCAACTGACGGCTGAGCTGGGAGCAATCGCACTCGCCGGCGTGAGGCTGGCCGAGGAGATCCCCGAGCCTCCCGAGCGTGTGTGGACGGCGTTGCGGGCACAGCTCGTGTCGGAGGGCATCATCCAGCAGCGCGGATGGAGGGAATGGTGGGCGGAGCGCTCCGCAACTTTCCCGCGCCCCGCGCTGGCGGGGGCCTACGCGGCTGTTATATTGTGCGCAGTTGTTTTGAGCAGGGTGCCCACGGCCCCGGTTCAGGAACCCGTTGCGCTGGGCGGATTGCAATCGCCAGTGGTTGCGTTGCAACCGCAGTTCGGCCGCGTAGAACAGAAGCAGGTGGCTTCGGTGCACGGTCGTAACCCGGCAGTAATCGCGAAATGTCGAGAAGGCCTGGAGATCGTTGACAACTTCATCGCGCTATGTGAAAAAACGGTGCGAGAAGATCCGCGAAATCAAGTGGCCCGGGAGTATCTCTATTCCGCCTACCAGCAAAAAGCTGAGCTGCTGGCCACGATGACCGAACAAGGAACAGGAGGGACGAGATGACGGTCAGGAACATGGTCGGGGCGCGGCGCGGCCGCGCCGGGGCAGGCCTACTCGCCGGCATCCTCATGCTGGCGGCAACGCCGGCGGCATTCGCGCATCGCATAGAAAAACGCTTCGATGTGGAAATGTGGCCCGTGGTCTCCGTCCGCAACGACCACGGCAAAGTGACCGTGAAATCGTGGGACCGCAACGAAGTGCTCGTTGTCGCAGAACACAAGAGCGAGAAGGTGGAAGTGGACGTGGAGAAGGTGCGCAACCGCATAGACATCACCACACACGTGCTGGAACAGAGCGTGACGCCGGCGGAATTGAAAGCCGATTACGAGATCACCGTGCCGGAAGAGACCGAACTGCAGATCAAGAACGATGCGGGGATGGTCATCGTGGAGCGCGTGGCCGGCGACCTGACCTTTGAGACCGTGCTGGCGGACGTGCAATTGCAGGAAGTGGCCGGATACCTGAAACTCAAGACCGTGAGTGGCTCGCTGATTTGTGTGCGCTGCGCGGGACGCATCGAGGCAAACTCGATCAGCGGAAACCTGAAACTGATCCAGCCGGTGAGCCCGAACGTGCGGCTGCAAACCTACTCCGGGAGCATCTTCTTTGACGGGGATTTTCTTCCGGCGGGCATCTACGTCCTGAACAGCAACCAGGGGGCCATTGAGGTGCGCTACACGGACAGCGATTCGTTCGAGCTGCGCGCGACTTCCATCAAGGGTAGGGTGGAGCGGGAACCCTCGCTCAGTTTGCGACCGCCCGTCCGCGAGCGCATGGCCACGCCCGCCGGGGCCAACAGCCTGTTCGGGACGTACAACTCCGGAGCGGCGCGGGTTGAACTCACCTCCTTCAGTGGTACAATTTCCATCCGCAAGCGCTGAGAAGGCGCATCATTCCAAACCCACCGAGAGAGATGGCGCCCGTCGGCGAAAACCGCAGCCGAAAATTGATTGGCTTGGCTGGCTTTATGGGCTGCGGAAAAACCACCATCGGCCGGCTGCTGGCGCAGCAAATCGGCTGGCGGTTCGTGGACCTAGACACCCTGATCGAGCAGACCGCCGGGTTGAGCATCCCGGCCATCTTCGAGCGCCTGGGGGAAGCAGCGTTCCGCGAGATAGAGCACGAGGCGCTGAGCCGAACACTGGGAGAAGCCCACGAGCAAGCGCGGGCGATGGTCGTAGCGCTCGGCGGAGGAACAATTGCCCAGCCCGCGAACCTCTCGTTGTTGCGCAGCGCAGGTTGCACCGTGATCTGGCTGCGCTGCCCGATTGAAGTGCTCCTCTCGCGGTGCGCTACGATCACCAATCGGCCGCTCTTCCGCGACGAAGCCAGCTTCCGCAAACTACATGAGGAGCGCCTGCCGTTCTACGAGCAGGCGGACTATCAGGTGGACAGCTCCATGGAACCGCGCCGGGTGGTCGAGCAGATCTTGGCGCTAGATTATTTCCAGAGGGTGGTGGCATGAGAGCGATAGCACGGATTGCCTTGGCGACCTGCATCATCTCGCTCGTGCTCGCGGAAGCGGCACTTGCACAGGGCGAGCGCAAAGCCCAGAGCAAGAGCGGCCCAAAAGCGGCTGGTGTGCTGGCGGCGGACCGCGGGAAATTTCAAGTGCTGTTCGACGGACAGCCGGTGGGCGAGGAGGAGTTCTCCGTCTCGCCGAGCGGCAGCGAATGGATTTCGCGCGGAAGCGTGGAGATCAAGATCCCCGGGGGAGGCTCGGCACAGGTGGACGCTGAACTCCGGACGTCGGCTGACGGGACGCCACGCAGCTACCGGTGGTCGAGCGCCGGGCAAAAGAAGGCGTCCGGTACGATCCAGTTCGAAGGCACCAGCGCGAAGATGGAATTGAAAGCGGAAGGCGGACAGCCGTTCGTGCAGGAGTTCCAGTTCGAGACAGCGCGCGTGGTGGTCCTGGATAACAACCTCTACCACCAGTACGGCCTTCTGGCGCGACTGTACGACTGGAACGCGAAAGGCACGCAAACCTTTGCGGTGCTGATCCCGCAGGACCTGACGCCCGGAACGGTGACGGTGGAATGGGGCGGGCCGCAAGAAATCGAAGGACAAAAGCTGGAGTTGCTGAAGGTAAGGAGCGCGGACCTGGAACTCGAATTGTACGTGGGCGGCGGCCGATTGATGCGGCTGTTCGTGCCGGGCGCAAAGGTCGAAGTGAAGCGGGAGTAGCTTGAACAGGCGGTCCGGCAGGCCACAGCACCGGACGCGCGGGCAGAACATCTGGCAAAAAAGAGAGGCGGGCTGGCTCGGAGCCAGCCCGCCTTTCTGTTGGCGTCAGGAATTACAGAGTAATGCGACGGGAGATGGTGCGGCGCACAGGCGGCTTGGGTTGCTCGATGGCCACGTCGAGTGACACCTCGGCGCCCTTGCGGATGACGCCGATGGACACGGTTTTCTGCCCGCGCTTGTCGCGGAGCTTCTCGCGCATGTCGTTCAGCGTGCGCACGCGTTCGCCCGCAACCTTGACGATCACGTCGCCCGCTTTCATCCCAGCTTTCTCGGCAGCCGACCCCAGCGTGACCTCGCGCACCAGGATTCCCTCCCCTCCCGGCGCGCCGAAATACTCGCCGAGCTGCCCGCTGATGTCTTCGGCGTTGATGCCCAGCCGGGGCGCGCGTGGCGCCGTGAGAATCTCCGGGATTCTGATCTGGAAGTCAAAATCGCGAGGTCCAAAGATTCGAATGTCGGATCTCATGCGGTCACGGCTGCTGCCCAGGGTGATGGAAAGTGTCTGTGCGCGGCCCTCGCGCCAGATGACGATGGGCACAGTGCGGCCGGTTAGCGTCTCGCGAACGAGGCGGCGGAACTGGGCCGTGCTTTCGACCCTCTGGCCGTTGAATTCGGTGATGACGTCGTTGACCTTCAGCCCGGCCTTCGCCGCGGGGCTGCCGGACTCGACTTCGGTGACGAGAACCCCGCGCTCGGCGGGGAGCTTGAATTCCTTGACCTTGTCGGCATCTACTTCGGTAATCATCACGCCGAGCCAACCGCTGGAGCCTTCGTCCACCAGAAATTCTTGCTCTACAGCGTGCGAGGCCAACTCCTGCGCCCGCGCAGCAAGTGCCTCCTTGTGAGCCAGAAGCTCGGTCTGGTGCTTCAGCAGGCTGGCGCGCAGTTTGTGCTGATGGGTGGCCAGCTTTTCAGCCAGCTTCTCCTTTTGCAAAGCGGATTCGGACTGAAGCTTGGCCGCGGCGCGGGTTATTTCGGCCTGCACCCTGGCCAATTCCTTCTGCAGAATTCGCTCGGCCCGCTCGAGTTCTTGCGGGTCCTGACTGCCTACTTCGGTCTCTCCGGCACTGACCGGGAGAACACTGCAACGGCCGGGTTGAGCTACGACGAAGCCCGCGAAGAGAACGAGCCCAGCCAGCACAGCGAATATTTTGCTTTTCATAACTTCCTCCTGCCTGCGGGCCACCGCCTGCGCCGCAACGGCGATCAGACGGTCGGCCGCGCTGCGACCACTCGGATTCCACCATTTACCGTCCGAACTTTGATGGCCCCTCCCCCCCGACCCAGGCGCCCGCGGTACGCGCGGGAGCCTGCGGCGCCTTTCAGAACGAGCCGCAACTCGGAACGGAAGTCACCATTCATGCTGAGAACGTCGAGTTCGGCATCCGCATCCGCGGGGAGCGCCAGAACTACAGAACCATTGACGGTTCCCATCGAAATTGGTGAGCCGGCCGGCAGATGGCGCAGTTCGACGCGAATGTTGCCGTTGGTAGTGCGAGCGTCGAAGCGTCCGGCGCCGTCCAAGACTTCGACACCGCCGTTGACGGAACGCAGGACCCCGGCGCCCTCGACGCCACGGATGCGGATGGAGCCATTCACCGTCTGGACGTTCCGGAGGAGGACCCGGGAAGGCACGCGGATGCGGAATTCAACGGTTACCTCGACGCCGTCATCTTCGGGATAAAGGGCCTTGACGGAGACACCCTGTGCGACGGGTTCCGCCACGACCCGAACACGTTCAAGATCCAGCGGATTGCCGCGGGTGGACTTAACAGCGCGGATTTCCACAAGTTCCTTCTCCCAGGCATCCACGTACACGGAGCCGTTGACGTTGGAGAGCTGGAAAACACCACCGCTGCCGAGCGGGAGAGTCCGCAGGAATTCTTCCGCGACCGTCCGGACCGCGACCTGACCGGCTGAGGGAATTGCCAAAGCAAGAAGCAACAGAACCACGCACGGGAAACCCGACCTCCCTCTCCGCATGTGCTGCACCCCCTCGTGGATTCAAGAGCGGGGCTGGCCCCGCACTGTCGGGCCGGCCCGCAGCGTTTAGTTCAACCGGAACGCCACGTCAATAATGGTGACCACGGGAAACGGCTTCCCATCGAGCGCATAAGGCAGGAAGCGCCACTGGCGGACAGCAGCCTCCGCCGCGGGAGCAAGCAGTGGGTGACCGCTCAAGACCTTCACGCTTTCCACGCCGCCTTCCCTGGAGATCTCCACCTCGAGCCTCACCGGGCCTTCGATGTGTTGCAGCCGGGCCAGAGAGGGATATGCCGGCTGGAGGGAGCTGACCAGGCGCTGCTTCTGCTCGGCGTAGTCCACGCGGATGCGTCCGGAGAAAAAACCGGAAAGCTTGCGCTGCCAATCCACCATGCGACTCACTTCGCGCCTGTGCTCGCGCTGCTTTCTTTCGATCAATTCCTCCTGGAGTTTCTGCAAGCGCTCGCTTTCACGCTCGATGATTTCCTGCTGCACCCAGAGGTTCTTCTCGATTTGCCGGCGGGCGATTTCGTAACCGGAGCTGGCTTCCCACGGCGTCGCATCGCTGAATCGCAAACGGATATCGCCGGTGCCGGTTTTCAGGCGGAGGATTTCGCCGCCGCCATTCAGCGAGCCTTCCGCACGGAGCACGCGGTTCGCGGAACTGGAGCCTGCGTAGCTGAGTTTCAGCGGGATGGCCGGGTCGGCATCAATGCGATGCTCGTGGGGCGCTTCAATGGTGGCATCAATCGTGAGCGCCAGTTCGCGGGGGAGGAAAACGACGATATCGCCGGATGTGGACTCGAGTTGCGACGGGCCCTGCAGCTTGCCGTCGGGAATGAACCAGGCGGTGATGGTGCCATTGAAGGTGGAAGCGCGGACAGAGCCTTGCACCTTCGTGAGGCAAATGCTGCCGCCGGCCGTCTCCAAGTCAGTGGGTCCAATGACGCGCAGGATGCCGATGCTGCCGCCGCCGGTGCGGGCGCGGATGCTGCCGGAAGTTTCGCCAAGATCAATCCGACCGCCCTGGGTAGTGGCCACAACATTGGCCCCAGCGCGCTGGACGGAGATGTTTCCGCCACCCGTCTCCAGCCGGGCGAGTCCGCCGACAGATGCTACGCGAATATGGCCGCCACCGGTGTGGACTTGGGCCTCGCCCTGGACCTTGCCGACGGTGATATGTCCGCCGAGGCTGGAGGCCGTCAGATCGCCCGCCACATCCTGGACCGTGACGTGACCTCCCTGCGTTTCGAGACGCGCCGAGCCACCAACGTGCCCGGCAGTGAGGTTGCCACCTGCTGTGACCAAGGAGACGCGGCCGTCAATGCTTTCGGTGGTGATGTTGCCGGCATGCGTGGTCACATCCAGGTGGAAATGGCGCGGCGTGATTACCTCAAAGCTCACCCAGAGGCGCCCGCGGAACTCGCGCCAGGGTACGCGGGCAATGATCTGGACTCCATCCGGGGTGCTTCGCGCGGAAAGGACAAACTGGGAGAGATATTTCCGGGCGTCGGGCTCACGGGGATCGGCCTCGACGCGCACGCGATAGCTGAGCTGGCCGGTGTTCTGCGTGCGAATGCGAATGTTGCCGATGTCGGTGACCAGGCGCAGACGCTGGCCGTCACGCACGGCCAGAGAGCCGGATTTTTCCTCCGACAGGCGCGGCGGCAAAGGGCGGGACGCCGGCTTCGGCTGCACGCCGACCTGGGCCCAGAGCGGCATGGGCAGCAGAACCACGGCCGCGAGCCGCTTGAGCCAGAGCCGGGTTGGGTAGCGTGGCGTCATCTCTGCCGTGGCCTTCCTTAACCGCCATCCCATCAGTGTTGCGCCCGCGTGACGAGTTGGCGGACAGCGGCAGCGCTCTGCATGCGGATGAACGTGTTGGGATCGTTCTGCATGCGGTCGCGGAAGACGCGCAGAAGCTGGGGATCGGGCTGCCCTTCCGCGCGTTCTGCAGCGGCCCGCAGCGTGCCGATGGCCTCGATGCGGACACCGGGGTTATCGTCGCGCAGCAGGGCCTCCAGCAATGTCTTGCGAACCTGCTCTTCCTGCTCGAACCCGCGCAGCGCCTCGAGAGCCTTCAGGCGGACAGCCGGATTACGGTCGCTGCGCGCGGCAAAGCAGAGGGCTTGACGGATCTCCGCATCGTTGCTGCGGGAACGCAGCGCTTCCAGGGAATCGAGCCGGAGGCCGGAGTCGAAGCGCTGGTTGTTCTGGATGACATAGAGGAGGGCGCGGCGGACATTGCTATTGTCGAGCGTACCCTTGAGCACGAAGGGCTGCAGGTCCACCATTTGGACTTCGACATCGGGCTGATCAGCGCTCGCGCCGGGGATAAAACTGATCCGTTCAATCGGAAGATTCTGAAAATCTTCACCGGCTAGCGCAGTTGCCGGATAAACGTCAACTGGAGAACTGGCCGGGGAGACGCGCGCGCGGTGCTGCCACCACCAGGGGAAGGCGGTGCCAAGAGTAATCCCCAGCAGGATACAAACAGCGGCGCTCAAAGCCGGGTTGAAGGCGAACCAGGTGCCGGGACGCAACCAGCCCGAGAGGCGCTGCCAGCGCGTCACTGGAGCGGAATCGTCGAGGGCGTCGGCCAGATCACCGCGGCACTGCGCGAGGAAAACCGCGGAGGGACCGAGCTGGCGACGGCATACAACGGCTTCGATCAAGCGCCGTTCGTTCTCCAGCACGGCGGCGCAGGAGGGGCAGGCGGCGGCATGCTCTTCGATGGCGGCACGCGGGCCGGGGTCCAGCTCATCGCAGGCGTAAAAGACAGCCAGACGACTGAATTCATTGCACAGCATGGGAGCATCCTTCATCGCACGATTTCCAATTGCGCGCGCAGCTTCTGCGTGGCGCGGAAAAGCGAGTTCTTTATGGTTTCTTCGGACGTGCCGAGCATCTGGCCAATGGCGCGGAGCTTGAGCCCGTGATAGTGCTTCAACTCAAAAACCATGCGCTCGCGAGCGGAAAGCAGGTCCAGGGCGAGTTCGATTTGCCGGCCGATTTCTTTGCCCATGAGCCTGCGTTCGGGATTGGCCTCAGCGCGGTGTTCCTGCTGGCGATCGAAGAAGTCCGCGGGGTGGGTGTCGCCGGCAGGATCGGACAGCGCCGGGGCCTGGTCTTCCGGACGACTGCTGCGGCGGCGTAGATGGTCGAGGCAAACGTTGGTGACGATCCTGTACAGCCAGGTATAGAAACCACATTCAAAGCGGAACCGGGGGAGGTTCTTGTAGGCCTTGAGAAAGGCCTCCTGATAGACGTCGCGGGCGTCCTCAGGCCGCCTGAGGAGGTTGAGGGCTAGGCGCAGCACGTCCTGGTCGTAGCGGTGCACGAGGGCTTCGAAAGCCTCGCGGCTGCCCGCTTGGGCCTCCCGAATCAAAGCCTCTTCGCTGAGAGCCTTCAAAGCTGGCCGGGCCGCCTGCCCTTCAAGAGCGAACGCCATTCCGGTGAGGGGCATAGGGAGCACGCTGCCGGTCGCTCCAGCGGCCGGCTCACCCCGTTTAGACGCCTCAAGATAGCAAGGGTAAGCAAGTGCGTCCCGCTTTGTACACCCCCCGCGCAGAGGTTGGATGCGCAGAGCGGGGCAAAGGCTATCTGGCGGGTACGCCGCGCGGTTAGATCAGGACAGGCACGGGGGCTCACCCCTTAGGTTTGCGCACAAGGCGGACGAGGGCATACACGGCAACACAGACCAGGAAGTCGAGGGCGAGGCCCCAGTCGAGACGGAAGGGTTGATGGCGCAACGGCTCTGGCAGAACAGGCTCAATAACCAGGAAATAGATGGCGTTGCCAAGGATGATGGCCAGGAGGTAGTCGAGCCAAGCACGTCGCGGACCTTGGCTAGCTCCTGTTTCCACGGAACCCCCGGCGCGGCTGCATATTACCCTCAAACACGAACATGAGAGAACGTCAAGGTAAGGTACTGACTGTTTGACGCACCTCAACGGCAGGCGGACGGACCAGGAGGTGTGTCCTACCAACCCGAGCGGCCACATAGTATATAAAGGATTGGATGACACTGCGATTGAGCGACGAGGTGAAGTTCCTGAAGGGCGTGGGGCCGCAGCGGGCCGCCCTGCTGGCCAAGCGCGGGATTCTGACAGTCGAAGACCTGCTGAATTACTTGCCATTCCGCTATGAAGACCGCGCGCGCTTCAGCACCATCCGGGGGATGCGGCCCGGAGAAACGTACACGGTGCTGGCGGAAGTAGTGAGCGGAGGGCTGGTTCGCTTTGCGCGGGGCCGGAGTGCGATCTATCACCTAGTCGTGCGGGACGCAGGCCTCGTCCAGCCGGGGCTGCTGCATTGCTGCTTTTTCCACGGCGGTTACCTGGAAGGCAAGCTGAAGGCGGGGCAGCGGCTGGTGCTGCACGGGAAAGTGGAGATTGATCCGTACCGCCCGGCGCGGATCGAGATGATCAACCCACAGATGGAACTGCTGGGGGACGAGGGGACAGCCGATTCCACCGAAGTTGGCCGGATCGTGCCCATCTACGAAGCGATCGGCACCGTGAGTCCGCGGATACTGCGGCGGGTGATCTACGGAGCACTGGAGCGTATGGATGCGGCGATGGTGGACCCGTTGCCGCGGGCGATCCTGGAACGCTACCGCTATCCCGGGCGACGCGATGCCCTCATGCAGGCGCACTTCCCCGCCCCAAACGAAAGTCTCGAAGCACTGAATGCGTTCCGGTCGCCAGCACAGCAGCGGTTGATCTTCGAGGAGCTTTTCTACTACCAGTTGGGCCTCGCCCTGCGTCGGCAGCAGACACGGCAGGAAACGGGCATCGCGTTCCGGGTGCGAGAAGAGCGCATGCGGGAAGCAGTGAAGAGGGTTCTGCCCTTCAAGCCGACCGCAGCACAAAAGCGCGTGCTGGGAGAAATCGCAGCGGATATGGAGCGGCCGGCGCCGATGCACCGGCTGCTGCAAGGCGACGTGGGCAGCGGTAAGACCATCGTGGCGCTGGAAGCGGCGACCATCGCGATCGAGAACGGATATCAGACGGCCCTGATGGCGCCCACGGAAATCCTGGCCGTGCAGCACCACCTGTCCGCGCGGAGGGTGTTTGCGCGCGCGGGGTACAAGGTGGAATTGCTGATCAGCGGGCTGCCTCCGGGGGAGAAGAAAGCGGCGCGGGAGCGCGTGGCCAGGGGCGCGGCGCAGTTCGTGGTGGGCACGCACGCGCTGATCGAAGAGGCGGTGCAGTTTGCGCGGCTGGGGCTGGTGATCGTGGACGAACAGCACCGCTTCGGCGTGCTGCAACGCAAGGAGTTGATTGAGAAGGGCGTGGGGCGGGAGGCTGGCGTACCGCATCCAGACATGCTGGTGATGACAGCGACGCCCATCCCGCGCACGCTGGCGCTGACCATGTACGGCGATCTGGATGTCTCCGTGATTGACGAAATGCCTCCGGGACGCATGCCCATGGAGACGCGCGTGACTACGGAGAACCACCTGCCCGGCGCATGGGACTTTGTACGCCGCGAAATCGCCCGCGGGCGACAGGCCTACGTGATTTACCCCGTGATTGAAGAGTCCAAGCAAGAGTTGAAAGCGGCGACGTTGGAATACCAGCGGCTGTCCAAAGAGGTATGGCCGGACCTGCGCGTAGGCCTGCTGCACGGGCGCATGCGCAGCGAGGTAAAGGAAGATGTGATGGAACGCTTCCGGCGGGGCGAGATTCAGATTCTCGTCTCCACGACGGTGATCGAGGTCGGAGTGGACGTGCCCAACGCTACGGTGATGATCGTAGAGCACGCGGAGCGGTTCGGGCTGGCGCAGTTGCACCAGTTGCGCGGACGAATCGGGCGGGGCTCGCAGAAGTCCTACTGTATCCTGGTGTCGCCGAAGAAGCCGAGCGAAGAGGCACGGATGCGGTTGGAGACGATGGCAGAAACCACCGACGGGTTCCGCATTGCGGAGATGGATTTGAAGCTGCGCGGTCCCGGCGAATTCTTTGGAACGCGGCAGCACGGCGAGCTGGGATTCCACTTGGCCAACCCGCTGCGCGACCACGAGCTGCTGGAGCTGGCGAGGCGAGAAGCGTTCTCGCTGGCGGAAAGTCCGGCCGCCAAGGAGGAGTTGCAGCGGCAGGTGGCGTACCTGGGGCCGAAGTGGCAACGGCGGTATCAATTGGCAAGGGTGGGCTGAAGCGTGCGCGTGGTGGCGGGCAAGTACGGTAGCCGGACATTGAAAGGGCCGCGGGCACTGAAGCTGCGCCCAACGAGCGACCGGCTCCGGGAGACGCTATTCAACATCCTGGGCGCAAGCGTGGCAGGGTCGGTGTTCGTGGATGCCTACGCGGGGACGGGCGCGATTGGCATCGAAGCACTGAGCCGCGGGGCGCGGCACGTGGTGTTCTTGGAGAAGCATCGGGCGGGCGTGGCGCTGATTCGGGAAAACTTGAAAGCACTTGGAGCGGGCGAAAGCACCGAAGTGATCGCTGGCGACGCCTTGAAGGGATTCGAACGCCTGTCAGAAACGGGCCTGAGGGCGGATTTCGTGTTTCTGGATCCCCCTTACCACGCCACGAGCGAATACGAAAAAGCGCTGGCGTATCTGGGCCAGTCGCGCCTGCTCGGGCCGGGGGGCTGGGTAATCGTCGAGCATGAGAAACGCCTGGAAATGCCGGCGTGGGTTGGCAACCTGGAGCGAAAGCGCGTGATTCGGCAGGGAGACGCGGGGTTAAGCCTGTATCGTACGTAGGACAGACCTCTTGGTTTGTTCACCTTCCGTTGCCGTGCGCCTGACCGTCGGAACGAGTTGATGGAGCGAGTAACCGGGATTAGATTAGCCGCCCGGCAGTCGTTCTCATCTACAAAGGGGCAGATGGGTTTCCATCCAAGAATCAGGCTGTGGTTGTCGGCGGCGGTGCTGGTCTGTGCCTTGGCGACCCCGCGCGCAGGGCCAGCGCAGGGTCCGCGGCGGGATTCGCTGAGCATTGCCGTATCGCCCGGCCTGGTGAGCTTTACGCTCAAGCCGAGCGGAGTGTCCAGCGGGAGCGCGCCGGTCACCGTCACAACGACCTGGCAAATCCAGCGGGGCGGCACGACGATAACTCTATACGCGTACTTCAGCAGCCCAGCCGCAGCACTGCGCAGCGGACCAGGAAATGTAATTCCGTCGTCTAGGGTCTTCGGAAAGGTGGGCACGCGGCCTTTTTCACCCTTCACTGCTGTGGGGCCGTTCTCTGCGGGGGGCAGCCTGATGATTTACTCGGAACGGGTGAGGGGCAACAGGCAGAACACGCGCACCGATACGCTCGATCTTCAGATTAACACCACCGGATTGACTCTCTCACCGGGGACTTACACAGGCGTACTAACCATCCTGGCGCAGGCGATTTGAATTCCGTCCGTAACACAGGCTCGTAGCCTGTGCGCGTTCATTTTCGGAGTAACACCACCGGCGAGATCCCGACGCTACGGCTTGCGGAAGATGTCCAAGATACTTTTCTTTTTCTCGGGCTGTTGCTGAGCGGGTTGCTGCGCACCTGGGGATGGAGTGGTGGAGATGCCGGGGATTCCGCGGCCTGGTTGGATTTTGGGATCGGCAAAGGTGCCGCGGACAGCGAAAGGCACCGTGATGCGGCCGACCGTCTGCTTCATGACGCCACCCAGCACTTTGGCAACGGCGTCCACCGGGCTTTCAATGCCGCCCGAGGAACTACTGATGAGGACAGCCTGGCCGTCGTACTCGAGTGTCTGGTCAAAACCGAAACTGCCGCGCATATCCACGGTACCGGCGGAGGAATCCACGTGGATCAGGTTGCTGCGCACGCGGCCGCCGCCGAGGGAAAGATCGCCGGTGATGGCGCTAAAGGACGTCTCGCCGCTGGGAATAGTGCCCTGCCCCAGGGTGAGGACTTGACGCACCTTGGCGAGTGTCTGCATGGCCCCGCCAAGGTTGAAGCCGGGGAAACGGCCGTCGCGAACCGCAACGTTCCCCGAACCGGTGAGGGAATTGAACACGTCCGGACCGAAAGAACCGAAGACCTGAAGAGTCAATTCGCCGGTGCCGGTGATTTTTCCGCGGGTGCCCGGATCCGAAGCGAGCATCTTGCCGACGTCCACATTGCGGGCTTCGATGTTGGCGGAGAAGCGCTCGGGCAACTGCCGCTTATCCACACGGGCGGAGACACCCAGCGAGCCGCCGTAGAGCGCCAGGGTTACCGGCCAGATTTCCATGCGATCGGTGAAGATGCGCAGTTCGGCTTTTCCGCCGGTGGCCTCGTAGGGAGCGTAGCGGATGCGATCGGCAGAAAGGCGACCACGGGCCACCAATTCGCTCTTTCCCGCGGCCGCAGGGACCGCCGGCGATGACTCGGCCTGGGCCATGACCTGATCCAAATCGAGGAGCGGTGTGGACAGCTCGAACTCGGCAACCGCCTTTTCCACATCGGCCACGCGCAGACTGCCTTTCACACGCGCCACTTTTCCGAGATCACCTTCAAAGTTGGATTCAATCGCGCCGTCGCGGAGCTTGAACTCGCCGGAGCGAAACTCGGCCTGGCCGCGGAGACCGGCCAGTTCGCCGCGGACGCCGGCCAGGTGAGCGTCGGCGGTCCATTGCTTGAGGCGCGCGGCATCCAAAGCAACGTTGCCGAGTTCACCGGTAATGTGGGTGACGTGCAAAAAAGGCACGATTTTGCGCTGCCGGCCCGTGACGCGGGCCAGAGTCACCTCCACGTCAGTCAGTTGGATGGTGTCAATGTCTGCCAGACGGAAACCTGAGGACTCGGCCGCCGCGCCGGGTTTTTTCTTTGTGTCGAAATCGTAGTTTGTCTTCCCGCGCTCGTCTTCGAGGAGTACGAGCGCGGGATGCACGAGTTCGATGGAGGAGAGCTGGAACTCGCGACGAAAAAGTGGCCCCCAGGCCAGACCGCCGCGAATCTGATCCACGGCGATCAGGTTGCCTTCGGCAAAACCGCGCGGATTGCCAAGCGCAAAGCTCTCGATGACAAAGCCGACGCGGGGCAGCAGCCGGGCGCGAATCTTGCCGATGGTGACGCTGCGGCCGGTCTGGTCCTGGATGGCGGAGGCGATTACAGAACGATAGCGATCGGCATCCAAGAAGTAAGGGACGATCAGGCCCACCAACAGAATGAAGGCCACGGCTGCAAGCAGATACCAGGCCCAGCGAGGAAGACGTTTGACAGGCATCCTGGCGACTCCGCGCGCCCGGAGCGCAACGCACGACGCGGCAAATGTCTATGTTGGCAAAAGTGCAGCCGGGGAACAAGGGTTCATTTTTCGCCGCAAGACGGGGAGTATAATGAGCTTCTAATGCCCGAGCTGCAGGCCAAGGCGCGAATCACGGGGAAGCACTCTTCTCTGCGCGGCACAATGGTATTGCGCGGGCCGCAGTTAAGCGTGGCCTGGGAATCGCCCTGGAAGGCGTTCTGTGCCAGCGTGCAGGCGCTGCTGTATGGACCGGCGCCGCCGAAGGGCTGGCCGACGGGGCCGGTACTTCGAGACATCTGGGTGCACACGCAGGTGCCCAAGAAATGGCTGACTACTTCGCTGTTCATCCACGTCATGGTCTTTTACATCAACATTCCCTTCTGGGCCTGGTTTATTTCTCCGAAGAAGCCGGAAAAGAGAGTCTACCCGCGCATTGAAGTGACGTGGTACGCGCCGGCGCGAGATTTGCCGCCGCTGATCGCGCCAGCACCAAAGACCGCAAAAGAAAAGAAAGCGAGTCCTCCCGGCGAGCCGAATAAACCGGGCCCCCCAAAGGGCGCGGATGCTTTCCACCCGCGGCAGACAATCCTTTCCACGCCCGCCCGCGTGACGCATCCGCGGCAGACGTTGATCCAACCCAGCGCGCCGCCCGAGCCGCCGAAGATCCTGCCGGCATTGCCCAACATCGTGCAGTGGAACCAGCAGCCGCTGTTGGCCAAGCCCAAGTTGAAGATCTCGCAAGCCAAATTGCGGCGACCAGAAGCGCAGCGGCCCAACGCGGATGTGGCTGCGCCCGCGATTCCGAGCCAGCCCACACCGGCAAGCGTTTTGAACATTGCACGCAACGATCCGGCGCTCCAGAAGCCCCGCCTGGCGCTCTCCCCTATGGCCGTGGCAAAAACCGGGCCGCGAAATACCGCCCCTGAGGTGGGGCCTGCGCCGGAACTTGGCCCGGTATCGAACAACTCCGACGCGAACATGAGGAATCTGATCGCCTTGTCCGCAAATCCGGCAGGGCCTGCTCCGGTGGTGCAGGTGCCAGCGGGAAACCTTTCAGCGCGAATTACAATTTCGCCCGAAGGGAAACAGCCCGGCGTGCCGGGCGGCACTCCCGAGGGACTGCCCGGAGGAACCGGCGGGAGCGGCGGCAGTACGGGGAGTCCGGGCGGATTGGGCACAGGCGGTGTACAGCCCGGGGCAGGCGGCACGCCCGGCCCGCCGGGAATTAGCATCACAGGCGGCGACCCAAAAAATACCTCCTCAACATCTGGGCCGGGCGGCCCGGGGGCGCTGGACCTGAGACCGGAGCGGTCCGTTGTGATCCGGTCGCTGCCGGAGCGGCCGATGGCTCGCACGGCACCTTCAACGGCCGCAACCCCGGAACCCGGCCGCACGAAGCCATCGCCGGCCACAGAACGATTGAAACCGGGCGTACCTCCGGAGCAAATCTTCGGACCCAAGCGCATTTACACGCTCAATGTGAATGCGCCGAACCTGTCCAGCGCGACGGGGAGCTGGGTGCTGCAATTCGCAGAACTGAACGAAGACGAAAACCAACAGGATGGGCCGAACAACGGGGCGCGCCCGGACCCCATGGCCGACTTGATGGGTCCCATGCCCGTCCGCAAGGTGGACCCGAAATATCCTCCGGCTCTGGTGGCTGCGCGGGTGGAGGGAGACGTAATCCTTTACGCGATTATTCGCCGGGACGGAACAGTGGATAGCATCCAGGTGATGAAGAGCTTGGACCCGCGGCTGGACCAGAACGCTATGGAAGCGCTGGCGCGGTGGAAATTCCGCCCGGCAGAACGCAAGGGCGAACCGATAGAGTTGGAAGCCATCGTGACCATTCCGTTCCGGGCCGTGGCACCGTATTAGGAGCCGCGGCCAGGCATTGGCCCTGCCTGAGAAAGTTCAGACTTCCCCTCAGCAAGTTGCGTTCACAACTCAAACACCCCGCGCGGCGTGAGACGTTTCTGCTCATTCAAGCTGGGGAGTCCTCGAGCAGCCTGACCAGGGCACACAGCGTGAGGTTGACGGGAGTAGGCACGCCGAGTTCGGCGCCGCGGCGGACGACATAGCCATTGAGCGAATCAAGTTCCGTGCGCTTGCCGCGCTGAACATCCTGAGCGGTGGACGAGGTAGCGGCGCCCAGGTCGCGCGCGAGTTTCAGGCAGGCCGCCGGGAGATCCATGGGCGGGAGAGTGACACCGGCGGCAAGAGCTACAGCAATCGTCTCGTTCGCTGCGGCCAACAGGACTTCTTGCGCGAGATCGTTTTGCGCCACCTGTCCGTAACTGGCGCGTCCCACGGCTGTGATTGCGTTGCCAGCGCAGTTCCAGACCAGCTTGGCCCACAGCTCGCCGGCGATGTTGTCGGAAATACGGCAAGGCACTCCGGCGCGGATGAAACAATCCGCCATGCGCTGCACATCCTCCTTGCGTTGCGCGTGACCGAAAACGATGTCGCCCCGGCCGGAATGCTTGATGGTGCCCGGGGCCGCCATGGCCGCAGCTACATAGACCACGCTCGGCAGGGCCTCGATGCCGGCGGCGCGGATGCGCTCGACATTGTCCACGCCGTTCTGCAGGCTGACAACAACGGAGCCGGGAGCCAGATGGGGAGCAATGCCCCGCGCGGCTTCTTCCGTGTCCAGCGTCTTCACGCAAAAAAGCACCACGTCCGCGCCGCGCACCGCAGCGAGGTCAGCTGTGGCGGTGACGACTACGCGCGCCTGAAAGTTGATGCAATCCATCTGCAGGCCGTTGCGAACGATGGCCTCCACATGATGCGGGCGACCGATCAGTGTGACGCCGGCGCCGGCACGCGCCAGCATCCCGCCGAAATAACAGCCCACCGCACCAGCGCCGACGACGGCGATGCGGGGCCAGGAATCATTTGTGCTCAAGCCATTGTCCTCGGCAGGGGTCGATTGCCTCCCGAAGCCTCGGGGCACCCCTGCAAAACAAACTCAAACGGAGATGACTGCAATCAGGCGATCTATGTCCCGCGGGGTGTTGTACAGGTGCGGGGCGACACGAACGGCGTTTTCCCGCAGGCCGACGATGACGTTTTCCTTGACCAGCCTTTCGAACAATTCGCGAGTTCCCTCCGGGGAGCGCGCGGCAAAGCAGACGAATGGCCCGCGGGCGGAATCGTCTGCGGGACTTGCCAGAATGCAACGGTCGCGGGGCAGGCGCTCGACCATCTGATGCACAAGCGCGGTGTTGTGATTCCAGATGTTTTCCACGCCCGCGCGCAGCACAAACTCAAGAGAAGCCTCCATCGCAGCGAGATTGAAGAAGCTGGCCGTCTCCGGAGAGTCCCAGCGGCGCGAGCCAGAAGCAGGCTTCATGCCGCTCAAGGGAAGCGAGTGAAAATCTTGCGCGCCTTCGACGGCCATCCAGTAAAGCGGACCCTTGCGAAACCCGGACAACAAATCACCACGCACCCAGAAAAAGCCGGTGCCGTAGGGGCTGAGAAGCCACTTGTAGCCGGCGCAGACCAGGAAGTCGGCGCCCAGGACGCGAACATCAAGCGGCATGGCGCCTGCGCACTGGGACACATCGAGTAGCAGAAAAGCACCGACAGAATGACAGGCTGCGGCGAGACGAGCGGTGTCGAGGCGGACCGCATTGTCGAAACGCACCAGGCTGGTGGAGACGATCCGTGTGCGCGGCGTGATCTGCGCAATGAAATCATCCGCAGTGACAAAACGGGCGGTGGGTTCGACGGTTTTCAAAATGATGCGGCCCGTTTCCGCAAGCGGCAGCCACGTGGCGAGGTGCGCAGGAAATTCGCCGCGCGCAACGAGGACTTCGTCGCCGGGCTGCCAATCCCTCGAGCCGGAGAGAGCCAGAAGGCCGCCGCTGGCGCCGGTGGTGATGGCGATTTCAGACGGTACCGCATGGATAAGTTTGGCGACGAGGAAGCGGATGCGGTCGGGGAGGCCGAAGTAGGCCTCCGTGGGCATTGTGTACGGAGATTTTTTCCACTCGATGGCCAAGTGCGCGGCGCGCGCGGCGACGAGAGGTAAAGGCCCCTGCGTGGCAACGTTCAGGTAGGTGACACCGTCAAACTCCGCGAATTCTTTGCGCCAGTCCACTGACGGAACACTCCGAAGTTGAAGCGGGCCACTCCGCGTGCGGGGTCGCCCTGAGAGCCTGGAGAAGCACTACAGTAGCACAAGAGGACAAAGCCAGACGCCCGCAAAATGGCGCGTTGCGGGACTAGAAGTGCTGGCGGAGTTCTCGGAAGCTGGAGATGATGATGAGTTTTCCAATGCCGCTGCGCAGTTCGGTATGCTCGAGTTCCCAAGTATCCGGATGAGGGATAAACACGGCGTTGAGGCCGGCTTCGAGAGCGGGGTTGATGTCGCTGCGGGGGCTATTGCCTACCATCCAGCCGGCCGACTTTACGATGCGAAACTGCTCCACGGCGCGGTCATAGGACCCCACGTCTTTTTCGGGAACGATTTCGATCGCTTCAAAGAAGGATTGCAGGCCGGAACGCTCCACCTTGCCGGCCTGTTCGGCGGCTTCGCCCTTGCTGAACAAGATCAGACGGTGGCGCCCGGCCAGATAGGCAAGGGTTTCGGGCACACCGTCGAGAATTCGGGGCGGGACCTGCTCCAGTTCGCGAACCAGATCGGCAATCTGCACAAGAGCTTCGCGGCGGGCCATGTTGCCGGAGAGTTTCAGATACGTTTCCTCGAGAGAGCGGCCGAAGCTGCGCACACCGTAGCCGTGCTGGCGGATGTTGCGGCGCTCGGTTTCGTTGAGGATGCGGCGGACGTAGTCACGGGGATAGCCGAGGGAATCGAGCGTTTCAATGAAGCGGTCAATCGTCTGCTCGAAAAAGACGTTGTTTTCCCAGAGCGTGTCGTCGGCGTCCAGCAAGATGGTTTGACGGGACATGTTCATCGAAGCAGGTCGAGCGAATCGGCGATGATCTCCTCCGCCCCACGGGGCCCGGCAAGGGCGGCCGATGCAGAGCCGAAAGCAGGCAGGCGACAGCCGCGTGGGAATCAGGTGGCCTTCGGTTGGCAGTGCGCCAGCTTTTCCAGGATGCTGCCGGCGATCTTCTGCGTCTCGCCGAAATGCGAAAGGTAATTCTGGAACTCGCGGTTCAGTTCCAGCGCCGTTTCGGCGTCCAGCTTGCAGCGCAGGAGCATATTGCGAAGCCGGACGGGATGAGGAAGCACGGCATCCTCTTTCAATTCCTCCAGGGCTGTTTGGACATCATAGGACGGCATGTTCCCCTCCCTTGCGCGAGCCGGGAAAAATCATTCTACTCCGAAAAGGGAGCGGAAGAATGGGTCTTCAGAAGGCGAAGCGACACGGGCGTCCCGGCCAAGAAGAGCTGCGGCAAGCCGCAGCGGTCACATGGGGCCAGGCAGGAATTCGTAACGCTCAATGCGGGCCGCGACCCCGCGGCTGGCTTCGTGTTCGTCGACGCGGACGACCTGCGCGAAGCAGCGGATGTGGACGTCACCGGCCAAGGTGATCTCCCGCGGCAGGGTGAGGATAACCTCGAGGGGAGTGCCGGCCTGATAGGTCACATCGGAGATGAAGTAGAGTCCGCGGAAGCTGACATCGCGAGTGACGGCGCGCCGGATGACGCGGCCCTCCTGGCTCTCCTGACGGACCTGCAAGGGCAGGCTCATCAGGAAACGCCGAGATGACCGGCGCTCCATCTCTTGCGGCATTGCTGCTCCAAGACTGGACATTGGCCCCGGCGGGCAGAAACTAACACTGAACATGAACGGGCGCAAGTGGCAGCAGTGGAAATGTCATGAGTCTCCCGGCAGGACGATTCCTGCGCGAACAGTCCTTGACCGGATACAAAGTGCGGCCTAGCATGGAGGCTTCGGCCCCGCAAAGGAACGATTGCCATGCCTGAAGGAAGAGACCTGCGGTTCCGCACTCGCGTCCGGATGGAAATGCCGGTGCGCATCCGCCAAGTGCCACCCCCGCAGGATTTCGTGGAAATCAGGACCACGCTGGACGTGTCGCGCAACGGATTGCTGTTCCGCACGCGACAGACGTACGAGCTGAACAGCACGATCTGGGTGACCATGCCGTACAGCGTAAACGCGGAAGACAAGGGGCCAGAGTTTCCCGCCACAGTGGTGCGCATCATAAGACTGCCGACCGGGGATATCGAAGTGGGAGTGCAGTTCCACAGCGCGCATGCGGACCGGTGGAACCACTCTGTCTATACGACCTTCACGAAACCGATTACCGCCACCGAGAAGCGGGTGAAGAACCGCGTGCGGATGACGCTGCCGATCCTGGTGCGCGCAGGTGCCCTGCTGGACGAAAGTGTGACGCTGGATGTCTCGCGGACCGGGGTGCTGTTTGTTTCGTCGCAGACGTACACGATCGGGCAAAGAGTGTTCGTAGTGATCCCGTACCAACCAACAGGGCTGGTCAGCGGAACACTGGTGGAGGAGCCGGGGGAAGTGGTGCGGTTCGTGGAGCGCGCGGGCGTGCGCGGGGTCGCGGTCCGCTTTACCGCACGCGACGAAAAGCCCCCGTTTGCGTGACGCGCCTGCGCGAAACCGCTTCCGACAGGCCAACAGTAGAGGGTGAACGAAGGGCGACCCCACGGTCGCCCGTACGTGTTTCTGATGACGAAAACCTTCCATCGAAGTCTTTTTCTGAATGGACCAGCGGGGCGGCTGGAAGCAATGTTGTGGACACCATCCGCGGCGAGGGCTGCCCAACTGGTGGCGCTGGTGTGCCATCCGCACCCGCTCTACGGCGGAACGATGCACAACAAGGTGGTGTTCCAAGTGGCGAAGACATTGCACCAACTGCATGTGCCAGTCCTGCGTTTCAATTTTCGCGGGGCGGGGCTGAGCCAGGGAGAGCACGATGCAGGCCGGGGAGAGCAGGAAGACGTGCGCGCGGCGATTGAGTTCCTGGCCGGGGAGTATGCGTGGATTCCCATCCTGCTGGCCGGATTCAGCTTCGGTGCGTCGGTAGGGTTGCGGGTGGGCTGTGCTGACCAGCGCGTGACGGAACTTGTCGGGCTGGGAATCCCCGCGGACAACTCTGATGTTTCCTTTCTGAAGGCGTGCCGTAAACCGAAGCTCTTCCTGCAAGGCGAACGCGACGAGTTGGGCTCGAAGGAAAATGTTCAGGCGCTGGTGGAAGCGCTGCCGGAGCCGAAGCGGTTGGTGGTCGTCGAGGACGCCGATCATTTCTTTGCGGGGAAACTGAATAAAGTGGATGCCACTCTGCGCCAGTGGCTGAAAGAGCGGCACCCGGAGATCTGAGACATGCCAGCAAGATTGCGACTGCTACTGTTCGTTTTGCTCCTCCCCATGCCGCTGCGGGCGCAAGGCGCGCTCACGTACAAGCTGGAATACTCCGCGCCCGGGAGCGCGAACCTGCGCGTGGCCATTGAGCTGGCGGAACCGTCCGCAGGCGAACGCACGCTGGTGATGCCGCGAGCCGTCCCCATGGGCTACGGCGAACAGCCCTACGATCGCTTTCTGCACAACGTGAGTGCGTACGCAAGCAGCGGAGAGGCGCTGGCCGTTGAAAGGCAAGACGGGCCGCGGTGGAAACTGGGCGCGGCCGGCGCGCACGTGGCGCGGATCGAGTATGAAGTCAACCTGGCGCAGATGGAGCGGGAAATCCTGTCGGGAGGAGACTCCTCGAGGGCGCGGCCTGACTATCTGGAATTGCTCGGCTACTCGGTGTTGGGGTTCGTGGAGGGCCTGGAGGACAAGGCCATCCGCGTGCACATCGCAGGGCCCAAGGACTGGCCGGTTTTTTCGACCCTCGCGCCCAAGACGCCGGCCGCGAGCGAAAGCCTGAGCGTGGCCGCGCAGAACTATTATGCCCTGGCCGATTCGCAGATCCTGATGGGACACCGGGCGGCGCTCCGCCGGATCGAGAACAAAGTTCCTTTGTTTCTCGCGCTCTATTCCGAAGGAGAAGCGGATGCGGCGCTGCTGGGCAGACTTTGCGGAGAAGCATTCCAGCGGGTGGCAGATTATTTTGGCAGCGTGCCGTTTGCCCACTTCACCATTGTGTTCGAACATCTGAAACCGCTCAGCGAACGGCACAGCTACGCCTTCGGGATGGAACACCTGGAAAGCAGCTCTTTCAGTCAGAGCAGCGAGCAGGCACTCACAGTTCAAACCAGCCAACGCCAATTGGCGCAGACGAAATACTGGATTGCTCATCACATCGCGCACTCATGGATTCCGAAAAGGAGCTATGGCCAGGGCTACTTCCCGTTTCGCTGGGAACTGGCGGCGCTGATTGACACCATCTGGCTGAGCGAGGGCTTTGCCCAGTATGCGGCGATTGACGCGCTGGCCGACGGCATGCCGACCAAAGAGGGCGCCGCTTTCCGGGAAAGCATGATCGAATCGCGATTCAGAAGCACGCTGCGCAGGATGCCCGCTTTCCTGAAACAAATGCCGCTGGTGGAGCTGTCGAAGATTGCCTCGACGCGCTACTCCGAGGACTTCCGGACGGGGCGGACGGTGTTCTCTCGCGGCGGACTGATGGCGGCGGAGATGGACCAAAGGATGCGCGAAAAGACGAAGGGAAAGAAACGCCTGCGTGACGCGCTGCGCTATCTGGTGGAATGGAGCGCGAGAGAAAAGCGAGCGTTCCGGATCGAGGAGTTGCCGAGGATCTTCAAAGAAGCAACGCGGGTCGAGACGCGCGACATCCTCGAAAAGTGGCTGAAGCCGATGAAGGATTAGCGGGCCGCAGCAAAGTTCAAGCATCCCAGCACCTTGGCGATCCAGAGTAGCTCCCGTCGATAGGGCGCACACGCAGGTCTGCCCCTACGACTTGGATTCTTTAAACAGCCTGACAAACTGTTCGATGGGCGCGGGCGGAACGCCGAGAAGCTGCAAGTTGAACTCGACGTGCTGTGGGCGGCTCATGCCCACGAGGGCCGTGGTGATGCCCGGCGTAGAGCGGGCGAACTGCAAGGCGGTGTGAGGGTCGCTCTCCATGCCGAGCACCCGGCCGAAGGCGGCAGGAAGGTTCTGCGCAAGCTGGCCCTGGAGCAGCGAGGCGCTGGCGATGAGCGTGATGCCCAGCTCGCGTGCGGCTTCGACCATGGGCACGGGGTGGCCGCGGAGCATCTGATTCGGACGAGCGAGAGCCTCGGTCATAGCCAGGTTGAAGGGAAGCTGGACGAAGCGGAAGCGGTGGCTTTCACCGGCCACTTCCCGCGCGATGCCCGCCAAGTCGTTCAGGGAGAGATAATCGGGCTGATCCTCCGCCTGGCGGAAGCCGCTCCAGGTGGCCGCGCCATAGTAGCGGATCGCGCCGGCCGCAGCGGCAGACTCGAGATACTCGAAGGCGGCGCGGAGGCGCCTGCGGAATTCCTTGCGCGGGACTGCGCTGAGCTGCGCTTCTGGATTGTGAATGTAATAGACATCCACGCAATCCACACCGAGATTGCGCAAGCTGCGCTGGAGCTGGTTTTCCAGATAGCGCGGGGCCATGCAGTGGCCCCCGGCGGCGAGTTCAGCGACGGGCAAAATGCCCGAGTCAATGTATTCCTCCATGAAATAGGCACGGGGGTCTGGAGGGATGTCGCCGTCAGGAGTCAAGTAACCAGCTTTGGTGCAGAAGATGATCTCGTCGCGCAGGAAGCCGTCGGCCAGGAGCCTGCGGAGGGCCGCGCCGATGGAGCGCTCGCTGCGCTGGAAGCGGTAGTTGATGGCGGAATCCAGAACGTTCACGCCGGAGTTCACCGCAGCGACCACGGCTTCGGTGTAGGACTGGTCGGTGGGCGCGTCATGCTGGCCGAGATAGGTGCCCATGCCAATGGAGGAGAACGACAAACCGTGGCGCTGTCGGAAATGGCCGTCGGCGGCGCGCCCGGCGAAGCGCGTTGCGTAGCGGGCGGTACCTTCAGGCGTGGCGAAGGACGGCATGGGGCCTCTCAATCTGGAAGCGAGAGATTCGAAAATCGAAAAGCGAAAAACGAACCTGGTCGGCCTCAGGGGGGTTGATCTCCACCATTGGGTTCCGTGGCCACCGCCTTTGGGAGCGCAAAAGACTGGTTAACAGGCCCCACCCGCCTCCTTCTATTGGCGGTGAGATAAGTGATTTATAATGAAGAGGATAATAGATTTGACCTAACAGGAGCCGTAGTAGCGTTAGTAAGTGGTAGTGGGGCTGGTGGTCTTGGCTAACGGTGTTCGTGGAAGGCAGTAGATGGGGGATCGAGCCGGGCAGGCCTTTCCGCCAGGACTGGCGGGATTGTCCAATGGTTACTGGCGGCTGTATATTCATAGCTGTTAGGCAATGCTATTAGTTTAGCGAGGGAGAAGCGTGGAGTCAAGGGGAATGAAAGGAAATTTGAAACCAGAGATTGCAAATTTGAAGAAACGGTGCCGCCCGGTAGTGCGGCACGACAAAATCGAAGAGAGATCCTTCAGACCCGCAGCCCGAGTCCCGAGGATTCGGGATCGGGAGCGTCGGCCCTCAGGATGACGATATGGGTGAAGGCGGCGCCTCAGACGAAGGTGCAGGCGGAGGGGCGAGCAAACGAGAGCAAGCGCGAATGATGCGGCGATAAGGCCAGTCGGGCTGGGGAAAGAAGATTTCGCCGAGGCGAGGCTTGCCGTAGAACCAGCGGGCGAGAAGAGAGAGATGGTCTTCGGACTGAGTGATTGAGCGATTGGCTGATGGAATAAATGCCTGCTGGCCGGAAGCGGCGAGGAGCTGTTCGCGCAGGAGATGCTCGAGAGAGCGGGGCTGGGATTGCAGGTCAGCAAAGCGGAGGAGGAAAGGGTCGGCGACGCGACCGGCGCGAATGACGAAGATGGCGATCGCGTTTTCTTCAGCGGCGCGCTGCAGCACGACGGCATCGAGCTGTTCGAGTTTGCGCGGAAGATCAGGGAGTCCGCGGAGAACGCCGGCAACCTTTTCCACCTTCTTGTGGATGGTCGCGGCGCGCTCGAAATCAAGCGCGGTGGAGGCGGCTTCGCGGCCGCGTTCCAGCTCTGTAGTGAGCGACACGCCTGCCGTAGCCAGAAAATCCGCCACGCGGCCGACCTCGACATCGTACTCAGGCTTCGAGCAACCGGCGAAACACGGAGCGAGACACATTTTCATTTCCGAGTAGATACAGCCCGGGAAAGAAGGATCGCAGCGGATTTTGATCTGGCAGCGGCGGATCTTGAAGAGATCCAGGAATTCGTTGGAAAAGGCTTCGGCGAATTTCCGCGAAGGGAAGGGGCCGAAATAGAGCGCGGCGTCCGGGAGGATGCGACGGGTGACGTAGCAGCGCGGGTATTCGTGGGCCAGGTTCAGCTTGAGAAGAGCGGGAGGACGAAGGCGCAGGAAGTCGCGATAACGGCGAGGGTGCAACTGGCGCGCGTGCTGATAGAGGACGAGAGACTGCTCGAAGGGCGAGCCGGTGAGACGGTAGCGGACGCGCGCGGCGATTTCGCGGAGGTTCAACCGCTTGGAGGGCTGTTCAGGAGGACGAAGCAGACGCTCGAGGCGGCGGCGCAAGTCCGCCGTGCGGGCGAGATAGGGATGCGCATTCCCCCCGCGCATTTCGACGACAAACACGGCGGGGCGGGAAGGAAGGGCGGCGAAGAAATCATCCTCGCGGGCGAGATCGAAGTCCTGGCCGCAATCGAGGGGAAGCACGCGTCAAGAATACAAGTGGCTAGTGGCGAGTGGCTAGTGCCTAGTTGCGCGCTCTTAGCTGCTGCGTGGGGGCGACGGCTGCGCCTTAATAAGAGCGCAAGACCCAGGCGGCGATGACCAGGCGCTGGATTTCGCTGGTGCCCTCGTAGATTTCGGTGATGCGAGCGTCGCGATACATGCGCTCGACGGGGTATTCGCGGCTGTAACCGTAGCCGCCGTGAATCTGAATGGCCTTGTGCGTGACGCGGGTGGCCATCTCGCTGGCGAAGAGCTTGGCGATGGCGGCGTCCATGGAGAAACGCGCGCCGGTATCCTGCTTCCAGGCAGCCTTGCGGGTGAGCAGACGCGCAGCGTCAATCTCGGTGGCCATATCGGCGAGCATGAACTGGATAGCCTGGAACTGGGCAATCGGTGCGCCGAAAGCGATGCGCTGCTGGGAGTACTTCAGGGCCTCTTCGAAGGCGCCCTGGGCAATGCCGACAGCCTGCGAGGCGATGCCGATGCGGCCGCCATCGAGCGTGGCCAGCGCAACCTTGTAGCCCTCGCCTTCGTTGCCCAAGCGGTTGGCGACGGGGATTTCGCAATCCGTGAAGGCCAGTTCCACGCAGGCGGTAGCGCTGATGCCGAGTTTCTTTTCTTCCTTGCCGACGGCGAAGCCCGGAGTACCTTTCTCAGCGATCAGAGCGGTGATGCCCTTTTCTCCTTTTTCGGGCTGCGTATTCACGAAAGCAAGGCAAGCGTCGGCAACGCCGCCGTTGGTGATCCAGGCCTTGGTGCCGTTCACGATATAACGGTCGCCCTTCAAAACCGCTTTGGTGGCCAGGGCAGCGGCGTTGGAGCCGGCCTGAGGCTCGGTGAGAGCAAAACAGCCGATTTTTTCGCCCTTCAAGTAGGGGACCAGGAACCTCTTCTTCTGCTCTTCGGTGCCGAAACGATAGACGGGATCGCAAAAAAGCGAATTCTGGACGGAGAGAATCGCGCCGGTGGAAGCGCACACACGGGAGATTTCCTCGATGACGATGGTATAGGCCACGTGGTCAAAGCCGGCGCCGCCGCAGGCGTCGGGAAAGGCCACGCTGGTAAGGCCGAGTTCGGCGGCCTTACGGAACGTCTCCCGAGGGAAATGACCAGTCTCGTCGAGTTCGCGAGCATGGGGCTTCACTTCGGAAGCAGCGAATTCCCTGACCGTGTTCTGGAGGATTTTCTGTTCGTCGGTGAGTTCAAGATGCACGAGCTAGCTCCCTGACGGTGCGGGTCGCTTGAAGCCAGGGCGGATTGTAAGACAAGCGAGGGAAAAAGACGAGGAGTTGCCGCGCTGAAGCCCGGCGACTGTATCTACACGGAGAGGGCGGCGCGGAGCTTCTTGTAGGTCGTGGCGAGGTCTTCGGGCTGCACGCGGGTTTCGGCGACGACGGTCATGAAGTTGGAATCGCCAGCCCAGCGGGGGAGCAGATGCAGATGCAAGTGGCCGGCGACGCCGGCGCCGGCGCAGCGACCGAGATTCATGCCCAGGTTGTAGCCCTGGGGCTTGTAGACCGATTCCAAGGCGATCTGAACGCGGCGGGCAAGCTGCATCATCTCGGAGAGCGTATCGGAGTCGCAGCCGGAAAGCTCCGCAACGTGGGCATAAGGGGCGATGATGACGTGGCCGGAGGTGTAGGGGAAGCGATTCAGGACGACGTAATTTCTTTCGGCGCGGAGGAGGATAAGGGCTTTCTCGTCGTCCACCTGCGCGAAGAGTTCGCAGAAGATGCAGCGGTCATTCTTTGTGGCGTCGGTCACATAGGCAAATCGCCAGGGCGTCCAGAGGTGGTCCATAACGGCCGAGAAGCCGGCGTTAGCCGGAGGAAGAATCGGCGGGCGCCGCGGCAGCCTGTGCGCCGGAGGTGTTCACGAAATCCTTAAGTTCCTTGCTGGGCTTGAAGTACGGGATGCGCTTGGGCGGCACCTCGACGCGAGCACCGGTCTTTGGATTGCGCCCGATGCGGCCCTTGCGGGGGCGAGTGCGGAAGCTGCCAAAGCCACGGATCTCGATTTTCTCGCCACCCTGCAGGGCCTTGATGATGCTTTCGAAGATGGTCTCGACAACGATTTCGGATTCTTTGCGGGGTAAATCCGTGACCCGGGCGACCTCTTCTACGAGGTCCGCCTTTGTCATGGTGGAATCCTTCATCGGCTCGTTCTCCGTCGTCATGGTGATGGCTTCCCCGGGTAACCGGGTATGGCAGAGGGACCCAGCCTGCAGCGGCCGGGCACGAGGCCCGTACGCCATCCTGTCCATATCATCAAACCGACTGAAACGTAAGTACTTTTTTTGAGTTTTCCACGCGGGACAAGCAGCGCGTGGAAAAGGCAAACCAGACCATTCCCCAGGACAGAGTCTAGGAAGAAGACTCGCGCTTGGCCCAGAAGATATCGCCCAGCGTCGCGTTGGGAGAGGACTTTGAAGAGCGGTATTGCTGCACTTCGTCCCGCTCGGCTTGCTTGAGAGCAGCGCGGTAGCTGAGGCCGATTTTGTGCTGGTCGCGATCCAGCTTGATGATCTTGAAGTCGTACTCCTGGCCGACCTCGAGCTGCACGCCGGACCGTTCGCCCGAGCCCCGCGGCTGGCCTTCGCGCGGACGACGGTCCTCGATTTCGGAGATGTGGCAGAGGGCCTCGATGCCTTCGGCCAGCTCGACGAAAACCCCGAAGGTGGTGCTGCGCGCGACCTTGCCGCGGACGACGTCGTAAACCTTGTGGGAATCGAACCAACTAGCCCAGATGTCGTTCAACTGCTTGACGCCGAGGGAGAGACA
>Ga0073934_10000595_pt1 | contig 101205 bp, 98 predicted proteins | sample LarsenN4metaG_FD_76834 | JGI IMG/M metagenome (GOLD analysis project Ga0073934, IMG submission 76834) | Hot spring sediment bacterial and archeal communities from British Columbia, Canada, to study Microbial Dark Matter (Phase II) - Larsen... ...
GCTTCGACCTTCTTCGTTCGGTACTCCTTTGCCTGACCCGTTGCAAATTTCTTCTCGAGGAAGTTGTTGGCATCGTCCCGGCTCTGGATGCCGTTCGGCGGGTACAGCTTCTTGTTCTTCACTTCCTCGATGTTTGCGTACACGATGTTGGCCATCTCGGGCGTCGAGACGATCGCATTGTGAATGTCCTCGTCTCGTTCCATCCCGAGGGCCTTCATCAGGATGATCAGGGGAATCTGACCCGAGGCCGTGGGGACCGTGACGACGAGCTGCCCATCCTTCTTCTTCTCCATCAGGGTGAGCGCCCGATACCCTTCCTTCTGAGAGAAGACCTTCGCGACCTCGACCTTCCGCCCGTAGCGCTCGCTGAACTCCACGAGGACCCGGTTCGGCGCGAGATCCTCGAGCGAGATCAGGGCCCGCTCGGTACCTCCAATGATGAAGTAGCCACCCGAATCAAAGGGATCCTCCCCCTTCTCGATGAGGGTGTCGCGGTAGTCCTCCTGGCTTAGCTCCCCCTCCGTCTCCAGGTTCTCTTTGTAGAGGAGACACCGCTTCGATCTGACCATGATCGGAAGGTTCCCGATGTGCACGCGCTCCGGTTCGCGCTCGATGCCGTTTTCGATAACCGTGAAATCGAGGTAGATGGGGGCCGTGTAGTTCAAGTTCCGCAGTCTCGCTTCCATTGGCGTCAGCGGATGCGTGGCGCCATTCGCTTCCTTGACGATCGGCAGGCCCAGGTTGATGGTGGGCTTCGCTTCCAGATCGATTCGCCCCCGCTCGTCCCGCTTCCGGCCGATCCGGATCTCGATGATGTCGCCCTCCGTCCGATCCTCATCGAGCTTCAGGACGCCGCGTCGCTCGTCCTCCGGCGACGACCGATAATTGTCGACGATTCGCTGCATTCGTGAATTCGGATTGTCGATCGTCGGGAGGAAGTCGTTAAAGCTGGCGATCTGATGGTTCACGATCGAGCGTTCGCGGAAGAAGGCGTCCACAAGTTGTCGCATCGATTACCTCCCAACCACGAGCCGATAGGCCTCGGAGACCCCGGCCGTGGGGCTAATCCGGACGACCCGGATGATCCGTCCTTCCTCGATGGGACCTTCCACCTTCTCGAGGACTTCGATCACCGGATCGCTCCGACGGATCTTCGGCAGCTGATCGCGGGTAATCTGCAACGCCTTCAGGACCCTCTCCGCATCCTCCTCGGGGACGAGGTGATGCTCGGGCACGAGTTGGTGTTCCAACACATTGAACCGCAAGGCGGTTCCTCCCTGGACGACGATCGCGCTCCCTGGCGTGCCGCTCGCTGGGAGGCCCCACGGGCCCGCGGGGACTTTCGGGGACCCCGCGACGCCGCAGGGCCCGTTTCGAACCCCGGACCACCCGGTTTCTCTCCGCTCCCCTTGTCCAGGGCCGCGGTTAAAAGCCGGATGCTCTTTCTAGGGACAACGAGGTCGCCGTCCTACCTAGCTGAGCTACGGGCCCTTGGGCTCGCAGCGGCGGCATCGGACCGAGTCACGAACCGACCGCCAATATTAAAGTTTGCGGTGAAACCGCTCTCCGAGCGCTGCCGGACTGATCCCGCTAAGTTGCCGGGGAAGCAACCCGAGCTTCGCCGACCGCCTGCGCAGAGTTTTATAGACCGCTAACTTTCGTGCGGCCCGTGACACCCGCGGACCTGCGATGCACATCGTGCGGTGCGGTCCTTGGAACCACCGGCTCTGCCCGGTTCCTGTGCCCGAGCTGCGGGGAGGGCCGGATCGGACGCTGCGCACAGTGCAGGGATCAGTCCGTGTCCTATCGGTGCTCGATCTGTGGTTTCATGGGACCGTGAGGGATTCCGTGGGTTCCGTCGCCGTCACCTTCCGCATCCTGCCCGAGGGGCCTGAGGCCGACCTTGAGGAAATCAAGGCGCGGATCGAAAAGGCCTTGGACACGTCGCTGCGAGGGATAGAGGAAAAGCCTGTCGGCTTCGGCATTAAGGCCATCGTGGCCGTCGCCATCGTCGACGATGCGAGCGGCGCCATGGAGCGGCTCGAGGGGGCCCTGATGGGAATCCCGGGCGTCAGCAGCGTGGACACCGAGGATGTCACCCTCGTCTGAAGCCTCAGAAGGCCAGCTCTCCGCTCAGGAAAGCCCGGGTCTCTGGCCGCGCCGGGTCCTCGAAAAAGGTGTGCGTGGGTGAGACCTCGACGAAACGCCCATCGAGGAGGAACGCAACCCGATCGGCGAGGCGCTTCGCCTGGAGCAGATTGTGGGTGACAATCACGGTCGTGCATCCGGTCTCGGCTCGATGACGGAGAGTGGCTTCCTCGAGCGCGCGGACGTTCGCGGGATCGAGGTTCGCGGTGAATTCGTCGAGGAAAAGCACCTTGGGCCTCAGGACCGCCGCGCGGGCGAATGCAAGGCGTTGCTGCTCCCCTCCGCTCAAGCGATCCGATCGTTGTCCCGCCGCTTCGAGGAGTCCCACGAAATCAAGGGCCGCAAACACGCGTCCCCGGATTTCCGCCTCATCGAGGCCACGGAGCCAGAGCCCATACGCGACGTTGTCGAACGAGGTCGCTGAGAACATGACCGGGTTTTGCATGATCATCGCCATGCGCCGACGCTGCGCCAGGGCCTCCGGATCACCGAAGTGGACTTCCCGGCCGTCATAGGCGATCCGGCCTCCGCCAACGCCCTCGAGGAGGTCCAGCAGCCGGAGGATCGTCGTCTTCCCCGCTCCACTAGGCCCCACAATTGCGAAAATCTCGCCCGCGCGAATCGCCGCGCTGACTCCCGCGAGGACCTCCCGGCCTCCGTAGGATTTGCGAAGGCCTTCGAACACGATGGATTCGGCAGGCGCGGTCATAGGATCCCCCGGGCCTGGAGCCGGTGAAGGACCGTGAAGACGGCAAACGCGATGACGAACAGGATGCCGCCGAAGATCATCGCTTCCGCGTAATTCGCCCGAGAGGTCTCGAGGACAATCGCCGTGGTGAGCACCCGCGTGTAGCCCGCGATGTTCCCTCCCACGATGAGGACCGCACCGACCTCGGAAATCGCCCGTCCGAACCCGAGCATGACGGCGGCCAGGACGCCGACGCGAGCCTCGTGAAGCGCGGTCGCGCGCCACTGCGATTCGTCTGCGCCGAGGGTCAACGCAGTCTCGCGAGTGCGCCTCTCGACCACCATCACCGCGGAAATCGTCACCCCCATTACGATGGGCGTCACGATCACCACTTGCGCGACGATCATCCCGATGGGCGTGAAGAGCCATCCGAGGAAACCGAGGGGCCCTGCGTTGGATAGAAGCAGAAACACGAGGAGGCCAGCGAGGACCGGCGGGAATCCGTAGAATGTGAAGGCCACGGTCCGGACGAAACGGCGACCGCGGAAGTCCTTGAGCGCGACCAACGCGCCGGCCGGAATGCCAATCCCCGCGCCGATCAGCGTTGCCGTCCCGGAAACGAGTAGGGACAGAAGGACGATCTGCAGGATTTCGGCGGACGCCATGCTAACAGCCATCCTGGCCGATGGGATGGAAGATCGGTTGCCCATTGACCTCGTAGCCGGCAATGAGGGCCTGTCCTCGCGGGGAGACGAGCCACTTGGCGAGCGCCACGGCTCCATCTACGTTCGTGCCCGGATGGATGACAGGGTTCACAGGAATCACGCTGTAGTAGTTCTGAAGGGGCGGGTCGTTCTTCACATCGATCTCCAGGCGTAACGAGGTGCGATACACGGCGTAAGTGCCGCTATCCGTCAGCGTGTAGCCCTCGAGTTCCGAGGCGATTTGAAGCGTCGCCGCCATCCCCTGCCCCGCCTCGCGGTACCATGGCTCCGCGACCGGGGTCGGCTGGTAACCAACCCAAGACCAGATGCGACGCTCGAGGAGGTGGGTCCCAGAGTTGTCCCCCCGCGAGACGAAGGGCGCTCGCACTGCGAGAATCCTCCCGAGGGCGACGGTCGCGTTGTCGAGCCCACGAATCCCCGCAGGGTCTGACGGTGGCCCCACGACGAGGAACTCGTTCTGCATGACGACGCTCCGGCAGAGGCCATGGCCCTCCGCGAGGAAAACGGCTTCCTCGATTGGTGAGTGGACGATCACCACGTCGGCGTCCCCTCGCCGGCCCATGTCCAGGGCCTGGCCGGTGCCGACCGCCACGTATCGGACGCCGATTCCCGTTTCCTCTGAGAAGAACGGCAGGAGATAGTCCAGGAGGCCCGAGTCCCGCGCACTCGTCGTCGTCGCCACCGTCACGTTGGCCGAAGACGGAGCGCTCCACGTGACCGCGAGACCCGCGAGGATGAGCAGGAGAGCGACGACGAAGGCAGCCCGCAATGCAGTCATGAAGCGGGGCCACGGGAGCGGCGCGCGATGCCAGGGTCGCACGAAATCCTCACCTCCCATGTGAGAGGGTGAAGGACTCATAAAGCCGTGCCGTTCGCCACCTTGTTTCGTGGCCATCGCGGCCGCCAACCTTCATATAACGGCCGCCGGCTCTCGACGCCATGGTCCTCTTCCCCTTCCAAGCGGAGGGGGATGTCCTCTCAGGAATCCTGGCGTGGCTCCCGGTCCTCGCGGCCGTGATCCTCCTCGTCGGCGTGACGACCTGGCTGCTCGCCTGGATGTCTCGTTACTTCGCATACCTGAAAACCCTCGAGAGCCGCTGGCTCGACGCCCCGACCCTCGACCTGATCCATCGGGCCCTCGTCACGGTCTGGATTGTCTTCGTCGTCATCATCACCCTCGTCATCGTCCAGATTCAGTCGGCGGCAGTCCGGGATGCCCTTCAATGGTTCCTCGCGCGAATCGGTGCGGTGTTCTTCATCATCTTTGTGATCTTCGCCGCAACCATCGCCGTCCGGGTCTTCCACCGATTCGCAGCGTACTTGCGCGGGGAACTCGAGACGAAGCCAAAGAAGGCAGCGCCTCCGAGGGCGCTCGCCCTCACGGAAATCGTCCTCAAGTACCTTATTTACACGATCGCCCTGATCATTGCTGTCCTCGGGGCGATCCGACTCCTCCCGCCCCAAGACCAGGTGTACATCCAGAGCTTTCTCGGGACCCTCCCCGCCCTCGATCCGGCCACCGCGGTTGCGCTCCTCGCCGCCTTCGTCACCGTCATCGTCGCGGACCGGTTCGTCGACTCCGTCTTTGAAGACGCGAAGGGGCGCACGTGGAAGCTCACGAGCCGAGCCCTCGACGAACTCAAGGCGGTTACGAGGTACTCCGTTTGGGCCATCGGTGCTATTGTCATGCTGTTCATCGTCCTGGGTGTTTTGCTCTCCGCGCAGCAACTCATCATCTTCGCGGTCGCGTTCATCGCATTCCTGATCTTCCTCGCCCTCGTGGCCTCCGATCCAGCTCGGAATGCCCTTGCGGGCATCAGCCTCATCCGCGGGGACGCCTTCGATGTCGGCGATCGGGTGAGGATCGGGGACGACCTTGTCTGCGACGTCGTCTCCATGGGACTTGCGACGACCCTTGTCCGGACACCCCATGGGGAGGCCATCATCCTCCCCAACGCCCGGCTCCTGCGGCAGCCGATCTTGAACTACTCTCGATCGAAGCCATGGGGCCTCTCCCTCGAGGTCGCGGTGGGCTTCGACGTGGCTCACGCCCGCGTGCAGGATCTCCTGACCCAAGCGGCGGGGCAGGCGGAAGGAATCGTCGCCCACCCTGCGCCTGCCGTGTATGCGATAGCGATTCAGGGGGACGCGGTCCTGTATGAACTGCTCGCGTACACGGACCGACCCGACCAGATTCCCCAGACCACTTCGGCGCTCGTCTCCCGAGTCCAGGAAGTTCTCACCGCGGGGGGCGTCCGCCCGAGAGGATCGGTCCGCCAAGGCTAGCTGGCACCGGGACGCAGAATGAGCACAGGACACCTTGCGAGTTTCACGATCCGGTCCTCGACGGGACTGAGGGCGAACTTCCGGAGGCCTCCAGGGGAGGTGGCCCGAAGCATGAGGAGGGAGGCCCCCGCGCTCTCCTGCAGAGCGACCGACTCCCACGCCGTCGCGTAGAGGATCTTGTGCTCGACTTCGAGCCCCATCGTGTGGCACCGCTGGAGGAACTCGGCCACGCCACCTTTCAGTTGTTCGGCCTCCGCAAGATCCCGGGCGAGGCTCAGGATTTCGATGACGGGCCGATCCTCCTCTGCCGCGATTAGGGCCAGGTCATCGATCCCTTCGAGGGCCCAAATCGGACTCATCAGGACGACGATCCGCTTCAACGGGTGTAGGAGACCCTTCGTTTTGTACACGACGAGATCGTACGGCGCGTTCTCGATCAGGTAGTCGATGTTGCTGCCCAGAATCCGACGCTCGCCCTCGAGGCGCCCACCCCTCCAGCCCAAGACGAGCAGGTTCACGGCTTCCTCCTTCGCCGTGTCGAGGATGATTTCGTAGGTCTTGTATCCGATTTTCACCACCGCCCGAGTGTCGACGCCCAAACGTTCTCCAATCTGGGCGAGCTTCTGGAGCCCTCGGATGCGATTGTCCACGTACCGGAAACGGATCGCCTTCGGGGGCAGATTCCTCGGGATCTCGACCACATGGAGGAGACTCAGCTCCCCGTGGCGGGCCTGTGCGACGCGCGCACCGAATCCGACGAGATCGACATCCTCGAACGTGCGGAGAGGCAGGAACACGCGATAGCGTTCAAGTTCCACCACGTCCTCCGTGGTCGTCAGGACGCTTGCGACGTCGGACCGGACCGGGCTCGGCGCTCGATGCAAGCGCTCGCGTCCCCCGGCGAACCAGTGGAAGATCAACCCGGCCGCGACCCATAACGTACCCAGGATCGTGGCCGCAAGGCCGAGGCCACCCGGATACTGCCAGAGGCTGAACCCGATCGCCAGATTCAAGGCGATCGCGAGGACCGGCAGGGCCGGGACCAAGGGCATGTGGAATCCCATCGGCATGCGGCCCTCGCGAGACCGCTGGACGATGAGCGCGGCGTGCACGAACGCAAAGAGCAGGAGGAACGCAAGTGCGACGAGGATCGCGATTATCTCGAGGCTCAAGACTAGCAGGATGGCCGCAACGCCGGTCGTCGCCGCCACCGCGGCGGGAGGCACTTCGCGGCCGCGAACCTGCGCGAGGACCCGGGGCAAGAGGCCATCGCGCGCCATGTTCACGCTCGTCTTGATTCCCGACGTCAGGTTCGCATTCAGCGCGCCGAACATCGAAACGATGCCCACGATGAGGAAAACTTCGAGGGCCCAAGGCTCCCCGAGGACGAAGTTCGAGACGCTCGCGAAGACCAGGTCCACCGAATTGGGCCCGCACGCGGCGCAATCCGGCCAACCGGACAGGGAGCCCGTGGGCGCATTCCCCAGGATCGCGACGAAGAAGACGACGTAGAGTACGAGGCAACCGCCGACCGCCAGGAGGATTCCCCGCGGCACGTTCCTCTCCGGCTGCTTCAGATGGTCCGACAATTGCGCGATCGTCTCGAAGCCCTGGAACGCGATGAAGAAGATCCCCGCACCCACGGCGAGCGAGAGGAGGCTAGGCGAACGAGCGACCGGCCCGGTCCCCTGGGTCCCTCCCCGCAGGACGAAGGACGCGACGCCGATGCCGACGACGCCGGCGATGAACAAGACACGGACCAGGGTGACCCGGCCCAAGGTCCGAGCCGAGGTGTGGATTCGCGCAAAGTGGAGACCTGCGGAGACCAGAAGGACCCCCACGGCCACGTACCGCGCCTCCAGGGGCACCGGACCGAGGATAGCGGCGGTGGGTCGGACGAGTTCGACGAAGAAAACTCCGAGGCCGAGGGCGCCCAGAGCCGAAGCGGCGATGTGAGCGCCCCAGGAGAGCCACCCTGTTAGGAAGCCGCTCGGGGTCGGGAGGACCGCGCTCACCCAAGCGTACGCGCCACCGGACTCGCCGGCCCTCCGCGAGCCGAGTTCCGCGTAGGCCAGACCCGCGAGGAGAGCCGCGGCAGCCGCGGATGCGGTGCTGACGAACGTCAGAGGCCCGGCGACCCTGAAGGTCGGACCGACGAGGAGGAAGATCGCGGCACCCACCATCGCCCCGATGGCGGCCATCGTGACGTCGAAGAGTCCGAGGTCCCGGGTGACGCGGACGCGGACCCCTTCGGCGCCTGGGACAGAGGCCGACACGAGGCAGAAAACGAGGGAAGAGCTACTTGAGGCTATGGCGCCCGCTAGGCATGTCGCACGGCCTCGGCGCTCACGATCGTCTCGCCAAGGGCCCGGAACAAAGCCTCCACATTGTCACCTGTCTTCGCGGAACTGTAGAAGAACGGCGCATCGAAAGCCTCCGTGGCCTGCTTGACCTGGTCCTCGCCGAAGGCGGCTTGGTCCTTGAGGTCCGCCTTGTTGATCGCGAAGACGACGGGGACCTCTCCGACGGTCTTGAACACCGACTCGACCCAGGAGTCTAAGTCCTCCAAGGTGTCGAGGCGGGTCAGGTCGCACACCGCCAGGATCCCTTGGGCGCCGTGGAAGTAGGCCTCGCGGAGCAATTCCCGGAATCCCTTGGAGCCCATGATGTCCCAGATCGTCATGTCCATCTGGATCGGAGCCTCCCCGGTCCGTTCGAGGGTCATCTCCTTCTTCGAGACTTTGGCGCCCAGGGTCACGATGTATCGATCATCGAACTCGTCCAGGACGTACCGACGGATGAGGGACGTCTTGCCGACCGCATGCTCGCCGACGAGGCAGATCTTCGCCTTCATCCGGCGGGCTTCCAGCATGCACGATCGCCGAGGAGGGCGCGAGGGCCCTCCGCACCGACGCATTTGTCAGGGTCTATTTAGCCATTATTGAGCGAATTCTTCCGAGGACTCGCAGGCCTTCGGTACGGTCGATGGCCAAGAGAGCCCTCCGAGTCGTCGCGCGGAGAATCGAGGCGGACGCTTGAAATAACGTGGCTACCGTGGGGGCCGCGTGGATGCGTTCGCAGCGGCGCGGCTTGCCGTCGGCGCGGGCCTCCTCTCCGTGGCCGCCATCGCGGACGTGCGGACACGAAGGGTCGCGGATCCCCTTTGGATCGTCCTCGGGACCGTCGGCTTGATGCTGCTCGTCGTCCAACTCCTCACCTCCTCCGCGCCGGTCGAAGCTTTCGGCCTCGTGGCTGCGGCCGCGATCCTCTTCTACGCCATCTTCTACGGACGTCCGCTCTTTGACACAGATGGATTCCATCCTCGACCGTGGCGGATCGGAATGTTCGGCCTTGCGGGCCTCCTCCTTACCTGGTCTGCGAGTTCCGCGTTAGTCCGCGACCTGGGTATGCCGAGCTACCCGCAGTTTCTCTCGATGCCCATCATGGTCCTCGTCTACCAGGGATTCTATCAAATGCGGCTCCTTCATGGCGGCGCGGACGCAAAAGCGCTCATCGCCCTCACCCTGCTCCTCCCGACCTATCCCGATGGATCGCCCTTCCCGCTCGTGACCGCGGATCCCCGGATTGGGCCCGCCATGCAGCTCCTCTTTCCTTTCTCCCTCGTGATCCTCGTGGATACCGCGCTTCTCTATCTGGCCGTCCCGCTCGTCATCCTGAGCTTCAATGTCTCGCGCGGAGATCGGCAGCTCCCGGAGGCCCTTGTCGGCTACCGCGTGGACCTCGACCGGTTGCCACGTAACGTTTGGCTCATGGAGCGAATCGATGACCGTGGGGCGCACGTGCTCGTGCTCTTGCCGAGCCGAGGACGGGACCAGACCCGCGAGGCCGAGCGATTGCAAGGGGCCGGCGTCAAGCGCGTTTGGGTCCAACCAAAGATCCCGTTCATGGTCCCACTCCTTGGAGGGTTCCTCATGGCCTTCTTCGTCGGAAACCTCCTCCTGCTCCTTTTCCCGTGAGCCACGCGCCGCGGGGATCGGCGAGATCGCGGGATGCGCTTCGACGTCGCCGCCTTCGCCGGCTCCGCCGCCCTGGCGCGGCTTGGAGCGGGCCGCGGCGTGCCGAAACGCTGAAATATCGCGCCGCCTCTGCTTTCGCCGAGCCGCGGTTTGACGGCCAGAGCGGCGGGGATACACCCGGTCCCATTCCGAACCCGGAAGTTAAGCCCGCCCACGTTCCCTGCGGTACTGCGGTGCGCGAGCCTGCGGGAAGCTTGCCTTCCCTCGAGGAAGGCTGGGGCCGGCGACCTAGGTACGCTAGCCGTCCATCCTTGTGGTGGACGACGAACCGTGCCGTTCTAACGGTCGCCGATCCTTGGAACGCTGTCAGCCACGGCTCCTTCCTTTCGCCTTTGCAGCCGTACCCGATGCCGGAGCAACAGGACCACAAGCGGAACGGCCAGGACGACAACGAAATCCTGGAACTCGGGGATTGCAACCGTCGATGATGCGCTGCTCGACGCGAGCACGTACCCGTTCGCACTCGTGTAGTTCAGGAACGCCCAGTTCACGAGTTGCGCTCCGGTCGCGGTCGCGGCTACGACTGCGGTCAGGGTAATCGCGTGGTCGCCCGGAGCCACGTTCGTGAAGTTCCAGTAGAAGTTGCGTCCGTCGGTCCACGTGGGCGATGGGCTGCTTCCCGCGTAGGTCAGCTCGGCGGGTAGCACGTCCTTAATCGTCACGGTGCCCGCGGGAGCGGAGCCCGTGTTGTTGTAGAAGATTGTGAACGTGATCGAATCCCCGGCGACGGCGTTCGTGCGGTTTGCGATCTTCGCAATCTGGATGACAGGGCGTACGAGGGTGAAGTTCGCCCAGGCCCGGCTTCCGAGGAGGCGGCGATTCAGCTGGTCCACGTAGTCCAGCGAGACCTGGTTCGCCTGCTGACTCAGGTCCGCACCGTTCCCGTTGACGAGGACGCTGATGGTCAGGGAGTTCGAAGACGAAGGAAGGACGTTCGTGAAGACCCATCCATACGTGGCGCCTGCGACCGTCGAAGGCGCCACGCTCGATGTCAAGAACGAAACCCCCGCGGGGAGCGTGTCGTTGATCCACACGGTGCGGGCGAGACCCGTGTTCGTGTTGTTGAAGTACACCGTGTACGTCAGCACGTCCCCCGGCGTCGCAACGGACGCCGGGATCGTCTTCGCGACCACGATCGACGGCCGGTGGCGATCGTTCGGAGCGCCCGGACTCGGGGCGGTCGAAAGGTAGAAGTCCGCGCTGTTGTCGTTGTCCACGGGGATGCCGGTCATGGGATCCTTGAACCGGGACCAGGTCTGCGCCGCGCGCGCGTTCGCCGGGTATGCGGTCTCATCGATGATTGACCCGCCATTCCTGAGCCTCAGCGTTCGTCCCCTGTTCGGGAGAGAACCGTCAGGGAGTATGACGCGGAGGTATTCCGCCCCGGAGCCCCAAGCCCCGACGACCTCGGTGGTAAAGGTGTAGACGAGGGCCTCTCGGCCATTCGGTCGGACAAAGACGAGGGACCAGCCAGCGAGGCTGACCGGCGAAGCCGTGGGATTCGCAAGCTCAACCCATTCGGGATTGGGCCGCGGCGAGACTTCGTTGATGACGACGTTCGTCGCGATGGCTTGCGCCGCGACCGCGAACGTCGCGACCGCGCTATCGGGCAAGGCAGCGTCGTGGTCGAAGCGCCAGTCCGAGGCGAAGAAGACGGTTCGGTAGCCAGAGCTGAGGTTCAGGGCGGTCGCATTCATCCCGAATTCCAGCCGATGCGCGTCGAGGCGTGCCTCAATCGACCCGAGGGGCTGCCAGGGGACCGCGCGGCCAGGCGCGAACGCGTACACTTCGCTCGACCGAATCACGCCATTCCGGCCAAGGATCGCGAACCCGTACTCGAACCCATACCAGCGACCGTCCACCTTCGACGAAAGGCCGGTCGCGGAGGAGTTGTCGGCGTCGATATACGCGTAGACGGTGTCGACGCCTTCCTGGACGATGGGTGCGATGGGTCCGATGTAACGGCTGACATTGAGTCCCGCATAGGGGACGGGATACCAAGCTGGGATCGTCGTGTTCAGCCAAACGTCCGGGCCGTCGGGAAAATCCGCGAGGCCGTCCCCGTCGACGTCGCCGCCCTCCAGGGCATCCGTCCGATTGTTGTTATCGAAGTCGAACCGCAGGTCGGGGTTCGTCAGGATGATCTCCACGGAATCCGGGACGCTGTCCCCATCGCTGTCGAGGATTCCCACTGAGGAGGTCCGGAGGCGCGACGTCGGGATGTCTTCGCCTCCGAGGATCCGCCCGTCGACCCTCACATAACCCGTGAAATTCGCCCCGACATCCACCGCGACGGCATCGAGGTCTACGTTCGCATTATAGGAGGGACTCCGCGAGGAAGATACGACGTCCCCGAGCACGTCCATTCCATAGGTTCGGCCAAACCAATCGCCGAAGGCGCCGTCCACAATCACTCCCGAGGGACGAGCGACCAAGTATGCCAGCGAAAAGTCCGGCGGCTCCAACGCGGCGAAACCGCTCGCGCGCACGCCCGCGATGCTCATGCCAAAGGTCGAGGTGGGTGTCATGCTCGCCCACTGCGCGATCAGCCACAGGACGGAGGGGCCCGTGATGGTGAGGTCTACGCTCAACGTCGCGCGGCCTCCGACGAATGCGTCGGCCCCGAGGAATCGATCTGCCGAATCCCAGGCTCCGTTGCCTTCGTCGAGATAAACGGAGACGCTCGCGGGATCCGTCGAGGTACCGAGCCTCGTGACGTTCACTTGGTCCACACGAGAGGACCCGCCCAGGGGGACGAGCGCGGCACGGAGAAACAGGGCGGACCCTCCGCTCACGAGGTCCGGTGCGACGGTCGTCTGCTGCACGACGATCGTCGGTAGGTTCGGTCGCACGCTCCCGTCGCCGGCATCCCGGCGACCCGCATTGTCGGCCGCGTAGACAAGCACCCTCGCGTTGGAGGAAAACCCTGCCGCGGGGAGGCGTGCCTCGATCTCCGAGCCGCGGACAGCGGCCTCGAAAGAGCCCGATGGGCGGAATCGGTTCCAGTCGTTGGACTGCGGGCCTGCCGACGCGTCGAATTCGAATCGAACGGATCCATGGAGCGTTCAATCCCATCCGAACGCCTCCGCCGCGAGGTCTGCGCCGAGGTCGCCGATCGGATAGCCCGTGCCGGGATCCCCGTCTTCGTCCACGAAGACAAACACGCTCTCCGTCCCATTTGGCCCATAACCTCGGAACAGGGTGCCCTGGACCCTCGCGTAGACGAAATAGTCGAAGTCAGTCGAGGCGACCTTGTACGCGACGAGATTCGCGTCCGGGTTCGAGAGGCCGTCGCTCGACGAATCGGCATAGGTCGCGAGAGTTCCCCAATCGGCGAACGACCCGTCGATGTGGATGAGGTCCGGAGCCGGCCCCGGGGGGACGAGGAGACTCGCCAAGACCGGCACAAGGATCAGGATCGAGACGACGGCCGCGATGCCCACCACGGAGCGAACCCACGAGGGCTGGGGCCGAATCCGCCGCGGGCCGTATCGGCCGTGCCTCCCGTTCGTGAAGCCGTCCCCGTTGATGAAGCCGTTCGTGCGGCCGCCCCCCATGCCGACGCCTGCAAGTCCGTTGATGGCCCCCGCGGCGATCGGGCCACCCCTCGCAGCCCCGTTCGTGAGTCCGTTGACGCGCCCATTCGTGAGGCCGTTGATTCGTCCGTTCGTGCGACCATTCACGCGGCCGTTGGTCCGACCCGCGCCGGCGAAAGCACCCGACGCCACGCCGCGGGTCTGGAGCCCGCGAAGGGCGACGCGCATGGACCGCCGGCGATGGGTCTCAAGGGACTCGGCCCGGGCGAGGGAGTCCCGAGCGTCCTCCTTCCGACCGACGCGAGCGAGAAGTTCCGCCCGCGTCCTCCATCCAATGGCCAGCTTGGGATCGAGACGGAGTAGGGAATCGTATCGGGCGAGGGCCTTGACGAGGCTTGGGTCCTGCACGTGGGGTGGAGTGGTCGGCGTGGGCTCGGGCGGGACAACCTGGCGGAGGCGTTCGACGGCGACGGGTCTCCACCGTTCTGGCAGCCTGGCGGTCTCCGCGGGTCCCACGAGTTCCAGGGCCTCGGCTCGGTAGTCCGCATCCTTCGCCGGATTGAGCTCGGCCGCTCGGGCGAAGGCCTCGGCCGCTTCATCGATTCGGCCAAGCTGGGCCAGAATCCGAGCTCGCCTTGCCCATGTGCGCTCGATCGTCGGATCGGCCTCGAGCAGGCGGACGACGTGGTCGAGCTCCTCGCGGAGCCGGTCCTTCGCCGCGAGTTCCGGACGGGGCGTCATGTCTTCCGTGACGCGGGCCCAGCGATGGAGGAAGTCCCGGCCGACTCCCTTCAGTGCGGGCTCGGCCTCGGGGGCCAAGGGCTTCCGACCGCAGATCGCGCATTCGTCGGCGTCCCCCGACAAGTAGGCGCCACAATGCCCGCAGAGGATGGCCCGCTCCGACAGGTCGACACGCAGGCTCGGAAGAAGGGCCCGTTCTTGAGAGCCGTACTCGCGCCCGCAAATCGAGCAGCGGGACGCCTCGCCCGGCAACGCGGCCCCGCAGGTCTGGCACAGGGCGGAATTCGCCTCCTCGGCGAGGAACTCATTGAAGGCCTTCGTGAGGGCCCCTTCGTCGGTGCCTTCGAAGACGACACCGCAGGCGGGACAGGAAACCGCGGAGGCGCTCGCGAACGAACCGCACTCCGGGCACAGGAAAAGGCCGTCGCCTCCCTCGCGGCCTGGCGGACGACCGAGGACTGTCCGGAGCGTGTCCACATCGGACGGACTCAACCCCTCGACCGCGGCGAGCTCCTCGCGGGTCGCGGCCCGGAGGTGGTCGAGGGTCGGGAACCCCCTCGCGATTCGGTGGGCCTTCTCGGGGCCGATGCCCGGCAGAAGCGTCAGCCAGGCAAGGTAGCCTTCCTCTATCGTGAGCGTGGGTTCGAGCCCGGAGGCCAAGGGCCTTGTATTGCGGCTATCAGCGTCCCTATCCAATTCGTTAACACGAGGCCCTCACGGCCCAGGCCGCCAGGCGGTCAGGTACGGATCGAGGGGAAGGTCGAAAACCGTCCAAGGCGGACTCGAGCCGATGCGGATGAGCAGGACGCGATCGTCCCTTCGCAGGAGTTCGGGAAAGAGCCCATCTTCCCGGAGGCGGCGGAGGAGCTGCTCCCCGAAGGCCACCACTCGGAAACGGTTTTCCTCGCGCCTTCGTTCGAGGAGGTCCGTCGGGAATACGCGTCGAGCCCGTCCGTCCTCGACGATGGCGGCGAGGCCGGCCTCGGCCAGCTCCCTCGCGATCTTGCTCACGGACTGCCGGGTCAGGTGTACGCGCGCGGCGAGCTCTCGTAGGGGAAGGCCCGGCTCCCGATGGGTCGCTCGGACGACGTCATCCCGACCCGGCATCGCGAGGAGCGCGAAGAGCTCCACATCGGCCAACGGGATGAGGCCTCGAGGCACAACGCGCCCGGAGTCCATCTCGACGTAGGCATGCTCGAGAAGGTGCCCTTCGTGCCATCGGACCGTCGCCTGCGAAACGGAGAGAGCCTTCGAGATTTCGCTCGGATGGGCACAGGGGCGCTGACACAGGTAACGGAAGATCTGCCGGCGGTTTCCGTTCGCCAGGCTCGGGCCTTCGATCGGCAAGTCGGGTTCCGGCATGGTCTGGAAGAGGAGGGCCTGGAGGGCCCTGCCGACACCGCGGGTTCCCTCAGGCATCTCGGTACTCCTGGAGCACGAGGTGTAGGACCTGCTCGGGCCTCAGACCCCGGAAGTCTTCGTCGGTGAGCCCGTCCATCGCTTTCTCGAGTCGTGCGATGACCGGTTTGGGCAGTTCCCGCGACTGGAGCAACTGGCGCAGCTGCGCGGGCAGCTGAGCGGTGGGAGGCCGTTGGCCTTCGCTCCCGTCCAGGAGGATTCCGAAACCGCGGATGATCTGGTAGGGATGCATGACCGGGCTATGCCGGCTGTTGCGGCACTTGATGACCTGAAGCAGGCGGGTCGGGTCGGCTTCCTCGTGGTTGAGCCTCAGGTGGATGACGCAGTCCGAGAGGTACATCGGGATCACGGTCTCGGGGCCTGAGAGATCGGCCTGGCCATGCTCCTCGAGGGTGCACAAAACGGTTCCGACTTTGCGCGTCTGCTTGAACATAAAGCCGAGGAGATCCCTCTGTTCGTAGAGGTCCTTCGTGGACCACAGGACGGGCGTCAGGGGGTCGACGGCGATGCGCGCGTTGCTGCCCTTCCACTCGGAGACGAAGGCGGGCAGCTCCTTGCGGATGAAGTTCGAGAACTCACGACCCGAGGCGTCGATGAAGACGAGGAGGTCGTCCTCGAGGTACTCGAGGATGTCGGACCAGCCCATCTCAACGGCCTCGCGGATGATCTGCTCTTTGTTCTCGTCGAGGGAGACGAAGATGCCCTCCTGTCCCTCTTGGAGCCCACGCCGGATGAACTGCGTCGCAAAGGTCGTCTTGCCCGCACCGGGTCGACCGATCACGACGGTCGTGCTGTTCTCGTTGATGCCGCCGTCGAGAAGCGGGTTGAGTCCATAGATTCCGCTCTTCAGCTTGCGCACGCGATTTCATCCTGGCAAACGCATTAAATACGTGCCGACCTGAGAATCGAGCCTGAAACCGTGTGGCTCAGGAGAGGTGCGCGCGGACCCGGTTCGCGAAGTCCTCGACGGCCCGTGCGTCCAGGCCGTAGCCAAGGACGCCGTTCTCGCGATCGACGACGGCGCCGCCTCGAACGAACGCGAGGGTCGGGATGACGTCGATCGCACAGTCGTCCCAGAGCGGATTCGACGCGTCGTCGAGGGACACCGTCGCAAATCGGCACGGAATCCGCTCGCGGAGTCGATCGAACTCGGGCTTGAACCTCCGGCAGAAAGGACACCAAGTGGCCCAGAAGAGGACCACGGTGGGTTCCTCCGAATCGAGCAGGAGCCGCTCGAACTCCTCCGCTCGGCGAATCTCGAGCATCCGCAAGCCATAGAGGCCTGGGTCCGCGATAAAGGTTCACCGCCTCGTGGGCCCGGCAAAAGGCATATACGACACAGCCCGGATACCGCCGCTCACCTCGCTTTCTCCCAGGGGATGGAATGGGGCGCGCGGTTTGTTCCGAAGAGCTTGAGGCATACTTCCGGGGACTCGAAGCCGGCGCCGAGGCCGGCTACCGAGTCGCCCGCGCGGCCCGAGGGAAGGGGATCGATCCCGAAAGGGAGGTCGAAACGCCCCTCGCCGAGGACCTCGCCTCCCGCGTGGAGCGCCTCCTCAAAGACTACGACGTGGAAGGCATCGCGCGCCGGATTCGCGAGCTCAGCGAACGACACGATCGAGAGGAGCTCGCGATCCTCGTCGCGAAGGAGATGTCCCGACGGCCCGCGCCGACGAAGGAAAAGGCCGTGGAACGCGCCGTGCGCGTCGGGGTCGCCATCCTCACCGAGGGGATCCTCGTGGCGCCCCTCGAAGGGCTCGCGGACGTGAAGATCAAGAGCAACCGCGACGGGACGTCCTATGTCGACCTCTACTACGCGGGCCCCGTTCGCTCCGCGGGCGGAACGGGACAGGCCCTCAGCGTCCTCATCGCGGATGTCGTCCGTCGGGAACTCGGCATCGGTCGCTACCAAGCGATGCGGGAGGAGGTCGAACGCTACAAGGAGGAGATCCCTCTCTACAAGCAGCTCCAGCACCTACAATACACGCCGACGGACGAGGAGATCGAGCTCATCGTCTCGAACTGTCCCGTGGGGATCAATGGAGAGGGGACCGAGGATACGGAGATCAGCGGCCACCGGGACCTGCCCCGGATCGAGACAAACCGGGTCCGCGGCGGGGCTTGTCTCGTCCTCGCGGACGGGCTCTGCCTGAAAGCCCCCAAGGTTCAGAAGCATGTGAAGAGACTGCGCATCGATGGCTGGACCTTCATCGATGAATACATCAAGACGAAGCTCGCAGGACCCGAGAAGGCGACCGAGGAAGAGACGACAATTGAGCCGAGCGAGAAGTTCATCCAGAATATCCTCGCGGGCCGGCCCGTCCTCTGCCACCCAAGCCGACCCGGGGGCCTGCGCCTTCGGTACGGGCGCACGCGAGCCACGGGCCTCGCGGCCCTCGCCCTCCATCCGGCGACGATGTACGTCCTCGATGAATTCATCGCGGTCGGCACGCAGATCAAGACAGAGCGGCCGGGGAAGGCGGGGGCCATCACGCCCTGCGATCGGATCGAGGGGCCGCTCGTGGTGCTCGAATCCGGAGACCTCGTGGAAGTAGAGGACGTCGAAACCGCACGCCGCCTCGCGCCGCAGATTCGTCTCATCGCGGATCTCGGGGAGATCCTCGTCCCCTTTGGCGAGTTCCTCGAGAACAACCACGTGCTCGTGCCGGGCGCATTTAGCCTCGAGTGGTACCGGCAGATCCTCGAAGCAAAGATGGGTTCGCTCCCTGCGGGATGGGACCGCCCGGAGCCGGAGCAGGCCCTCGGATGGTCCCGCGAGTTCGGAGTGCCCCTCCATCCGCGGTTCAACTTGTTCTGGCACGACCTCTCCGTCGAGGAAATCCGGCGGCTGCGGGAGTTCGTCGCGCTCCGGGGCCGCCTCGTCGATGGTCATCTCGCGCTGCCCAGGGACGAGGAGGTCAAGGAGTTCCTCCTTCGGCTCGGGGCCGCCCATCGCGTGCTCGATGACGAGCTCACCCTGACTCGGCACACCGAGGCGGTCCTCGCTTGTCTGGGCATCGAGGCCGAGGACGGAAGATGGAGCGTGAGGCCCCCTCCTGTGGCCGCGGAGCCCCTCGCTTTCGTGTCCGCGCTCGCAGGATTTCCCGTGAAGGCGCGGGGGCCGACGCGCATCGGCGCCCGCATGGCCCGCCCGGAGAAGGCGGCGCCCCGCAAGATGCAACCCGCCCCGCACGCACTCTTCCCCATCGGCTCTGCGGGCGGTCCGCAGAGGCTCCTCGCGGAGGCGGCGCACGAGGAAGCCCTCGAGGTCGAGGTCGGCCTGAGGAGCTGCCCCGACTGCGGTCGCCGCTGGTTCCTCCCGCGGTGTCCGTGCGGCGGCCACACGATCCCAAAGGGCGGGCCGATCCGCCAGCGAATCCCGATTCAGGAGGTCCTCCGGAGGGCCCTCGAGGCACTCGGCGAGAGCCGGGCTCCCTCGCTTAAGGGGGTCCAAGGGATGATCTCCCGCGGGAAAACGCCAGAACCCCTCGAGAAGGGAATCCTCCGCGCGAAGCACGAAATCTACGTGTTCAAGGACGGCACGAGCCGGTTCGACATGACCAACCTTCCCCTCACCCATTTCAGCCTCCGAGATGCGGGCGTCGGCGTCGAGGCCGCGCGCCGCCTCGGTTACGAGCGCGACATGAAAGGCGATCCGCTCCGGAGCGCCGAGCAGGTCCTCGAGCTACGCCCGCAGGACATCCTCATCGCCCGATCGTGCGCGGAGTACCTCGTGAAAGTTGCGGGCTTTGTGGACGAACTCCTTGAGAAGGTCTACGGACTGCCTCGGTTCTATGGGGCGAAATCGCCCGAGGATCTGTTGGGTCACCTCGTCGTAACCTTGGCGCCGCATACGAGCGGGGGAGTCCTCGCACGTATCGTCGGCTTCACGGACGCACGGGCGTGCTTCGCCCACCCTTACCTGATCGCCGCGCGGCGACGCAACTGCGACGGGGACGAGGATTCCGTGATCCTGCTCCTCGACACCCTCATCAACTTCTCCCGGGCCTTCCTCCCGGAGAAGCGCGGAGGCCTGATGGACGCGCCCCTCGTGCTCACCACCCGCATCCACCCCAACGAGATCGACCAGGAAGCCCACAACGTCGACCTATCGTCATCGTACCCCCTCGCCTTCTACGAGGCGGCGGAGCGCTTCGCGCACCCGCGCGAGATCGAGCGGTCCATCGACACGGTCGGCCGCCGCATCGGCAGCATCCTCCAGTACGAGGGCTTCGGGTACACGCATGCAACGTCCAGCATCGCCGCAGGCCCGCTGCTCTCGGCCTACGGGGAGGGTACCATGGCGGAGAAGATGGACCGACAGCTCGAGCTCGCCCTGCGCATTCGAGCCGTCGACGCGAGCGACGTCGTTTCCAGGATCATCGTCCACCACTTCCTTCCGGACCTCATCGGGAATCTGAAGGCCTTCTCGAGCCAGCAGGTCCGGTGCACCCGATGCGGTGAGAAGTATCGTCGGATCCCCCTCCGAGGGCGGTGCCCCGCGTGCGGGGGCAATCTCACGCTCACCGTCCACGAGAGTTCCGTGCGAAAGTACCTCGAGATCTCGAAGCGCATCACGCGGGACTACGATGTGTCGAATTACCTGAGGCAGCGGATCGGCCTCGTCGAGGAGGCCATCACGTCCCTCTTCACGAACGAGCGGGCGCAGACGCTGAAGCTCGACGACTTCTTCTAGACGAGGACCTTCGCGCGTTCGGCCCGGACCTTCCAAGCCCCAGCCGCGACGAGGAACAGCCCGAGACCGAAGGTAAGGATCACGAGGAGCGACCAGTTCAGGTAGAGGTAATCCACGAGGTCGAAGGGAATCCACCCGTTGCGCGGAATGACGAGCGTGGGGCCCACCACGTAGACGATCACGGTGACGAGCCCCAGGACGAGGAAAAGGATGCCGATCTTCGAGACTCGAGGTGTCCGCAGCGTGTACCCGCACCCGGGGCAAACCCAGAGCGCGTCCTCGGGCAATTCGGCGTAGCACTCAGGGCAACGACTCGCCATCGAAATCGCCAAAGGGACCGCGGAGAAAAACCTTGCGACGCTGGGACCCATTCGATTCGAGCTCAGCGGACAGGCCGTTGCGATTCGAGGAGCTTGATGTCCGCCTCGACCATAATCCGAACGAGGTCCTTAAAACGGACCTTGGCCTCCCAGCCCAGCACGCGCTTGGCCTTCGAGGCATCGCCTCGTAGGTTGTAGACCTCGGACGGCCGGAACCGCTTCTCGTCGGCGACCACGTAGGCCTCCCAGTTTGGAATCCCCGCAACTCGGAACGCTTCCTCGACGAACTCTCGGACGGAGTGGGACTCGCCTGTGGCGCCGACGAAATCGTCCGGCTGGCTGTGCTGGAGGGTGCGCCACATTAGATCGACATACTCGGGCGCATACCCCCAGTCCCGCTTCGCGTCGAGGTTCCCGAGGCGCAACTGACTTGCAGCGCCAACATGAATCTTCGCCACGCCATGCGAGATCGTCCGGGTCACGAATTCCAAGCCGCGACGCTCATGCTCGTGGTTGAACAGGATGCCATTCGACGCGAACAGGTTGTGGGCTTCGCGATAGTTCACGGAGGCCCAGTACGCATAGACTTTCGCAACCCCGTAAGGGCTCCTCGGATGAAACGCGGTCCGCTCATTCTGCGGCTCCTCGCTCACCTTCCCGAACATCTCGCTCGAGGAGGCTTGGTAGACCCGGGCGTGGGGCGCGAACGACCGAACGGCCTCCAAGACCCGCAACGCGCCGAGGCCGGTAATCTCGCCCGTGAGGACGGGCTGGACGAACGAGGTGCCGACGAACGACTGGGCCGCCAAGTTGTAGACCTCGTCGGGCTCCGCCTCCTTGACCGCCGCGTTCAGCGAGGACTGATCGATGAGGTCCCCGTCGAGGAGGTGCACGTCGTCCTTGATTCCGAGGATGTTTCCGAGGTTGGGGGTGCTCAGGCGGCGAACGACCCCGTAGACCTCATAGCCTTTCTTCAAGAGGTACTCGGCGAGCAACGATCCATCTTGGCCGGTGACACCGGTTACGAGGGCGCGCTTTCCCATCGTGAGCCCGAAGCCTCCCGTCCGTCTTATTTGTAACTGTCTAACGCGAACCGCGGATCCACCATCGGCCTCGACGCTCGAAGGTCCGCGCGGGCCCTCGACCGACTCCCAAGCACCGACGGTGAACGCTTTTGTAGCAGGGCGACCGTTCGTCCAGAGATGCGGAAGTCCACCGCCTTCGCACTCCCCGCGATCCTCCTCGTCGCGGTCTTCCTTCGACTGTCTCCGCTGACGCGCTTCCTGTATTGGGGCGCGGACGTGGGCGAGTACTTTGCAATTCTCCGGAACCTCGTCGACTCCGGCCGGGTGACGCTGCCCTACTACGGATGGGGCGTGGCCTATCCGCATTTCCCTGGCTTGTTCTTCCCGCAATTCGGCCTCGTGGCCCTGTCCGGACTCGAGCCCGCGGCGGTCGTGAGCGTCCTCGTCCCCGTCTTGAGCGCCATCGCCACCGTCGTCGTCTTCCTCATGGGCGTCGCGATCTCCCGGGAGCGGAAGGCCGGGCTCCTTGCCGCTGCGTTCGTCGCGGTCGCGATGCCCTTCGCGTACACCGCCTCCCACGCCGCCCCGACGACCCTGGGGGGTCTCCTCGTCGTGACGGCCCTCCTGCTGTTCCTCCGATTGCGGCAGGACAGGCGGGCATGGATCCCGCTCGCCATCCTCACCGTCGCCCTTGTCATGACCCACCACCTTTCCACATACTTCCTCATCATCCTGGTCTTGGGGGCGATCCTTGTCCGCGGCCTCCTCCGGCCGGCGGCGGGATCCCCCGGCCTACGTCGTGATGTCGCCTACGCGGCGTTCCTCCTCACGGCGACCTTCGCGTACTGGTTCGGCTACGCGCCCGTCCTCGGGCTCGGCGTCCTTCGAGATGTGAGCCTGGATCCATGGTGGCTCCTGCCCGTGGGTTTCCTGCTGCTCCTGGGCGCGGCCACGGTCCTCGTCCTGCTGCGGCGACGGATTCCTTGGTCTTACCGGCCGCGGTACCCGGGGCTCCGCCGAGTCGTCGCCCTTTATGTCGCGGCCCTGTTCGCCATCGCCGGATTCGTGGCCTTGTGGGTCCTGTTCGGGGTGCCGGGAACGTCGATTGCGATCCCCGCGTCCGAAGCCCTCTTCTTCGGCGCCTTCTTCGTGCTCCTCGCGTTCGGCGCGTCCGGGCGCAAGTTCTTCGACTTCTTTCGTCGCGGAGTCGATCCGACGGCCTGGCTGCTCGCCGTCCTGGGTTCCATCGCCATCGGTGCCGCCGTGGCGCCCCGGCCCCTGCTTCCGTACCGGCAGATCGAGTACATCGCCCTCCCGATCGCCCTCTTTCTGGGGGTCGGGCTCCCTCGGTTCCTCGACCTCACGGATGCGGGTCGGGCCCGGCGGGGGGCCGCGGCCGTCGCGGTCGGGCTCCTCCTCGCGGGTTGTGCGGCCGCCGCGATTCCGCCTCCGGAACTCCTCGGAGGCTGGCAGGAGGGCGTCCGCCCGAACGCACTCGATGCCGCCTACTGGTCCCGAACGTTCGTGAGCGGGCTCGTCGTGGCAGACCACATGTCCTCGACCGTGGCCTTTGGGTTCGGTGGAGTCGACGCGACGTGGGACACCTCCCGGACCCCGTTCTTCGCGGCGACCTTTGCGGAATCCCGCGCGCAGCTCATCGACGTCGTATCACCCTCCGGGACGAAAGACGCGGGTTTCGTGTGGATTAGCGCGGACACCCGGAGCGGGGTGACCCTCTATCCATGGGAGCCCGCGTCTCCGATGCCCTCTGCCGCCGTCGCGAAATTCGCGGAATCCCCGTTCATCAAGGTCTTCGACAATGGCTACGCGCAGCTCTACTGGATCGCGTGGGGTTGCGACGGGTCCTGTTGACGGCTACTTTAAGGAGTTCGGCCCAATTCGCGCCAGTATCCCATGCGCATCGCGATCCTCCATGATCACCTGCGGTTCATCGGCGGCGGGGAGCGTGTCGCGATCCTCCTCGCCGACGCTTTGAAAGCGGATCTCTTTGTGGCGGACTTCGATCCGAACCTGCCAGAGCGCGCGGGCCTGCCCCGAGTGAACATCATCGAACTCGGAAAAGCCCCGGCAACGCCACTCGTCCGACAGTCCCGGCAGATGGCCACCTTCCGGCGCGCGACGTTGAGGGGCTACGAGGCGTACGTCCTTACCGGGAACTGGACCGTCTTCGCGGCCCGTCGGCACCACCCGAACCTCTGGTATTGCCTGACGCCGGTGCGGATCTTCTACGACCTCCGCGAGACCTTCCTGCGCTCCCTGTCCCCATGGACCCGATGGGCGGCCCGACGTTGGATCCGAGCGAATCGGCTCGCATATGAGGACGCGGCGAGGGACGTGGATCGGGTCGTGGGCATCAGCCGCAACGTGTCGTCTCGTATCCAGCGGTACCTTGGCCGATCGTGCGATATCGTCTATCCGCCCGTGGACGTCTCCCGCTATCACTTCGCCTACATCGGGGACTTCTGGCTCGGAGTGAGCCGCCTCAGTCATGAGAAGCGATTGGACCTCCTCGTGGAGGCGTTTCGGCGGATGCCTCAGGAGCGACTCGTCGTCGCGGGGGGTCCCCAGCTCGGGGTCGACCTGGACCGTTTCGTGCGCAGCCTGCGACCCCCCGAGAACGTCACCTTCCTGGGTGAGATCCCCGAAGGCAAGCTCCTCGAACTCTACGGGACATGCCGAGGCCTCGTCGCAACGTCCCGGGACGAGGACTTCGGCCTCGCGCCTGTGGAAGCCATGGCGGCGGGCAAGGCTGTCGTCGCGGTCGACGAGGGCGGATACCGCGAGAGCGTCGTGCCCGCCGAGACGGGCTGGCTCGTGCCCGCGTCGCCGGACGCGATCGCCAACGCAATCGCCAATGCGACGCCGGCGAGCCTCGAGGCCATGCGGCCGGTTTGCGAGGCCCAGGCCCGGCGGTTCGATGTCCCCGTGTTCGTCGGTCGGATGCGGACGCTCCTCGAGCGAGCGGCGGCCGGGGTCACTTCTGCGTGACTAGGGTGAAGATGAGCTTCTCGACCGTGTGGTCGAAGTAGCGCTCGACGTACTTCACGAGGCGCGGGAACGGACGGCGCACGAACCGGTCGACGGCGCCGTCGTACACCTTGTCGACGTGGGCCACCTGGAAACGAGCCCTCGTATAGTACGACCGTTCGTCCTTCCCAAAATAGTCGAAGGTCTCCTCCGTGAAGAATCGGACGTGGGTAGGATCCTTGTAGGCGTTCACGTGCTTGTAATGAGGCACCTCGATCGTGATCCGCGCGCCGGGACACGTGATCCGATGCAGTTCCTCCATGACCCGAATCGTGTTCGGAAGATGTTCGATGACGTGGACGGCCACGACCTCGCGGAAGGCATCGTCCTTGAAAGGCCACGGGTAGTGGGAGAAGTCACACACGACGTCGACGCCCGCAAGACGGCGGCTGTCCACGTTCAGGTATCCGGCCCGGATATCCTTCCCGCAACCCATGTTCAGTCTCCATGGGACCTGCAGGCCCTCGCCCACGGCGGGTGGTCAGCTCGCGTGGCGATATAAATGCCACGCGCCGTTCCCCTCGAACGCAGCGCGGCGACACGGACATGCGGCTCGCGATCCTCTATGACTACCTCGAAACGATCGGCGGGGGAGAGCGGGTAGCCCTGACCCTTGCCCAGCACCTCAATGGCGACCTCATCACGACGGCCGCGGATCCAACCCTTGCCGAGCGAGCCGGCTTCCCCGGCGTGGGCATCCGGTCCCTCGGGCCGATCCACGGGAGCACGCCTCTCAAACAGATCCACGCAAGCTGGAGGTTTTCCCGCGCGGCACTCGCGGGCTACGACCGGTTCGTGCTCGTGGGGAACTGGGCCCACTATGCGGCGAGGCGACATCATCCGAACCTGTACTATTGCCTCACCCCGACACGCTTCTTCTATGATCAGAGGGATGCGATCCTCGCCCGCGTGCCGGGCGCACGCAGGCCATTGGCGCGTGCCTGGATAGCGGGCCATGGGGCCTGGGACCGCCGCGCGGTTCGACATTGTGACCGTATCGTTGCCATCAGCCAGAACGTTCGGGATCGTGTGCGCCGGTACTACGGTCGTGCCGCCGACATCATCTACCCGCCAGTCGCCACGAAACAGCGCCGATTCCGAGAGGTCGGAACTGCTTGGCTCAGCGTGAATCGGCTCTACCCGGAAAAGCGAATCGAGCTTCAGTTCGAGATTTTCCGGAGGCTACCCCACGAACGCCTCGTCGTCGTGGGCGGCTACACAAAGGGCGACCGTACGGAGCGATATGTCGCCTCCCTGGACCGGCCACCGAATGTCACCCTGCTTGGCGAGGTACCGGAGGATCGGCTCGCCGAGCTTTACGGGACCTGTCGCGGTTTCCTCACAACCGCGGTCGACGAGGATTTCGGGATCGGTCCCGTCGAAGCGATGGCGGCGGGCAAGTGCGTCCTGGCGACGGACGAAGGCGGATACCGCGAGACGGTCGTCCCAGGCGAGACGGGGTTCCTGCTCCCCCCGGATGCGGGGGCTTTCGTGACCAGGATTCGCGAACTCGACGAGGACATCCTCCGAGGCATGCGAGCCGCCTGCGAGGCCCGCGCGCGAGCCTTCGATGAGACGGTCTTTGTGGAGAAGATGCGCTCCGCGATCGAGACCTAAGGAAACTGTTCAGGGCCGGGGCGGCGTGGGGAAGCAAGCCGCACACATCGGGTCGAGGTCCCCAAGTTTCTTGTGGTATTCGCAGAAACGCGACGTTTGCATGATCTCAACGCAGAAACGGCTCAGTTCGGAGATCTGCGCGGACTGGGACATCCCTTCATGAATCCTCCCGGCCAAGTCATCGACGAAATCCTCGATCTCGGGAAAGCGTCGAACGATTTCCTGGTCCACGCCACGGCTTTTCGTGTTGTAGTGGCTGACGGCCGCCTGGGTGATCCCGAGGGCCTTCGCGACCTCGATCTGCCGCATGCCGTAGGTCCGAAGCAGCTCTCGAGCAAGTCTCGCGCGGATCGTCGGCAGGAGCTTGGCAACAATGACCTCCTGCGGTTGAAGCATCGCGACGGCCCGGCCTCTGAGGCCAATTCATCATAGATATAACAGCGTATTTAACCATGACGTCTTTGTTCCGTCCACCGCCAGTCAGAAGCCGCTCCTTCCGGGATATCCGGCGGTCTCCCCGGCACGCCACCGGGAACTGAACCTGCGGGAAAGCCACCAGGGAGAATCGAACTCCCGACCTGCCGCTTACAAGGCGGCTGCTCTACCGGCTGAGCTATGGTGGCGCTCCGCGACCATCGGATCCGCGACTATAAGAATTCCTCAGCCTCGGATCTAGGGGAGCCGCGCCAGTCTCACTCCTGGGAACCGTGAGGGAGGCTTTATTCCAGGCACCGAGCCATCGTAGCGACGCGTGTCTAGCCTGCCGTGTCCCTCCTGCGGTGCCGAGATGGTTTTCCTCAGGGAATACCAGCGGCACTATTGCCGTGCATGTGCAGAGTACGCCCCGCCGGGTTACGGAGCCCAGGGACAGAAAAGGTGCCCCAAGTGCGCAGGAATTCTGTGCTACGTCCTCGAGCATGATCGGTTCTACTGCCACCGGTGCGGCACGTACGCCGAGCCCGTCGCGGCGGACGTGGCTCCCTCTCAGACTCCCGTCGTACCGACCAGAGGCGAGCCAAAAACTCCGCCGGAGGCGCCTCGAGTTGTCTCCCCGCCACCTCTCCTCCCATCGTCTCAGGACGTGGCGTCTCCGGTGCCGGCCCCCAAACCGCCTGCGGCGAAGACGATTCCGGAGCCCAAGCCAACTCCACCGGGCCCGCAGGAGTCCGCCCCGAGTGCCGGGGGAGGAGCCGAGCCGGTTCGCCCACCGACGAAGATGGGGCTTCGCCGCTCCGAGGTCCTTCGGGCGGGCAAGTCCGAACTCATGGACCTCTGCGAGGCCTGCGGCCTGACACCCTTCGGGACGAGGGAGCAGCTCCGCGTCCGGCTCCTCAGCTACCTGGAAGAACTCGAGGCCGAGGGACGTCCCCCGGAACGGGAGCCACCGCCGCCTCGGGGTCTGACGGGACCCCTCAAGCCCATCCCTGTCGAACCCCCAAGAAACGAGGAGAGAATCAAAGTCTCGATGGAGCCTTCCCGTGCGGCCTCGACGCCAAGCACCATCCTGCTCGAAGAGCGAATGTCGGAGCCCTTCGTCATCAAGGTCGAGGTCACGCCAGGCGCGCCCCCGTTTCCGAGGGTCACCTCCGTCGTCGAACCCCGGCGAGAGCCTGAGGCGGCTCCCCGCGGACCCGCACCGGTCGCCCCGCGGCCCGTGCCTCGCAGGGCGCTCCTCCCCCGGCCTTCGGATCACCCGTGTCCAACGTGCGGGCGCGAGCTCGACTACATCGCGAGGTACAACCGGTGGTTCTGCTATTCCTGCCGGCGGTATGCCCCTACCGCGGCTTTCAAACATGCGTGCCCTTCCTGCGGCGCGACCCTCCGCTGGATCGAGCGCTACCGCCGCTGGTGGTGCGACACCTGTCGCACGTACGCGCCGCGGGACCTACCCATGCCTGAGAGCTTGGCCCAGATGGCGTCGGCGAACCGTGCGACATCGAAGGAAGAGACGCCACCCGTCGAATCCATCGCGGCGGCACGGCCGCGACGCAACTGGAGCACGGGCGTCAGCCTCGTCGGGTTTGGCCTAGCTCTGTGGGTCGTGTACGTGGCCCTCGCGGAGGCACCCGCGGCCTTCGCCCAGCCGGTCCTCCTGACGCCCGATGTCGCCTTCGTCCTGCGCTTCGCCGGACTCCTGATCATCGCCGTGGGGGGCATCATCGCCCTTCTCGCGCTGCGCAATCGCCAAACCGGCTAGGACTTCCAAACCTTTTTCCCGGGGGGGACCTTCGAGCCGCGCCGATGAAACTCCAGGAACTCATCCGGGAGGAACGAAGACCTCGGGACTACGATCCTCGGTCCTACATCTCGACCTGGACGGAGAAGGATCTCCTCCATGGTACGGTCGTCGACGCGTGGGTCATCATCTTCCGCACCCGCGGGTGTTACTGGGCTCGGGCGAGCGGCTGCTCGATGTGCGGCTACGTGAACGACGTGGCTCGGGAGGTGTCGACGGAGGACCTGCTACATCAACTCGATCGGGTCCTGGGGAAACATGCGAATCAGCCGATCGTCAAGGTCTACACTTCCGGGAACTTCTTCGATGACCATGAGGTTCCGCCGGAGGCCCGCGAGAAGATCTTGAAGGAACTCGGGGACCGCTGCGACAAGGTCATCGTCGAGACCTTGTCCCACATGCTCCGGCGAGATCAGCTCGAGCGTGCGATTGGATTCGTCGACGAGTTCGAGGTCGCCTTCGGGCTCGAATCGACGAACGAGCGTGTGCTGCGGTACAGCGTGAACAAGGTCTGGGGTCTTCCGGAACATGCGAAGGTGGCGGGACTCGTCCACGAACTTGGCGCGACGGTGAAGACATACCTCCTCGTGAAGCCGCCCTTCCTCACGGAACGTGAGGCCATCGAGGATGCCGTCCGCTCGGGTCACGATGCAGATCCCCACAGTGACACGATCTCATTCAATCCGGTGAATGTCCAGAGCCACACGGTCGTCGACCGACTCTTCCGTCGCGGGGAATATCGACCGCCGTGGCTGTGGTCCGTCGCGGAGGTCCTGGAGCGGACACGGGACCTCAAGGCCCGCGTGAAGTCGCACCCGACGGCCGGGGGAAGGGCCCGGGGAGCCCACAACTGCGGCTCCTGCGACCTCCGGGTCGCGGACGCCATCGAGGAGTTCTCACTCGGGCTGCGAGGGGACTTCGAAGACTTGGGATGCGCCTGCAAAGACGTCTGGCGGGCCTATTGCCAGGTGCAACCTTTCTTGCTGACGGCCGCAGACCCCCTCGCGCTCCTCGAGGCGTGAAGCGCCTCATTCCTCCATGCGATAGCGGACGCCCTTGTAGGCAAGCGCCGTCGACGACGAACCGATGCGTGACTCGCACGTCCATCGTCGCAATCTTCATAGGGTCCCGCATGCTCGGGAGCGGCCGATGCGCGCCTACGAACTCCGACGGGGATGGGGGAAGAACCTCGAGGGCGACAAGCTGCGGGCAATTGCCGCGCACGCTTTCGGCTCCGCGACGGTCGACGATGGCAAGGTTATCGCTTCCTTCGGTGCGATCGAGCGACTCGTGACGTGGACGGACGGGAAGAGCCTTTTCGTCGACATGACGATGAAGACGGGTGTACCCGATGACGTCGCGACGGATACGATCACGCGGAACAACCGATTCCTCGAAGCAGCGACGGGCTACAGTGCAAAGGAGCGCAGCAAGCGGGTTCAGGCGAGGACGAAGGAAGGGAACCCCTGAAGCCTCCTTAGCTCCCTCTCTATCAGGAACTCCTACGGATAACGCGGGACCTCCATTTCGTGAACCTGCAGGGGACAGACCGCATGACGATGGCCCCACTCCCTCGAAGGACGTGTCCCGTACCTCGACTGGGTGCACGCTCGATTCGCCCTGACCGTGCCGACATCGATGAAGATCCACGGCCCGGACCGGACGGAGAAATGGCTCCTGCGTACGGCCTTCCCGGGGCTACTCCCGGAGGACCTTCTGTGGCGGGGGAAGCGGAAGTTCGCGGAAGGAACGGAATCTCCGACGTCATCCGAAAGGAAGCGGAGCGGCAGATCTCCGACGCTGAGTTCGAGCGAGAGGCATCCCGGGCTCCAGTCCAACTGAGGACGAAGGAGGACCTCTTCTGCTTCCGGTTGTTCGCGGAGCACCTAGAGGTGCCGGATGAGGTCGTGCGCGAGATCGTTGGAACGACGGCCGTCTATTGATGGGCCCCCTTTCCCGAGATCGCACCGCTGGAACTGAACAGCGAGACCCCTTCCACGTGAGGCGGACGATGGAGGCGACCAACGTGACGGCCGTCTGGATGTCCGGGGAGTTCAGGGAGAGTGCCGACGCCGGTGCGAACGGTTTCATCCGTCCGTCGGAGCGACCACTCTTCCCTCGCAATGCGCTTTGAGGGACTCGAGGGCCGTCCGCCATACCGCGTTCCAGTCACCGGACACGCCCCTGGGAGCGCGATGGGTGACGTGCACGACGGTCCGCGTGCCCTCCGGCGTCAACGTGTAGTGGACACTCGTCACGACGGGGGTCCCCTCTGCCGGAACGGGCCAGGTGAAGGCGAGAGTCTCTGGGCCATCGATCGCCGTGATCGTGCCTTCCACGCGACCCATGGGGAGGGTTGCTTCGTATCGCCCGCCCTTCTCAGCCTCGATGAGGACGTCCTGGCCCCACCACGCCGCGAGCCGCTCCGAGTCCGTGAGGGCGGCGAACACCTCGTAGGCCGGAGCGTCGACCGTCATCTTTGCGTCGCCGAGGACGGTGGCATGCGCCGCTGTGGCCTTGGCGGCGGATGGACGCTCGCCTGCCGAGGGGGCTCCGTGTTCGGGCACGCTTCGTGAAACGCGGCCGACGTCAAAATGCTGCCGGCGCGATCCGATGCGCGAGCTCCCGCTCGCCCCGACGCAAGGAGAATATTTATGGGTGCACAGCTCCGGCCTATAGGCCGAAGAGCGCACCCAGCCCCGCGGCGGCTTCTTCCTCCGTGACCTTCTCTTCTTTTTTCTTCTCCTCTTTCTTCTCTTCCTTCTTCTCTGCTGCAGGTGCGGCCGCGGGCGCAGCGGCGGGCATCACGACGCCCGCCTTGAGGGCCTCGTCGATGTCCACGCCTTCCAGCGCTGCGGTAAGGGCCTTCACGCGCGCGTCGTCGACCTTGACCCCCGCCGCGGTGAGGACCTTCTTCAGGCCTTCTTCCGTGACAGGCTTGCCAGCCGCGTGGAGAACCAGCGCCCCATAGACGTATTCCATTCGTGTTCACCTCCTTGTCCTTCGATCATCCGAATCAGCTGCCGAGTTCGCTGCCACTTGTTCCGTCGAAGCTTTGCGCATCCTCCTAGGATCCCTCCTCCATGTCGGAAGGCACCGGATGGGCCTCGGCGCCGCTCGGCGGGTCGTGGCGTCCCTCGGCCAACACGCCGGGCGCTCGACCCGCAAGCGCGAGCATCTGAGCGCGCGCCTTCGCGAGGAGAAACGGAATCGACTCCTTCGTTGGGTAGCCCGATCCCACCGCGAGGGCGAGGGCCTTCGAGTGGGCGAGGGCTAGGAGAGGCCGGAGGACCACCTTTGCAGGATACGCGACGAACATTGCGAGGTTGAACGCGGCGCGGCCCGCCTCGAGGAATTGCGCCCGCACCTTCGCGTCGTCGACGGCCAGCACGTCGCGCCGGAAGACCATGCCCGCCTCGTAGGCCCCGCGGAGGTCGAGGCCCACGGTCAGAGGGAAGATCTCGAGCCTTGCGAGGGCCTGGGCGACGTCCCGCGGAATCCGCTGCCCTGCCTTGACCATGAGCTTGTCATGCTTGATGACGACCTTCCCCCTCTCAATTGCAGCGGGGACCCCCGCTTTCTGAAGCTCGCCGACGACGGGACCTGGCTTGAAAGGAGTCTCGCCCTCCCGGACCCAAAGGTCCTCCGACGCGACCTCCCCGCCGCGGGCCGGGGCCTTCGTCTTCGTGGCCTCGAGCTCGCGAAAGAGCTTGAAGGGGTTGAGATTGGCCGTGACCACGGCGGTCTGGCCATCGATCGTCTCCGCGAGCTCCTCGAGCCGGGGCTTCGTTGCGGCGGCCTCCTTGAGGGCGAGCCGGAGGAGATTGTTCTTCGAGACCATGATCGCCGCCTGCCCCGCGAGGTTGCGGCGAATCGCCTGGAACTGGGGCGCAGGGATGCCTTGGATGTTCGCGATGCCGATGACCCGGCTCTCGGCGAACCTGCGCACGAGGTTCGCGACGACCTCCTTCTTGTACAGGGCTACGTGGACCATCGTCGCCGCCTCACAGGTACCTCACGGCCGGGCCCATCGTCGTCTTGATGTAGGCCGACCGAATGTTGAATCGTCCGCGCTCGAGCTTGCCGAGGACGCGCCGCATGAGGAAGTCGAGGTTCTCCGCGAGGTCCTCCGGCGTCATGTCCCGCGTACCGATCGGAGCGTGGAAGGTCTGGCGGTCTTTGCTCCGGACGCGAACCGTATTCCGCATCGAGGTGATGAGAGGGACGGGATCCGAGGTCGGGGGAACCGGCCTCGGCATCTTCCCGCGCGGGCCGAGGACGACGCCGAGCCGCCGGCCGATCACGGGCATGAGCGGCGCCTCGGCGACGAAGAAATCGAATCCGCGCGCGAGGGTCCGCGCCTTGCCTCGATCAGTGGCATACTCCTCGATCTCCTGGGGCTGGATGACGAGATCCGCGGCGTCGCGGGCCTTGAGCGCGAGCTCGCCGGAGGCGAACACGCAGATTCGAATCGTCCTCCCTCGCCCCCGCGGTAGCACGACCTCGTCATCAATCCGATTCTTCGGGACGGACAGGTCCACGTCCTTCAAGTTGATGGAGACCTCGACGGACTCCCGGAAGCCACGCGGCTTCGCACCCTCGAGGGCCTTCGAGACGGCCTCAATCGTGCGCTTGTCCGCCAAGGGAATCCGCCTCCTGCAGTACGTGCGGCCAACCGTGGCCTCCTGCGGGGGAGGGGCGACGAAAGGGCGGGTTCTAGATAAGACTTGCGGGGTCTCACGCAACGGGCCGATGGTTGTCGCTTCGAGGCGGAGCTGCGCTCAAGTCTTTTGTAGACTACTCGCATAGCCCGTGCGTGCGCGATGAACAGGTCATCCGGGCGCTCGAAATCCTTGGGCTCACGCGGCGGGAGACCTCGGCGTACCTCAGCCTGCTCCGGGATGGCACAGCCACGGCCGAGCAGATCAGCCAGCGGATCGCGATCCAGTATCCGGCGGTCTACCGCATGCTCCACTCTCTGGAGTCGAAGGGTTGGATCGAGGCATCCCATGAGCGCCCCAAGCGCTACCGGGCCCGTCCGCCGCGCATCGTCGCGGAGGAATCGCGGGAAGGCCGGATGGACGATCTCGTCGCCGCCGCCGAAGTCGTCGGCAGCCTCCACGAGGCGATGCCCTCCAGGAGCCGCGGCACGGACTCGGACCTCTGGATCTGCAAGGGGACGGAGGCGACGGGTCGGAAGCTGCGCGAGGTCGTCCACGCGAGCCGAGGTCAGATTCTGTGCGCATCACCGACGCCCATCGCGCCGCAAATCTTGCGGCTCCTCCTCGATGCCATGGGCCGTGCCCGCCGACCCGCCCGCGTTGTGCTCAACGAAGGCAACCGAAGGGACGTCGCGGAACTGGATGCGTCCGTCGAGCCCCACGTCCGCATTGAGTTCCGCTTCCCCGCCCGCCTGCTACCGAAGACGCGGCTCGCTCACACGTTCCTCTTCCCCAACGATGAACAGGTGTTCATCCTCAACAGCTTCTATCGGGACGGCGAGCTCGTCGCGGAGAAGCTCCAAGGCCTTTGGATCGGGGACATGGACTACGTTCGGCTCCAGCTCGAGGCGACTCTCGAGGACCTCGAGGAGGCTGCTCGGAGGTCTCGCCGCCTACACCCGTTGGGATAGCCATCATCCGGCGAGCTGACGGTCGTACTTCCCGGCGCGGACCTCGGACGCGAATTCCTTCGCCGGCTTACCCTCCACGGTGACGCCCATCGATACGCAGGTCCCGACGACCTCGAGGGCCCGGGCTTTCAGGGTCTTCCCGTGCATCGCGTCCTTCTTCATGTCCGCGATCTTGATGACGGCGGGCAACGAGAGATTCCCGACGCGGGTCTTGCCGGCGTCCCCGGAGCCCTTCTCCACGCGGGCCTCCTTGAGGACGAGGGCCGATGTCGGCGGCGTCCCGACCTCGATCGTGAAGGCCTTCGTCTTCGCGTCGATCAGGAGCGTGACGGGGACCTTCATGCCGTCATAGCCTTTCGTCTGTTCGTTGATGGCTTTGATGACGTCCATGATGTTCACGCCGAGGGGACCGAGGGCGGGACCCAGGGGTGGACCCGGGGTGGCCTTCCCGCCATCGACGAGCACTTCCAGCTTCTCGGGCATCGAGGACTCCGCGAGCGCCCGCCACCAAGCCGACCGCCATAAACATTTCGGCGTCGACGGCCGCGGGGCGACTCGCGAACCCAGTCGTTCCCTCTGGACGCACTCCCGGAAGGCGCCCGGGAGCCTGCTATTTCTCCTGCTCCTTCTGGAGGACTCGCACGTGGTCCCCGCGGACCGTCACGGGAATACGGACCATCGCCTCGAAGAGCTCGACCGTGATCTCCTCCTTCGTCTCATCGATCTTCATGACCCGCGCCTTTTCGCCCTTGAAGGGCCCGGCGACGAGCTCGACGATGTCGCCCTCCATGATGCCGCTGACGATGGGCTTCGGGGTGAGGTACAACTCGATGTCGGAGAAGGCGATGCCACGGGCATCGCCCCGGCCCTTCACGACGCCCCGGGCCCGGCGGATGCCGCGGATGGCCTCCTCGACTCGGTCCGGATTCATGGATTCCACGAGGACGTAGCCTCGGAGGTTCGCGGGGACGAGGATCGAAAAGACGCCGAGGTCCTTGGCCTTCGCTCTCGCGAGGATCGAGTCCGCGACCGTCCTCTCGTGGCCGATCGACGACTTTACGGCGATCATGGCCTGGCGCGCCGAGAGGCCGAGGGTCTTCGCGTCGAAGACGGTGGGATCGCCTCGAGAGGTGGCACTGACGACGAGCGTCAGTCGGTCCCCGTAGCGGGCACCCTTCGGGCACGTGACGGAGAGCGTCAGCTCCCGCTCGCCGCCCGAGATGAGCGCGACTTCCTTCTCCGAGACCTTACTGAACGTGACCTCCCAGACCTTCTCCTCGACGCCCCAGACCTTCACGATCCACTCCGGCGGATCGGGGACCTCGGAGCCGTACACGAGGTCGATCTTGATCTGGAACGTATCATCTTCCGTCCCGCTGTTGAGGACCTTCGCCCGGTACTCCTTCGACTGGCCCGCAGTCAAGGAGATCTTCTCCTCCACGAGCTCGATCTTCACTCCGAAGTTGCCGGCGGGCGGCCGCTCCTTCGGCTTCGCCTCGACCTTCGCCTCGGCCGCTTTCGAGAAATCGTCGAGGAGTCCCATGGCTGCGCCTCAGATGGATCCGAAGAGCCTCTGGAGCATTCCCCAGCCGTAGGTCATCATCCAGTAGATGAAGAACCCGACGGCCCCGATGAGGAGGAGACCGATCGCGGTGATGAGCACGATCCGGCTGTACTCTTGCGACGTGGGCCTGCGGGCCATCTTGAGGACGCGGCCGTACTTGCCTTTGCCGAGTCGCTTCGTCCGTTCCTCGATCCGCCGCTGGACCTCCCAGCTCTTGTCCACGATCGACGACATGGCTCGAACCTCAGCGCACAACCTCGAGGCCCGCTTCGCGCCCGCGGAGATGCTCGCCGGGACCAAGAATCTGTTTCGACCGCACACCGGTGAGGATGAGCATCACCCGCAGCCGATGGGAGAGGGTCGGATCGATGGCGGCCCCCCAGATGATCCGGGCGCTCGGGCTCACGCGGGCCTGGACCACCTCGGCGACCTTCTCAGCCTCGATGACGCTCATGTCGTTCCCGCCCGTCACGTTCACGAGGGCCCCCGTCGCCGTGCTGATGTCCACGTCGATGAGCGGGGAGTTAATCGCGGCCTCGATGGCGTCCTCCGCCCGGTTGTCGCTGTCGCTCTCCCCGAGGCCGATCATCGCGACGCCTCCGCCCTTCATGATCGTCTTGATGTCGTTAAAATCGAGGTTCACGAGGCCGGGTTTCGTGATCACTTCCGTGATGCCCTTGATCGCGCGCATGAGGACATCGTCGGCAATCTTGAACGCGGCGTTCAGCGGCAGGCGCGGCACGATTTCGAGGAGCTTGTCGTTCGGAATCACGACGACGGTATCTGCGAAGGTACGGAGCTTCTCAAGCCCGTACTCCGCGTTCTCGGCGCGAATCGCGCCCTCGGCCCGGAAGGGGAACGTGCAGACGGCGATCGTCAGGGCGCCCGCTTCCTTCGCCAGCTGCCCGACGATGGGGGCTCCGCCCGTGCCCGTGCCGCCACCGAGCCCGCACGTGATGAACACCATGTCGGCCCCGCGAAGGATTGCCCGGATCTCCTCCGTGGCCTCGCGGGTCGCTTCCTCACCGACCTGCGGCAGGGCTCCCGCGCCGAGGCCCCGGGTCGCGCGCCGGCCCAAGAGGACCTTGTGGGGCGAGCGGATCGTGAGGAGGTGCTGTGCGTCCGTGTTACACGCATAGAGCTCGGCGCCGACGATGCCGGCCTCGACGAGCCGATCGATCGTGTTCGAGCCGCCTCCGCCGATGCCGATGATCCTGATGTTTGTGCGGAGGCTCGCAAGGATCCGCTCGAGTTCGGCGTCTTGGGCCTGAACTCCGAGGGCTTGGGTCGGGACCTCCGGCACCCGCGCCTCCTCGGGCGCCCGGGAGACAACTTCCCTCACAATGGAATCCATGCCTGGGCCTCCGGCTGCCCAAGGAAGGAGAACGAGCAACCGCGGATGGAGCGTAAAGGAGGGGCACTTATAAACATTTCCGGCTCCCGAGGATACGCGCCCCGCGCGGCCGTCTGCTCCATGGATTGGACTAGCGGATGACGTCCACGCCGACCCGCGCGCGCTCCTCCGCAGGATCCCGTCGACCGACGATCTGCTTCGACCGTACGCCCGTGGCAACGAGCATGACGCGCAGGCTGTGCTCGAGGGACGGATCGACGGTCGCGCCCCAAATGATCCGTGCGGTCGGGCTCACCTTCGACTGGACGACCTCCGCCACGCGCTCGGCTTCGCTGATCGTCATGTCGTTTCCGCCCGTCACGTTGATGAGCACGCCGTGCGCGGTTGACACGTCGACCTCGAGCAAGGGCGAGTTGACCGCTTCGTTGATCGCCTCGTGGGCGCGGTTGTCGCCGACGGCTTGGCTCTCTCCCAGGCCGATCATGGCGACACCCCCGCCCTTCATGATTGTCTTCACATCGTTGAAGTCCAAGTTCACGAGGCCAGGCTTCGTGATGATCTCCGTGAGGCCCTTGATCGAGCGCATGAGCACCTCGTCCGCAAACTTGAAGGCCAGGTCGAGGGACATCCGCGGGACGAGATCGAGGAGCTTGTCGTTCGGGATCGTGATCACCGTGTCCGAGGCGTCCCGAAGGCGCTCCATGCCATACTCGGCGCTCTCCATCCGCAGCTTGCCTTCCCCTCGGAAGGGGAGCGTGACAACGGCGATCGTGAGGGCGCCCATCTCCTTCGCGAGGCGTGACACGTAACCGGCGCCGCCCGTCCCGGTGCCGCCCCCAAGGCCGCAGGTCACGAAGACGATGTCGGCACCCTGCAGGATCTGCCGGAGTTCCTCCTCTGCTTCCCTCGCAGCTTCCTCGCCGATGGCAGGTAACGCGCCGGCTCCGAGCCCCTTCGTAATCCGCCGGCCGAGGAGGACCTTCCTCGGGGCCGTGATGTGCAGGAGATGCTGAGCATCCGTGTTGCACGCGTAGAGTTCCGCGCCCACGATGCCTTCCCGGAAGATCCGCGCGATCGTGTTCGAGCCGCCGCCGCCGATGCCGAGGATCTTGATGTTCGTCCGCATCTTGCTAAGCATTTCTTCCAGTTCAGCGTCCACCCGTGTGTCCTCGAAGACGGGCGCGGTGCCGCCCCGAGTCAGCACTTCCTCGAGCATCGAGTTCATCCTGTCACCTGCAGAACTTGCGAGTTCATCCCATCCCGCGAAGTAGGGAGTCGTATCTGGAGCACGCTATTTAAAAGTTGTCCGACGAACGTCCGCCGCCTTGACAAAGGCGTTCCGCAGCGGTCAGAGAGACCTCGACGTCTCCGTAGACCCGCGAGACGCGAGCCGGGAAGGGATCAATCGCGCATCCGCCTGCGATGAGCCTACGACCCGGAACGCCGGACACGAGGTTGGCCGCTTCGAGGACATCGCCTTGGTAACTTGGTGAACGCCGCTTTCTCCCGGGGGAGGCTCCGGTTGCAGCATCGGCCCTCCCGTCCGCGGAGGGCTCAGAACAGCACCGAGGTGCACGCCTTGCGGACCGACGAGACCGCCTCGGATGGAGCGGCCACCATGACGACCCAGTCCACGACCTGTCGGGCCTGGAGAGCCCGGCCGAGCGTGCTGACCTCTGAGAAGCCCCTCGCCGTTCCGTCGTCGAGGATCGTCACCTCCGTCTGCTGAATCCGCGGCTCGCTGAGCAGGAGCTCCGGGAGCGGCACATCGACGATTACCTGCCCCGGCTCCAGGCCCGCTCGTTCCGCGATCCGATCCTCCGCCGAGGCGCGTTCCCCGGCGTCCCGGAACCTCCCGAGGGTCTCCGACGCGCCGGGCGGTAGGTCCTCGAGTCCGTACGAGGCGACCCGCTTGTACAGCTTCCGGTACTTCAGGCGCAAGGCCACCTCGCGCTGAAAGGCCCCCTGACGCAATAGCCATGAGAGCAACTCGTGGTCCACCATCCTCTGGACCTCCGCGATGGGGACCTTCGACCGCTCGACCGCGCGGGCGACCATCTGCTCCGCGATCCGGACGGTCTTGTGGAAGTACACGGACGAGTACATGAGGGAGCGCGCGACGAGCATTCCCTCGAGGGCGGGCAAGCCCTTCCGGTCGAGGGCGAGCTCGCCTTCATGCAGGAGCAAGGTCTGGAGGAGCCGCTGGAAATCGATCATCCCGTGGGCCACGGCGGTGTAGTGGGCGTCGCGCATCAGGTAGTCGATCTGGTCGGCGTCCATCGCACTGTGGATGATCTGTCCAAGGTAGCGCCGTGTGTCTGGGGCACGCCGTGAGCGACCCCCGGGTTCGGAGGGGGCGCGGATGAGGTCCGCGACGGCCTTTGGCGGAACCTCGTGGTCCTCGAGGACCTCATGGATCCGACGGACCTCCGGGAACGCCTCGCGATCCTCACGCCCCACGTTGTCGTCCTTCCCGAGGATGATGCGCTGGGTGAGGTCCATGTGGTCCACGGCGAGCTCGCGGCTGAGGACATGTTCGAGCGTGTGCGAGTACGGGCCGTGGCCGACGTCGTGGAGGAGCCCCGCGGCCTGGACGAGCTTTCGCTCCGGTTCGGAGATGCCGAGCGTCCGGGCCATTTGGGAAGCGACGTGGCTCACGCCGAGGACATGTTCGACGCGGGAGTGATTCGCGCCGGGGAACACGAGGTACGTGAGGCCCAGCTGGCGGATCGAGCTGAGCCGCTGCAACTCGAGGGTCTCGAGGAGGTCTTGCGTGAGGGGTTCGAGCCTCAGGGTCCCGTGGATGGTGTCCGTGATCGTCTTCAGCTCCGGCATCATGCGCGCAAGCGGAAGGCGTCGTTAAAAAGGTTCGTCGTGCACGTACGTCGGCCGTCTTCCGGGCGCCGCCGCGGAACCTTCAACTACCCCGACCCGGATGGGTTGAGCGACGCCGGGGTGACAGAGCGGCTAATGTGACCGACTGCAGATCGGTTTCAAGGGGGTTCGACTCCCTCCCCCGGCACTTACGTCCCGCACGAGCGGAGGCGAGGCGCAACCGCGCCACCTCGCGAAGATTCGAGCTGTAGGTATCATTTCCGGCGACCACCTCGGAAGGTTCTTTGGAAAGCTCCCGCTCCGATTCGCCCGTGCCGCGAGCTGCGGTCCTCGAACAACCGTCGATGCTCCGGGTCGGTATCGTTGGGGACCGTGATTCCGGAAAGACAACGTTTCTCGGGCTCCTGTATGCGGCTCAGGTGAGGTCCGGCACGGACAAGACGGATGACTTTCGGTTTCACGCAGCCATCGAATCCTTAGAGGAGATCACCGTCGTCTTCCAGCGGCTGATGTCGGGCAGCTTCCCGGATACCGCGACGAAGGAGGGGTTTCACGAAGTCGGTTTCCGCCTTGGTTACCGGAAGCCGGGATTCGGTTTCCCCCTCCTGCGCTCGCGCGAGTGGGGCCGCGCCTCGTTCGCCACGGTTCGCTTCTGTCTCCTGAGGACTTCCGACCCCGCGATCGCCCGCTTGCTCGGGGGCAGCGCGGTCGCCGATGGAACGTTGAGGGACATCCTCGATGCCGATGCCGTTGCGATCTTCGTCGACTGCGCGAAGCTCGGCACGAGGGCCGAGGTCCCCCAGGCGGGACCGATGGGAGAATACGACGCCGCAGTGGCATCCCTGTTGACCGCGATCCAGCGGTGGCGGGAGCGCGGCGGCCGCAGGACGCTGTACCCGATCTTCGTGTTCTCCAAGTTCGATCGAGTGAGATCCGAGGTTCTGCGCGACGCCAAGGTTGCGTCCGCACCTCCGCGAGGCAGCAAGCGAGGTCCGCGCGCGGCTTATGCCGAAGCGATCTTGACCCACAACATCCCGAAGACCTTGGCGAAGCTCCGGGGACAGGATCGACGGGGGCTGAGATTCGCGGCGCCCGCCTACTTTTTTAGCTGGTTGCGCACGGACGAATCCGTTCCCGGGCACCCCGCGAGGGTCCGGCTCCGGCGAGTCAAGGACGCCGGCTGGGAGCCGGACTACTCCACGGACGAATACCTTGGTTTCCTGGCGTGCCTCCAGGATATCGCCGCGCACACCGAAGCGTGAAGGTCGACCCGTTCGCGGGCCCGTTCGTCTCTCGGATGATAACGTTGGGCTCAGGATTAAGTATCCTCGGACGGTGACCGACCCGATATGCCCTGCGCTCTCTTGGGAGATCGAGCTTCCGGGAAAACCACCTTCCTGGGGCTTCTGTATTCGGCGCAAGTGAAATACGGTACGGGGGTCCACGATGACTTCCGTTTCCATGCCCCGATGCAATCCCTGAACATCATGTCCGCCGTCTACGAAGGGATGAAGGACGGTCGGTTCCCGAGCGCCACCCTGAAGGAAGAAATCACCGAGCTCAGCTTCATCTTCGGTTACCTCCGCCGCATCGTTGGCAAGTTGCCGTACTACATCCGTCAGCAAAACTGGGTGCGCCCGTTCTCCACGCTCCGGTTTTCCGCCTACGACGTGTCGGGCGAAGATATCGAAGAGTTCATCGACACGGGAATCGCATCGAGGCCCCTGATCCAGCAGCTGCTAAAGAGCGTCGTCGTCGTGGTGTTGGTCGACTGCAGCAAGATGACGACGGATATCGATACGCCCGCATACAAGAAGATGCTGAGGTACGACAGCACGGTCGCGAAGTTGCTCGTCGCCTTCCAGACCTACAAGAAGCAGGAATATGACCGCCTGAAGGATTCGGGCGTCCATCCCGATCCGCCGATCATCTACCCCGCCTTCGTACTCTCGAAATTCGACACCCTCCGGGACGACGTCCTGGCGAGGTTGGGCCTTCACCGTGGATTCCCGTCCCTCGATCAGAAGCGCGCTCGGAGGGAATATGCGGAGGCGCTCCTCCGAGTGTTCGTCCCGCAGACCCTCTCCCAGATCCGCGGCGGCAAGGTCGCCGGGGTCAGCATGGACAAGTCGGAGTATTTCCTGAGCTGGGTCCGAACCGAAACCCAAGAAGGCATGGACCCAGTCGGGCAGCCGCGCATCATCCGGACGGGCTTCCGCCCTGAGGGGGGAGGCGAGCCCGATTTCTCGTATGACGAATACGTGACGTTCATCGAGCATTTCCGGGATATCGCCCACAAGATTCCCGATGAGATCCTCGAGGCGGAGAAGTTCCAGGCTCAAGTCCTTGCTCGGCCAGCGTAATGGGTCTTAGCCATGGCAGCCACGCAGTTTGGCGAAGCTCCAACGGACAGGGGCGCCGCGGAATTCGACCACTGGATCTATGGGGTCGTCCCGGGAGTCGGCTATTCTACGAAAGCTTGTTCCCACGGCCTCGACGCAGGCCTGTACGACCCGTATCTCCGTGGGCACTACACGCCGATCCGGGCCGCCACCGCCCAGTCCACGGAAGGCCCGGTGGATCTGCACATGATTCACCCGGTCCGCACCGGCCGGGAGATCCTCCTTTCCAGGATCACCCGAGGACCTCCGGACGAGGCGGGGCGCCCCACGTTCTCGAATCATACTGCGGTGGCGCACACGGAACTCTTCCGATCCGGTCAGATTTCGATCGGAGACGTGTATCGCGCGCTCGAAGCGTTCGATCGCGAAGACGCCGAAGCCGAGGGGGAGTTGGAGCTTCTCCGAGTACCGGTTCGGTCCGCGGAGGGACCTGGGCCGCGATTTGGCTCCGGAATCCACAAACACCTGACCTTCCCTGCCCTCGAAACCCTCGCGACCCGGATCATGTCCGACCCGGGCAGCCGAACGCTCCTCCTGTGCCGGAACACGGGGTTCGACGCGCGAAACGCCACCCTGCACCTGGTCTTCGAACTCTTGGGGTGGGGATGTGGGCTTCCCCTGTTCACCGCCATCAGTGATTCGCCAAGGGCGTCGGCCCTGAACTTCTTCAACTTGGTCATCGCGCCCAGGGGGGTCCGCGCCGACTCGACGTGGGCGATCCTTGAAAGCGCCCTCGCCCAGTCCGTGTTGCCCCGCGTCCTCGATCGGGACGATGTGTACGACGTGCTGACCGCGACCTTCCGTCACTCCGCGGACTTGGTCCGAGCCCGGTAGGACCGCAGGTTGCCTTCGGCGACTTCTCGAGCCACGGTCCATCCGTGGCCGAGCTTCCACTGACCGTCCTTGGATCGGCGAACCCCGTGCTCTTTGTCGATGTGGTCGAGCTCGGCTTCCAGATAGTCGCCGTCCGTCTCGACGTCCGGCGCGAAGGTACCCTCGGAGAGGAGCCGACAAAGCAGGACGAGGCCGCTCGGCCGGCCCTTCCAGTGGACCGCCATGAAGGCCTTCCGAGCGACCGAATCCGTCATGAGGAGCTCCCTCAGGACCACATAGGAGGGGAGGTCCCGCGTGTTCTCCCGAGGTGGCGGGTCCAATCTCGCTTTCCGCTTCTCAAAAGACCGGAACAGCTCTAACCATTCCTTCTTCGTGAGGTCCTGCCGCTCCCAGAAGGCACCCGGAGCCTCCTCGATTAACGCCCCGTCCCCGAGGCCGGATTCGCGCGCGACGTGGGGATTGACCTGGACCAGGTCGTACGTCGCGGCCTCGTCGGGCGCTCTTGGAGGCACGACCCGGACGATCAGCGCGTTCATGTTCGGATGGAACCGGTGATCGAGGACGGTCAGGGAGTGGACGCTCTCCTGAGTGAAGAGTTCCACGAGGGTCATGTTCACCTCGGCCGAGCCGTTGCGTCGGGCGAGTTCGCTCAGGCGCTCAAGCGGGAGAGGTTGGTCCCCATCTCGGCTGTTTGCGGCGAGATCGTCAAGATAGGCCTGAGCAACCGGCTGGGTCAGACGCGGTCGCTTCGAACCCTTGATGAAAGGGACCATGCTGGCCACGGTGGCCGACGAGCCGCGAAAGAGGCCGGTGAACCCGGCCCGAAGAAAGGCAGCAGGTCCGCTCGCCTTCACGCATTGGTTGATCAGGTTGGTCAACCGGTACGAAAGCTTCCGACTAAGCCGGCCCCCGGGCACCCTCGACTCGGAGAAGATTCCGCCCCAACGAACCGGCATCACCTCGGCCCAGGCCGGGTCCAAAGGGCTCTGGCGGAACCAGTCGAGGGTCTTGCTCCGCAGAATGGCCCCCACCAGGACTGGATCCTCCGTTTCGGCGCGGACGCGGGGCAATAGCTCCTCTGCCTTCCGCACGACCTCGCGCAAGAGCCGCTTATCTCCGCGGGCCTCCTCCACCAAGGCCGGCAGATCGATGGCATTGATGGCCTCGATATCAAACCGCTCCTCCGCGTTCATTAGCACGAAGGCCGCGAGGTTCCCTGAGTCGGAGACCTCGGACCCCGGCGTGCGGCCGTGCCCCTTGTCCCCGGTCGAGATTCGAGCCTCTTCGCTCATGGGCGACAAGAGCGCTAGCAGCACGGCTGGTGGAGCCGGGAGGCCGACACCCATGGGAGTGGCGCACGCGCGCCGGGTTCAATAAACCCGTCGGCGGCAATTATCGGACATGATAGGCGGCGGACTCGCTTCCTCTCCATGCGAGAACGAAGGTCAAGGACGCGTCACTGCACGCCCGCGGACCCGGCCGCGGTCGTGGCCGACGGCGGATCGCCCCGCAGGAGCTCCGAGTCTCACCTCCCGGGTCTCGAACGGCCGCAGGCCGTTCGGCAACGGCTTAAGTGCGCGCAGCGGTTTCCCCGGTTGGATGCGCTACTTCAACAACATCCTCGAAACGATCGGCAACACCCCCCTCGTGCGCCTCTCGAGGCTCATGGGCGACGTGCCCTGCATGGTCCTCGCGAAGCTCGAGATGCTCAATCCCGGCGGCAGCGTGAAAGATCGCATCGGGCAGAAGATGATTGAGGACGCGGAGCGTCTCGGCTTGCTGAAGCCTGGCGGGACAATCATCGAGCCCACGAGCGGCAACACGGGCCTCGGCCTTGCCATGGTCGCCGCCATCAAGGGTTACCGGACCGTCTTCACGATCCCAGACAAGATGAGCCGAGAGAAGCTCGATCTCCTCAAGGCGCTCGGGGCCCGCGTGGTCGTGACCCCCACGGCTGTGCCCCCGGACCACCCCGAGTCGTACTACAAGGTCGCGGAGCGGCTACATCGGGAGACGCCGAACTCCATCCTCCCGAACCAGTACGCGAACCCCGCGAATCCCCAGGCCCACTACGAGACCACGGGCCCTGAGATCTGGCGGGACACCGATGGGAAGGTGACCCATTTCGTGTGCGGCATGGGAACCGGCGGGACGATCAGCGGCGCGGGGAAATACCTCAAGGAGCAGAACCCGAAGATCCGGGTCATCGGCGCGGATCCCTTCGGATCCGTCCTGAAGGACTACTTCTACAAGCGGGAACTCGTTCCGTCGCACACGTACAAGATCGAGGGCATCGGCGAGGACTTTGTCCCCGCGACGACCTGGTTCGACTACATCGATGACGTTGTGAAGGTGAGCGACAAGGAGGCCTACCTGATGACCCGCCGCCTGGCGCGGGAGGAGGGCATCCTCGGTGGGAGCTCGAGCGGCGCGGCCCTCGTCGCCGCGAAGCGAGTTGCGGAGAAGCTCCAAGCCTCCGACGTCCTCGTCGCGCTGCTGCCCGACACCGGGACCCGCTACCTCTCGAAGGCCCACAGCGAGGAGTGGCTCAAGGAGCAGGGATTCCTCGAAGAGCCCGTGGCCCCCGTCCTTTCGATTCTCCGAGGCAAGGACCGCGCCCTCGCAGGCGTGGTCACTGTCGACGTCGACATGAAAGTCCGCGAGGCCATCGACCGGATGCGTCAGTATAACGTTTCGCAGCTCCCCGTCCTCGACAAGGGGATCATGGTCGGCAGCGTTCGCGAAGAGGCCGTCATGAAGGCGCTCCTTAGGGACCGGAAGACCTACGACGACCGGGTCGCGAAGGTCATGGAAAAACCCTTCCCCATCGTCGAGCCCGGGGCCGACCTCGAGTCCGTTTTGAGGCTCCTCATGCGCGGTTCCCCCGCGGTGGTCATCGGCAAACCGGATCGCCTCGAAGGTATCATCACTCGCATCGACGTCATCGAGTACCTAGCGGGACGGAGCTGACGGGTGACTCCATCGCCCATTCGCGACGCGCCGAGCGGACTTGGCCACATGGTTGAGGGAGTGAGCTGCGCAATCGGGGCGGCGCGGCGGGCAACCTGCGAGAATCCGCGGTTTTCCCGCCCGACTTCGATGCGAGCCAGGCATCGAGTTTCCCAACGGCCTGGCAGCTCCGCGCCCGAAACCCTTTAGGGCAAACCCGCCATCGTCGCCCCATGCGCTTCGCCACGAAGGCTCTCCATGTGGGCACGGAACCTGATCCCCTGACGGGGGCGGTCACGCCGCCGATCTACATGACCTCGACGTTCTCTCAGAAAGAGCAGGGCCGCTACGTGTACGGACGCGGGAGCAACCCCACTCGGGACGCGCTCCAGGCAAACCTCGCCGCCCTCGAGGGCGCGAAATTCGGCCTGTCCTTCTCAAGCGGCATGGGGGCCATCACGACGACGTTGACCCTGCTGAAGAAGGGAGACCATGTCGTCGTGACGGACGACTGCTACGGGGGCGTCTACCGGATCTTCACGCGGATCATGAGCAACTACGGGATCGAGTCAACGTTCTTGGACATGCGGGATCTCGTCGATGTCGAAGACGCGATTCGACCGGAGACCCGGATGGTCTGGATGGAGTCTCCGACGAACCCCCTGATGAAAGTCCTCGATCTCCATGAGCTCGCGGTCATCGCAAAAGCCCATGACGCGATCAGCGTGTGCGACAATACCTTCGCCACCCCGTACCTGCAGAACCCCTTGGCGCTCGGGACCGATCTCGTTGTCCATAGCACGACGAAATACCTTGGGGGCCATGCGGACATCCTCGGCGGCGCCCTCATGACGAACCGCGAGGACCTCCACGAGAGCCTGAAGTTCGCACAGAACGCCCTCGGCGCCATCCCGAGCCCCTTTGACTGCTGGCTCACGCTCCGAGGGATCAAAACCCTCGCCGTCCGGATGGACCGACACTGCGACAATGCCGCGGCCGTCGCGGCGTTCCTCCGCGACCACAAGGCCGTTGCAAAGGTCCACTTCCCCGGGCTCCCCGAGGATCCTGGCCACTACGTCGCGAAGAAGCAAATGCGCCGCTTCGGCGGGATGCTGAGCTTCGAGCTTCGCGATACGTCGAACATCGTCGAACGCCTGAAGGAAGCCCGGATCATCCTGCTCGCGGAGAGCCTCGGCGGCGTGGAGTCGCTGATCGAGCACCCCGCGTCGATGACCCACAAGAGCGTGCCCAAGGAGCAACGCGAAAAGCAGGGGATCACGGAGGGGCTCGTCCGCTTCTCCGTTGGAATTGAAGACGTCGAGGACCTCCTCGAGGATCTCCGCCGCGTCCTCGGGTGAGCCCGGGCTCCCCTCCGGGGCCCCCGTCCTCGTTCACCGCGGGTGGCCGATCTCGTGCCGCGCGCGGGCGCGGACAGGGATCGCATGCAGGGTCAGGCCGACGGCGATGGCGGCGTACCCCGCGAAAGCGGCCAGGGGCAAGAGGCCGCCGCCGACGCTCCAGGACCTCACAAACGAGGAGGCACCTGGATGCTGGAGGATGACGGCGGTCGAGGCTGCCGCCACGGCGAACAGGAGGAGTCCGCCGAAGTCCACGATATGCCGCGAGGGGGCGTCGACGAAATTCGCCACGCGGCCGAAGAGGACCGCGTGGAGGACCAGGAGGGGGACGAAGACCCAGGGAAGGAACGGGAACGCGGTCATGTAGAGAAGAGGGAACCACGGCTCGCCGCTCGAGAAGGCGGCGTACTGCAGCGGCAAGAGGACCGCCGCAGCGATCACGAAGATTACCGTCAGGAGAAAGGCATGCCACGCAAGGATTGCACTCCCGTCCCGTCGCGAGTACGCCGTCAGGCCACGGAGCCCGGTCCACAGCCGAGGCCATGCGGCGGCGCCTACGAGGACTCCCGTCCATGCGAGGAGCAAGTCCGCATAGAGCGGGCCCGCCGACGGAAGCCAGAGGACCTGCCGGCCCATCGCAAACGAAGCCCCGTACAGAGCCGCGCCAGCGCCGAGACGTATGGCCGCTCGATGGAGGTCCCTCGGCCACGTGCCCTGGGGGGCGGGCCGCGCCGCGTGGGGCCGCTGACCCATCGCGCGATCAACGCACGCCAGAGAGGATAAGCCCTTCGTGGCGAAATCACGCGCGCGGTAAGACGCGGGCGGACCGCGCATCGAACTGGAACGCGAAGGCCATGGACCCGAAGCCGAGGCCGATGAGGCCGAGGTCGACCGCAAGCCGTGCACTCGTGAGGGTCGTCCGCGGGTCCACGAGGGAGGCGGCCGCAGCGGAAAGGGTCGTCGCGATAATAGCCCCGCAACCGACTCCCGCCACGATTGTCAGGCGAATCGAGGCGAGTTCGCGGGCGGCGTAGAGGAGGCCCAGCGCCCCGGCGATCGATACGGGGCCCCAAAACAGGGGCATGGCGGGCGCCAGGATCGGAGATTCCCGGACGACGAAGACGAGCCAAGCTACCGACGCGAGGAACGCACCAGGGAGAATCGCGAGGACACAGGTCATCAGGATGCGGCGAGACGCTCCTGCGACCTCGCTGATCGGGAAGGACCGCCGGAGCACGATGGATGCGAACGCTGCCGCGACGAGGCCGAGGACCTGCAGGAGGACCCCGAGGATCATGCCTGTGAGCCCTCCGACCGCGGAGAGGATCAGGAGAAAGGCAACCGCGACGGCGAGGAGCGCGGAACCAAGGGCGAGCAAGGTTGAGGCGAGCGCGAAGCGGCGGCGTCCTTGGAGCCGCATCGTCCGGATCGTACGGCCCGGCTCCGCGAGAGGAGTCGCCACGGGCCCCGCATGGGCCGTGACGCTCATAGCGTCTTCGCGCCTCGGCGCCGACGCCGCGGGGCCCTGCGCCCCATAGAACTGCACCGGGATACGCGAGGTGCGCGCCGTCGCCGCGAACCTTAATAGCGACTCCCCTTCATGGGGGCCGCGCGATGCCCATTCGCGTCTACAACACACTCACGCGCGCGAAGGAGGAGTTCGTCCCCCTCCGGGGGCGACGCGTCTCGATGTTCGTCTGCGGGATCACGCCCCAGGATTCCGCCCACCTGGGCCACGCGAAGACGTACGTCATCTTCGACATCGTGGCGCGGTTCCTTCGGCACAAAGGCTACGAGGTCTTCTACCTCCAGAATGTCACGGACATCGAGGACCGCATCATCGAGAAGATGGAGAAGACGGGGCGCGCATGGGAGGACATCGTCGCGCAATACTTCGCGGAATACATGGACGGCATGACGCGGCTGCGCTGCACCTCCGTGAACCTCTACGCCTGGGCCACGGACTACATGCCCGAGATCCTGGAGCAGATCCAGGGGCTCATCGCGAAGGGCTTTGCATACGTCGCGGAGGACGGGAGCGTCTACTACGACACGACGAAGTACCCCGAGTGGGGGAAGCTGAGTGGCCAGAAGGTCGAGGAACATCGCCCTGGCGCGCGGGTGGCCGTGGACGAACGCAAACGCCACCCTGCCGACTTCGCCCTTTGGAAGGCCCAGAAGCCGGGCGAGCCGGCCTGGGAAAGCCCCTGGGGAAAGGGACGGCCTGGCTGGCACATCGAGGACACCGCGATCACGATCCGACACTTCGGGCCCCAGTACGACATCCATGGGGGCGCCACGGAACTCATGTTCCCCCACCACGAGGCGGAGATCGCGCAGGCCGAGGCCTACACCGGCGTCAAGCCTTTCGTGCGCTACTGGATGCACGGCGGCATGCTCATGGTGAGCGGCGAGGAGATGCACAAGTCCCTCGGGAACTTCTGGGCGGTAAAGGACGCCCTCGCCCGATACGATCCCGAGGTCGTCCGCTTCTTCCTGCTCAACGCCCACTATCGGTCCCCTATCGACTTCACCCTCGGAGCGATTGAGGAAGCCGAGCGCTCCTACAAACGCATCCGAGAGACGATTCGCTCCATCGACGCGGAGCGCCGGCGCGCTCCCGCCCACGGGAAGGGGGACGTCGTCCTCGAGGCCGCGGCCAGCCGGGCCGTCGCGGCATTCGATGCCGCGATGTCGGACGACTTCAACACCCGGGAGGCCGCCGCGGCAGTGTTCGAATTCACTCGCGATGCGAACAAAGCTCTCGAGGCAGGCGCAGGCCAGGCGGCCCTCGAGAAGGCCTCCGCGGCTTTCGATACGTTCGGCAAGGTCCTCGGACTTTTCGAGGGGCCAGGCCCCGCAGCGGGCCTCGTGGAAGGCCTCTTGGATCTCGTAATCCGGTTGCGCGAGGAGGCACGTTCGCGAAAGGACTACGCCGCCGCGGATCGGATTCGAGCTGCCCTGGGGTCCCTCGGAATCGTCCTCGAGGACACACGGGATGGCGTCCGCTGGAAGCGGAAATGAGCCTTCGCCAGCGCCCCGGGTCGTCCATGCCCAAGCGGCTGTCTGCCGTGCGGGAGAGGGCGGTTCAATACCGTGCGAAAGTACTTAAGGAGAGGGTCGAAAACGACCCCTCCTTCCAAGGCCAGTTTTCTCCATAGGAACGGGCTCCGAACGTTTATAGGTGCCGAGGGCATACGGTTGATGCCAGTCGGGATGGGTTGTCGAGCCGGTGAAATCAGCCTTGAGAAGGTCGCGAAATAGATGACCGAGGAGAGCGTGGAATCCGCCGTCTACGATGCGGAACAGATCCAGGTCCTCGAAGGCCTCCAAGCCGTGCGCAAGCGCCCCGCGATGTACGTGGGCAGCGTCGATGCGCGGGGTCTCCATCATCTCATCCATGAGGTCGTCGACAACTCAATCGACGAGGCCATGGCCGGCTTCTGCAAGAATGTCCAGGTCATCCTCAACGCGGACGGGTCGGTCACCGTCGTCGACGACGGCCGCGGGATCCCGGTCGACGTGCATCCCAAGTTCGGCGTACCGGGCGTGGAGCTCGTCCTCACGCGGATGCACAGCGGCGGGAAGTTCGAGCGCAAGCTGTACCGGGTGTCCGGGGGCCTCCACGGCGTCGGCCTGTCCGTCGTGAACGCCCTCAGCGAGTGGCTCGAGGTCCGCGTGCGCCGCGGCGGAAAGGAGCACCGGATGCGTTTCGAGCGCGGTGTGAAGGCGTCCGAACTCGAGGAGGTCGGGCCCTCCGACGGCACGGGCACGATCATGACGTTCAAACCGGATGCCGAGATCTTCGAGACCGTCGAGTTCGATTACGACACCCTCGCCGGCCGGTTGCGGGAACTCGCCTTCCTCAACGCGGGCCTGACGATCATCATCGTCGATAAGGCCCATGACCGCGGCGACGTCTTCCAGTTCCAGGGGGGCATCGCGGAGTACGTGAAGTGGATCAACCGCGCCAAGACGCCCCTCCATCCTGATCCGATCGTGTTCACGAAGCCATCGGACGGGACCCTCGTCGAGGTCGCCATGCAGTACCACGACGGATACAACGAGGCAATCTTCACCTTTGTGAACAACATCGACACCGTGGAGGGCGGCACGCATCTCGTCGGCCTCAGGGCCGGCCTCGGCCGGGCCTTCAACTACTATGCGAAGGCGAACAAGTACCTGAAGGACGGCGAGGGCCTCGAGGGCGAGGACGTGCGCGAAGGCCTCACGGCGATCCTGAGCGTGAAGCTGCCCGAGCCCCAATTCGAAGGCCAGACGAAGATGAAGCTCGGGAACTCCGAGGTGAAGGGGATCGTCGAGTCGATCGTCTACGAGAAACTCACGGAATTCTTCAACGAGAATCCGAAGGTCGCGGAGATCTGTATCGGGAAAGCCGTCCTCGCCTCGCAGGCACGGGAAGCCGCGAGGAAGGCCCGCGAGCTCACGCGACGCAAAGGGCTCCTCGAAGGGTTCAACCTCCCGGGAAAACTAGCCGACTGCCAGGAGCGGGACCCGGCGAAGTCGGAGTTGTTCATTGTCGAGGGGCCGAGTGCGGGGGGGTCCGCCAAACAGGGTCGTCGCCGCGAGTTTCAGGCCATCCTGCCATTGCGCGGGAAGATTCTGAACGTTGAGAAGGCGCGGTTGGATCAGACGCTGAAGAACGAGGAGATCCGGGCGCTCATCATGGCCATTGGCGCGGGAATCGGCGAGGAATGCGACCTGAAGAAAGCGCGGTACAACAAGATTGTGGGCATGAGCGACGGGGATGTAGACGGGCAGCACATCACAACCCTCCTCCTCACCTTGTTCTTCCGCTACATGCGACCGCTGATCGATGCAGGCTACGTCTACATCGCTCAGCCCCCGCTCTACAAGATCCGGAAAGGAAAGGACGTCCACTACGCGTACTCGGAACGGCAGCGGAGCGAGTTGGCAAGGCAACTCGGGGACAAGGGTGTCGTGTACCAGCGGTACAAAGGTCTCGGGGAGATGAATGCCGAAGAACTGTGGGAAACCACGATGGACCCGGAGCGCCGTGTCCTGAAGCAGGTCACGATTAAGGACGCTGCGGCCGCGGATGCCCTCTTCTCCGTCCTCATGGGCGAGGCCGTGGAGCCCCGCCGGCAATACATCGAAGAGCACGCGCGGGAAGTCGTGAACTTGGACATCTAGGTGAGGCATGCCCGAAGAGGCCCAGGAGCCGCGCGGTCGGACCACCCTCCAGCCGATCGAAGCCGAGCTGCACCGATCCTACATCGACTACGCGATGAGCGTCATCGTCGGACGCGCGCTGCCCGACGTGCGAGACGGCCTAAAGCCCGTGCAGCGCCGCATCCTCCACGGGATGAACGAGCTAGGCATGGGACCGGGGACTCAGTACAAGAAAGCGGCCCGTGTGGTCGGGGAGATCCTCGGGAAATTCCATCCCCACGGAGACATGGCCGTGTACGATGCGCTTGCCCGAATGGTCCAGGACTTCTCCCTGCGGTACCCCCTCGTGGACGGTCAGGGAAATTGGGGGAGCACTGAGGACGAGCCCGCGGCCATGCGGTACACGGAATGCCGCTTGGCGAAGACCGCAGAGGCCATGCTCGAAGACCTCGACAAGGAAACCGTCGAATGGATGGACAACTTCGACGGTACGCTCAAGGAGCCCACGGTTCTCCCGTCGAAGTTCCCGAACCTGCTCGTCAACGGATCCAGCGGGATCGCCGTGGGGATGGCCACGAACATTCCACCCCACAACCTCCGCGAGTTGGTGGACGCCCTCATCGTGCTCATTGACAATCCGAACGCCAGGCTCGAGGATCTATACAACCCGGAGATGGGACCCCTCCGCGGGCCCGACTTCCCGACGGGCGGCATTCTCTACGGCGTCGATGGCGTGGCGGATGCTTACCGTACGGGGCGCGGCCTGATTCGGGTTCGGGCGAAGGCTCGCTTTGAAGAAGCGGGAAAGGAGCGCATCCGGATCGTCATTACCGAGATTCCGTACATGGTCTCGAAAGCCGCGCTCATCGAGTCCATCGCCCTCCTCGTGAAGTCAAAGAAGATCGATGGCGTCACCGATCTGCGGGACGAGAGCGACCGGGAGGGCATGCGGATCGTCCTTGAGCTCAAGCGGGATGCCGTCGAGGACGTCGTCCTGAACCAACTCTTTCACCATACGCAGATGGAGACGACCTTTGGCACGATCAACCTCGCCCTCGTGGACGGCCAGCCGCGGGTGCTCCCCCTCAGGGACACGATGCAGGCCTACCTCGACCACCGTGTCATCGTCGTGCGGCGCAGGACCGAGTTTGAGCTCCGGAAGGCGCGGGAGCGGCTGCACATCGTGGAGGGACTCATCACCGCGGTGGACCACATCGACGAGGTCATCCGCCTCATTCGTCACGCGCGGGATGTCGCCGAAGCCCAGCGGGGCCTCATGAACCGGTACCTCCTGAGCGAGGAACAGGTCAAGGCGATCCTCGCAATGACCTTGCGGCAGCTCACGGGCCTCGAGATCGAGAAACTTCGAGAAGAGCAGCGGGATCTCACGCGAAAAATCGATGACCTTCAGGCCATCCTCGCCTCGAGGGAACGCATCCTCTTGATCCTCAAGGATGAATTGCGAGAAATGAAGGAGAAGTTCGGAGACGAGCGCCGGACCTCGATCGAGCTGCACGCCTATGAGATGGAGATCGAGGACCTCATTCCGGAGGAGGACGTCGTCGTCCCAATCACGAACACGGGTTACATCAAGCGCGTCCCCGTCCAGACCTACCGGACCCAACGCCGGGGCGGCAAGGGCGTCACCGGGATGGAGACGAAGGAGGAGGACTACGTCGTGAACCTGTTCACAGCGTCGACCCACGACTACATCCTCTTCTTCTCGAGCCGCGGCCAGTGCTACTGGCTCAAGACATACAAGATCCCGGTGGGGAGCCGCTACTCCAAGGGGAAACCCATCGTGAACCTCCTGCCGCGGCTCAGCGCCGGCGAGCGCATCCAGGACATGATCCCCGTGAGGGAGTTCGACGAGCGGCGGACGATCGTGTTCGCCACGAAGCGGGGGAAGATCAAGCGGACGCGGCTCGACGCCTTCAAGCGGCCGATGATTCGCGGGATTCGGGCCATCGCACTGGGATCCGAGGATGAACTCGTCGAGGCCCGGCTCTCGGACGGAAACGAGGAGGTCATCCTTGCAAGCGCAGGTGGGTACGCAAACCGCTTCGCGATCTCCGAGGTGCGAGCCATGGGCCGGACCGCCGCGGGCGTCCGGGGAATGCGCCTACGGCCGGGGGACCGCGTGGTCTCGATGGCCCTCGTCCGGAACCCGGAGACGGAACTCCTCACGATCTTGGAAAGCGGCTACGGGAAACGCACGAAAGCGAGACAATACCGGAAGACCCGCCGTGGGAGCCTCGGGGTGGTGACGACGAATATGAAAACCGCCAAGAGCCCGGTCGTCATGGTCCTGGAAGTTGAGCCCGATGACGAGCTCCTCGTGACGACCTCGGGCGCAATTGTAATTCGGTGTCCAGTCGAGGATATCCGCGAGACGGGTCGGGCCGCGAAGGGGGTGCGCATTCAGCGGCTGGCGGAGGGCGACAAGGTCACCGCCGTGGTCCGCCTCGTCAGCTCAAAGGAAGAGGAATCCATCGTCGGCAAGGAGTCGCCCGCCGGCTCCTGAACGGGATCAGCCGGGCCACTTCAGATTGATTCCTAGACCCGTTCCCTTCGGGGCCACGAGGTCCCCATCCTCGAAGCGAAGCCCAGAACTCGGATCCTCGATGAGGTTGAAGTGGGAATCGAGATCGATCCACCGCACGTTCTTTCGCGCGAGGGCGAAGTGGAGCCCCGCTGCGATTGAGAGCTGGGGCTCGCCCATGCAGCCAACCATCGTCGGGTAGCCTGCGGACTCGCAGATCGTGTCCACCTCAGCCGCTCGGGCGATCCCTCCGTGTTTCATGAGTTTCAGGTTCACCGCATTCGCCGCGTTGCCCCATCGGAGTTTCTTCACGTGCTCGGCGGTCAGGACCATCTCGTCGGCCATGATCGGGATCGGGGAAGACTCTGCGAGGATTCGCATGCCTTCGTAATCTGCGGCCGAGACGGGCTGCTCGAAGAACGCGATGCCGAGTCCTTGAAGCTCCTTTGCGAAGGCGAGCGCCTCTTGCCAACCGTAGCCCTGGTTGCCGTCCACGCGGAGCTCGATCGCAGGTCCGACGGCTTCTCGGATCGCGCGGACCCGCGCGAGGTCGGACCCCAGGTCCGTCCCCACCTTCACCTTGAGGGACCGGAAGCCCTCGGCCTTCCGTCGACGCGCGCGCTCCACCGCGTCCTCCGCTGACATGATGCCAATCGTCATGTCCGTCGCCATGCGATCCCGCGACCCGCCGAGGTGGGCCCAGAGGGGCTGTCCCGCTTCGCGAGCGACGACGTCGTGAACCGCAATGTCGATCGCTGCTTTCACGCAGGGATGACCCGCGACGAGAGCATCCATGCGGTCGGCGAGGTCGCGGGGCTTCTCGAATTCGAACCCCGGTAGCGTTCGCCCGAGGAATTCGGCGGCCTCCACCGCGGTGGTAATGTCCTCCCTCGTGACCTCGCTCGGCGCCCCATTGCCCAACCCGACCAGGCCACCGCAGGTCACACGCACGAACAGATTGTCCGCCGCGGTTGCGGATCCGCGCGCAATCGCAAAAGGCTCTCTCCTGGGAATCGAGAGGGCTGCGAACTCAATCCGGTCGATGCGCACGAGCCGACAAGGGGAACGCCGAATATCAAGGTGCAGCCCGGACGCCGGTTCGGCGGCTCGGCCTGCGTCGACCGCGCCGCGCGGAGCCGCGCAAGCGCCGCGCGACGCGACCGTAATACGGACAGAAGGATTGGAACGGACAGGACGGACACCTCGGCCCGAGCGGACGACAGAGGTCCTTACCAAAGCGGATGAACACTTCGTTCACATGGAGCCACCATTCCTTGGGAGTGATCCGCACGAGGGCACGTTCCGTCTGCTCGGGGGCCTTCGTATGCACGAGGCCCAGCCGATTGCTCACCCGATGCACATGCGTGTCCGTAGGAATCCTCGGCTCTCCGAAGCCATAGACCAGGACGCAGTTGGCCGTCTTCGGGCCCACCTGGGGCAGTTCGAGGAGTTCCTCGTACGTCGCGGGCACACGGCCCCCGTGGCGGTCCAAGAGCGCTTGGCTCACACGGCGAATCTGGACCGCCTTCTGGCGGTAGAACCCCACCGGCCGGATGAGCCGTTCGATGTCCGCCACCGGGGCCACGGCAATCACCTCGGGGGTGTCGTACCTCGCGAAGAGGGCGCCCGAGGCTCGCTCCGTCATCTCGTCGCGCGTGCGCTGCGACAGGATCGTGGCGATGAGGACCCGGAAGGGATCTTCGGTCTCCGCGGTAATCTTCGCGAGGGCGGTCTCGCCTTCGTGCAGGTCGCCCGAAGGCAGATACCTCCGAGCGAGCTCTCGCAGGACGAGCTCGATGCGCTCACGGGCGCGCGTCGAGGTGCTCAAGGGCCTCCCCCGCGGTGTAGATCGAGCCCGTGATGAGGACCGAGCCTCCAGGATTCGCGCCGGCCAGGGCCGCATCGATGGCCTCGGAGACCGGCGAGGCGACCGTCACGTCCGCGAAGGGCCGGAACGCCGCCGCGACTTCCTCGGCTTCGAACGCGCGGGGGCTCTTCGGCCGGCAAGCAAAGACGCGAGTCGCGAGGGGCCCCAAGGAACGCGCGAAGGCCTTCAAGTCCTTGTCGTTGAGGACCCCAATCACGAGATTGAAACGTCGGCCCGGGAAAAGGTCGGCCAGGGATACGGCGAGGGCCTCCGCCGCAGCGCCATTATGCGCTCCGTCAACGATGACCAGGGGCCGCTCCCGGGCGATCTGGAGCCTCGCGGGCCATCGTGTCCCCGGTAGGCCCGATAGGATCGCTTCGTTCGGTACATCGAAACCGGCCTTGCGAAGTTCCACGAGCGCGGTGACCGCAAGGGCGACGTTCTCGACTTGGAACGTGCCGAGGAGAGGCGTGTGGACCTCGAGATCGCCGAACGGCCCTCGGACCCGAACCCGCTGCCCGCGGAGGTCCTGGAACACCCGCTCCGCATGCACGTCGCGGCCAACGACGGAGAGCGTCGCGTGAACCTCACGACACCGACCCTCGATGACGTGCAGGGCCGGCTGTAGCACCGTCACGGCGCGCGAATTCGATTTGATGATCCCCGACTTCTCCCGCGCGATCCGTTCAACGGACTTCCCTAGATGTTCCGTGTGCTCGAGGTCGACACGGGTGATGACCGCTACATCGGCATCGATCACGTTCGTCGCATCCATCCGCCCGCCCATTCCGACTTCGATGACGCCGACGTCGACCTCCCGTTCGCGGAAGTACTGGAAGGCCATGGCCGTGGTGACCTCGAAGAAGGTGGGATGGTCCACCTTGTTGGGCCCGGCCATTGCCGCGATGGCGGGCTGCATGCCCTCCCACAGCCGCAGGACGTCGTCGTCGGAGATCGGGACGCCGTCCACTTGGATTCGTTCATTGAAGCGAACGAGGTGCGGAGAGGTATAGAGCCCGACGCGATATCCGGACGCTTCCAGGACGGAGGCCGCGGAAGCGCACACGGATCCTTTTCCATTCGTCCCCGTCACGTGGATCGCACGCAAGCCTCGTTGCGGATCGCCAAGGAGGGAGAGCAGGCGACGGATGTTGTCGAGGCCCAGCTTGATACCGAACCGTTCGAGGCGGTACAGCTGATGAAGGGTGGCCTCGTAATCCATGGATCCCGGCCTGGGCAACCGGGCCGGAGGATTAAGGATTGGCCCTTCGCATGGGACCGGAGGAGGAGTTGCTAGGCGTACCGGATGAGGTTCGAGAGCCACAGCACGGCGAACATGCTCATGACGAGCCAAGCGATGAGGAACCCGGTCGCGAAAAGGAACATCCCGCGACGGGCGACTTCGGATGTCTCGGCTCGGGATAATCCGCGGTGCAGGGCCATCCCAATGCTTAGGCCGACAGCAAGGTCGACCACCGTCAGGCCCGCCATCCCGAGGGCCGTCACGATCGCCTGGTACTGCGGCGGGGGAGGCGTGCCGTACGATGGCGGCGGCCGTGGGACGAGGGTTGCCGCATGGACGAGGATCAGGCCCACCGCGACGGCAATCCCAATCCCGAAGGCGAGCGTCCTCATGGCGTTAGCATTCGCCGGCGGTCGTTCCCAAGGCGGGCGTCGGCGCTGAGACAGCCGGCGATGGACCCGAGAAGAAACAAATCCCTCCGGCTCGGTATTGTGTCGGCGCAGCCTAAGCTTTTCGCAATCGTTGGCTCGGGACTTTTCGCAATCGTTGGCTCGGGACCATAGATATAAATCGCGGGGGACGAATCGTCGCGAGGATGCATCCGGCCGAGCGGCTGCGGGGGGTGAAGAGCCGCAAGCTCGAGGGCAAGACGATCGTCCTGGGCGTGACGGGGAGCATTGCCGCCGTCGAGAGCGTCAAGCTGGCGCACGAGCTGATCCGTCACGGGGCCGACGTCCACGCGGTCCTCACGAAGGGCGCGGCCGGCATCGTCCATCCGAATGCCCTCCAGTACGCGACCGGACACGACGTCGTGACCGAACTCGATGGGTCGATGTCGTATCTCGTCATGTGCGGGAAGGGCGGGAAGGCGGATCTCCTCCTCATCGCGCCCTCCACCGCGAACACGATCGGCAAGATCGCGAACGGCATCGACGACACGACGGTCACAACCTATGCGGCGAACGCGCTCGGCGCGGGGATCCCCGTGTTGATTGCACCTGCGGCCCACGAGACGATGCTCGACAACCCGGCCGTCGCGGCAAACCTTCGGAAGCTTCGCGAGCTCGGGGTCGACGTCGTCGAACCGAAGCGAGAGGAAGACAAAGCGAAGATGGCGGACCCCGAGGCGATCGTGGCTCATGTGATCCGACGTCTCGGACCCCGCGACCTCGATGGCAAGAAGGTCCTCGTCATCGCCGGCGCAAGCGTCGAGCCCATCGACGCGATCCGGATTGTCACGAACCGGTCCACGGGCGCGACGGGCGTCGAACTCGCCCGGGTCGCGTACGAGCGCGGCGCGGACACGACCCTGTGGATCGGGCGGCATGAAGCCACCCTCCCTGCCTGGATCCCCTCGGCCACCTTCGAGACGACCGATAGCCTCGCGCGGATGGCGGAGACGGTGGAGGCTGACATCTGTTTGGTCCCCGCGGCCTTGGCCGATTTCGCTCCGAGGGCGCAGAAGGGGAAGATCCCGAGCCGGGGAGGGCCGATCGAGCTTCGACTCGAGGCGACCCCGAAGGTCCTCGCGGTCTTGCGGAAGCGCACGAAAGGGGCCCTCGTCGGCTTCAAAGCGGAAACGGGCCTGAGCCCCACAGAGCTGAAGGCGAAGGCGATGGACCTTCTGCGGGAGGCCGACCTCGACTTCGTCGTCGCGAATGACATCGCGAAGGTCAAGGGCGATACCACCTCGGTTACGATCTTCGACCGCAAGGGGCGCTCGGCTAGCTTTGAGGGGGCCAAGGTCCTCGTCGCAGACCGGATTTGGGGCGTGGTCCTCCATGGTCTACGAGGGTGAGGCCTTCTGCCCGGGACACGTGACCGCCTTCTTTGAGGTCTGTGACGACCCCGACCCGCGGCGGAAGGGGTCGCGGGGGGCGGGCTTATGCCTCAGCCAAGGCGTGCGCACGGTCGCCCGCGTCCGCGAGGCTTCCCGGGATTCCCTCGAGATCTTCGTGAATGGGCGGCCCACGAACGCGGAAGTCAGCGCCCGCGCGGCGCGCAAGATCCTCAAGCATGGGCCATATGAGGTCAAGATTCTGAGCGATACGCGCCTCCCCGTCTCCCAGGGCTTCGGAGTGAGTGCGGCAGGCGCCTTGAGTACGGTCCTCGCCCTCGACGATGCCCTCGGCCTGGGGTTGTCCCGCGAGGACCTAGTAACTGCCGCCCATGTCGCCGACGTCGAGTCCCACACGGGCCTTGGGGATGTCGTGCCTGCGTCCCTCGGCGGAATGGACCTCCGGCTGGAGCCGGGAGCCCCGGGCCATTGCGACGTGCGTCGCTTCGCCGTCCGGGCGGAATTGCTGCTCGCGGTCCTCGGCCCGGAGATTCCGACGAAATCGGTCCTCGCGGACCCTTCGAAAGTTGCCGGCATCAATCGCTCGGGGGCCGCATGCGTCAAAGAGTTCGCCGCGAACCCGACCTTCGCAGGGCTCTTCGAGATCGGTATCCGATTCGCCGAGGAGACGGGTCTCGCGAGCCGGACGATCCTTGACGTCGCGAAGGCGAGCCGCATGTTTGGACGAGCGACGATGGCGTTGCTCGGGAACGCGATTGTAGCCTCGGGGAATCGCGACGAACTCACGGTGCTCCTCCGGCGGTTCGGGACCGTCCTCCAGTGCGAGGTCGAGGACGAGGGAGCCCGAGTCCTCTAGGTCACTCGCCCAAGGTGAAGAGCCGATCGTCCCCGCCCACGTCGAAGAGTCCGATTCTCGCGCCCGCGTCGAGCCAACCATGGGCGTAGTTGATGTTCGCGAGGGCCTTCTCAAGCTCGCCCTTCGCTCGGAAGTGCTTCGCGTCCTCGTAGTAGGCCCGAGCCATCACAAGGAAGTCCTCGGCCACTTTGCGTAGATGGGAGCGCGGTGGCGGGGCGATCGCAACCTTCGCGAGAGCCCGTTCCGTCAAGCCGATGTCTTTGTCGACGAGCGCCTCGAGTTCCACTGTCCTGGCGATAGGGTTGCTAGAAGAAAGCGATTTCCAACGGCGTCGCGTGCCCAGGATTTCAATCTTCGATGACCTTCACGCTTTCTCCACCATGTCTCGTCTCGCGAGGACGGACCTCGACGAGCAGGGGCATCTGAATCCCGCCACCGGTCACGATCGCGACTCCGACGGGAAGCCGCTGAATCTCATCGGCCATGGCCGCCGTGAGTCCCTCGACGCTCGCGACGATCGCTTTGAGGTCATTCGGATTCGTGACCTTCAGGATGACTTGGGTGTTGCACTGGCTGAGGACGTTTTTGTCGACCTTTGCGGCTCGCTGCGTGATGATGACGAGTCCGAGGCCGAACTTTCGACCCTCCGAGGCCAGAGTCCGGAAGACCTTCGACGACGCGACTTGCCCGACCTGGGGGCAGAAGTTGTGGGCCTCCTCCACGACGAGCAGCAACGGCGGGATCCGGCCGACCTTGCGGAGTTCGAACATCGCCGTCGCCAGGCGGTTGACGACGAGCTCTTGGATGTCGGGTGGGACGCCTTTCAGATTGATGATCGTCGTCTTTCCCGGCACGACGAGTTCGTCGATCCGGGTTCCTTCCTGAGCGAAGATCTCGATTTCGCTGAGATATTCGAGCTCGTCGAGGAGCACGGCGTTCTGGGGATCCTCCTCGCGCTCGAGGACGCGGAGGATGTCGCGGATCGTGTAGCTCTTGGTCGTCTGCCGCAAGAGGTCCAAGGCCTTGCGCAGCGCCGTGAGATGCGTCCGGACCCTCGCGGATCCCGTCAGGGACAGGATGTCCCGGGCATCGAGGTTACTCAAGGTGAACTTCAGGGGTCGGGCACCGGGATTGATCTTCGTGTCCGGCGAGTACACCATAAGGGCGTCCGTGAACGCCCGAGGCTCCACATGGAACCGGCCCGCGTCACGGGGCACCTTGCCCCTCTCGCCCAGGGTCACGTATTCCCCATGGGGATCGAGGATTACGGTCGTCACGTGATGCTTCATGAGCTCCTCGATAAGCACGCCCGCGATGTACGACTTCCCGCCGCCGGTCTTCGCGAGGATCGACACGTGCTTCTGGACCATGACGTTGATATCCAGGTACACGGGGACGTCGTGTCCGGCGAGCAACCCGATGTACGCTCCATGCCTCTTGTCCTCGCGGAGGCCGAGGACCTCCCGGATCGTGCGGGTCTCCGCCCGCCGGACCGGCTCCCCCCCGCGGAAGGGCGTCCGAGGCACCTGGAGCAGGCCGCGGTCGTCCCGGTAGCCGATCACCGAGATCGCGGCGGAGACCTTCTCCACAACGTCGGGAGGGTCGCCGTTTCCGATCAGGTGGGCACGCTCGAGGGAGAGGTCCGTTTTGAGCTCGACGTCGTCGACCCGGCCGAGGACGGTCCCGCACGTCTCATGATGGACCTGCACGAACTCGTTCCGCTCAAGGCTGGACAGGACCGCAACACGGAAGGACGTGCTCCCCACGTCCCCGTAGATCACGCCGACGAGTCCATCGTCGTGATGGAGGGAAGAGGGCCTGGAATGGGCCACTGATGCCATCCGTGCATCCCACGAGTGGCGCGATAACCGGACCCGCACTTAAATAGGTTTCCGGGGCGCGGGTTCGCGCTCGCTCACGCCGTTGAGAATCGCCCTTGATTCGGGCGAGGGGCTCGTTGATGGCGCGCGTGACCATACGGGTAGCGTCATGGCGGGGCCGGACGATCTGCCAACCTTGCGGCTCGTGTTCGGCAAGGCGTTCCTCGTCGAGCTTAACCGGGGCAATCTCGAAGGGGCACAGCTGTTCGCCCGCGCCTTTCTGCTCCAGCAAGCCCCACCGCGCGTCAGCGAACCGTCCGCGGGGACGTGAGCCGTTTCTCAATCACGGCGATGGCCTCCGCCGCCACGGCATCGACGGGCCGGGTCCCGTCGAGGACGATGAAGCCTTTCTCCTTCGCGAGGGCGTCGTAGTTCGCCGCGACCTTGGCGAGCAACGCGGGATCCTCGAACCGGATCTTGCGGGACCGCTCTCGGATTCGACCCAAACCGATTTCAGGTGGGACGCGCAGCAGAATCGTGAGGTCCGGCCGGAGCAGCCACGGCTCGCTCGCCCGCCGCAGGAAGCCAATCGGGTCTTCGACAACCCCCTCGAGCCGGGCCCCCTGATACGCGTAGGTCGAGTCGGCGTATCGATCGCACAGGACGAGTTCCCCGTCCGCGAGCCGTCGGCGGATCTCGAACTGGTGGAGGGCGCGATCCGCGAGGAAGAGGAAGCTCTCGACGAACGGGCCGAGGTCATCTTCATAGGACCGGCGGACGGCGTCCCCGAGCCATCCCTTCGTAGGCTCCGCCGTGAGAAAGGTTCGTTCCCCACGTGAGCGCAAGGTCTCGTACACGGACCGCGCGACCGTCGTCTTTCCAGATCCGTCGATGCCCTCGAAGGTGACGAATCCGGCGCGCATCGTCGACCGCATCGTCCCGCATCGGATTAACTCGTCGCCGCACGCCTCGCGCTCCGAGCGCACAACGTTCTTATAGAGTTCATCGGCTCCGTGTCCGGCCTGGGGTGGCGGGGGTCTGGTACGATAGCGTGGCGTCTCCGGCCCGATGTGAGAAAGATGTCGGAGGGAGGCGACCTGAAGGGGCGTTGCCGCCGGTGCAACACGCGCATCGTGCTGCTCCCAGACGACCGTCGGCAGGGTTACTGCTTCGATTGCTACGACGCGCTCGAGGTCAAGAGGTCCGCCGTCTCCTAGTCATGGGCGCGACCCATCAGTTGCCGACGCCGTTCCTGCCGCGCGCGCTTCCAATGCCGGAGGTCCTGCTCGATCCAGGACGCGGGCCGGCCTTCTCGCTTGAGCCGCTCGATGTCGGGCTTGTGGACGAGGTCCCACATCCGTAACGCGCGCTCGACATCGTCGATGACCTCTTCGGCAGGCGGTCCCTTCACTTCGGAGACCTTGCCGCCGACCTGCCAGGCCCACGTCCGGAGGTCCTCCAGGAGGACGGACTTCTTGCGGCCCTCCCACACGAGAGTGGCCGCGCGCAAGACATCCCGCGCCTCGTCTCGATCGAAGACCGCGGAGACGCGCTCCGAGGAAGCCGCCCACAGAGGTCGCTCCAAGGTCCCGCGCCATCGGAGGCCGTGCTTCACGAGGAGGCGCTTGAAGGCGTCCTTGTGCTTCGAGTACACCTCTCCAGGCAGATCGAATCGGAAACGCATCTCGCCGTGAAGACGAGCTGGCCAATAGTTAACGGTTTCGCGGCCCTGCTCACCGAGCCACAGGCCGGGGACGCACCAGCTTGAAGCGGATGACCGTCACGGCGATCACGGCGAAGGCGACGGCCGCGACGAAACCGAGCGTGTACCCGATCTCGCCGACCTGCTTGGCATACAGCTCCCCGAAACTGGCGAGGAAGTTGAAGCTCGCGTGCATGATGACCGCAAGCAGGTAGAACGGGGCGAAGGCGAAGGGGCGCCCCAAGAGCCATCCCTTCGCGAGGCCGTACCCCGTCACCGCCGTGGCGCTCGCGTGGAGGAGGGACGAGGAGAACGATCGGATGACGATGACGAGGAGGGATGCCGAGGCCCCCAACTCCCCGAGGGGAGCGAGACCGTAGAACAGATTCTCCGTGGCCGAGAAGCCGAGTCCCGCGGCCGCACCGTAGACGATCCCGTCGGCGGCGAAGCGGACGTAGCGGCGACCCGCCGTGGCCCCGAGGCCCTTGGCCGCCTCCTCGACGAAAGGCGCAATGACGAGGACCGCGAAGACGAGTTCCGGGTTCGCAAACCGGTCCGACAGGAAGCGGTAGAGGCTGCCGCTCTCCTGAAACAGCGCGATGAGCAGAAGGCTCACGGCGATGGCGATGAGGACGCTGAAAACGGCGCCCCAGGCGAAGGACCTCAGAAGGGCGTGCCAGGGTTCCCGCCCCCACCGCTCCGTGTTCCGGATCCAGACGAGGAAGAGGAGGGGAAACGCGAAGGCGGAGAGGATGATCACGACGAGGGTGACAGGGCCGAGGGGCTCCGCCATGGCGCCGACCCTCAGCGGTCCTCGACGTGAACGACCCGAGATCGCAGGTCCGCGTGGGCGGCCGCCAAGCGGGCCACGGGCACGCGGAAAGGAGAGCACGACACGTAGTTCAAGCCAATCTCATGGCAGAACGCGATGCTCTCCGGATCCCCGCCGTGCTCGCCGCAGATACCGATCTCAATCTCGGGGCGGGTCTTACGGCCCCGCTCCACGCAGATGCGCATGAGTTGCCCGACGCCTTCTCGGTCGATCGTCTGGAAGGGATTCGCGAGGAGCACCCGGCTCTCCAGGTAGTCGAGGAGGAACTTCCCCTCCGCATCATCGCGGCTGTAGCCGAAGGTCGTCTGGGTCAGGTCGTTCGTCCCGAAGGAGAAGAACTCCGCGTATCGGGCGATCTCGTCCGCGGTGAGGGCCGCCCTCGGGATCTCGATCATCGTGCCGAACTTGTAGTTCACGGTGACGCCCTCGCGCTCCATGACCTGCTTCGCCTCGGCCTCGAGGGCTGCCCGCTCGATCGCGAGCTCGTTCACGTGGCCCACGAGGGGGATCATGATCTCGGGGTGCACATCGACGCCTTCCTTCCGCAGGCGGCAGGCGGCCTCGAATATCGCGCGCACCTGCATCTCTGTGATCTCGGGGAACAAGATGCCGAGGCGGCAACCGCGTAGACCGAGCATGGGATTCGCCTCTCGCATCGATGCGACGGCCTCAAGGAGCGCTTCTTTCTCAACAAGGAGCGTCTCGACCCCACGGGCGATCTCACCGCCTCCGGCCCTCCGGACTTCCTCAAGGAACGCCCGATCCTCCTCGGATTGCGCGGCCCTTTCGAGGATCGTAGGATCCGCGCGGGCCGTGCTGAGTTTCGTCACTTCGACCACGACGGACTCGTAGCTAGGGAGGAATTCGTGGAGGGGCGGATCGATGAGTCGAATGATCACGGGCAGCCCAGCCATCGCCCGAAGGATTCCGACGAAATCTCCTCGTTGGAGCGATTCGAGCTTTTCGAGGGAACCAAGGTAGCGCTGGGAAAGATCGCTCAGGCGCGCCTCCAAACCTCTGAGCTGGTCCTCGAGGTCAGCCCGGCGGTCGAGCCTCGCGGCGTCCCGCTCGGCCCGGAGCCCGCGGACCTGGGCATTCAGCCGGCGATAGCCCGGGGCCGCGAGGATCATCGCGCGGACGATGGGCAGGCGATCCGTCTCGAAGAACATGTGCTCTGTACGGCAGAGGCCGATGCCCTGGGCGCCGAACTTCCGGGCCCGCTCCGCGTCCCTGGGATAGTCCGCGTTCGCCCATACCCCCAGCCGCCGGGCCCCGTCCGCCCATCCGAGGAGAGCCTGGAGGTCCCTCTCCTTCTCGAAATCCGGATCGATCGTCGCGATCCGACCCTGGAAAACTTCCCCTGTCGTCCCGTCGATCGAGATGAATTCGCCGCGGCGGACGACGTGGCTGCCGACGCGGAACTCGCCCGCATCGTAGTCGATGCGCAGGGCTTCACAGCCTGCGACGCAAGGCAGGCCGAGGCCCCGGGCCACGACCGCCGCATGGCTCGTCGCCCCGCCCCGCGCGGTCAGGATGCCCCTCGCGTACAGCATGCCGTGGACGTCGTCGGGCGAAGTCTCGACCCGGGTGAGGATGACGGGCTTCTTCTCCTCGCGGCCCATCCGCTCCGCCTCGTCGGGGTCGAAGACGACGTAGCCCGTCGCGGCACCCGGAGAAGCATTGAGGCCTTTCGCGAGGTACCGGCCCTCCGTCCGGGCGCCGGCCTTCGCGGCATCGTCGAAGCGCGGGAGGAGGAGCTGCACGACCTGGGCCGGCTCCACGCGGAGGATCGCCTCCTCTTTCGTGATGAGGCCTTCCCGGGCCATGTCGACCGCGATCGTCACGGCAGCCTGCGCTGTCCGCTTGCCGGTCCGGGTCTGGAGCATCCAGAGCTTCCCGTTCTCGACCGTGAACTCCATGTCTTGGACATCGCGGTAGTGCCGCTCGAGGAGTTCGGCATACCGGCGGAGTTCCTCGTAGATCTCCCGGTGAACCTCCCGGAGCTGAGCTATTTTCATGGGAGTCCGGATCCCGGCGACCACATCTTCTCCCTGGGCGTTTGGCAGGTATTCCCCGTAGAGTTCCCTCGCGCCCGTGGCCGGGTTCCGCGTAAAGGCGACGCCCGTCCCTGAGTCGGGGCCCATGTTGCCGAAGACCATGGCCTGGACGTTCGCCGCGGTCCCAAGGGTGTGGGGGATGCGGTGGAAGTTTCGGTAGTCGACCGCACGCCGCCCGTTCCACGAACGGAAGACGGCGGCAATCGCCTCCAGCAGCTGCTCTTTCGGCGACTGCGGGAACTCGCTCCCAACCTCACGTCGATAAAGGGACTTGAACTCCCCGACGACGTCCTTCAACATCGCTGCCGTGAGATCCGTGTCCTTCCCGCCCGCCGTCTGCGCCTTGGCGCGGTCGAGGATCGCCTCGAACTCGCTGGCGTCGATCTCCTTCACGATCCGGCCGAACAGCGCGACGAGACGACGGTAGGAGTCCCAGGCGGACCGTTCGTCGCTCGAGCGGGACGCCAGGGCCGCGACGGTCTGGTCGTTGAGACCGATGTCCATCACCGTGTCCATCATCCCTGGCATGGAGAACTTCGCTCCGGAGCGGACGGAGACGAGGAGGGGGTTCGAAGGGTCCCCGAAACGTTTTCCCGAGCGCGCTTCGATCGCGGCGAGGCCTTCCTCCACCTGCTTTCGCAGCCCCGGCGGAAACCGACCGCTCCGGCTGAACGCGTTGCAGGCCTTCGTTGTGATGGTGAAACCCGGGGGGACCGGCAAGCCGAGACGCGTCATCTCCGCGAGGCCCGCCCCTTTCCCCCCAAGGAGGTCCCGCATGGAAGCGTCGCCCTCGTCGAATCGGTAGACGTACTTGGTCAGTGGAGTCCCCGGGGGTCGCGTAGCAACGCGGGTTATATAACGCTTCTTCGCCCGCGCTCTCGGGATTGACACTCTCGGCCGAGGCGGCGATGCGGCGGACGAGCGCCGACCCGGCGCGAAAGGGCGTAGCCCGGTCACGCTCGCGACTTGAGCTCTTCGAGGAGCTGGCCGCATCGGATGACGATAGCGGGTCCATCGAGAAGATGGAGGACGGCTACCTTCGTGGCCGGCGACACCGACGGATCCTCGAGCTTCCGGAACACCGAGTCGATGGACGCTCGGGCCCCCGGATGGCCTCGAGGTCCTCCCGCTGCCGGAACTCCATCGCGAGGGCCCACAACGCGTCTTGGAGTTCGTGGACGTGGGCCCCGTACGTCGTCTCGAGGATCACATCTCCCCCGCGCTCATATTGCCGGCTCGCGAGGAACATGAGCCCCTCCGCGCGGCCGCTCATGGGGATGCGCATCGCCGTCCGCTTCTCCGCGGACAGGACAATCTACACCGCGAGGACCTCGACGGACGCGAGGTCGAATCGGCTCGCGGTCTCGGCGGCCTGCCGTGATCCGGTGAAACCCCGGATGTCCACGGAAAATTCCAGATAGCGGGACACCGAGCGCAGCGCGCCCCGGGCCGTGGGCCCGCGCTTCTCATCCATGCGATCCGCCAGCCAACGCTCGGCGACCTGGAGTCCCCGGAGTTCCCGCGGGGAGGGCTCGTCCAGATGAAACAGCGCCCGGCGCAGGACCTCGTGATACTCCGGCCACAAGGGCGCCTCCCCTTTCGTCGCGGAGCCTCGATGGGGACCGGGCATCCTGCGGCGGGCGCGTCTCAGAGCCCCATTTCCCACGCCTTGATTTCGGCCCGCTTCCGCTCGAGGAATCGGTAGACCGTCGCGTGCTCGCTCCCGCGGAGGAGCATGGTCACGGCCTCCCGCGCGATTGCCATCCGGAACGGATCGCCGATGAGGGAGACCGTGTGCCCCTCAACGCACATGTCCACGCCCGTGAGCTCCTCGATGAGGCGGCGGGTCTTGCCGTGGGTACCGATGAGCCGGGCCTTTACCTGCGCAATGCGGTTCCTCGAGTGGGCGAAGTCCTTGATGTCGAGGACTTCGAGGTACATGTCTTCCTTGAGGAGCCGGAAGGCGTGCTCCGCCGAGAAACCACGCCCGATGGCGACGACGACATCCCGAGCCTTCAGGGCCATCACGGGTTCTGTCTTCGACGTCTCCGCGATCGTAACATCCCCCGTTCCGGAATCCACACTGACCTGCGTCCCCGTGGCCTCTTCGAGCCGCTGCTTCGTCGCGCCGCTCGGCCCAATAAGGACGCCAAGGCGGTCGACGGTGACCCGCGTGTACAGGATGGTCATCCCTCCCTGACCGAACGCTCGAGGGCGGCGGGAGTTATGTCCATTTCGTGTCGCCGGAAGAAGCGGGCGACGTTCGCCACGTCGCGTCGGAACCACTCCTCGGCGCGAGGGTGGTCCAGAGGCACCGCCTGGCCAACGTCGATGATCACGACGCGGCCGTCCCAGAAGAGCATGTTGTACTCGCTGAGGTCCGCGTGGACCAGGCCGGCCCCGCGAATCCCACGCATGTTCGCGAGGACATCCGCGAACACGGCTCCAGGGTCCTCAATCACGACTTCGCGCAGGAGTGGCGCGGGCCGCGATTCGTCGCCAATGTATTCCATGACGAGGATGTTCTCGAGGACCGTCCCGGGCTTCGGGACGTGGACGCCCCCAAGCGACATCCGCCCCAGATTCATGTACTCCTTCTGGGCCCACGCCAGGATCGTTGGGCGGGTCCCCCGTTTCACACCCCTGAAGCGCGGGTCGCCTTCGATATATCGAGCGATGTTCCGGAACGTGGAGTTCGAGACCCGGTAGATCTTGACGGCTCTCGCGCGTCCGTCCCGATCCGTCCCGTGGAAGATGTTGGCCTCCTTGCCCGTGCTCACGGGATAGTCGAGGGTCGCGAGGGTCCCTTCGCTGATGAGCTTCGCAAGGTTCAGGAGCGCCCGTTTGTCGAAGACCTGGTCGTAGGTCTTGCGCGCTTCAGAGTCCTTCTCGCGGGTTCGAAGGGCGTCGACTTGGGATTCGAGCCGGCGGATCGTTTTTCCATCGAGCATCGGCCCGGGGAACTACATCCCGCATTTCCTAAAGCTTTGCGGCCCGGCCTCAGAAGATGTCTAGGTTCTTCGGGAGGAGGTTCCTCCGGGAGAGATAGGTCGACTCCGTGCGCATGTACCGATGTCGGATATCGCACTTGTCGTCTTGGAACTGCCAGACCTTGACGATGAGGAGGTCGCCTTCGCGGATCCACATGCGCTTCTTGAGCTTCCCGGGGATGCGGCCGAGTCGGCTCTTCCCGTCCGCGCACATGACCCGGATCCGGGAAGCCCCGAGGAGCTGGTCCGCAATCCCGTAGATCTCGCCGTCCTTCGTGCGGGGCAGGCGGACACGCATGACCTCTTCTCCGGCCATCGGTGCGCCCATGAGTGGTGCCGCCTTAAACGTTTCTTGCTTCGAGTTCTCTGCTGATCTCCACTTCGGAGCCGGCCCCGCCTTCGAGGCGCATCCGGTTCACGGGGACATATTCATACGGGATCGGGTTCGGTTCGAAGAACGAGGCGTCCACGATGTCGACGCCCTCGGGAACGTCGTGCTTCTGGTCGTTCACGTACCCGAACCAGTACACGACGAGGCCGTCCCCGAAGAGGTCGCTGTACGGGATGAGCTGCTTCCGGATGTGCCTCCGGATCTCGTAGGGATCACCGAACGTCGCCTTTGACTCGATCCAGTACTTCCGCGACCCGTTCACCTCGATGGGCTTGTGGAGGAGGATGTCCGGGGTCTTGTCGTACTTCGCCCTCAGCTCCTTCTCCGTGTCGTATTGGAGGCCGCGGTCCTGGAGCCAGCGATGGAGCTTCGCCTCCCCCCAACGACCGCGCGCATACTGTCGCGCCGTCCCTCTTGGGGAATACACGATGTCGGCATCGCACGCTTCGGCGAGTTCCCGGCGAAGGCGTCGGTCCCGGACCGCGTCGAGTTCCTCGATCATCTTCCAGAACTGCTTTCGGGGGACCTTCCGCTGCTCAAGGATCAGCAGGGCCATGAGAATTGGAGGGAACTCAAACCTCCGAGCGATCTCGACGAGACTCGTGCCGTTCTGCCACATCCAGGCGAGGCGTCGCGCCTGTGCCTTGACGCGGTGGAACCTACGGGTCGTCTCGCGCACGACGCGCTGCGTGTAGACAACCAGCAGCAGCTCCTTGTCGTACCCGAGGTTCTCGGCCAGAAAGTCGATGTCCTCCGGCGTCAACAACTTGCGATAGAGTTCCTGGTACTCATTCAACTTCATCGATAAGCCACAGGATACGATGGAAAGGAAGGGGACGGGGTTGTTCAAGCGGACGAGGCTACTTAAAGGTTTCCGGGTGGGGCATGACGGCGGATCCGTCCGGCGAGCGCGCGCGGCCGATGTTGCGCAGAGGATCCGAGGGGGGACGCCGGCGATCGGCGCACGAACCCGCGTCCTTCTCAGGCTCCGGCGAATGACTAAATAGAACAGGTCCGATGAATTCCACGCGGCACATGCGGACGGAAATCTCGAAGATCATCAGCGACGCTGCCTACCATGCCTACGAGCGGCGGCTTCTCCATCAAGTCAAGACCGGGACCGTCCCCCATCACGTGGCCATCATCATGGACGGCAACCGACGCTTCGCGCGGGAGATCGGACTGAACAGCGAGTTCGACGGCCACGAGCGGGGACGGGACAAGCTCGAGGAGGTCCTCGAATGGTGCCTCGAGGTCGGCGTGCGGGTCCTGACCGTGTATGCCTTCTCCACAGAGAACCTTCGCCGACCGACGAAGGAAGTCCAGCAGCTCATGCGGCTGTTCGCCGACAACTTCCGGAAGGTCGGCGACGACAAGCGGGTCCATGAGAACAAGATCCGCGTCCGGGTGTTCGGCGATCGGGCCCTCCTGCCGGATTATGTGAACGATGCCATCGACTATGCGGAATCTCGGACGAAGAACTACAACGCGTACAGGTTCAACCTCGCCGTTGCCTACGGCGGCCGGGAGGAAATCCTTGGGGCCATCCGGGACGTCGTGGCGGACGCGCGGGACGGCAAAATCGACCCCGGCGAAATCGACGAGAAGTTCTTCTCCCGTCGGCTGTACACGGCGGATCTCCCCGATCCGGACCTGGTGTTGCGGACGAGCGGCGAGGAACGGATCTCGAACTTCCTCCTCTGGCAGCTGGCCTATTCCGAACTCTATTTCGTGGAGGTCTACTGGCCCGGGTTTCGCAAGATCGATTTCCTTCGGGCCTTAAGGTCCTACCAGTTGCGGCAGCGGCGATATGGGAAGTAGGGCCAGCCGGCGCAGGGCGGCCGCCTACTCCCCGCCGGCCATCGAGGACGTCACGCGGACCGTTCGGATCCCCGCGCCGCAAGTGGGGCACTCCTCGTGCCAATCGGCCCAGTCCTTGCCGCAGCCCGTGCAACGATAGGTCCACGTCCACTGCTCCCGGATTCCGGGCTCCATGATTGGCTCGAAAGGGATTCCGAGGGCGTGGCCCACGTTCTGAATCGAATAATCGTCCGTGACGATGGTCCCCTGACGCTCGAGGGCGAGCGCGACAAGGGCGATATCCGTCCCAGACAGACGGTGGAGGTCTCCGGTCACCCTTGCCGCGGAGTGGACCTTGGCGATCGATTCGCGGCTCGGGGACGCCAACGCCACTTGGGTGGTGAGCACGGCTTGGAGCTGGGGCGTGATCCCGTGTCGCCGAAGCTCGGTCAGGACCTCAGGGACCGTGAGCAGCTCGCCCGGGAACTGTCGACCCGTCAGCAGGGCCGAGCTGTCCAAGATGCGCCTCACGGAGGACCCCACGGCGCCGACGGATTCAAGCTTTCCGGCTTCCGCGTCGATGCCGACAGGTCGGCCAGCCCGAGGATGGCCATGACCGCGGGTCCTACGCAGCCGCCACGGCAGTCCCGAGTCCGATCGTTTGATAGACGCGATCGATCGCGCGGCGCGCCTCCCCTTCGTCCTCCGTCTTCGCGAGGACCTTGCCGCTTTCGTAGAGGGTGAGCTCCGGATCGCCCTCGAGGATGAGCATGACCTTCACATCGTGGACCTCCCAACCCGCCCCTTGGAGGCGATCGGCCGCGGCGGAGAGATCCACGCGCGCAGGCTGCCTGAGCGTCGAGATGAACGCGGTCGCCGTTCGGCACGGCTTCAGTAGGTAGTACGGCACCGATGGCGCCTCCGAACTTGGCCCCTAACCAGCGCTGGGGTGCCGTAAGAACCTTTCCGGCTCGACGCGCGCGAGCGGTTCCTCCACGAGCCGCGCCAGGTCCAGCTTTGCCTCTTCGACGAGGACCTGGTCGAGCCTCGGACGGGTCGCAGGGGCGGGAGGGCCGAGCAGGTCGCAGATCTCGGGTCCTCGGGAGACCTCGTAGGTCCCGATTTCCTTCGCCAGGTCGACGATCTCCTGCTTGTCGAACCCGATGAGTGGGCGTAGGATTGGCCGTCGAGAAGCTCGGTCGATGACGCGGAGGCTCTGGAGGGTCTGGCTCGACACCTGGCCGAGGTTCTCTCCCGTCACGAGGACCTCGGCACCCTCGCGGTCCGCGATTGCGTCCGCGAGGCGGATCATCAGCCGCTTCGTGAGGACGAAGTAAAAGCGCCGATTGCAGGTGCGTGCGACCTCCGCGAAGGCCTCGCCGACCCGGACGACGTACAGGGTCGGGACGTCGAGGATCTCGCAGAGCCGCCTCGACTTCACGGCTGCGGCGTCGTCCGTGATGGGCTCGAGGGAGAAGTGGGCCGCGACGGGGCGGAGTCCCTGGCGGGCCATCACGTACCCGGCGACGGGACTGTCGAAACCCCCGCTCAGGAGGAGCACCCCCATGCGCGCCATCCTCAGGTCCCCACGTACTTCGCATAAACCGCGCGGGCCCTCGCCTCGTCCTTCACGCCGCGGATGAGGGCGCGCCCGTCCCGGAAGATCGTGAGGTGGTTCCCCTCCGCGTCCACCACGAGGACGGTCCCGGCTTTGCGGACACGCCCGACGCGGCGAAGGCGTCGCGCGAGGGCTTCGAGGTCCACGGGCTCGCGATGGCGCGGATCGACCGAGATTGTGTCCGAGCCGCAGAGGGAGGCGAGGACTTGGGACCGGCGCGCCGCGAGGAATTCGCGCTCTCCGCGTGCACATGCGGGGCAGTCCGACCGCCGGGCCACACGAATCGTCTGGATCTCGGGCCTCCATGCGTCCACGACGAGAAGGTTCCCCGAAGGCGGATCCCCCAGGAGCACCCGGAGGACTTCGCCCGTCTGCAAGGCGCCGACCTGCGCGGACGCCGCGTTGAGGATCCCCGCCGTCTCGCACGTCGGCAGGGTCCCGGGAGGCGGCAAGGAGGGCGTGAAGCATCGGAAGCACGCCGTGTCCGGGGAGCGGATCGCCATCACCATGCCGTAGGTGCCGATCGCGCCGGCGTACACGAAGGGGAGGTGGGCGTCGAGTGCCGCTTCGTTGAGGAGGAAGCGCGTCTCGAGGTTGTCGGTCCCGTCCACGAGGACGTGCATCCCGCGGATGATCTCCCGGACCGTCCCCGCATGTACGTCCTTCGACAGCCCATCGATCCGGATCGAGGAGTTGATGCCCCGGAGGCGCTCCGCCGCGACCTCGGCCTTCGGGCGATCGACGTCTGCCTCCGCGTACAAAGTCTGGCGCTGGAGGTTGTTGAGTTCCACGACGTCCCGATCCACGAGGCGCAAATGGCCCACGCCCGAGCGGGCGAGGAGGTCCGCGGTCATGGAGCCAAGGGCTCCGAGGCCCACGACGACGGCCTTCGCCTTCGCGAGGGCGCGCTGGCCGGGGGCGCCCACCTCCGGAAGGACGAGTTGACGTCGGTACCGATCCGCGCGCGCCACACCTCGCGTAACGGGGACCGGCTTATCCGTTTTGTGCGGGACTCACGGCGGGAACGCGAAGCTCAAGTGGAGGCGGGAGCGGAGTTCGCCGACTTCGCCTCGGACATCCTCTCCTTGGGCCGCGCGCACGATGAGACCGGCCAGGATCGCCATGTGCTCTTCCGTGGCGCCCATCCGGGTGATCTCGCTCGTCCCAAGACGCGCCACCGCGTCGACGATGATGTCGTTCGCTTCGAGCCGGTCGGCGAAGGCGGCGACCGTGAGGTCCCACTTTTCCTGCAAGGCCGCGCCGTCGTACAGGAGCTGCGGGGACTCCGTGTAGCCCAGGGCCGCGAACCGAAGCGGAAAGCCCCACCTGTCCAGCTGATGGGCCAGGGCCTTCGCGTTCGCGACGACCTGCTTCGCATACGCGGCGCCGAAGGCGCGCATCTCGAGCAGGACCTGTGCGGTCGCAGCAATCCGATGCCAATGGGCGTTGTCCTGAAGTCGCCAGAGCAGGGTCGGGACGACGCGCTCGTGAAGGTCCCGTCGGTTCGTGACGAAGAGGCCGCCTTGGGGTCCCGGGAAGGACTTGTGGGTGCTCCCGCTCAGGACGTCGACGCCTTCCGTCATGGGGCTCTGGAATTCCCCGCCGGCGAGGAGGCCGAGGACATGGGACGCGTCGTATCCGAGGACCGCATTGACGTCATCGCAGGCCCCGCGCAGCCAGCGCAGGTTGTAGGGGAAGAGGATGAAGCTCGCGCCAACCAGGACGAGACGCGGCCGGCGTTCGAGGATGGCGTCTGCGGCTGCGCGCTCGTCGAGATTCCACCGCGACGTGTCGAACGGCAGGAAATCGACCTGCAAGCCTAGTAACCCCGAGAGGTTGGCGGGCATGTAGCCGTCGTAGCCCCCATGGGCGGCGTCCAGGGTCATGAGGAGGTCCCCGCGGCGGCAGACGGTCTGGACGAGAAGCGAACCGGCGACGTGTCCGGACAGCGGCTTCAGGGAGGCATGGGCGGCGCCGAAGACCTCCCGTGCGAGACTTTCGGCGAGATCTTCGACGGCGTCGACGTAACGGGTCCCGCGATACGCGTTCGTGGACTCCCCCGACTGAGGGTCCGTGTACTCGGAGAGCGTGTACCGATGCCCGAAGTCGGACGCGAGCAGGCGGCGGGCCTGATCGCTCATGACATTCTCGGAGGGTTGGAGGTTGATCGTAGAGGCGCGCCACACCTCATGAGCACGGACGAGTTCGGCGAGGTCGGTCATCGAAAAGCAATCGCGCCCCACGCCTATAAGCCAGGCGGCCGATATTCCCTCGTCCCTCGCTGCGGCGTCAGTTGTAGAGATTGAATTCGTCTTTCTCGGGAGGGCCGTGCCATCCTTCCTCGGAGTCTTCGAAGACCGCGTTGAACAGAGCATTCACGATCTCGCGAAGTTGCTGGATCTCGGACCGAAGGCGCTGCAGCTCGCGCAACAACTCTTCATTCGAGGGCGTCATGAATGGGCGTCTCATTCGCGTCATCACAGGGTAGGTTCATATCCCTTTGCTTTCGATTCCCGTTGCTTATTCTCGGAACTCGCCTGCCCTCGCCTCAATGACGCCGAGGCGCGTGCTCGCGTCTCCGGTCGCCGCGGCCACGTCCGCCGCGCCGATCCCGTCGGCCCTCGTGCCCGCGGCCTCCGCGTTCACCGCCGCGACGACCTCCCTCGCGACCTTCCCCCCGGCCCCGCGGCCGCTCGTACACGACGCCCCCGCCGAGATCGGAAGCGGGGACGTCGAGCTCGAGGTTCCCGTAGTCCCTTGCGAGCTTCCGTTGCTCCGTCCGCTCGCAACGGGGACAGAAAAGCGTGCGAGGATCGCGGCGCACCATGGGGCCGCGGCAGTTCGAACAGAGGGCCCTCACGACGCCGAGCGCCGGTTCCGCGGTTGTCAGCTGGAGGGACGGTTCCTCCTGGATGACCTTCGCGCGGATGATGTCTCCGAGGTGGAACATGTCGTGGATATCTTCCGTGTAGTCCTCGGAAACATTCGAGATATGGATCGTGCCTTCCGCCTCCCCGCTGATCTGACGCGCCCGGCCGTGAATCGCATTCACCGTGGCGGTGGCCATCATACCGCGGATATCGTCGATGACGCCGTATGCGATGTCCCCGGCTCGGAGCTCCGCGGGCGGATTGAAGGCCCGGACGCGGGCGATCCGGTTCACCACATCGAGCTGGAGGACGCCGGGCATCGCGGCAAAGATAAGGCCGCCTCGTTCGTAGGTCCCCTCGCCAGGCTCGTATTCCTCCGCAACCGCGACCTCGTCGCCAGGGAGGACCATCTTAGGTTCCCCCATCATCCTGTCTCCGCTCCGACGTGCAAGGAGTCAGCCCCTGCTATTTATCCCTTCGCTGCCTCTGTCCGGAACAGCACAACGGGCACGCGCCGAACCGCGAACCGATGGAACTTGAATGCATGTCCAAGCGGGAAAGAATACGCGAGTCGATCCGTGATTCGTCCGCCCCATGCCTCAATCCGCCGGCGCAAGTAGGCCTCGGTCTTCGCGTTGTGGAATGAGTACACCACCGATCCGATTTGCAACGCGCGTTCCAAGAACGGCATGTCAGCATGGCGACGCTGCGATCCGAAGGGCGGGTTCATCAACACGGTGTCAAAAGGATCTTCCACGCCGCGCACGTCCGTGATCCGCCATGCGACGCGAAGGGAGACACGACGGGCGTTTTTTCGCGCAACCGCGATCGCCTCGGGATCTACATCGACCCCGACGACGCGACGGGCGCCGAGGGCCGCAGCCGCAATCGCGAGGATCCCGTTCCCGCATCCCGGGTCCAGGACTGTCCGGCCCGCCAGGTCGCCCTTCCCGAGGGCGATATAGGCGACTTCCGCCGCGAGCCCTGCGGGTGTCGGATACTGTTCGATGTCGGGCCGTGGGCGTGGGAGCGGCTCCAGAGACTCTAGGAGTCGCTCGAGATCGCGCTTCTTCGTGGGCCGCCTCCCTGCATGATTCATGCCCACACGCCGTGGAACGTCCAACCCTATTTATCCTTCGGGGGGATGGGCGGTCCGGCGATGATTGAGAGCGTCTTGCGGATCCGCCTGCCCTGCAGCTGGGTCACCCGCCTGACAAAGAAGTTCGGCGTCACTGTGAACCTCGTCGAGCAAAAGCCCCTCGGCGACGGGCTCCTCCAGAACCTCGTGGAAATCGATCCGGGAAAATCGGATCCTCGAAGTGTCGTGGCCGAGCTACGTGCGGATCCCTACGTCATGAACGTCGAGGCGATCGTCCCGCCCAAGGGCAGGATCCTCGCGAACATGCAGGTTCGGGAGTGCCACGCGTGCAGGACCCTCGCCGAGTCCGAATGCTTTCTCGTCGACGCGATGGCGACGGAGGACGGGGGCTTGGAATGGCGCATCCTCGCACCGAAACGCGCCGTCGCCGAGGCCCTCGTCGGCGACCTCCAGGTCCGGGGCATCGACGTCGAGGTCCTTTCCGTCCGTTCGGCCCGGCGGGAAGGCGCCCTCACGACCCGTCAGGATCAAGTCATCAGTTTGGCCTACAAGCTTGGCTATTTCGAATTCCCGAAGAGGATCGGGCTCACGCGCCTCGCGAGGAAACTCGGGATCTCCAAGTCCACCTTGTCGGAGATCCTCCGGGCGGGGGAGGCCAAGATCCTACATGCGTACTTCCACGGACTGATGGGCCGCCGTGCCTGATTCTCCCGGAAGAGGCGGGGCACGAGCGACGGATCGAGGGAGCGCCATTGGGTAGTCCCGAGGCGTCAACAGGAGCAGGACGCCCACCAAGGCGAGGTGGATCGTGTAGACGTCATTGAGCATGCGTCCGGCAAGGGCGACGAGGAACAGGCCATGAAAGAGGTAACCCGTCTTCGGATTCCGGAAGGACGCGGCGAGAGCGTAGACGAGGGCCGCGGCCGCAGCGACGTAGAAGGGCGCCGCGAGGTACATCTGGAAGCCGACCGACCAGAACGCGACCAGGGCCAGGATGTCGGGCCTGCCGAGCCAAAGGAGGGAGACGAGGCCTCCGGCGGCGACGGCGAGGACAAACGGGTTCCGACGCGGGCGATCCGGGACATAGAAAGGCGCCAAGACAGCCGCGGAGATTGCGAAGATCTCCCCGACGCCATAGGCCGCGATTCCTACGTCCTGACCCCCAATCGACGATGGCGCGAGCCGCCCCCAGTACAGCACGAAGACCATCGAATAGGTCGCGAGGAGCATGACCGGATAGGCCCGCGATCCGAAAGCGAGCAGACGCGCCCATGAAGCCGATCGGGACACGTCATCCGATGCAAGAGGAGATCGCAACCGCCGCACGACGAGGACCACCATTACGCCGAACGCGAGGGACGCGGGGAGCAGGAACGCCATGAGACTCGGACCCGCGATCAGAGCGCCAAAGGTGATGAGCGTCCACGCGACCAGGAGGACCGAGAGACGAAAGTCCGCTCTCCAGCGGTTCCATGCGGCGATGAGGATCAAGAGCGCCGACAGGGACAGCACGACGTAGTACGCTGTGATCCCCGCCAGGGCAAGCCCTCCCATGAGCTCCCGGAAACTCGGCGATAGGTGTCCCGTCGCCCGATTCACCACGCGCAGGAGGACGAACTCGACGAGGGCGGCGATGAGCAAGACCTTCGCCACGACGGGAAAAACGTCAGCGGGTCGTGCCGCACCGCGGGACATCCGGGTCCCCACTTCGGGCCACCTCCGTAATCTCCTCGAGTTCCAGCCCGAGGTCGCGGGCGTCGATGCGGACGAGCGCATGGGCGAGGCCCGCAAGCCGCGGATAAAGCGGAATCGTCGCCTCCCCTTCGAGGAGGGAGCGATAGATCCGGAGCCACCGACCGAGATGGTCTTGGAGGAACTTCGCTTGGGCCTGGCGACAGATGGCCGCCTCCTCGACTTTGTCGTTGCCCGCCGCAATGGACTCCTTCAGGCAGACCACGGACATCCACTCGAGTTCGCTCACGATATGATCCGGCCGCTCGCCCCGAGGACGTAGCCCGAAGGCTCGGAAGAATGCGCTGATATCTGCGAGTTCCTGGGTCACACGTACAGAAGGAATATACGATGTCTCGTACGGCGGTGCCTTGGTTTTGTCGAAGAGCGACGTGTACTCCTGGGCCACCCGGCGCGGGTCCTTGGACAAGTCCCGGGCGAGGGACTCGAGGGCGGCAGCCTCGTCCTTCAGCGGACCATAGGTGCCGGATTCGGCCGCAATCCGTCCGAAATCGCGGTAGAGGGCCGTCTCGAGGCATTGCGCGGGGCCCGCGAGGACACGGGCGAGGATTGCGTAGAGCTCAGCGCGGGCCAAGCTCGTGGCGCACTCGACGATCTGCGTATCCATGTGATTCCTCCTAAGGTAGTCCTTCCCCTCCCTTCTTCTTGCGACGGAGAACGACGAGGGATCCGACGACTAGGGCGAGGAGGATCCCCGCAACAATCGCGACGCGCGCGACGTAATCCGACGGCACGGCCCCGCCACCCAGGTTAAGGGTGGCCCACGTGCTCACGGACTTCCGCGCGCCGACATCGCCGCTCGAGCCATCCCAAACCGCGAACGCCACGATTGCCCCGTTCGCAATCGGCACGTCCTGCGAATCCCCGGTCACGAGGGCGCGCGTAATCACGACGCCCCATCGACCGTCCGACCAGAGGCCCCGCCCGAGGGCATCCTGCCTTGCCTGGGTCGTGATCGTGAAGAACCCTTCCGCGGCTGCATCCTCGACGGCCGTGACCTTGAGCGGCTGAGAGAAAGGATTTCCGACTTCGTACCCGACGAGGTAGACCGAGGCGTTCTCGGAGAAACCCTCCGGCACTCGATAGGGCGGGCCTCCGATTGCGAAGGGATAGTAGTCCGACCAGAAATTCGGGAACGCGTCTTCGAGATCCTTGAAGCCTTCCTCGAGATCTGCCTGCCAGTCGGCCTTCCACTGCATGATCTGCAAGCGGACGCCCGCGGCCCCCATGCAGAGATAGGGCGTCGCACTCGCTGGCGCCACCTGAATCGCGACGGCGTCCCGAAATTGGCCCGTCTCGATCGTCCGGTTGTCCTTCACGGCATCCGGCCAGGATAGGCGGAATGCAATGTGAGTGGCATTATACAAGGCGCGGACCTCGAGGGATTCGACGAAAGAGACCGGCCGCCTCGGCTCCACGACGGTCTGGCCGGACATCGGCATTTGGAGGGGTTCGACCTCGGCCCAGAGGTCCGAAGCGGGATCCGTTGCGGGCAGGGTCCCCAGGCGGTACGTCGGGAGGAGTTCCGTGCCTCCCTGGGCGAGACCCGGGAAGAAGCCCAGGTACTGAACGCCGGAAAGGAGCATCGCGGCGACGATGACCACGGCGAGGACGAAACGGAAACGCGAGAGCACGCGGATCGCCTCCTAGGTGATGTTGTGCCGGTACACATCCAGGCTCGCATCATAGAACGGACGGACGACGGCAGGCTCCTCGAGGGGGACGCGCACGACCTCGATTCCCTCCATGTCGTATCCGACGGCCTCCTCCCCCTGTAGGTCGAATCGACCGAGGATCCTGTCTGTGCTGACGCACAGGAGAAGGACGGCACGGAGTTCCGGCTCGAGGCCCTGCCGCATCCGCTGATAGGTCGCGACGGCCCCTTCCGCGCCGGGTCCGAACATCTGCTGGTTGAACTTCCGGTCGACGTGGATCGGCGGAATGTAGTAGATGTTCGGCTCCAGGCCGAATTGTGGATAGAGGGGCAGGGCGACCCGCTTCTCGTGGACGAGGAAGTCGATTGGATTGCTCGAGTCGGAAAGATTCGGCGGATGGATGTAGCCGACGATCCGGATCTTCCCAATACAGTTCCGCATACACCGGGGCCAGATGCCCTGCTCCACGGCGGGATAGCAGAAGATGCACTTCTCCGAGATCCGGGTCACGTGGTTGTAGAACACGCGCTTGTAGGGGCAAGCGCGGACGCACTCCCGGTAGCCGCGACAGCGCTGCTGATCGATGAGTACGATCCCGTCCTCCTTCCGCTTGTAGATCGCTTTCCTCGGGCAGGCGGCGAGGCACGCGGGATAGGTGCAGTGCATGCAGATCCGCGCGAGGTAGAACATCCAAATCGCGTGGGGCACGCTCAGGTGGTAGGGCACGTCGTCGATGTTCCCGCTTGTCTCGTCCTCCCCGCGGTTAGGATATGCATAGTCCATGTCGTCCGGGAGGTAACCGGCGACCCGCTCCCCCTGGGGGGCCTTCTCGAACAGCGTCTTGCCGCGATACATGGGCGGGTCCGTCGCGTAGTCCCAGAACGCAGGGCCAAGCCGTTCGAGAGCCTCGACATCCCAACCGAGGGGGTAGGATCCCCAGGGCTTCGTCTCGACGCTATTCCAGAACATGTATTCCTGGCCCTTGCCGGAAGTCCACGTCGTCTTGCATGACATCGTGCACGTCTGGCACGCAATGCACTTGTTGATGTCGAAGACGGCGCTGACCTGACGTTGGGGCCTCGACTCCTCGTATTCATATTCCATCGCCCGGTTGATCTGCCAGTTCCGTACGGTTGGCATCGTCACGCACCCCCGTAGTCCCCGCGCAGGTACGCGAGCACGGTCGGATCCTCATACGTGGGCCGGTGGCCCCTCTTCGCCGGGACCCAGAGGCCGGTGCCTCCGAGACCTCCGTCCTCCGCCTTCGCGATCTTCACGAAGGACTCCTTCGGCGAGCCCGTGGCCCCGTGGACGTCCAGGGCCCAGCCCGTGCCGATCCGCTGGCCCGCGCCGTCCTTGCGGACGAGGGAGTCCGTCATGAGGGTGGGCTTGAGCCACGCGCGGGTCACGGACTGATGGCTTCCGTAGCGGTATGCGGCTTGGTACCCCGTGCGCGGGTTCTTCGCGAGGCCGTCCACGCGGGTCTCGTGGCCCTCCACGCTTCCGTGGGTCGCGCCGTACATGTGGAACCAGGCCCGGACCGTGCCTCGCGGGATGTTGGGGTAGTAGCGAGCCCGGACCTGCCAACGCATCACTCGGTAGTCCTCGGGCTTGGACTCCCAGCCCCGAAACGGACGGTCCTGCGGGTCTCCGTCGACCCAGATGTAGTCCCCGTCCTCGATCCCGAGGCCCTTCGCGTCGATCGGATTGATGTCCACGTAGCCTTCTCCAACATAGGGCATCCGAATGTCCCGGCGGTAGAAGTCGCCGAAGGGTCCGAAGTAGACCATGCTGAGGTCCACGGAGGCCGCCATGGAATGGCACGCATGCCGGTACTTCGGCGTGTACATCATGAAGCGGTACCCCTGCGGGGTCAGCGGGTGCCGCGTCTCCCTCAGGTCGGTCCATGCCTTCACGATGTTTCGCACTTGGCGGGTCTCCCCCGATAGGTCGTTGACGCTGAGGCCGTAGTCCGCGGGTCCCTTTGGGCGAATCGCGGGATGCGGCATCCCGAGGATCACCGCGGGCTCGTAGAATGTTGAGTCCACGGTTTCCCGGAACACGGGCAGGTTTTCCCCCGCGGCGAGCCATTCGTCCTCTTCGCGGTAGAACTCGAGCCGGCCCGTCTTCGTGTACCAGGGCTTCGACTCGTTCGTCTGCTCCCAGCCCGTGATGCGCGGCGTCGTGCGGACCATCACATACTTCGGAATGCCCTGGCGGCAGGATTCGACGACCTCGGCCCACGAGTAGCCCTTGAGGGCGTTCGATTCCTTCATGATCCGCTCCCCATAGGCCCCCGTGTCGAGCCGACCGTCGGGGGTTCGGAATGCCCAAGCATCGCGGAAGTTCGCGGCATACAGGAAGCCGGCGGCGCCCGTGATTTCCGCGAGCTGTTCCGCGACACCCATGTACGTCTCCAGGTCATCCCTCACGTCGTACATGGACGGGATCGCCGATGGAGGCGCCGCCTGGAGGAAGGGATTCGTGGCGGCGCCGTAGATGTCGGGGATCTGACGCTCGATCCAGGAGGGCACGCCGAGGACGATGTCCGCGTACTCGCAGGTCATCGTCCAGAACCAATCGTTCACGACAATCATCTCGATCCGCGGAATCGTGTTGACGACGACGTCATAGGCCCACTTCGCGTTTCCGAGAATCGAGTTCCCGTTCACCCACCAGCACGTCTTCGTCGGCGTTGGCATGTGGGTGGATCCGGTGAAGAGGGTGTTGCCGACACGCAGGGGTCGGTCCCCGTAGTTGTAGAAGTGGGCGGACTCCGAGCCCAGATAGCCCCGTACGGCCGCGGGCTGCGCGGGATCCATCACGTGGTTGAACGGATCCTCCAACATCCATTGAGAGACGCCGTTAAAGACCTCGAGGCGGTAGTTGCCCGCATAGCTGCCGACCTCCCCGCCGAACCGGCCCTCGTTTCCGGTTAGGGCGGCGACAAGGAAAATTGCGCGGTCCTTCAGATCGTTGTTCCAATAGTGGTTCGGGCCCATGCCCACCGTGAAGAGGGTCCTTCCGTTGTTCGCGGCCACGGAGCGAGCGAAGGATTCGATGGCCGACGCGGGAGCCCAGCAGATTTCAGACGCCTGTGCCGGGGTGAAGTTCGCTTCCAGGTACTCCCGCAGGAGGTCGAAGACAGTCCGGACTTCCACGGTGCCCCCGCCGGCGAGGGGGACGGTGTACGTGCGTCCGACCATAGACAGGACCGGGGACACACCCGCGGGGAGGTTCGCTCCAACTTGGTCGCGGGTGAGCATCGCGGGGGCGTCCGCGGCCGCGTCCCAGACGACGAAGTCGTCCCACGAGTCCCGCAAGGCCTGCGGGATGTACTGCCGGTCCTGCTTGGCGTAGTCCGCGGGGGGCGATTCGCCCGGGCCGAGGACCTGGGTGAAGTTCGTGAGCGGCGCGGGGACGTGGGCCGCGTCGAGGTCCCGCATCCGCAGGAGCTTCAGGTTGTCCATCCGAACGAGGCACGGGAGGTCCGTGAAACGCTCAACGTAGGATCGATCAAAGAGGTCGTCGCGGATGAGCACGTGGGCCACGGCCAAGGCGAAGGCCGCGTCCGTCGCGGGTCGGATCACGATGACCTCGTCCGCCTTGTTCGACGTACTCTGGTACTCGGTGGCGATCGTGATGACGCGGGCTCCCCGTAGGCGTGCTTCGGAGATCCAGTGGCCCTCGGGCATCTTCGTGGCGATCCAATTCATGCCCCACGTCGTGATGAGGCTCGATTGCTCCGCGGCAACGAGATCGAAATCGCTCGTCTTGTTCCCTGTGACCATCGGATGCCCGGGGGGCAGATCCGTGTGCCACGCATAGGAGTCCCAGTACCGCGGGCCCCTCGCCTGGTCCGGCCCTACGCCGCGGATGTACGCATCGAGGAGGGCCAAATGGTTCGCGAAGCGATAGAGCCCCGTGAACCGAAGGGTGCTCAACCACGCCATGCTCGAGCGGAACTTGAGGGTCTGAATCCCGAGCCCACCCATGGCCGCAACCATCGCGGGGTCGTACCCCTGCTGGGCGAGCCGCGCGGCGCCCTCCGCGCCGGTGTAGGTGCGGGCGACGTCGATGAACACCCTCGCGATCGTGCGGAACGCGTCGTCCCAGGAGATGGGCTCCCAGGCGTCCTTCCCACGGTTCTCGAAGAACTGCCGGCGCGGTAGCCCATCCGCGTCCCGAGGCATGCCTGCATCGACCCAGTCCTTGAATCCGGAACGGATGTAGGCCCCCTTCACCCGCCGATCCGAGTAGAATCGCCGCACGTACGTGTGCCCGTTCGGACAGATTCGCGGATCCCAGCGCGGCGAGGCCCGATTCCCGTAGACGTCCGTGGCCTGGCCGTAGCCAAACGTCGGATCGACGTACTTCACAACACCGTTCTTCACATAAGCCCGCAGGAGACAACCGTGGGTATCGTTGGGGGCGCAGAGATACACGAAGGAATCGTCCCAGCTATACAGGTCGCGGTAGACCTGCTCCCAATCGCGGTTCGGGTAGGTCTCGAGGGGGTTGAGGTTCTGGTCGATGGGTTCCGTGTATGCGAGGGCCAGCACCGTTTCCGGGATGTACCTTGTCGCGAGCGCGCCTGCGGCCGCAGCGGACAATATCTTCAGAATCTGGCGCCTCGTCACGACCATTGGGGCGATGGCATCACCCGTGGGCTGCGGCTCGTCGCTTCGCGTTGGCGAGCTGCTTCCCAACGGCGACGCACGATTGCGTTCTCGGTTAAGGACGATGTGGGTACAGTACGTATGGGACGGAAACCGCATGCCGACATGGCACGATTGCAACTCCCGAACGGGTTCGGGGAAGGGGCTTGAACAGGGGCCTCCTAGGACGCCCCGAGACTATGGCAACCAATCACGCAGGCGCGCTGCGTCCGCGGGCCAGGGGTCTAGGGAGGGCATGATCGAATGGCAATGGAACAACGCGAGCCGCCAAGGGACGACGCGGCCCGCGCCATGAGAGGCCCGCGACCCATCGGGAAGACTGCGCTCGCGGCGGCCATCATGGCGGCCCTTCTCCTCGGTGTCGTCGGCGGCGCAGCGGCGGGCTACTACATGGGGCTGTCCCTTGCGCCGCCGGGCGACAGAGGCCCAACGGCCGGGGAGGTCACGTTCACGCTTCGCGCGAAGCTCACGGGCTACGAGGGAATCGGCGGGACCATCGATGGAGTGAGGAACCCAACGCTCCAAGTCAACCTGGGGGACACCGTGACGATCATCATCGTGGGCGGGGAAAGGCTCCAGCACGATTTGCGCGTCGAGGGCTACAACGTGAAGACGGACTATGTGCAAAATGTGGACGAGAGAGCCCAGGTCACCTTTGTGGCCGACACCGTGGGCACGTTTGCGTACTTCTGCACCGTGCCCGGACACCGCCAGGCCGGGATGGAGGGGCGTTTGATCGTGGGGAGCGGGCAAGGCGGCAACGGGACCCTGCCGCCTCCGGGACCTGCGCAGCCCGTGGACGTCGGATACATCGCGCGGTCGCCAACGGACCTCCCGCCGCCTCTCCAGCGAAACAACACGACGACCGTCCACATCTACATGGAAGCGCGGGAGGTGATTGCGGAAATCGAGCCAGGGACGACATTCATGTACTGGACCTTCAACGGGACCGTGCCCGGACCGTTCTTCCGCGTCCGGGTGAACGACACGGTCGTCGTGCACTTCCGGAACGATGCGAGCAGCATGATGACCCACTCCGTGGACTTCCACGCCGTCACGGGACCCGGTGGCGGGGCCGTGTCCACGCAGACCGCGCCCGGCGGGAACTCATCCTTCCGGTTCAAGGCCTTGAACCCGGGGCTCTTCGTGTACCACTGCGCATCGCCCCACATCCCATCCCACATCGCGATGGGCATGTATGGGCTCATCCTTGTGGAGCCCGAGGGTGGGCTTCCACCCGTGGACCATGAGTTCTACGTGATGCAGGGAGAGCTGTACACGAGGTGGCCCGTGCACACGGAAGGCCATCAGGAGTTCGATGGCGAGAAGATGGTCGCCGAGGAGCCGACCTATGTTGTCTTCAACGGCCGCTACCAAGCCCTCACGGGGAACTGGTCCCTGCGGGCGAACGTGAACGAGACCGTGCGGATCTTCTTCGGCGTAGGCGGACCGAACCTGATCTCGTCGTTCCACGTGATCGGCGAAATCTTCGATCGGGTCTACCTCATGGGCGATGTCGTGTCCCCGCCCCAGCAGAGCGTCCAGACGACCTTGATCGCGCCCGGCGGTGCCGCGATCGTGGACTTCAAGGTCCAAGTCCCGGGGACCTTCATCCTCGTGGACCACGCGCTGACGCGAGCGATCGACAAGGGGGCCCTCGGGATCCTCGTGGTCGCGGGCTCCTCGAACCCCGAGGTCTACCAGGGGACGAGGTCCGAGGGAGGCGGCCACTAGGACCCTGGGGGGCATGCCCGGTGCGCGCCGAATTCCTGGAATTCGACCCGTGTACGACCGCTCCTCCGCAGGAGGCCCCGGGAGGCGGAGGAGCGTGAGTCCCACGGATCCGTTCGAGGTCCTCACGGCCGAGCATGCTCTGGTGAGGGACCAGCTCGGCCGAGCCCTTCACGCCTGCGAGACTCCGTCGAGTCGGAGCTGCGGGCGCTCGGTGCATGCCCTCGCCGACGGCCTCCGGCTCCATGTCCATCGGGAAGAGAGCGCGCTCTTCCCCGTATGCGAGGAACTCTTCGGGGGCAAGGACAGCGCCGTCGCGGTCCTTCGGGCGGACCATGCCGAACTCGAGCAGGCCGCGGCCTCCCTCGCCGCGCACGCCGATGAGACAAAGCCGGAGGAGACGCGCCGAAGGCTCCAGGAACTCTTGCGCCGCCTCGTGGACCACTTCGCTCGGGAGGAACACGTGTTGTTCCCCCTTGCGGCCATGCGGATGTCCCGAGCTCAAGCCGCCTTCGTCACACGGCGCCTGCGTCGGGGTCCGACCCCGTGAGGGAATGACGGAGCCGCCGAGGCCTCGAAGCGGGTTCGCGAAACGATTTCGTTTCCTAAGAATTGAAATGAGAAAGAGCCTCGAAGCTTTTATTCAGCGCGCAGGCAACCGCGTACATGTGACGCCTCGCCCCCTGGGTCCGCTCATTCCCGTCCCGACCTGGCTCATCGAGTGGTCGAAGACCAGATACCTCTTCCTGTCCCTCACCGAGGACCCGTGGGCGCTTCGGCTGAACTAGCGGTCGTCGGGGGCGTGGCGGTCCGGATCTTTCGGTGAACCGAAGATGTTATAGCGGCCAGTTCCATCGCCGCACCGGCCGATGCTGGACGAGGAGCAGGGAGGGCGGACGGAGGCCACGGTGCATCATGGGAGCATCTGGCCCTTCGTCGTCGGTTTCGGTGCGGCGATTGGTTACGCCGGGCTCGTTGCCGGGATCGGGATCCTCCTCCTCGGCCTCACCATCTTCGTCGTTGGGCTCGTGGGCTGGCTCCGAGTCGACTTGCGAACCCCCTCCAGGCCGTACTATGGGGCGCTCCCGGCCCTCCCGGGCGTCGCGCGGGTGAGCGCCCGCAAGCTCGGGACGTGGCTCTTCCTCGCAACGGAAATCATGTTCTTCACCGTGATTATCGGCGCCTCGTGGAACGTCCGGATGCGGACGGGGAACTGGGCCGCGCCGGGCGAGATCCTGAATGTCCCTCTCACGGGCATTAACACGTTCATCCTGATCATCAGCAGCCTGACGATGGTCGAAGCCCTCGCCTCGATTGAACGCGGGGACGTCCGGAAGCTCCGGCTCTTCCTCCTCGCCACCCTCCTCCTCGGGGTCACGTTCATCAGCATCCAGGCATCCGAGTACATCAAGCTCTTCTTATTCGACGGCCTCACGTTTTCAACCGCCCCGAACGGCGTGAATCCGCTCTACGGGGCTACATTCTACGTCCAGACGGGCGTGCACGGATCCCACGTCCTCGGCGGGATCCTCGCGATGACGTATGCGACCCGGAAGGCATTCGGCGGTCATTTCACGAAGGAGAACCACGAGGCCGTGGAGCTCATCGGGCTCTACTGGCACTTCGTCGACGTCGTGTGGATCTTCCTGTTCACGATCGTCTATCTCCTCTGAGGGACTCGAATGGCACAAGTCGCAGCGGCACCAACTCCGACGGCCGGTGGAGCCGTAAGGAGACGACCCTACGTTCCCGTGGCGGTGACGCTTGGGGTCGTGACGATCATCGAGGTGAACCTCGCGTCCCTTGCACCCTATGTCAGCCTCGCCCTCGCGGACTACACGAGTCCGGTCTACGTCACGACCCTCCTCTTCCTCGCGACGATCAAGGCGAGCCTCGTGGTCGCGTACTATATGCACCTCCGGTATGAGCCCAAGTGGCTCCTCCTCCTGCCTTTCGGTGCGTTGGGGCTCATCATGATCCTCGTGTTCGCCCTCTTGGGACAGCACGCCTAGTCGGGCGACTGGAAGCCCATTCCCCAGGGGTCAGGATCGTGGATGGGCTCGACCGGATTCGAACCGGTGACCTTCGCTGTGTGAGAGCGATGTCATAACCGCTAGACCACGAGCCCTCGGATGCATGCGAACGGCTCAGAGATATAAATGCTCATCGAGGTGACCGATCCGAGCGCGTCGTGTCAACATTGTGAGTGGGACCCGCAGCCCCACACCGGATTCCGCACGAAGGCCGGCCGAGCTTTGAGGGCCCGAGAGCCTTTATACGTCCCGAGTCATGGCCCTCGGGGGAAGCGAGCCATGCCCAAGGCGGAGATAACGGACATGCGAGAGATTGCGAAGCGAGAGCTAAATGGCCGGGGATTCATCGTCCGGCTCTCGACTGCACGCGCGGGGGACAAAATGATCGGAAAGCTCCAAGTGACGGCTGCGAAGACGGACAAGCCCGTGGCTCGCATCGTGAGCGTGGGGAAGTTGGACAACCTCGAGATCGTCTTCGGCATCGACGCAACGGAGGGCATCGTGCGCGAGTTCATGAACCAGGCCACGGGGCTCGCGGAACTCTTCCGGTACATGCTGCCCGGAGCCAGCATCCGGGAAGAGTGAACTCGGCGCACGCTACGATTAAATAGTGCGCACCGCCTCGTGTTCGGCGCCGATGGATCCGAGCGGCGTCTTGCTCGCCCTGGAAGAACAGGAGAAGTGGCGCGAGCGGAAGAAGCGCATCGAGGAGCGGATTAAGCAGATCGACCGACACCTCGCCTACCTCCTCCGCGAGCTGGAGCACACGCGCAAGAAGAAGGCCGAATTCGGGAGCATCGTATCGGGCCTCCGCGGAAGCCTTGGCCCAGAGGACCGCCCCGTGGTTCCGCCCTCGCAGGTGCGGTAGCGATGCGCGACGAGGTGGACGTGGCCCAGCGGGAGTTCCTTCGGTGGCGCTTGCGGGAGCAGCGCATCCTCGAATCCCTCCGGGACTTGGAGGAGGAGCGGAGTCGCCTGATGGACGAGCTGGCGACGGTCGAGCAGCAGATCGTCTATTACGACTCCCTGACGCGCGACATGAAGCGCGTGTACGGCCGTCCCGGGCTCTCCGGATTGCTCTCCTCCCTCCGGAGGTCCTAGGAGGACGCCCTTGCGCGTCACGATGGACGGCAAGCCCAAGGACTTGAGGACCGTCTGGTTCGAGGACGGCCGGGTTCGGATGATCGATCAGCGGTTCCTGCCCTTCGAACTCCGCTTCTACGAGGCGAAGGAGGCCGAGGACGTCGCCAGGGCCATCGAAGACATGGTCGTCCGAGGTGCCCCTGCGATTGGAGCCGCCGCGGCGTACGGCTTGGCTCAGGCTCACCTCCAGGGGCAGGATCTCAAGTCCGTCGCAGAGCGGTTGCGGCGGACCCGACCGACGGGCCGGGACCTCTTCTATGCAATTGACATGATGCTCCGCGCGGATGCAGACGGCGACGACCTTACGGAGGCTGCCGAGCGGTACGCGCGAGACGAAGTGGAGCGCTGCCGGAAGATTGGGGAGCACGGCGCCAAGCTCATCCGGAACGGCTCACGAATCCTCACGCATTGCAATGCCGGAGCCTTGGCCACTGTGGACCACGGCACGGTGATGGCGCCTCTCCGCGTCGCGAAGGAACGGGGCCGTCGATTCTTCGTCTACGTGGATGAGACGCGGCCCCGACTCCAGGGAGCCCGCCTGACAGCCTGGGAACTCCTCCAGGAGGGAATTGACCACGCGATCATCGCGGACGGTGCGGCGGGGTACTTCTTGAGCCGCGGGGATGTGACCCTCGTCCTCGTGGGCGCCGACCGCATTGCGGCGAACGGGGACATCGCGAACAAGATCGGTACCTATGCCCTTGCCGTAGTGGCCCGGGAAAGCGAGGTGCCATTCTATGTTGCCGCGCCGATGAGCACGGTGGACTTCGGGATCCCCTCTGGGCGCAAGATCCCCATCGAGGAGCGATCGCCCCAGGAGGTCTTGCATATGGACGGAAATCCCGTCGCGCCGAGGGAAAGCCCGGCCCGGAACCCTGCATTCGATGTGACCCCGGCGAGGTACGTCACGGGCATCATCACCGACCAAGGGCTCCTCAAGCCCAGCGAGCTGCGACGCCTGGGGCCCGCTGGCCGCAAGAAGCCCGCGCGACGCATCCGCTGACCTCGGACAACCTTTTTCCCGCCCGGATCCTTCCGTCCGCCTGATGCTCCTCGTGACCACGTGGTTCGGGACGTTCCTGCTCGAGGACCACGCCGTCGTCGAGAAACGCCTCTTTCCGCAGGAACCGGCGGCCCTCGCGGCCCGACTCGCCGAGGTCGAAGATTGGAAGGTCCTCAACGAAGAGCGGGAGCTGCTGGCGAAGGCGGAGGAAGTCTTCGTCGTCGAACCACGCCTCGAACGCGCGGGTGGCAAGTTCACCGCGGAACGACCTCCCTTCCTGGACGCCGAGGATTTCGGTTACAGCCGGGCCTTGCTGCATGCCGCAATGGTCGAACTCGCGAAACGGCAGATCCGAAAGGCCGTGGGGACCGAGGACCATCTCCGACAGGCCGTCGAGGCCCTCGACGACCTCCAGGACCAGGAGAACCTCCTCCTGGAACGCCTCCGGGAATGGTACGGCCTCCATTTTCCGGAGCTCGCACGCACCGTGGACGCCGAAACGTACCTGGAACTCATCGCAACCCACGGCCAGCGGCAGGCGATGCCGATCGACCATCGGGACAGCGTCGGGGCGGACCTCGGAGAGGCCGAGGAACAAGAGATCCGGGAGACCGCCCGGCTCGCGCAAGCCGTGGGGGAGCGCCGCGCAGGGATCGAGGCCTACGTGGAGCGGACGATCCGCGGCCTCGCGCCGAACACGGCCGAACTCGCGGGCCCGGTGCTGGCCGCCCGGCTCGTTTCGCTCGCTGGAAGTCTGGAGGCGCTGGCGCGCGCCCCCGCCGGCACCATCCAGGTCCTCGGGGCGGAGCGAGCCCTGTTTCGGCACCTCCGCACCGGGGCGCGCCCGCCGAAGCACGGTGTCCTATTCCAACATCCGATCGTCCATCAAGCACCGCCGTGGCAACGCGGGGCGATCGCACGGCTCCTCGCCTCGAAGATCGCCATGGCGGCACGCGCCGACGCCTACACACACCGGACCATCCGCGACACGCTCAAGGAGGACCTCGAGCGCGGCCTCCGGCAAATCCGACAGAAGAAACGCGAGAAGCCCCTGCGGCGAACCGCGAAGGGAGGAAAGCAAACGCGACACAGGCGCCGGGAAACGTTTTAATGGGACTGGGGCATCGAGGCCTCGACACCTTCATGTCATGGAACCAGGCGGAGATTCGCGAGCTCAAAGTCAACCGGTATATCGTCATCGACGAGGAGCCGTGCCGCATCATCGGCATCTCGACCTCGAAGCCCGGGAAGCATGGAGAAGCGAAAGCGCGGCTCGAGGCCATCGGACTCTTTGACGACCAGAAACGCTCCATCGTCCATCCCGTCACCCACAAAGTCCGCGTTCCGATGATCGACAAGCGGAAGGCCCAGGTCCTGTCCGTCCACGGGAACGTCGCTCAGCTCATGGACCTCGCCACGTACGAGACCTTCGAACTCCCGGTCCCGGCGGAGATGCAGGGAGTCGAGCCTGGTCAGGAAGTCCTGTACCTCGAGGCCATGGGACGTCGCAAGCTTTCCCAGCCATGAGCCACGCTCTCAAATAGCCGCGTCCAATTCCTACGGCGTGGCTTCGCCGGCCTTCGCGGACGCGGTCGCGAAGTTCGAGGACGCGCGTCTCGCGCTCTTTGGCGTGCCCTACGATCGGACATGCTCCTACCGAGGCGGCGCGCGCTACGGGCCGGGCGCGATCCGCCAAGCCTCCTACAATTTCGAGACGTACATGATGGACCACCAGAGGGACATCCTCGCGGTGCCCTACGCGGATCTCGGCGATACGCCCTCCTTCGGCAGCTCCGCGGAGATGGTCGAGGGCGTCACCCGGATGGCGGGCGACGTGCTCCGGGCCGGCAAGATTCCCATCGTGATCGGCGGGGAGCACAGCCTCGCGCCCGCGGTCGTCCAGGCCTTTCCGAAGGATGTCGGCGTGCTGGGCATCGACGCCCACCTCGACTTCCGGGACTCGTACCTGAACGACAAGTGGTCCCACGCGTGCTCCGCGCGGCGCATCGCGGACCACGTCGGCGCGGAGAATGTGATCTACATGGGCGTCCGCTCCTACAGCGCTGAGGAACGCGAAGCCCTCGAGGCCCTTGGGCTGACGTACATCAGCTCCTATGAGATCCATGAGCGGGGCATCGTCGCGATGACGGAGCGAGCCTTGAAGGAGATCGACCGAGATCGCATCTACCTGACGATCGACATGGACGGAGTGGACCCCGCGTACGCGCCGGCCGTCGGGAATCCGGAGCCCTTCGGGCTCGCGCCCATGCAAGTGAAGCGGCTTCTCGATATCCTTGGACCGCATCTCGTCGGAATGGATCTCAACGAGGTGAGCCCCGCGTGGGACCAAGGGCAGACCTCCCTCCTCGCGGCCCGCCTCATCCGCGAGGCGATCATGTCCATCGGCGAAGCGCGGCTGTAACACAGCCGTTCGCCTGAAGAGCATCTTCACCTGCTCGCCCCGAATCCTCGGAAGGACGAGTTTCGCACGGGCGGCGCGAACGTTTATTTGACGCGGCCCGCTAAGGCCGGATGAAATGCCCCAGGCCTGGACAGGACCGCTCAAGAAGCTCGACGCATTCCGGTATGAGATTCCTCGCACCTACAAGCCCGAGATGAGGACGAGCGGCCTAATCTTCCTCGATGAAGAAATGATCAATCAGCTGCGCCAGGATCAGGCCGCTGAGCAGGTCGCGAACGTAGCGACGATGCCGGGGATCGTCGGTTACTCGATGGCGATGCCCGATATCCACTGGGGCTATGGATTCCCTATCGGCGGGGTCGCGGCCTTCGAACGGGACGAGGGCGTCGTCTCGCCGGGAGGTATCGGCTTCGACATCAACTGCCTTGCTAGGGATTCACAGGTCATGACCTCACATGGCTATCGAATGGCCATCGCTGACTTCGAGACCTGCTGGCGTGGGACGCGTCTCGTCTCTGTGAACCCTCGCCACAGGACGATTGGGACCGATGTCGCCGCCTACATGAGATTCCGCGCGAACGTTGCGTATCGCATCCGCACCCGGACCGGCATGGAGATTACTGCCACAGCCGACCATCCCTTCCTCACACCCGCAGGTATGCTCCCCTTGAAGGATGTGGGCGTTCGCCCGGTGGCAATCTATCCCTTCCGCGGGGTTGACTACGACGAGCCTCCGGATTTCGCGGTGGTGTCTACGGAAGATCTCGTTGGGGCTCTCAATCCAGCCCAGCGGAGCCGGGTCCTCTCCGCGTTGACTCGAAGGAACCTTCTCCCGTTGACGCCGCGCAGTCCGGCGTTCCCATACCTGCTGAAGCTCTTGGGCTTCGCCCTCGGAGACGGCCACGCCACCCTCAAGCCCCCCTCCCCCCACGTCGCGCTCTGGGGTCGGCAGGAAGATCTCGAGGACATCCGAAAGGACGTCATGCGGATCGGCTTCCAGCCCTCGCGCGTCTACGTCAGAAGCCGCCACCACAAGATTGCAAGGCGAGCGGGGAACTACAAATTCGACTATGATGAGGCATGGTTCAGGATCAACTCGAGTGCCCTCACGGCAATCCTGCATGCGATGGGGCTGCCCATGGGGAACAAGGCGAAGCAAGACTTCGTGCTCCCGGGATGGCTCTTCCGGCTTCCCCTCTGGCAGAAACGGTTGCTGTTGGGCGCGTTGTTCGGTGCGGAGATGAGCGCGCCGGGCGCCGTCATGGGACACGGGTACAACCTCCGAAACCCGACGTTCTCCATCGCAAAGGATGAAGGATTCCGAGAGTCGGGGAGGGCCCTCGCTCAACAGATTCGGAGCCTCGTGGAAGGGTTCGGTGTTCGGGTGGTTGGGCTCGAGGAGGATGTCGTCGAAGTGCCGGGAAGTGGGGAGCTCTCGTACCGCTTCCTGGTCAGGGTTGCAAGCAACAATGCGAATCTCATCCGTTTTTTCTCCACAATCAATTTCGAGTACCATGCCGAGAAGCGGTTCCTAGCGAATGCGGCCGCACACTATCTGACCCTGAAGGAGATGGTGCTCCGCCACCGCACTGGGTCCGCCGAGGTGGCCAAGGATGCGAGGCACCGCGGCGAGTCCGTGGATCGAATCCTGGATGAGCTGGCGAGCCTGTACACGAGCCGCTCCTGCCCGACCCGTCGCATGGCGGGACGCCCGGGCAACCCCCGCGCAGGGCAGCCGTTCCCCACCTTTGATGCATTCATCGAGCGGTTGCGCAGTTCGGCCGGCGAATCGGGGGTTGTCTGGGACCGGATCCTATCGATTGAGGAGATCCCGGTAGACGAGGTGTACGACTTCACGGTTACCGACCCGCACCACAATTTCATCGCCGAGGGCTTCGTCGTCTCGAACTGCGGAGTCCGCCTCGTCCGCACGGACCTGACCGACGCGGACGTCCGGCCACGCATCAAGGAACTCGTCGATACCTGCTTCCACAGCGTCCCAAGCGGGGTTGGCGAGGGAGGGCCCGTCAGCCTCTCCCGGTCGGACCTTGAGCGTCTCACAACGGAAGGCGTCCGATGGGCCGTGGAGAAAGGTTACGCGTGGCCGGAGGACCCGGACCACATTGAGGCCCGCGGGTGCCTCCCCGAGGCGAAGTTTGAGAGGGTCAGCGAGCGGGCGATCTCGCGCGGGAAGGGCCAGGTCGGGAGCCTCGGGGCAGGGAACCACTTCCTCGAGATCCAGAGGGTCGACAAGATCTACGACGAGGCCGCTGCGAAAGCCCTCGGCCTCGAACCTGTCGGCCGCGTGTGTGTGATGATCCACACGGGTTCCCGCGGATTCGGCCATCAGATCGCGACGGACTACATCGAGATCTGCGATCGCGTCGTGCGCCGCGAGAAGATCGTGCTTCCAGACCGTCAGCTCGCCTGCGCGCCGATCTCGTCCAAGGAAGGCGAGGACTACTGGGCCGCAATGTGCTGCGGAGCGAATTTCGCGTGGAACAACCGTCAGCTGATCACGCATGGCACGCGACAGGCCTTCGCGAAAGTCCTAGGCCGCCCCGCGGAATCCCTCGGAATGCACATCGTGTACGACGTGTGCCACAACATCGGCAAGCACGAGGAGTACACCGTGGAGGGGAAACGTCGCAGGGTCCTCGTCCACCGCAAGGGCGCGACGCGGGCGTTCCCGCCGGGGCATCCGGAGACCCCCGCGAAGTATCGCGATGTGGGACAGCCCGTCCTCATCCCGGGGGACATGGGGACCTACTCCTTCGTCCTCGTCGGCCTCCCGACGGCGATGGAGAGGTCCTTCGGATCGAGCTGCCACGGCGCGGGCCGGCTCATGTCCCGCGCGGCGGCCACCCGCGCGTATCGCCCGAACGAGGTTGTCGAGAAACTCAGGGAGCGCGGCATATACATCCACGCGGCCTCCCGAGCCGGCATCGTCGAGGAGGCCCCCGGTGCCTACAAAAACGTCGAGGACGTCGTGTCCGTCTGCGAGGGCGCGGGCCTCACGAAGATCGTCGCACGCATGGTCCCCCTCGGGGTCGTGAAGGGGTGAGGGTCACCCTCAAGCCCTTCGGTCCCGTCGATGCAGCCGTCCTCGAGCATCTCCGACGTGAACTCGGGATCTTTGGCAGCGTCGAAGTCGCCCCTGAGGCGACGGTCCCGCCGAACGCCTACGACCCGAAGCGCAGGCAATATCGGGCTGCGCAGTTCCTCGACGCGTCCCGCGACGAACCCGGGGACCGGGTCCTGGCGATCACGGCGGAGGATCTGTACGCGGACAACCTCAACTTCGTCTTCGGCTATGCATCCATCCGGGACCGGTACGCGGTGATCTCCACCGCTCGACTGCATGACGCGAAGCCGTCCCGCTACCTCGAGCGAGCGCTGAAGGAGGCTGTCCACGAAATCGGTCACACGCTCGGCCTCGAGCACGATCCAGATCCCGCGTGCGTGATGCACTTCTCGAACCGCTTGGCGGACACGGATCGCAAAGGGACCGCGTTCTGCCGCCGGTGCCAAGGTACCGTGACCTTCACCTTGAAGCACCTAGGAAGGTGAACTCGGCGCTCGACTCATAGGTATCCCCGCAGCGGCGTGGGAGCTCCGCCTCGAGGAAGGCGAGGCCGCGCTCGAATTCCTCCCGCGGGATCAGCTCCAGGGTAGAAATGTACCTGCGCCGGATACGCTCGAGTTGGACCGCCGTGGGGACGGACTTCTGGAGGACCCGCCGCTGGACGCGGACCTCCGAGAAACCGGAGCGCGCCAGGCTTTCAACGATCGCATCGGTCGCGGGAAACCGGGCCCGGTCGATTTCCACCCATCGGGGGAAGGCCTCGCCCAAGATCCCCAGGTCCCGGTGCCCCATGTCCGTCGTCGCGATGGCTGCGCGAGCGGCCACGCGCGCGATCTCGCGTAGGACGAGGCGGTAGTCGGCCAGCTGATGGAGGACCATGACGAGGACCGCGGCATCGAAGGCCGCCTCCCGGAAGGGCAGCCGATGGGCGTCGCCACGGACGATCCCGAATGCGCCTTTCCCGCGGGCCTGCGCGAGCATGTCCGGCGAAAGATCGAAGGCGACCACACGCGTGAACTCCGCTAGGAGCCGCGCGTATCTCCCAGTGCCGGCTCCGACGTCGAGGATCCGCTCGCCTGCCTCGAGGCGGCCCACTGCGCGCAAGGCGGGAAGCCAGAACTCGCGGTCCGCCACCTCATCCGCGCGGATCGCATCGTAATCTGCCGCGATGCGGGAGTAGTCGATGGGCACGCAAGCCGCAAGAATGCGGGGCCCTATGAGGATGCCGAGGTCGGTCCATGACCATCGCAGAGTTCAGCGTAACCCCGATCGGGGAGGGCGTGAGCGTCGGAGCGTATGTCGCGCGGTGCGTCGACCTCGTGGATCGGAGCGGGATCGCGTACCGGCTCAATCCGATGGGCACCGTCCTCGAAGGACCCCTGGACGCCGTGATGGGGCTCATCCTCGAGTGCCACAAGGCCGTCGCGGCGGACTGCGAACGCGTCTCGACGATCATCAAGATCGACGACCGGCGTGGGCCCGCGGGCCAGATGGAGGCGAAGATCCAGGCAGTCGAGCGGCGGCTCGGCCGGAAGCTCAGGACGTGAAGGACGGCTTCCACAGGAGCAGACCCAGCGCTGCGGCCGTCGCCACGAGGGCCCCGAAGAGGAAGGTGGCCTCCGGTACGACGGCGGTCCAAAGGAGGCCCGCGACGACGCTCGCAGCAATCTTCATGAGTCCCACGCTCGTGTGGTAGGCGCCAAGGACCGTCGCTCGGATCGCCGGGGGCGCCAGGTCGACGACGAGGGCCCGCTCCGTCCCCTGCGTCATGCCATAACCGACGCCGTACAGGATGAAACCGAGGGCGAACAGCGGTAGGGTCGTCGCGGCGATGAACAGGGCGGCCATCGCCGCAAAGGCGGCATATCCCACGAGGAGAACGAACTTGCGACCGATCCGATCCGAGAGGGACCCGACGGGCCAGGCGGCCGCCGCGTAGACCGCGTTGAACAAGACGTAGAGGAGAATCGCCGTGGGAACCGCCGTCCCGCCCACCCGCAGGAGGAGGAACGCGTAGGAAAACTCCCCGAGGGAGAAGACGCTCGCAATCACCACGAAGGTGAGGAGGGACCGCGGCGCCCCGTGGAAAGACAACCGCAATGGGACCCGTGGCGCAGGCGGGCGGCGCACCTCCCGGACGAGGAAGGCGAGGGCGAAAGCGACGGCGGCAGGGAGCGCGGCGAGGAGGAGGACGAGCCGATAGGCGTCTCCGGTCGGCACCGTCGCGCCAACGGTCGTCAGGATCCCGACGGCGACGAGGGGGCCGACGATCGCGCCCGTGGTGTCCATGCTGCGATGAAACCCGAACGCTTTGCCTCGGACCTCCGGCGGCGTCGACTCCGCGAGGAGCGCGTCGCGGGGCGCGTCCCGAATCCCTTTCCCCGCCCGCTCGACCACCCGCATCCCGAGGAACGAGGGCCAGGTGGCCGCGAAAGGGAACAAGGCCTTCATGGAGGCCGACACGCCATATCCGGCCGCGACCAGGGCCTTCCGTCGCCCGAGGAGGTCCGACCAGCGCCCCGACAGGAGTTTCACGAACGAGACGACGCCCTCGGCGAGGCCCTCGACAAGGCCGACGACGAAGGCGTTTCCCTGGAGGACCTCGATGATGAAGAACGGGAGGATCGGCAGGACCATCTCCGAACTCCAATCCGCGAGGAGGGAGACGACCCCGAGGGCGACGACGTTCGCCGTCAGCCCATAGGCCCAAGGACGCCGGGATGCGGTCATGGAAGCGGGAGAGAGGACGGCAGGAAGAAGAAGGCGACCGCGAAGATCGCGTAGACCATGACGAGGAGGACCCCCTCGTACCAGTTGCTCCGGCCGTCCGCCACGACGCCTGCGAGCACGCCGACGGACAAGGCGACGACGATGACCTCGAGGAGGATGAAGCTCAGGGTCATCGGGAACGCCGTGAGGAGGGAGATGAAGACGAGGAAGGGAGCCACGAAGAGGGCGACTTGGGTCGTGGAGGTCGTCGCGATCGCGACGCTGAGTTCCATCCGGTTCCGGTAGGCCATGAGCACAGCGGCGCCGTGCTCCGCGGCGTTGCCGACGAGGGCCACGATGATGACGCCGATGAAGAGGTCGGACCAGCCGAGGCGTTGCTGCGCGGCCGCGATGGACCCGACGAGGAGTTCGGCCTCGAGGGCGACAAAGGCCGTCGCAACGAGCAAGACGAGCAGGGCGATACGCCGCGTCCACCGGGGCTTCTCCGCCTCGTGCGTGACGGGATTGAAGATGTCCCGATGCGTCCGCAGGGAGAAGATGAGCCCGAGGACGTACGCAATGAGCAAGATCCCCGCGATGAACAAGCTCATCTCCTCGAGGGCGAGGCCCGTCGCCGTCCCCGTCACGGCGACGTACACGGACGGCATGACGAGTCCGATGACCGCGAGGAGGAGCATCGTGACCTGGATGCCGGAGGCTTCCCGCGAGAAGGTCTGCGCCTTGTGACGCAGGCCGCCCGCAACCATGCTCAGGCCGAGGACGAGGAGGATGTTGCCGATGATCGAGCCCGTGATCGACGCCTGCGCGACCTCCGGGTGGCCCCCGGCAATGGCGAAGAACGCGATAATGAGCTCCGTCAAATTGCCGAAGGTGGCATTCAGGA
>Ga0073934_10000597_pt1 | contig 101172 bp, 97 predicted proteins | sample LarsenN4metaG_FD_76834 | JGI IMG/M metagenome (GOLD analysis project Ga0073934, IMG submission 76834) | Hot spring sediment bacterial and archeal communities from British Columbia, Canada, to study Microbial Dark Matter (Phase II) - Larsen... ...
GCCGCCTCAAGGACTGGCGCAGGATCGCAACCCGCTACGACAAACTCGCCAGAAACTTCCTCGCCTCCGCACAACTCGCCGCCATCTTCACATGGTGGCTCAATTGAGTCCGGAGCCTAGGACCGCGGCCGGACCGATTCGGGATCGTACATCGGGCGCAGCGACGCCTCCGCCCGGATGCGGCGCCCGGCGACGTCGATCTCGTAGGTTGAAGCGAGGACGGCGGCGGGATCCTCGCCGGCGCAGGGGACGTAGCCCAGCCCGACCGCCCCGCCCAGCGTGTGCCCGTAGGCGCCCGAGGTGAGCTGTCCGACGATCCGCCCGTCCCTCAGGATCGGCTCGTTGTGATAGAGCATGGCGTCCGGCTCGGTCAGCCGGAACTGGACGAGCCGCCGCGCCAGCCCGGCCTCCTTCTTCCGCAGCACCGCCTCGCGCCCGATGAAGCCGGGCTTGGACGTCCTGACGGCGAACCCGAGGCCCGCCTCGAGCACGTGATCCTCGCAGGTGATGTCGTGTCCGAAGTGGCGGTAGGCCTTCTCGATCCGCGCGGTGTTCATTGCGTGCATGCCACAGAGCCTGAGGCCCAGCCCCTCACCCGCCTCGGCCAGCACCTCGAACACATGGGCGGCCATGTCGGCGCTGACATAGATCTCCCAGCCCAGCTCGCCCACGTAGGTCACGCGATGGGCGCGGGCGAGACCCATGCCGATCTCGATCTCGCGCACCGTCCCGAACGGATGCACGTCGTTGCCAAAGCCGTCCGGCGAGACCCGCGACATGAGGTCGCGGGACTTCGGCCCCATAACCGCGAGCACACCCTCCCCCGCCGTGACATCGGTGATGGTCGCGCGGAAGCCGCCCAGATGGCGGCGCAGCCAGGCCTCGTCGGCGGGCCGCGTGGCGGCCGGGGTGACGACCAGATAGGCGGTCTCGCTGAGCCGCGTGACGGTGACGTCGGCCTCGATGCCGCCGGTCTCGTTCAGGAACTGTGTATAGACGATGCGGCCCGCGGGGACGGCGACATCATTGCCGCAGACGAGGTTCAGGAAGGCCTCTGCCTCCGGCCCCTCGACCCTGAGCTTGCCGAAGGAGGACATGTCGTACATGCCGACGCCTTCGCGCAGGGCGCGGTGTTCGTCGGCGTTGTTCGGGAACCAGTTCGGCTTTCCCCAGGTATAGACGTATTCGGCCTTCTGGCCCGGCGCGGCGAACCAGTTCGCCCGTTCCCAGCCCGCGAGTTCGCCGAACACCGCGCCGCGCGCCCTCAGATGTTCGTGGAACGGCGTGCGCCGGACGCCCCGTGCCGTCGCCTTCTGCCGGAACGGCCAGTGGTCGGCATAAAGCAGGCCGAGCGTTTCCTTCGACCGTTCAAAGAGATAGCGGCGGTTCTTCTGGAAGGGATGGACCCGCGCGATGTCCACGTCCCCGAGGTCGAACGGGCGCGCCCCGGTTTCCATCCATTCCGCCAGCGCCATCCCGGCACCACCGGCCGACTGGATGCCGATCGAGTTGAACCCGGCCGCGACCCAGTAGTTCCTGACCTCCGGCGCCGGCCCGAGCAGGTAGGCGTCATCGGGCGTGAAGCTCTCGGGGCCGTTGAAGAAGGTGTGGATGCCCGCCCGCGACAGGAGCGGGATCCGGCTCACGGCGGCCGACAGGATCGGCTCGAAGTGGTCGAAGTCCTCGGGGAGCTGGTCGAAGCAGAAGTCCTCGGGGATTCCGTCCATGCCCCAGGGTTTCGACACCGGTTCGAAGGCGCCGACAAGGTACTTTCCGGCGTCCTCCTTGTAGTAGGTGCATTCGTCGGGCACGCGCAGGACGGGCTGCGGCCCGAGGCCCTCGATCGGTTCGGTCACGATGTAGAAATGCTCGCAGGCGTGCAGCGGCACCGCGACCCCCGCCATGCGGCCGACCTCGTGCCCCCACATGCCGGCGCAGTTCACCACGTGGTCGCAGGCGATGTTCCCGCGCTCCTCGCCCCGCGCCCAGTCGATGCCGGTGACGCGGCCGCGGTCCTGACGGATCCCCGTGACCTTCACGCCCTCGGCGATCAGGGCGCCGCGCATCCGCGCACCCCTGGCCAGCGCGTGGGCGATGTTGGCCGGGTCGGCCTGCCCGTCGGTCGGCAGCCAGACGCCGGCCTTCACCCCGTCGGTGTTGAGGTTGGGATAGCGCGCGGCGACCTCGGCCACCGAAAGCTCCTCGACCGGAACGCCGAAGGCGCGCGCCATCGCGGCCGAGCGGAAAAGCTCCTCCCTGCGGTCCTCGGTCAGCGCGACGCTGATCGACCCGACGCGGCGGTAGCCGGTGGCAACGCCCGTCTCGGCCTCGAGCCCGCCGTAGAGTTCGGCCGAATACTTCGCGAGCTTGGTCAGGTTGGCCGTCGCGCGCAGCTGCCCGATCAGACCCGCCGCATGCCAGGTCGTCCCGCAGGTCAGCTGCCGCCGTTCCAGCAGGACGATATCCTGCCATCCGATCCTTGCGAGGTGGTAGGCCACCGAACAGCCGACGACGCCGCCGCCGATGATGACGACGCGGGCCTGGGCGGGAAGCGGGGTCATGGATGATCTGCTCCGAAGGGGATTCGCGCCACCATCCTACGCCGGCGCGCCCGCCCGGTATGTCCAGAAGCGACCGCCCGGATCGTGCCAGACCACGGCGCGGCGGCCCTACTTGCCGCCGCCCGCCGTCTCCTCGCCGCCGCGGGTCAGGTAGTAGGCGACAAGGATCGGGATGATCGTCACCGTGAAGACGACGATCGCGACCACGTTCGTCACGGGGCGCTGCCGCGGGCGCACCAGTTCGTTGAGCATCCAGATCGGAAGCGTCGATTGCTGGCCGGCGGTGAAGGTCGTCACGATCACCTCGTCGAAGCTGAGCGCGAAGGCCAGCATCCCGCCCGCGAGCAGCGCGGTGCCGAGGTTCGGCAGCAGGACATGGCGGAAGGTCTGGAAGGCGTTCGCGCCGAGGTCGGCCGAGGCCTCCAGCATCGACGCGCCGATCCGCCGGAACCGCGCCACCGCGTTGTTGTAGACGATGACGATGCAGAAGGTCGCGTGGCCGAGGATGATCGTCCAGGTCGAGAACGGGATGTCCATGATCGCGAAGGCCGAGCGCAGCGACATGCCGGTGATGATCCCGGGCAGCGCGATCGGAAGGATGACCAGGAGCGAGATCGTGTCGCGCCCGAAGAACGCCGCGCGGCTCATCGCGGCCGAGATCAGCGTGCCGAGGATCAGCGCCAGCACGGTCGCGACCGCCGCCACCCGCAGCGACAGGTAGAGAGGCGGCCAGATGTCGGGCCGTTCGAACCAGGCGACGCCGAACCATTTCAGCGTCAGGCCGGGCGGCGGGAAGGCGAAGCTCTTGTCCTCGGTCGTGAAGGCATAGAGGAAGATGATGAGGATCGGGACGTGCAGGAACAACAGGCCCGCCACCGCCGCGATCTTCAGGCCGAGGGACGCCGGGGCCTCAGAGCGCATCGAAGGCCCCCATCCGCCGCGCGACCCACAGGTAGATCAGCATGATGACGATCGGGACCATCGCGAAGGCGGCCGCCAGCGGGATGTTCCCCGCCGTTCCCTGAAGCTGGTAGACCGCAAGCCCGATGAAGCGCGAGGAGTTCCCGACGATCTGCGGGATGATGTAGTCGCCCATCGTCAGGCTGAAGGTGAAGATCGATCCGGCGATGACACCGGGCAGCGCCAGCGGCAGGACCACCGTTCGGAAGGTCTGGCGGGGGCTTGCGCCGAGGTCCGCCGACGCCTCCAGCAGCGATCCCGGCACACGCTCCAGCGCGGCCTGCATCGGCAGGATCATGTAGGGAAGCCAGATGTAGACGAAAACGATGAAGGTGCCGATGTAGCTCGTCGACAGGGAATTCCCGCCGACCCCCGGCAGGGCAAGCGCGGCATCGACGATGAACGAGGTATGCGTGACCCCGGTCGCCCAGGTGAGGATGCCTTCCTTTGCCAGGATCAGCTTCCACGCATAGACCTTGACCAGATAGGAGGACCAGAGCGGCAGCATCACGCCGAGGTAGAACAGGGCCTTCATCCGCCCGCCCGCGTAGCGCGCCGCGAAATAGGCGATCGGAAAGGCGATGGCCGCGCAGGCAACCGTCACCGCCGCCGCCATCAGGATCGTCCGCAGGATGATGTCGAGGTTCTGCGCCCGGAACAGCTCCCGATAGGTCTTGAGGGTGAATTCCCGGACGACGACGCCGGAGAACTCGTCGATGGAATAGAAGCTCTGGAGCAGCAGCGCGGCGAGCGCGCCGACATAGACCACCGCCAGCCACAGGAGCGGCGCGGCGAGCAGTGCCCCGAGCAGCCAGTTCGGATGGCGCCAGAAGATGCCGCTCAGCCGGTCGCCGATCCCGCGCGGCGGGTGGGAGGTGACGGTCGCGGTCATGCCTCCTCCATCAGGTGCAGCGCCGCGTCGTCCCAGGCCAGGCCGACCCTGTCGCCGACGGCGGGCACCTTGGCGCCGGCCGGCACGATGACGGCAAGCTCGCCGCCCTCGCGTGCGGCATCCGCGCCGCCCCCGGCGCCGTGGCCGGTCCGCACGCTCACGCGGCTTCCCGCCCCGAGGTAGCGGACGCCGGTGACGGTGCCCGCCACCCGCGCCCCGTCCCCGGCCAGCCGGATCGCCTCGGGCCGCAGCGACGCCCAGCGCCGCGGGCCGCCGAGCGCCACGACAAGATCGGGTGCAAGGACATTCGAGGATCCCACGAAATCCGCCACGAAGCGCGTCGCAGGCCGGCCATAGACCTCGTCCGGGCTGCCGACCTGAACGATACGGCCCTCGTTGAAGACCGCCACGCGGTCGGCCATGCTGAGCGCCTCGCCCTGATCGTGGGTGACGAATACGAACGTGATTCCAAGCCGTTGCTGAAGCGCCTTCAACTCGTCCTGCATCGCCTCGCGCAGCTTGAGGTCGAGCGCGCCGAGCGGCTCGTCCAGCAGCAGGACGCGCGGCTCGTTCACCAGCGCGCGGGCCAGCGCCACACGCTGCCGCTGGCCGCCGGACAGCTGCGCCGGCTTGCGGTCGCCGAAGCCCTGAAGCTTGACCAGCGCCAGCATCGCCTCGGCCCGGTCATGGCGCGTCCGGCGGTCCACCCCGCGCACCATTGGGCCGTAGGCGACGTTGTCGCGGACGTTCAGGTGCGGAAACAGGGCATAGTCCTGGAAGACCGTGTTGACGTGCCGCAGGTTCGGGGGAACCTCGCTCATGTCCTCGCCGAAGATGCGGACCTCGCCCGCGGTCGGCTTCTCGAAGCCCGAGATCAGCCTCAGGCAGGTCGTCTTGCCCGATCCGGAGGGCCCGAGCATCGCGAAGAAGGATCCCTCGGCGATGGCAAGATCGACGGCATCCACGGCCTTCACCAGCCCCGCAGGCGTGGCGAAGTGGCGCGAGACCTTTCGGAATTCGACGGCGGCGGTCATGGGCGGGCGTTTCCGGGCAGGCAGGGGCGGGTCGCGTGCAGCGGCATCGCACGGCGGGACGGCGGCGGGATCATGCGGGCGCAGGCCGGGGCGTCAGCTGCCTGACGCCCCGGTGCGCGGCGGAACCTAGCGTCCCCCGATCACGCCGATATAGTCGCTCACCCAGCGGTAGTAGGGCACGCAGGCGCCTTCCCCCTGCGAGCAGTTGGCCGTGGGCGTCGTCCAGAAGCGGATCTTGTCGAAGTCGGCAAGGCCGTTGGCGTCGCAGCCTTCCTGGGTCTGCATGCCCGACCCGTCCGAGCAGGCGGCCGGCACCGCCGGGACCGAGCCGAACCAGACCGAAAGGTCGGACTGGAGGTTGGAGGACAGCGTGTGCTCCATCCACATGTAGGCGCAGTTCGGGTTCGCCGCATCGACATGCATCATCGTGGTGTCGGCCCAGCCCGTCGCCCCTTCCATCGGGATCGTCGAGGCGATCGGCAGGCCCTCGGCCTTGAGCAGGTTGACCTGGAACGGCCACGACCCCGAGGCGACGACGCCCTCGTTCTTGAAATCGTCCATCTGGATGAAGGCGTCATGCCAGTAGCGGCTGACCAGCGTGCGCTGCTGGCGCAGCAGGTCGAGCGCGGCCTTGTACTGCTCCTCGTTCAGTTCGTAGGGCGAGGTGATGCCAAGCTCGGGCTTGTGCGTCATCAGGTAGAGCGCGGCGTCGGCGACGTGGATCGGCCCGTCATAGGCCTGGACGCGCCCCTCGTTCGACTTGCCGTCAGGCAGGTCCATCTTCTCGAACACGACGTTCCACGAGGTGGGCGGCTCCTTGAACACCTCGGTGTTGTACATCAGGACGTTCGGGCCCCACTGGTAGGGCACGCCGTAATGCACGCCGTCAACCGTGTGCCAGGGCGCGTCCTTCAGGCGGTCGTCCACCTTCGACCAGGACGGGATGAGGTCGACATTGACCGGCTGCACGCGGCCGCCGGCGACCAGCCGCAGCGACGCGTCGCCCGAGGCGGTGACAAGGTCGAAGCCGCCCTCGTTCATCAGCGCGACCATCTCGTCGGAGGTGTTCGCCGTCTTGACGTTGACCTTGCAGCCCGTCTTCTCCTCGAACTTCGTCACCCAGTCGAAGGCCTTGTCGGTCTCGCCGCGTTCGATGTAGCCCGGCCAGGCGACGATGTTCAGCGCGCCCTCGCCGGGGCCGATCTCGGTGATCTGGGCCAGTGCCGCAGAGGGCAGCGCCAGCGCCAGGCAGGTTGTGGATGTCAGGATGGATTTCAGCATCGGTGTCTCCCGTTGGTCCTTCGTTCTTGTCCGGCCGCGTTCTGCGACGGCCGCCGCCGGCAGGGCGGATTTCGCGACCCTAGCGATGCGCCCGGCTTTGGCAACAGCAAACGACAGCTGACGCGAGGGACGCCGGGGACGCCGCGGCCGTCACGCGACCTGGCGTGCCCCGTAGTAGAGGCCGACGACATGTTCGGCCTCGGCGAAGAAGAGCCAGCGCGCGGCGAAGGCCCCGGTCAGATGCACGAGGGCGGCGAGGATCGCCGCGGCGACGCCGGGAAGGATCAGCAGCACCGCCGCCGGGATCAGGCCGGCGCAGAGGACCGCGATCACCCGCAGCCGCGCCGCGTGACGCCGGCCGACGACATGGATCATCTCGCGCGTCAGGTAGTTCGGGCCGGTATGCGGGGGCGCAAAGGCCCTGACCGTGCCAGATCCCCCCAGCCCCGTCGCCGTCGCCATCGTGTGCCCGGCGCGGCCGAAGCGGCGGTCGCCGTCGCGGAAGTTCCAGGCAAGCAGCGCGGACAGGGCCAGCAGCAGCGGCACGGCCAGCGCCGCGCGCCCGGTCAGGGTCGCGCCGCCCGCCAGCGCGAAGGCGAAGAACAGGGCCGGCGTCGCCCAGTGGTTCCAGCGCGGCACGGTGCGGAGCTGGGCGTAGATCATCGCGGTGGTCAGAATCGTCAGCAGGCAGAGGGCCGCGCCGGCAAGGCCCAGGATGCGCAGCCCGCCCCCGCCGATCGCGGCCAGCGCCACCGGGGCGAGGACGGTCAGGGCCGCGACCGAGGCGATCCCCTCGCGGCTGAGCCAGCTCGACCGCCACTGCGTGAAGGCAAGGAGCGCCCGCTGCGGATTGCCGAGATGGAAGGTCGAGGCCAGAAGACCGGACACCGCCAGGCCATAGCCCGTGCCCCACGCCACCAGCGCCGCCATGCCGGCGGGGGCGATCACCCCCGCCCCCAGCATGGCGAGAAAGCCGAAGCCGAGGCCCGAAAGGACGGTGAAGATGATGACGGACGGCGCGGGATGCATGTCAGAGCCGCCCGAGCAGCCGGTCGAGGAACCCGGCGATCCCCGTCGCCTGCACATCGGCAAGCGGGGTCAGCGGCGGGGCGGCGGACGGCTGGTCCTTCCGCCGCGGCGGCAGATAGCGGTTGACCGGCCGCGTTCCCTGTTCGGGCATCAGGGCGAAGCCGCCGCGTTCCTCGACCAGACGCGACACCGCCGAGGCGGGATCGCCGAGGTCGCCGAAATGGCGCGCATGGGTCGGGCAGGTGCGGACGCAGGCCGGCTCGCGGTCCGCCTCGGGCAGGTTCACGTTGTAGATGCGGTCGATGCAGAGCGTGCATTTCTTCATCACCCCCGCCGCCGGGTCGAGTTCGCGGGCGCCGTAGGGGCAGGCCCAGGCGCAGAGGCCGCAGCCGATGCAGGCATCCTCGTTGACCAGGACGATCCCGTCCTCGGCGCGCTTGTAGCTCGCCCCGGTCGGGCAGACGGTCACGCAGGGCGCATCCTCGCAATGCAGGCAGGACCGGGGAAAGTTGACGATCTGTGCCGTTCCGTCAACGGGTTGTACCTCGTAGCTGTGAACGCGGTTGAGGAAGGTCCCCGCCGGTTCGGCGCCATAGGGATCGCTGTCGGACAGGGGTGCGCCATAGCCCTGGTCGTTCCAGCCCTTGCAGGCCGTCACGCAGGCATGGCAGCCGACGCAGGTATCGAGGTCGATGACCAGCCCGAGCTTCTTCTGCGACGGCGGCGGCAGCGTCGTCATGCGGCCTCCCTCGCCTGTGCCGCGAAGGCGGCAAGGTCGCCGTTGAACCGCTCGGGGGATTCCCAGAACGGCATGTGCCCGACGCCCTCGTACTCCTTCAGCCCCGCCTGCGGCAGCGCCGCCAGCGCGTCCGCCACCTCGGCCCGCGGCACCAGCGCGTCGGCGCTGCCGCGGACGACCAGCGCGGGGCAGCGCGCCTGCGCATAGGCGGGCCGCAGATCGACCTTGCGCAGAAGCAGCCCGCGCCGGGTCTCGGGCGGCACGAGGACGTTCATCGCCACGAGTTCGGCCAGCTCCGCCGCCGGCAGGGGCGCGGCGGTCATCCGTTCGACGAAGCTGCGCAGGTGCGGGATCGCCACCGCCTGATCCGCGGAAAGGAAGGGCGAGTCCGGTCCGGGCGGCGGCCGCGTCTGGCCCTGCGACAGCAGCGCCGCGACAAGGACGATGCCGGCGATGCCCGCGCCGCCATGCCGCCGGAGATAGTCGCCAAGGACGAGCCCGCCATAGGACCACGCCACGATCACCGGCCGGTCGAGCCCGAGGCCCGCGATGATGCCGGCGATGTCGTCGGCCCACTCGTCCCCGTCGGCGAAGGCCTCGGGTGGCGGGCGGCCCGACATGCCGTGGCCGCGCAGGTCGAAGACCACGAGGCGGAACCGCTCCGCCAGCGCGCCTGCGATCTGTCGGCGCCAGCAGAGATGGCCCTGCGAGAACCCGTGGATGAACAGGATCGGCGGCGCGGCGGGATCGCCGGCCTCTCGCACGTGGAGCGCCAGGCCGCCGCCGCCGGACACGGTATGGACCCGGCTCACCGCAGCCCCGCGAAGCGGATCGGCGGAAAGGCGGGCTGCGATTCCGCCGGCGGCGCGACCTTCTCGATCCTCACCCGCAGGTCGAACCATGCCGCCTGGCCGGTGATCGGGTCGGAGTTCGACCACCGCAGCCCGTCACCCCTCTGGGGCAGAAGTTCGTGGATCAGGTGATTGAGAAGAAAGCCCTTGGTGGCTTCGGGTGCGTCCGCGTCAAGCGCCCAGGTGCCCTTGCGCTTGCCGATCGCGTTCCAGGTCCAGACGGTGTTCTCGTTGAGCGCCGCCATGTGCGCGACGGGAACCGTGATCGACCCCGTGGGCGAGGTGACGCGCGCCCAGTCGCCCTCGGCGAATCCCAGCGCCTGCCAGACCTTCGTCGGCACGTAGAGCGGGTTCATCCCGTGGATCTGGCGCAGCCAGACGTTCTGCGAGCCCCAGGAATGATACATCGCCATCGGCCGCTGCGTCAGGGCGTGCAGGGGGTAGTCCTCGCCCGCCTCGTCGCCGAAGGGCGGATACCAGACGGGCAGCGGGTCCATCGTGCGCAGGATCCGGTCGCGCAGATGGTCGGGTGGCTGCCGTTCGGAATAGCCTTCGGCTGCCAGCTGGAACCGCCGCATCGGCTCGGCATAGATCTGGAACAGATAGGGCTGCGGCGTGTCGTAGAACCCCATCTGCACGGCCCAGTCCTGATAGGCGCGGTTCCACGGCTTGAAGAAGCGCGCCTCGTCCGGGACGTCGGCGGTGAAGAAGCCGCCATTCGCCTTGTAGCGTTCGATCTGGTCGGGATTGGGGGCGCCCCGCCCGACGGCGTCGCCGTTGCCGCGGAACCCCATCAGCGGGCCGATCCCCGGCCGCCGTTCATGGCTGACGATGTAGTCGGCATAGTCGCGGTAGCGCGGCCGTCCGTCGGCGGTGACGAAGTTCGGCAGGCCGAGGCGCCCGCCGAGGTCCACCAGCACCGACTGGAAGCCGCGCACGTCGCGGTCGGGCTCGATCACGGGCCAGCGGATCGCATCGGCGGCATGGTCGCCCTCGCAGATCGGACGGTCGAGCAGGCTGATGCAGTCGTGGCGTTCCAGATAGGTCGTGTCGGGCAGGATCAGGTCGGCATAGGCGACCATCTCGCTGGCATAGGCATCGGCGTAGATGATGCGGGGGATGCGGTATTCGCCGTCCTCGCGCTTCGCCGTCAGCATCTCCATCACGGCGCCGGTGTTCATGGAGGAGTTCCACGACATGTTCGCCATGTAGAGCATCAGCGTGTCGATCTCGTAGGGATCGCCCGCCACCGCGTTCGGGATGACCATGTGCATCAGGCCATGCGCCGAGAGCGGATTTTCCCAGGTGAAGCCCTTGTCGATGCGGGCGGGGCTGAGATCGTCGAGCTTGAGCGCGAGGTGTTCCGGCCCCTGCGGAAAGCCGAGATGCGGCCCGTCGAGCGCGCGGCCGGGGGCATAATAGCTGTGCGGCGTGGGATGGGCGTGGGAGGGCTTCGGATAGGGCGGCTTGAAGCGCATCGATCCGGGCGTCTCGACCGCGCCGATCAGGATCTGCAGGACATGCAGCGCGCGCGCCGTCTGGAAGCCGTTCGAATGGGCCGAGATGCCGCGCATGGCGTGGAAGCTGACCGGGCGGCCGGTCATCCGGGCGTGGCGCTCGCCGCGGAAATCCGTCCACGGCTGGTCGATCACCACCGGCGCGTCGAAGGCCGCCGCCGCGATCTCGGCGGCAAGCTGGCGGATGCGCGGAGCGGGAATGCCGCAGCGGCCGGCCACCGCCTCGGGCGCGTAGGCGGGCGAGAGGTAGCGTTCGCAGAGATGGGCGAACACGGTCCGGCAGCCGCGATGCGTCGCGCCGAGATCGGGCTCGACGCCCGGCGTGTCGAAGGGCACCGGCTGCCCCGTGCGCCGGTCGATCACCAGCACCTTGCCGAGATCGTCGCGCAGGAGCAGCCCCTTCTCCTCGCCGGCCGCGATCTCGATCAGGCAGGGCGCGTTCGTCCACCGCGCGAGGTAGTCGAGATCGACCTTGCCCGCCGCGAGCAGGACGTGGACGAGCGCGAGGATCAGCAGGCCGTCGGTGCCCGGCGTGATGCCGTACCAGTCGTCGGCCACCGCGTTGTAGCCGGTGCGGACCGGGTTCACCCCGATCACCTTCGCCCCGCGCGCCTTGAGCCTGCCGATGCCGATCTTGATCGGGTTGCTGTCATGGTCCTCGGCGACGCCGAAGAGGATGAAGAGCCGGGTGCGGTCCCAGTCGGGATGGCCGAATTCCCAGAAGGCGCCGCCCATCGTGTAGATGCCCGCCGCCGCCATGTTGACCGAGCAGAAGCCGCCATGGGCGGCGAAGTTCGGGGTGCCGAAGCTCTGCGCCCAGTAGCCGGTGAAGCTTTGCGACTGGTCGCGGCCGGTGAAGAAGGCGAACTTCTCGGGCGCCGAGCGGCGCAGCGGCGCGAGCCAGCTGACCGCGATTCCCATCGCCTCGTCCCAGCTGATCCGTTCGAAGGCGCCCGATCCGCGCGGGCCGATGCGGCGCATCGGATGGCTGAGGCGCGAGGGCGCATAGACCTGGCGGATCCCGGACGCGCCCTTGGCGCAGAGGACGCCGCGGTTGACCGGGTGATCGCGGTTGCCCTGGATGTAGCTGACCCGGCCCGACTTCAGGTGCACGTCGATGCCGCAGCGGCAGGCGCACATGTAGCAGGTCGTCCGGCGGACCTCGTCGGCGACGGGCGGCGACAGGTCGGGCTTCGGTTCGGACGGGGCAGCGAGGGCGGTCATGGCGGGCACGGTCCATGCGCCGGGCGGTTTTGGCAAGCCCCGGCGCGACGGCGCATGTCGTTTCGCGGCCGCGCGCGGCCCGCCGCAGGGGTGTCCCACGCTGGGACACCCATTTTTTTCAAGTAAAATCAGATATTTGGTTTTCCGTTAGGAATCGATTCACGATTGCCCTCACCCTCAGGGCGTGCCCTCCCCTGCCCGCGCCGCCGACCCCGGCGCCGCCGCCCCCGGCGCCGTGACCGGTGCGGCCGCCGCCGTCAGCGCCGCCAGCCAGCGCTCCACCCGCGCCCGGTTCACGCCCCAGTCGTTGCCGCCGAAGCGCGACTGCGACAGGATCGCGAGCGTCGCCCCGCCGGGGGCCGGCAGGGCGCGGACCGCGATCACGTCGGGATAGCCCATGAGGCGCGACCGCTGGACCAGCGTGACCCTTCCCCGCGCGGGATCGCCGCCGGCCAGAACGGTCCGCGGCTCGGCGAGTGCGATCGCCGTCAGCCGGTCAAGCAGCTCCGCGGGCGGCAGCGGCCAGACCGGCGACACCGCGTCGCCGCCCGCCGTTTCCGCCGTTCCCGCCGGAAGGACCAGATAGCCCGGCCGCGCGAGGGGCGTGCGCGCCTGAAGCGGATCGGCATCGAGGAGCGCCGCCGGGACCGGCGCGGCGCGGATCAGGACCGCCGCCGCGACCGCCAGCAGGAAGGCGGCGGCCAGCCCCGCCGTCAGCCGGCGCAGCACCCTAGCCCCGCCGCCGCGTCCAGCCGTAGAGGCAGATCAGCTCATGCGCGACATGCGCCCCGGCGATCGCCGTCGCCCCGGTCGTGTCGTAGGGGGGCGAGACCTCGACGACGTCGCCGCCCACCATGTTGATCCCGGCGAGGTCGCGCAGGATCGCCGCCGCCTGCCAGCTCAACAGCCCGCCCCAGACCGGCGTGCCGGTGCCCGGCGCCACCGCCGGATCGAGGCAGTCGATGTCGAAGGTCACGTAGGCGGGGCGGTCGCCGACCCGGGCCCGGATCGCCGCCACCGTCGCGGCCACGCCCCTTTCGTGGACCGACCGGGCATCGAGGGTCAGCACCCCGAGCGGATCGTCGTTGTGGGTGCGGATGCCGATCTGGACGCTGGTCGCGGGGTCGATCACGCCCGACCTCACCGCCTTGTAGAACATCGTCCCGTGGTCGATCCGGGTGAAGTCGTCGTCGGCCCAGGTGTCGGAATGGGCGTCGAAATGGATCAGCGAGACCGGCCCGAACTTCTCGCGGTAGGCCCTGAGGATCGGGAAGGAGATGTAGTGATCGCCGCCGAGCGCGATGCTGCCCGCCCCGGCGGCGAGGATGCCCCGGATATGTGCCGTGAGCGCATCGGGGAAGTCGGCCACCTTCGCGTAGTCGAAGGCGAGATCGCCGTAGTCCACGATGTCGAGCTCCTCGAGCGGCGAATAGGGCCAGCCATAGGGCGGATCGAAGGGCTGAAGGCAGGACGCCTCGCGGATCGCGCGCGGACCGAAGCGGGTGCCGGTGCGGTGCGTAACCGCCTGGTCGAAGGGCACGCCGGTGACGGCGAGATCGACACCGGTCAGGTCCTTGCTGTAGGCCCGGCGCAGGAAGCTGGTGGCGCCCCCGAAAGCGTTCTCGAAGGCCAGCCCGCGCCGCTCCTTCCGCGTGAAGGCGAGGTCAACCTCGTTGCCTGCGTCCTCGAGTCCCATTCCGTCCCTCCCCTAGCCCAGCCGGACGCCTTCGCGCACCAGTTCGTCGGCCACCTTGCGGATCGCCCGCCCGAGTGTCGTGACGACGAAATCCACCTCCTGCGCGGTGATGACAAGGGGCGGCGACATGACGTTGAGATGCCCGATCGGGCGCACCAGAAGGCCCATCGCCTCGCAGGCGTCGGCGATGCGGCGGCTTTCGCCCACCGCGTCGGGCAGCAGGCGTTTCGTCGCCTTGTCGGCCACGTTCTCGACGCACATCATCAGGCGCAGGCCGCGCACGTCGCCGACGAGCGGCAGGTCGCGCAGGGTGGAGAGCCCCTCCTCGAAAAGCGCGCCCACCCGCATCGACCGGGCAAGCAGGTCCTCGCCTTCGATGATCGCGATGTTGGCGAGGGCCGCGGCGCAGCTGACCGGGTGGCCCGAATAGGTGAAGCCCGAGGAATACCAGCGCGAGCGGTCCGCCGAGATCGCCTCCCAGATGCGGTCGGAGAAGATCATCGCGCCGAGCGGCGCATAGCCCGAGGTCAGGCCCTTGGCCGTGGTGATGATGTCCGGCACGATGCCGAATTCGGCTTCGGAGGCGAACCAGTGCCCGATCCGGCCGAAGCCCGTCACCACCTCGTCGGCGACGAAGAGGATGTCATGCGCCGCGCAGAGCGCGCGCATCCGCTTCAGGTAGCCCGGCGGCGGCACCAGCACGCCGCCCGAGGCCGGGATCGGCTCGGCGAAGAAGCCGCCGATGCGGTCGGGGCCGACGCGGGCGATCAGCTCCTCGAACTCGGCCACGAGGTGGTCGGTGAAGGCGGCCTCGGTCATGCCCTCGGGGCGGCGGTAGAGGTTGGGCGCCGAGAGGTGCCAGATGCCCTCGGTCGTGTAGCGGAATTCCGGCACCCGGTCGCCGTCGCGCAGGCTGATCGACTGCGCGATGTGGGTCGAGCCGTGGTAGCTCGCGGCGCGCGCGACGATGCCGGTCTTGCCCGGCCGGCCGCGGCAGGCCTGGTAGAACTGGACCAGGCGGAAGGCGCTGTCGATCGCGTCCGACCCGCCGGCGGTGAAATGCACCCGGTTGAGGTCGCCCGGCGCCAGTGCGGCCAGGCGCGCCGCCAGCAGCGCCGAGGGCGTGTTCGACATGTCCACGAAGGTGTTCGAGAAGGCGAGCCGGCGCGCCTGGTCGGCCATGGCGTCGGCGATCTCGGCCCGGCCGAGGCCGACATTGGTGCACCAGAGCCCGCCCACCGCGTCGAGGTATTCGCGCCCGTCGGCATCCCACAGCCGGCAGCCCCGGCCGCGGTCGATGACGAGCGCGCCATGGTCGGCGAAGGAGCCGAACTGGGTCCAGGGGTGCAGGACATGGGCGCGGTCCAGCGCGCGCAGGTCGGGCCCCGCCGGGGCAAGGCCGTTGCCGAGCGGCATCGAAGTCTCCAATCTCCGTTCCGGATTCGTGCAGTCTAGCCGATGCAGCGGGGGGCGCCAGTGCGGCGCGGGAACGGATGAGACGCATCTACGAGGACCATGCCTACGCGACCGACTGGCCCGCATCCTGGTGGCGCGCGTCAAAGCCGGTGCCGCCGCCGCGCCCGGCCCTGCCGGGCAGCCTGGCCGTGGACGTGGCGGTGATCGGGGCGGGCTATGCCGGGCTGAACGCGGCGCTGGTGCTGGCGCAGGCGGGGCGGTCGGTGGCGGTGCTGGATGCCAGCCAGCCGGGCTGGGGCGCCTCGGGGCGGAACGGCGGCTTCGTCTGCATCGGCGGCACGAAGCTTTCGGACGGGCAGATCGTGGACCGCGTCGGGACCGAGGGCGCGCGCGAGTTCCGCCGCTTCCAGCTGGCGGCGATCGGGCATGTCGGCGCGCTGATCGACAGCAACGGGATCCCGGCGCGGCAGGGGCCGGAGGGGGAGGCCTACCTCGCCCAGTCGCCGGCGGCGATGGCGGGCCTTGTCGCCGAGGCCGAGGCGGAGGCGCGGCTTTACGGCGAGGCGCCGGAGGTGCTGCGGCGCGAGGAGCTTGCCGAGCGCGGGCTGGCCGGTCCGGGCTTTCACGGCGGGCTGATCGGGCGCGCGGGCTTCCCGCTGCATCCCCTGGAATATGTCGAGGGGCTGGCGGCGCTGGCCGAGGCGGCGGGGGCGCGGCTTTTCGCCGGCACGCCGGTGACGGCGCTGGCGCCGGCGGGCGGCGGCTGGCGGCTCGCGACGCCGCGGGGCGAGGTCACGGCGCGGCAGGTGATGGTGGCGACGAACGGCTATTCGTCGGAGGACATTCCCGCCTGGATCGCGGGGCGGACGCTGCCGGCGCTGTCCTCGGTGATGGTGACGCGGCCGCTGACGCAGAGCGAGCTCGGCGCGCAGGGCTTCACCTCGCCGCTGATGTCCTGCGACGTGCGCAGGCTCCTGCACTATTTCCGCCACCTGCCCGACGGGCGCTTCCTGTTCGGGATGCGCGGCGGCACCTCGGCCAGCGCGGCGGCGGAGGCGGAGACGCAGGCGCGGGTGCGCCGGCATTTCGAGGCGCTGTTCCCGGCCTGGGCGGGGGTGCCGACCGAATACCGCTGGTCGGGATTCGTCTGCCTGACCGGGAGCCTCGCGCCCTTCGCCGGGCCGGTGCCGGGGGCGGAGGGCCTGTTCGCGGCCTTCGGCTGCCACGGCGGCGGCGTCGCCCTGCAGAGCCTGGCGGGCGCCGAGGTCGGGCGGCTGATGCTGGGCGAAAGGGCCGCCATCCCGGCGCTGATGGCGCAGCCGCCGCGCCGCTTCCCGTTTCCGGCGTTCCGGCGGCTCGGGCTGCGGATGGCCTATGCCGCCTATGCGCGCCGGGATGGCCCGCTGCCGGCGGTTCCGGCATGAGGGGCGCGGCGGACGGCGCCGGGCAGATCGCCGCCTTCAACCTCTACGGCCTGCTGGCGGGGCGGGACGCCTTCCTGGCCGCCACCGGGGCGCTGGCCGCACGGGTCGCGGCGGAGGGGCACCCCGGCATCCTGCACTATCGCTTCTTTGCCGGGGATGACGGCCGGGAGGGCGCGGCGACCGTGATCTATGCCGATGCCGCCGCCTGGATCGGGCACCACGAGATCGCGATGGGCTGGCCGGAGATGCGGGCGATGCATGCCGTGGCGCGGCTGCGGGAGATCACGCTGATGGGGCCGGTGACGGCGGAGATCACCGGCTGGCTCGCGCGGTCGGGCCTGACCGCGACGCTGCGGCTTTTCCCCGCCGCGGGCGGCGGGTTCCGGCGGGCGGGGGCGTGACCGGGCCGGCCTTGACGGCCTTGCCTGCCCGACTAGAGTTCCTGCAAGGGCGCGGGTCCGATCCTTGATCGTCTCGGACGGTTGCGGCCTTCGAGGCTTGGGGGATGCCGCGCATGTGTCTGGCCTGTCACCACGATCCCGCCACCGCGCCCGGACTGGGCGACATCTGCCATTGCGGCGCGCCGGCGACGCGCGCGGCCTTCGCGCGGCTGGAGGCCGATCTCACGCGCCGCGCCATGATCGGCGGGTCTGCCGCCGTCATCGGCATGTTCGCGGGCTTCGGCCTGCATCCGCGCGAGGCCCGCGCGCAGACGGCGGGCCGGCCCCTGCTGCTGACCAACCTGCGCCTGTTCGACGGCGAGACGCCGGCGATGCGGGAGGACGTGGACATCCTTGTCGAGGGCGAGCGGATCGCCGCGCTGCCGGCGCGGGGTGCCGGACCCGCCGAGGCGGAGAGGATCGACTGCGGCGGCCGCGCCGTCATCCCCGGCCTGATCGATGCGCACTGGCACAGCACGCTGGTCGCGGTGAGCCAGGTCGTCGCGCTGACGCAGGATCCGGGCTTCGTCCACCTGATGGCCGGACGCGAGGCGGGCGCGACGCTGCGGCGCGGGTTCACCACCGTGCGCGATGTCGGCGGGCCGGCCTTCGGGCTGAAGATGGCGATCGATGCGGGTGTCGTCGAGGGCCCGCGCATCTTCCCGTCGGGGGCGATGCTGTCGCAGACCTCGGGACATGGCGACTTCCGCCTTCTGACCAGCCTCCCGCGGCGCGACGGCGATCTCGACTATACCGAGGCGGCCGGCGTCGCCGCCATCGCCGACGGCGCCGACGAGGTTCTGCGCCGGGCGCGCGAGCAGCTGATGCGCGGCGCGAGCCAGATCAAGATCATGGCCGGCGGCGGCGTCAGCTCGCTCTACGACCCGCTCGACACGACCCAGTACACCGAGCGCGAGATGCGCGCCGCCGTCGAGGCCGCGGAGGACTGGGGCACCTATGTCTGCGCCCATGTCTACACGCCGGACGGCATCAGGCGGGCGGTGAGCGCGGGGGTGAAGTCGATCGAGCACGGCCAGCTTGCCGATGCGGAGACGGTGAAGATCATGGCCGATGCCGGGGTCTGGTGGAGCCTGCAGCCCTTCCTCGCCGACGAGGACGCGAACCCCAAGAGCGACCCGCGCCAGATCGCCAAGCAGCAGCAGGTGGCCGAGGGCACGCTGCGCGCCTTTGCGCTGGCGCGGGAATACCGGATGAACGTGGCCTTCGGGTCGGACATCCTGTTCAACCCCGCGGGCGGCGGCGCGCAGGGCCGCAACCTGATCAAGTTCGCGCGCTTCATGTCGCCGCTCGAGGCCCTGCACACGGCGACGGGCGCCGCCGGGCGTCTGCTGGCGCTGTCGGGCGAGCGCGCGCCCTACGCGGGCAGACTGGGCGTCGTCGCGCCCGGAGCGCTGGCGGACCTGCTGGTCGTGGACGGCGACCCCGAGGCCGGGCTCGACTGGCTGGACACGCCCGAGACCTCGTTGAAGCTGATCCTCAAGGGAGGGCGGATCGTGAAGGAGACGCTGCAATGAAGCGCTGGGCCCCGAGTGGCAGGAAGACCCTATTTGTGGCTGCCGCCGCCGCGCTTCTGGCGGCGCCCGCCGTGCCGGCCGGCGCGCAGGAGGGCGCCGACTGGAGCGGCCGGCTGACGCTTTATGCCTGGGCGGCAGGTCTCGGGGGCTCGGTCACGCCCTTCGCCGGCGCCCCGACGCTCGAGATCGACAAATCTTTCTCCGATGTGCTCGAAAGTCTGGACGCCGCCTTCTTCCTGACCGGCTATGCCGTGCACGACCGCACGGTGCTGCTCGGCGACCTGAGCTATTCGGCGCTCTCGAACGAAGGCGTGATCGGACCGGGCCTGCCGGCAAGCGGATCGCAGCGCCAGACCTCGCTGACGCTCGCGGCGGGCTACCGGGTGATGGAAGACACGGGGCTGACCGTCGATCTGCTTGGCGGCCTGCGGCTGTGGGACATCTCCGGTCGTGTCAATGCGCCGCCGGTGGTCAGCGCCTCGCCATCCCTGTCCTTCGCCGATCCGATCGTGGCGGTGCGGGCCAATGCCGCCCTGTCGGACCGCTGGACGGCCTTTGCCTATGCCGATGTCGGCGGCTTCGGGATCGGTTCGGACCTGACGACGCAGGTTGCCGTGGCTGCGAACTGGAGGGCGACGGATAACGTGTTCCTGTCGGTCGGCTATCGCGTCCTCAACCTCGACTACAACCGCGGCGGAACCCGGATCGACACCACGATGCAGGGCCCGCTCGTGGGCGTGACCTGGCAGTTCTGAGCGGCGGCCGCGACCGGCCCGGTCAGACCGGCAGCGCGCGTTCAACCAGCCTGGCGAGGAAGGAGGCGCCGACGGGGGCGGCCTCGTCGTTGAAGTCGAAGCGCGGGTGGTGCAGGCCCGCGCCCGGGCCGGTGCCGAGGAAGAGGTAGGCGCCGGGGCGCGCCTCGAGCATGTAGGCGAAATCCTCCGCCCCCATCTCGCGCGGGGCGTCGGCATCCACCGCCCCCTCGCCCGCGATCTCGCGCGCGACCTCGGCGGCGAAGCGCGCCTCCCTCTCGTGGTTGACGGTCGCGGGATAGCCCCAGTCGTAGGCGATCTCGGCGCTGACGCCGAAGGCGGCGGCCTGGCCCTCGACGATCTCGTGCACGCGCTTGCGGAGCAGCGCGCGCACCGCCGGATCGAAGGAGCGGATCGTCGCCTCGAACCAGGCGGTCTCGGGGATGATGTTGCTGGCGGTGCCGGCATGGATCTGGGTGACCGAGAGGACCGCCTGCTCGATGGCCGGGACGTTGCGGGTGACGATCGTCTGCAGCGCCCCCACCATGCCGACGACGGCGACGACCGGATCGACGCATTCGTGCGGATTGGCGCCGTGCCCGCCCTTGCCGGTGACCGTCACGCGCGCGGTGTCCACCGCCGCCAGCAGCGGCCCGGGCGCGGTGTGGAAGCTGCCGAAGGGCAGGTTCGGCACGTTGTGGATGCCATAGACCTCGCGGATGCCGAAGCGGTCCATGATGCCTTCCTTCACCATCACCTCGCCGCCGCCGCCATCCTCCTCGGCGGGCTGGAAGATGAGCGCCGCGGTGCCGGCGAAGTTGCGCGTCTCGGCGAGGTAGCGCGCCGCGCCGAGGAGCATGGCGACATGCCCGTCATGGCCGCAGGCATGCATCCGGCCCGGCACGGTCGAGGCGTAGTCGGCCCCCGTCGTCTTGGCGATGGGCAGCGCGTCCATGTCCGCCCGGAGCCCGATCACCGGCCCCTCGTCCCGCCCCCGGATCAGGGCGACGATGCCGGTGCCGGCGATGCCGCCGTGGATCTCGTCCGCCCCGATCTCGCGCAGCCGTTCGGTGATGAAGGCGGCCGTCGCGTGGCAGTCGAACTTCAGTTCGGGATGGGCGTGCAGGTGGCGGCGCCAGGCGGTCATGTCGCCGGCATAGGCGGCGATGCGGTTGAGGACGGGCATGTGGACTCTTTCCCGGGGTTCGGTTCAGTTCGGAGCAGGACCCTAGTGCGGATGGCCGGCATGACCAACCCCAATCGCCCCGAGGCCAGCCCCGGCCCCTTCCCCGGCGCAGGTGCGGGTCCGGGCGCGGAGCAGGACGGCGCGGCGGCCGCGATCGCCCGGCTGGTGGCGATCATGGCGCGGCTGCGCGACCCCGACGGCGGCTGCCCCTGGGACCTCGCGCAGGACTTCGACAGCATCGCCCCCTATACGGTCGAGGAGGCCTACGAGGTGGCCGAGGCGATCCGGCGCCGGGACTGGGAGGGGCTGAAGGGCGAGCTGGGCGACCTGCTGTTCCAGGCCGTCTATCACGCCCGCATGGCCGAGGAGGCGGGGCATTTCGCCTTTGCCGACGTGGTGCGCGCGGTCTGCGACAAGATGGTGGCGCGCCACCCGCATGTCTTCGGCGACGGGCCGCGCCCGGCGACGGCCGAGGCGCAGGCGCAGGCCTGGGAGGCGGCCAAGGCCGGCGAGCGCCGGGCCGGCGTGCTGGACGGGATCGCGCTGGCGCTGCCGGGGATGACGCGCGCGGTGAAGCTGCAGGACCGCGCGGCGCGGGTGGGCTTCGACTGGCCCTCGGCCGGCGAGGTGATCGCCAAGCTGACCGAGGAGGCGGCCGAGCTGGCCGAGGCGCGGGGCGGCGGCGACCCGGCCCGCGTCTTCGACGAGATGGGCGACCTCCTGTTCGTGGCGGCGAACCTTGCGCGGCACCTGAAGGTCGATCCCGAGGCCGCGCTGCGCGCCGCCAACGCGAAGTTCGAGCGCCGCTTCCGCTTCATCGAGGCGGCGCTGGCGGCAGAGGGCCGGCGCCCCGAGGACAGCGACCTCGCGGAGATGGACGCGCTGTGGACCGCGGCGAAGGCGGCCGAACGCGCCGCCGGCGAAGTCGGAAGTGATGGCGGGGGCGCGGGCGGACATGCACGCTGACCGGCGGCGGGCGGGCGGCGCAGGGCGGGCAGGTTCGGGCCGGACTATTCCGACTCTTTCACTCCACTATTGACAGGCGCTGGCGTCAGCCTGTAGCCGGAACCCGAATACCTGAGCAAAGGAATCGGGAAATGCAGATACGCCACACAGTGCTCGCCGCCGCCGCAGCCGTTGCCGCCGCGCCCGCGCTCGCCGAGGAGGTGAACGTCTATTCGCACCGCCAGCCGGAGCTGATCCAGCCGCTGTTCGATGCCTTCACCGCCGAGACCGGCATCACCGTGAACAGCGCCTTCATCGACAAGGGCATGGTCGAGCGGCTTCAGGCCGAGGGCGACCGCACGCCCGCCGACCTGATCCTGACGGTGGACATCGCGCGGCTGAAGCAGATCGTGGACGCCGATCTCGTCCAGCCGGTGCAGTCGGAGGTCCTTGCCGCCAACGTGCCGGCCGAGTTCCGCGATCCCGACGGCCTGTGGTACGGGCTGACCACGCGCGCGCGCATCGTCTATGCCAGCAAGGAGCGGGTGAAGGACGGCGAGGTGACGACCTACGAGGACCTCGCCGATCCGAAGTGGAAGGGGCGGATCTGCAGCCGGTCGGGTACGCATGACTACAACCTCGCGCTGCTGTCGGGCGTGATCGCCCATCACGACGCCGAAACGGCGGCGGCCTGGGCAGAGGGGCTGAAGGCGAACCTCGCGCGCAAGCCCGAGGGCGGGGACCGCGATCAGGTCCTGGCGATCTCGACCGGCGTCTGCGACATCGCGCTCGGCAACACCTACTACATGGGCCAGATGCTGGCCGATCCGGAACAGAAGTCGGCGGCCGAATCGGTGCGCATCGTGTTCCCGGTCTTCGAGGGCGGCGGCACGCACATGAACGTCTCCGGCGTGGCGATGACGAAGGCCGCGCCGAACCGCGAGGCGGCGCTGAAGCTGATGGAATGGCTGTCCTCGGACGAGGCCCAGCGCATCTATGCCGAGACCAACCACGAATTCCCGGTGAAGCCGGGGGTGCCGCGGTCGGCGCTGGTGGAAAGCTGGGGCACGTTCACGCCCGACGGCCTGCCGCTGGCCGATCTGGCCGCGCTGCGGCCAGAGGCGCTGAAGATCATGGAGACGGTGGACTTCGACGGCTGACCGCGGGCCGGCCGGGGCCGGCCGGGGCCATGACCGGCGCGGGTGGTCAGGCCGCCCGCGCCGGACCGGCTGCGCGGGGCGTTGCGAACACAACCCCGCGCATCGCGGCGAACTGCTGGTGATCGGCGATCGCCCGGCCGGCGAGATCGGCCCGCGCCAGCGGATCGGCAAGCTCGGGCGCCGCCCCCTGCCCCGCGCCCGGCGACCGGGGCACGACGGGCAGGATGATGGTGCGGAGCGGCAGGAGGCCCGCGGCGAGATCCTCCACGAGGTCGGGGAATCCGCGCGGGACGGCGGCGAAGGCGCGCACGAGGGCGGCGAGGCGGCGCGGGCCGGAGCCGCCGCCGGCATCCCCGGCCGCGGCCGCGCGCAGGAGTGCGGCATAGCGCGGCAGCGACAGGATGAGGACGACCGGCCCCTCCCCGAGGCCGGCGCGCAGGTGACGGGCGCGGGCGCGCGCCTCGGGGAAGAAGGCGGGCGAGCGCGGAAAGCCCATCGGCCCGGCGAGCCCGGGCGCCAGCACCGGCACGACGCCGGGCGGCAGCACGGCGCGCAGCGCGTCCGCCCGGCCGGGCGCGCCGGGCAGGCCGAGATCGGCGATCACGGCGCTGAGCACCGCCGGTGCTGCGCCCGCGCCGGCGGCGGCAAGGCCCGTGTTCCCCTCCGCGGCCGCCAATGCGCCCATGCTGCACCTCCGCCTGCTGACGGGGCGAGATTGCGCGCGGAATGCTAAGATTCGACTAAACTCCGAATGGCCGTGGACAGCGCCGGCGGCCGCCGCCAGATTGCCGCGCGGGGCGATAGGAGGGGAGAGGGGCGGATGCCGGCACCGCGCAAGATCATCATCGACACCGATCCGGGGCAGGACGATGCCGTCGCGATCCTGCTGGCCCTCGCCTCGCCGGAGCTCGAGCTGCTGGGGCTGACCGTGGTGGCGGGGAACGTGCCGCTGGCGCTGACGGCGCGCAACGCGCGGGTGGTCTGCGAGCTTGCCGGGCGGCGGGACATCCCCGTCCATGCCGGGGCGGCCGCGCCTCTGGCCCGCCGCCTGGTGACGGCGGAACATGTCCACGGCAAGTCGGGACTGGACGGGATCGCGCTGCCCGAGCCGGAGATGCCGCTCGCCTCGGAGGATGCGGCGGGGTTCATCGTCGAGACCTTGCGCCGCCATCCCGAAGGGACGGTGACACTGTGCCCCCTCGGCCCGCTGACCAACATCGCGGCGGCCTTTCGCGCCGCGCCCGACATCGTGCCGCGGGTGGCCGAGATCGTGCTGATGGGGGGCGGCTGCTTCGAGGGCGGCAACATCACCCCGGCGGCGGAGTTCAACATCTATGTCGATCCCGAGGCGGCCGACATCGTGTTCCGCTCCGGCGTGCCGCTGACGGTGATGCCGCTCGACGTCACCCACAAGGCGCTGACCAGCCGCGCCTGGGTCGAGGAGATGCGCGCGCTCGGCACCCCCGTCGGCCGCGCGGTGGCAAGCTGGACGGATTTCTTCGAGCGCTTCGACACCGCGAAATACGGCTCCGAGGGCGCCCCCCTGCACGACCCCTGCGTGATCGCCTACCTGCTGCGTCCGGAGCTGTTCGCCGGGCGGCACATCAACGTGATGATCGAGACGCGGGGCGAGTTCACGCTGGGCATGACGGTCGCCGACTGGTGGCGCGTCTCGGGCCGCGAGCCCAACGCGATGTTCATGGGATCGGTGGACCGGGAGGGGTTCTACGGCCTGCTGAGCGAGCGGCTGGCGCGGCTCTGAGGCAGGGCGCCGTCGGTCTTCCCTCGCCGGCGGGCGCGCACTACCTTGATGGCCATGGCGCTCGATTTCGCCTTCGACAATTCCTATGCCCGTCTGCCGGAGCGGTTCTTCGTGCGGCAGGCGCCGGCCCCGGTCGCCGATCCGGTGCTGCTGGCGGTGAACGACGCGCTGGCGCGGCGTCTCGGCCTCGACCCCGAGGGCCTGCGCAGCCGCGAGGGCCTGTCGGTCCTTGCGGGCAATGCCGTCCCCGACGGCGCCGCGCCGCTGGCGCAGGCCTATGCCGGCCACCAGTTCGGCGGCTGGGTGCCTCAGCTCGGCGACGGACGGGCGATCCTGCTGGGCGAGATCCTGGCCCCCGACGGCGCGCGCTTCGACATCCAGCTCAAGGGCGCCGGGCAGACGCCCTTCTCGCGCCGCGGCGACGGGCGCGCCTGGCTTGGCCCGGTGCTGCGGGAATACATCGTCTCCGAGGCGATGGCCGCGCTTGGCGTTCCGACGACGCGGGCGCTTGCCGCGGTGGCGACGGGCGAGACGGTCTGGCGCGAGACCGGCCTGCCCGGCGCGGTCCTGACGCGGGTCGCCGCGAGCCATATCCGGGTCGGCACCTTCCAGTACTTTGCCGCCCGCGGCGATACCGAGGCGCTGGCGCTGCTGACCGGCCATGTCATCGCCCGCCACTACCCCGGCACGGAATCGCCCGCCGGCCTGATCCGCGCGGTCGCGGCCGCGCAGGCGCGGCTCGTCGCGCGCTGGATGAGCCTCGGCTTCATCCACGGCGTGATGAACACCGACAACATGGCGGTGTCGGGCGAGACCATCGATTACGGGCCTTGCGCCTTCCTCGACGGCTACGACCCGGCCAAGGTCTTTTCCTCGATCGATGCCTACGGGCGCTATGCCTATGCCAACCAGCCGCAGGTCGCGCTGTGGAACCTGGCGCAGTTCGCCTCCTGCCTGCTGCCCCTGATGGGCGAGGAGAAGGCCGCGATCGCCGAGGCGACGGCGGCGGTGGACACGTTCCGCGGCACCTATCAGGCCGAGTGGATCCGGGCGTTCGGGGCGAAGATCGGGCTGGCCGCGGCGACCGCGGAGGACCTGCCGCTGATCGAGGACCTTCTGGCGCTGATGGCCGCGCAGCGGGCCGACTTCACGCGCAGCTTCCGGGGCCTGGCCGACGGCAGCGCGCGCGACGAGTTCGCGGATGGCGCCGCCTTCGACCGCTGGGCGGAGCGCTGGCGCGCGCGCCTTGAAGGCGAGCGCGAGCCGGCGGCGGTGATGGCCGCCGCCAACCCCGGCGTCATCCCGCGCAACCACCGCATCGAGCAGGCGATCGCGGCGGCCGTCGCGGGCGACCTTGCCCCCTTCCACCGGCTGAACGCGGTGCTGGCAAAGCCCTTCGAGGTCGGGCCGGAGGCGGCGGACCTGACGCTGGCGCCGGCGGAGGGCGAGGAGGTCCGGCGCACCTTCTGCGGCACCTGACACGGCCTTCACGCCGCGCGCGCGCCGTGTTTACTTCGGCGGCGATGACGCTCCGGGTCGCAAGCTACAACGTCCACAAGTGCCTCGGCTTCGACCGCATCCGGTCGGCGGCCCGGATCGTCCACGTCATCGCGACGCTCGAGGCCGACATCGTCGCCCTGCAGGAGGTGGACCACCGCATCGCGCCGCGCCACGCCGCGCTGCCGGCGCCGCTGGTGACGGCGCGGACCGGGCTGGTCCCGCTGGCCTTCGCCCACAACGACGTCAGCCTCGGCTGGCATGGCCAGACAATCCTGATCCGCAAGGGCCTTGCCGCCACCGCGACCGGCCGGATCGACCTTCCCGGGCTCGAGCCGCGCGGGGCAGTGCTGGCCGAGATCGTCACGCCGATCGGTCCGCTGCGCGTGGTCGGCGCGCATCTGGGGCTGGTCCGCCGCTTCCGTCTGTTGCAGCTCGACACCATCCGCGCCGCCATCGCCGCGCGGCCGCGGATGCCGACCGTCATCATGGGCGACTTCAACGAATGGTCGCCGACGGCGGGCACGCTGCCGCTGGCGCGCGACTACCGCATCCATGCCCCCGGCCCCTCCTTTCCGGCGATGAAGCCGGTGGCGCGGCTCGACCGCATCGCGCTGAGCCGCGAGCTTCACCTGCACGACGCGGGCGCTGCGACGGGGCGGACGGCGCGCATCGCCTCGGATCACCTGCCGGTCTGGGCCGACATCAGCCTGGAGCCGCCGCCCGCGCGGGCCGGTTGATGAGCACCAGCCCGGCCGCGACCAGCGCGAGGGCCGCGAAGAGCACCGGCCCGACATGTTCGCCGAGCAGGAGCGCCCCGAGCGCCACGCCGAAGACGGGCGTCAGGAAGGAGAAGCTCGCCACCCCCGAGGCCGGATAGACCGACAGGAGCCAGAGCCAGAACACGAAGCCGGCGGCCGAGACCAGCACGCCCTGGAAGAGCAGCCCGCCGAGATGCCAGGTCTGGAAGTCGCGCACCAAGGGGCCGAAGAACAGCGACACCCCGAGCAGGACCGGCGCCGAGACAAGGACCTGCCAGAAGAGCTGCATCTCGGGGCGCACCTCGCGCAGGCGCGTCCCGCGCGCGATGAGCGCGATCGCCGCCCAGCAGATGGCGGCGAGGAGCGCCAGCGTGTCGCCGAGAAGGTCCGGGCCGCCGGGGCTGCCGGCCGCCGGCCCGCCGCGGTCGGCGAAGGCGAGCGCGACGCCGCCGAAGGCCAGCGCGAGGCCGAGCGACCTGCGCCCCGTGATCCGTTCCCCCGGCAGGAGGACATGCGCGCCGAGCGCCATCCAGACCGGCATCGAATAGAGCAGGATCGCCGTCCGGGTCACGGTCGTCAGATCGAGCGCGATGAAGAGGAAGACGAATTCGAGCGCGAAGGCGAGCCCGGCCGCGATGCCGACCAGCGCATAGCGCCGTTCGAGCCGCGGCGGGCGGCCGCGCGCGTGAAGCCAGAGCGCGAGCGCGAGGGTGGCGATCGCCGACCGCAGGCCGGCGAAGAACACCGGCTGAAGACCTTCGTTCACCAGCTTGATGACGATCTGGTTGAAGGCGAGGAACAGCGCGAAGCCGGTCAGCGAGGCGGCGCCGAAGAGGTCGATCCTGTCCCTGCGGTCCACCGCGGTCCCTTCCCTGGCGCCAAGACATGCCCGGAGCCGCCACAAGCCCCGCCCGCGGCGCGGAAGTCAAGCGGCGGCGGCGCGCGACGGGTGGACAAGCCCCGCCGCGCGGGGAAGATGGCGGCAGGACAGCACGGACACAGGAGCCATGACCGAACGCGCCCTGGCCCGCATCGCGGCCTTCGACATCCGCGCCGACGGCACCGCCGCGCCCGTCACCGAGCCCTGGCCCGCCCCTGCCCCGGCCCCCGGCTTCGCCTGGCGCTGGCTGCATTGCGACCGCACCGATGCCGGCTTCATCCGCTGGGCGGCGGCGCACCTGCCCCCGCCCGCCCGCGCGGCGCTGATCGAGGCCCAGACCCGGCCGCGCTGCGAGCCGCACGGCGAGGGGCTGATCCTGACCCTGCGCGGCATCAACCGCAACGACGGCGCCGAGGAGGAGGACATGGTGGCGCTGCGCCTGTGGGTCGCGCCCGGCCTCGTCGTGTCGGCCCGGCTGCGCCCGACCCATGCCCACCGCGACCTTCTGGCCGGGATGGAAGGCGGCCGCGCGCCGGTCTCGCCGGGCCTGTGGCTGATCGGCCTGTGCGACCAGCTGATGCGGGGGATCGAGGCGGTGACGGCCGCCCGCGACGATGCCGTCGACGCGCTGGAGGAGATGCTGCTGGACGAGCGGCCCGACGGGGACGGCGCCGGGCTGACCGGGATCACGCGCCTTGCGCGGTCGGTGATCCGGCTGCGGCGGCACGTCGCCCCGCAGCGCGAGGCGCTGGCCGCGCTGGCCGCCGCCGGGACGCCGGCGCTTTCGCCCGACGAGCGCGCCGGGCTGCGCGAGATCGTCAACCGCGCGACGCGCGCGGTCGAGGAGCTTGACGCGCTGCGCGACCGGCTGGCCTCGCTGCGCGGGCACGTCGATTCACGGCAGGCGGCGCGGATCGGGCGCAACGGCTTCGTGCTGTCGGTGGTGGCGGCGGTCTTCCTGCCGCTCGGCCTGCTGACCGGCCTGATGGGGGTGAACCTTCAGGGCATCCCCGGCCAGGCCCATCCGGTGGGGTTCTGGTACTTCACCGGCGGGCTGGTCCTGCTGGGCGCCGGGCTCTGGCTGGTGTTCCGCTGGCTGAGGTGGTTCTGACCGCGGGGCCGGGCGCGGCGCCTCAGAGCGGATCGCGCCGGAGCGGCGTCGTCGAGCAGTGGATGCCGCCGCCGTTCCGGTGCATCGCCGCGTAGGGGATCGTCGTCCAGCTCACGCCCCTGGCCGACAGCCGGTCGAGCGTGCGGTTGGTCGCGCCCTCGGGCATGATCAGCCGCCCCGGCGCGACGGCGAGCGAGTTGACGATCCAGGGATCGTCGGCGGGCGTGACCTCGATCACGTCGATCCGGCGCGCCCGGAGTTCCTCGAGGAAGGAATAGGGAAGCCCGCGCGGGTTCACCAGCGCGAGGCCCGCGTCGATCATCAGGAACGACACGTCGAGATGGATGTCGTAGCCCGCGAGTTCGACGATCAGGAGCTCCACCCCCTGGCGCGCCAGCACCTCGCCCACCTGCGCCGCCCCCTCGCGGTTCACCCGCACGCCGACGCCGATGGCGCAGGTCTTCGCGTCGAGCCAGGCGAAGCTGCCGCCCTCCATGATCCCGGTGCCGGCGACGGTGCGCAGGATCGGCACCCCGAGGCGGGCGAGCGTGCGCGTCGTCGCCAGCTCCTCGCCGCGCCGGATCCGCGCCCCCATCCGGCAGACGATGGCCCCGCCCCTGACCATGACGAGCGGGTCGCGCGTGTAGCAGGACTTGAGCCGCCCGCCGCTGACGCCCTCCATGAAATGGACCTCGACCCCCTCGGCGCGCAGCGCGGCCACCAGCGCATCGTGCTGGGCCTGCATCGCCGGCACGTCGGGCGGGGTGTCGGACTGGAAATACCAGCCGGTCGCCGGATCGCCGTAGGAGCCGATCTCGGGGATGCGCTTGGCGGGGTCCACCACGTCCATCTCCGGCCCCGGCCGGTGCATCAGGATCGACCGGATGCGGCCGACATCGTTGTCCACCCCCCAGACGCGGCCCCAGTGCGCCGCGAGTTCGGCCTCGTCCTCGAAGGGCGGCTCGGCGCCGGCGGCGAAGGTCTTGATCGTCTGGGTATAGACCCAGTGCGCGTCCTCGTGGGTGGTCATGGCGGGATCCCGTCTGAAACTGGCGGGCGGACCGTCCCCCAAGCGGCCGGGCTTGGCAAGACCCCCCCGCCCGATGCCGCCCGGTCCCTTGCCAGGGACGGGCGAACTGGCTATCTCGTGGGGCCGAGGCGGGTGTAGCTCAATGGCAGAGCAGAAGCTTCCCAAGCTTACGACGAGGGTTCGATTCCCTTCACCCGCTCCATTCCCCTTCCGCCCTCTGGTGCGCCCCGCCCGCTTGCGCTAAGCCGCGCGGAAACGCGCAGGGAAGGACATCCATGACCGAGATCACCCGCCTCGAGACCGGCCCGCGGATGAGCCAGGCCGTGATCCACAACGGCATCGTCCATCTCGCCGGACAGGTCGGCCGGCCCGGCGACGGGGTCTACGAGCAGACCCGGACCTGCCTGGCCGAGGTGGACCGCCTGCTGGCGCTTGCCGGGACGGACAAGACCCGCATCCTGACGGCGCAGGTCTGGCTGGCCGACGCCGGCACGGTGGCGGAGATGAACCGCGCCTGGGAGGAATGGGTGCCGGCGGGGCACGCGCCCGCGCGCGCGACGGGCGAATCGAAGCTGGTGGCGCCCGAATACCTGGTCGAGGTGATCGTCACGGCGGCCCTCTAGGCCGCGGGGAGAGGACCGGCATGAGCGACAGCCGCGAGGTCTATATCGCGCCCGAGATCGGGGCGACGGCGCTGTCGCGCCTGCTCGCGCCCTTCTTCCCGAAATACCGGGTGCTGAACGCGCTGGAGGCGGAACCGGCGCATCTGCGCCATGTCTGCCGCAACCTCGTGCTGAGCCACGACCGCCGGCTTCTCTTCGTAAAGAACCACAAGGCGGCCTGCACCTCGACCTCGCAGATCCTGCATCACTATGCGCACGGGCGCTTCTTCGAGGGCAACATCCACCGCGCGCAGAACACGGCGATCCGCATCGGGCGCTATCACTGGCCCGAGATCGCCCCGGTGATGAAGGCGCATTCGGCCTTCCTGTTCACCTTCGTGCGGGAGCCGGAGAAGCGCGTCCTGTCGGCCTTCCGCAACTTCTTCGAGGACGGCCGGAACCGGGCGCTGCACAAGCACATGGGGCCGATGCGGGCGCATGGCTTCGATCCCGCCAACAGCCGGTCGCGCAACCTCGACGTCTTCCTCGACTACATCGCGGACTGCTTCGCCGCCAACCGGGCGCGCACCGACACCCACTGGCGCCCGCAGGTGGACACGATCGGTTTCGGGTCGGTGCCCTATGACCTGATCGGGCGGATGGAGAACTTCGCCGGCGACCTGACGCAGGCCTTCCGCGCCGCGGGGATCGCGGACTACCCGCCCAAGGAGGTGCTGGAGCACCGCTTCAACCCCTCGAAGGGCAAGGGCGAGGAGGTGACGCTGACCCCGGCCCAGCGCGCGCGCATCCGCGACCTCTACCGGGACGACTACGAGGCCTTCGGCTACTGACCTGCCTCAGCTGCCAGGGAGCGCCTGCACCATCACGCAGAGCTGCTCGAACATCAGCGACGCGGCGAGCCAGGCCGTGCCGCCCGAGGGATCGACGGGGGGCGAGACCTCGACGAGATCGGCGCCGACGATGTTCAGCCCGGCGCATTCCCGCACGACCTGCATCGCCTCGAAGGCGTCCGGGCCGCCCCATTCCGGCGTGCCGGTGCCGGGGGCGACGGAGGGGTCCACGAAGTCGATGTCGTAGGACATGTAGGCGGCGCGGTCGCCCACCACGTCGCGCGCCTCGGCCATGACGTCGGCGAGGCCGCGGCGGCGGAACTCCTCGATCGTCACGATGCGGATCCCGTGCGCCTCGGCGAAGTCGAAGTCGGCCCGCGAGTACTGGGTGCCGCGGATGCCGATCTGGATCATTCGCCGGGGGTCGAGCAGCCCCTCCTCCACCGCCAGCCGGAACGGGTTGCCGTGCGTGGGCACCGGGCTGCCGAAATAGGCCGGAAAGAGGTCGGTATGGCTGTCGAAATGCACGAGCCCGAGCGCCGGCCCGCCGCGGGCGAGCCCGCGCAGGACCGGCAGGGTGACGAGGTGGTCGCCCCCGGCGACGAGCGGGCGGATGCCGAGCCCGCGCCAGCGAGCGACCGCCGCCTCGAAACGGTCAAGCGAATCGATCACCTCGGCCGGGTTCGGGCCGACATCGCCGAGATCGGCGCAGCGGGCGGCCTCGAAGGGCCGCAGCCGCGTCACCGGATGCTGGGCGCGGATCATCGAGGACAGGTCGCGGATCTGGCGCGGCCCGTGGCGGGGGCCGGGCCGGTTCGAGGTGCCGCCGTCGAAGGGCAGGCCGATCAGCCCGACCTGCACCTCGGCCTCGCGCGGGTGGCCCGGCGGCACGTGCGGCAGGCGCATGAAGGTGGGCACGCCCGCGAAGCGCGGCAGGTCCATGCCCGAGGGCGGGTGGAAGAAGGGGTCGCTGGTCATCGGCGGCCTGTCCCGGCGTTCCGTCGCGCGCGACGCTACGGGGCGCGGCCGCGGCGCGCAAGGCGGGCGGGAGGGCGGCGTTACCGGGGCCTGCCGCCGCTGCCGATCAACCGAGGGGCAGGATCGTCGTGGACTTGATCTCCTCCATGCTGAGGAGCGCGGTCACGTTGTAGATGCGCACCTCGGAGATCAGCGCCTGATAGAACGTGTCATAGGCGCGCGCGTTGCGGACCCGGACCTTGAGGATGTAGTCGATGTCGCCGGCAAGGCGGTGCGCCTCGAGCACCTCGGGGCGGCGGCGCAGCGTCTGCAGGAACCGCCGCTGCCATTCCGCCTCGTGCTCGGAGGTGCGGATCAGGACGAAGAAGCAGGCCTCGAGGCCGAGCGCCTCGGGATCGAGGATCACCGTCTGCCGCCCGATCACGCCGGCGTCCTTCATCTTGCGGATGCGGTTCCAGACCGGGGTCTTGGACGAGCCGACCTTGTGCGCGATCTCGTCGAGGGACTGGCCGGCGTTCTCCTGCAGCTCGGCGAGGATTTTCCGGTCGAGGTCGTCGAGTCGGACTGCCATTCGCGTTTCGCCTCCGGCGCGGGAAAGAGGTTCGGATCACCGGCAGTATCGGAACAAGCGTCCTTATTCGCAAGCCCGACTGGCCGCACGGTGGGAAATTTTCCTATATTGGCGCGGAGCTTTCGAGGATTTGCCATGCCTGCCCCGACCCCCGACCGCAGCACCCTTCCCGGCGTGACCTTCGTCGGCGCGGGTCCCGGCGACCCCGACCTGCTGACCCTTGCCGCGCTGCGGGCGATCGGCGCGGCCGATGTCGTCCTGCACGACCGGCTGATCGGCGCGGACATCCTGGACCTGATCCCGGCCGCCGCGCAGCGCGTGGCCGTCGGCAAGGAGGGCTTCGGCCCCTCGGTGCCGCAGGAGGAGACCAACGTGCTGCTGGCGGCCTTCGCGCTCGAGGGGCGCCGCGTGGTGCGCCTGAAGGCGGGCGACGGCGGCGTCTTCGGACGGCTTGACGAGGAGGCCGAGGTGCTGGAGCGCGCCGGCATCCCGTTCCGCATCATCCCCGGCATCACCGCCGCCGCCGCCGCCGCCGCGTCGATCGGGCGCAGCCTGACGCGGCGCGGCCGCAACGGCGGCTTCCGCATCCTGACCGCGCATGACGTCGAGGGCTTTGCCGAGCAGGACTGGTCGGCGCTGGCCCGTCCCGGCGAGGTGGCGGCGATCTACATGGGGCGGCGCGCCGCCCGGTTCCTGCAGGGCCGCCTCTACATGCACGGGGCGGGCGGCAACACGCCGGTTACAATCGTCGAGTACGCGAGCCGCGAGAACGAGCAGGTCGTGCCGGCCACGCTTGCCACGCTCCCCGCCGCCGTCGAGGGGCTTCAGGGGCCCGTCGTCATCCTCTACGGCCTCGCGCCGCGGCGTGCGGCCGCCGTCCTGCCCGAACTGAGGGAGGCCATGTCATGAGCCGCCGCTTCACCCCCAAGGTCGTCACCGGCAACGCGCTGATCGAGGGCGACGTCGTCTATCTGACCGCCGACGACCGCTGGTCGCGCCGCCATTCCGAGGCCGAGCTGATCGAGGACGAGGCCCATGCCGACCTGCGCCTGCTGCAGGCGCAGAAGCAGACGGATGTCGTCGTCGGGGTCTATCTCGCCGATGCCCGGCCCGGCCCGAACGGGCCCGAGCCGGTCCATTTCCGCGAGGCGTTCCGCACCCGCGGGCCCTCCAACTATCCGCACGGAAAGCAGGAAACCTCCCGTGTATAGCTATTCGGACTTTGACGAGGCCTTCGTGCGCGAACGCGCCGCGCAGTTCCGCGCCCAGGTCGCCCGCCGCATCAGCGGCGCGCTGACCGAGGACGAGTTCCGCCCGCTGCGGCTGATGAACGGGCTCTACCTTCAGCTTCACGCCTACATGCTGCGGGTGGCGATCCCCTACGGCACGCTGAACAGCCGGCAGATGCGCCAGCTCGCCTACATCGCCGAGACCTGGGACAAGGGCTACGGCCATTTCACGACCCGGCAGAACATCCAGTTCAACTGGCCGAAGCTGCCCGACGTGCCCGACATCATCGACGCCCTGGCCGACGTGCAGATGCACGCGATCCAGACCAGCGGGAACACGATCCGCAACGTGACCGCCGACCATTTCGCCGGGGCGGCGGCGGACGAGATCGAGGATCCGCGCCCGGTGGCGGAGCTGATCCGGCAATGGTCCACCGACCACCCGGAGTTCCAGTTCCTGCCGCGCAAGTTCAAGATCGCCGTCACCGGATCGCCGAGCGACCGCGCGGTGACGCGGGCCCACGACATCGGCCTGCGGGCGCAGCGCGACGGGCGCGGACGGGTCGGCTACGAGGTCATCGTCGGCGGCGGGCTCGGCCGCACGCCGATGCTGGGCCAGGTCATCCGGCCCTTCGTCGCCAAGGCCGACCTGCTGCCCTATCTGGAGGCGATCGTCAGCACCTACAACCTGATGGGGCGGCGCGACAACAAGTACAAGGCGCGCATCAAGATCACCGTTTTCGAGAACGGAATCGAGGCCTTCCGCGACGCTGTCGAAGCGCGCTTCGAACAGATCCGGGGCGGCTTCACCGGCATCGACCAGCGCCTTCTGGCCGAGATCGAGCAGGCCTTCGCGCCGCCGGCCTTCCGCGAGGCGCCGACCGCGGCCTTCGACGCGGCGCTGGAGCGCGACGCGGCCTTCCGCGCCTGGTGCGACACCAACCTGACGCCGCACCGCCAGCCGGGCTATGCGATCGTGACCGTCAGCCTGAAGGCGCACGGGGCGACGCCGGGCGACGCGACGGCGCGGCAGATGCGGCTGATCGCCGACCTTGCCGACGACTACGGCCACGGCGAGATCCGCATCAGCCACGAGCAGAACATCATCCTTCCGCATGTGCGCAAGGCCGACCTGCACGCGGTCTACCGCGCGCTGGTGCCGGCGGGCCTCGGCACCGCCAATGCCGGGCTGCTGTCGGACATCATCGCCTGCCCCGGCATGGACTACTGCGCGCTGGCGACCGCGCGCTCGATCCCGGTGGCGCAGGCGATCGCCACCCATTTCCGCGACGCCGGGCTGGAGGCGGAGATCGGGCAGCTGAAGATCAAGATCTCGGGCTGCATCAATGCCTGCGGCCACCACCATGTCGGGCATATCGGCATCCTCGGGCTGGATCGCGCGGGCGTCGAGAACTACCAGATCACGCTCGGCGGCGATCACACCGAGAATGCCGCGATCGGCGAGAAGGTCGGGCCGGGTTTCGCCTATGACGAGGTGGTGCCCGCGATCGACCGCCTGCTGCGCGCCTATCTGTCGCTGCGCGGCTCGACCGCGGAGACCTTCATCGAGACCTACCGCCGGCTCGGCCCGGAGCCGTTCCGGGCGGCGCTCTATCCCGAGGAAGCGCGGGCCGATGCCGCTTGAGGGCGCCTTTCCGGGTCTTGCCGACCGGGCGGCGGCGCTGAATGCCCGCTACCGCCACCATTCGGCGACGGCGGTGCTGGAACGCGCGCTGAAGGATCCCGAGGTCGGCAACGTGGCGCTGGTCTCGTCCTTCGGGGCGGAATCGGTCGTGCTTCTGCACCTCGTCTCGGTGATCGCGCCGGGCACGCCGGTCCTGTTCATCGACACGCGGATGCTCTTTCCCGAGACGCTGGCCTATCAGCAGGACCTGGCCGCGAAGCTTGACCTGACCGACATTCGCACCATCCGCGCGAGCCAGGTGGACCTGCGCCGCGAGGATCCCGACGACCTGCTGCACCGCTCCGACACCGATGCCTGCTGCGACCTGCGCAAGGTCCGCCCGCTCGAGCGCGCGCTGGAAGGGTTCGACGCCTGGATCACCGGGCGCAAGCGCTTCCAGGGCGGGGCGCGCGCGGCGCTGGAGTTCTTCGAGACCGATGGCGAGCGGCGGCTGAAGATCAACCCGCTTGCCCACTGGGGCCGCGGGGACATCGAGGACTACATCGTCAACAACCGCCTGCCCCGCCATCCGCTGGTGGCGCAGGGCTATCCGTCGATCGGCTGCCTGCCCTGCACCTCGAAGGTTGCCGCGGGCGAGGATCCGCGCGCCGGCCGCTGGCGCGGGTCCGACAAGACCGAATGCGGCATCCATATCGTCAACGGCCGGGTCGTGCGCGGCCCGCTTCCCGCCGAGGCCTGAGCCATGACCGAGCAGTCATCCGTCATCGTCCGCGACGACGGCTTTCACGCCGACGACCACAGCGGCCCGGCGCTGACCGTGGCGGCGGACACCAGGCCCGCCGACCTGCCGCGCGCCTTCGGCGATGTCGGGCTGATCGTCGTGGAGTTTCCCGTCTTCAGCGACGGGCGCGGCTTCACCCTCGGGCAGATGCTGCGGCAGCTCGGCTATGGCGGCCGGCTGCGGGCGCGGGGCAACCTCATCCCCGACCAGTATGCGATGGCGCGGCGGTCGGGGTTCGACGAGGTCGAGATCAGCGCCGAACGTGCCGCCCGCCAGCCCGAGGCGGACTGGCTGCGCCGCGCCGACTGGCGGGCGCACGACTACCGCAGCCGCGTCAGGGCCTGAACGGGGCCTGAGACGCCATTCCCGATTGACATGGAACAAGGACGGCCCTAGCGCCGCGTTGAGATACGCATGACCGGACTGCCCCTGCCGAAAGCCCTTGCCGTGAACGACGCCGCCCCCGCCCCGGTCCCGCCCCTTCGCACCCTGCCCGACGCTCAGACGGTCCTGAGCGTGCGCCACTGGACGGACCGGCTGTTCTCGTTCCGGGTGACGCGGCCGCGGTCGCTGCGCTTCCGCTCGGGCGAGTTCGTGATGATCGGGCTGCTCGACGACAGGGGAAAGCCCCTGCTGCGCGCCTATTCGATCGCCTCGCCGAACTGGGACGACGAGCTCGAGTTCTATTCGATCAAGGTCCCCGACGGCCCGCTGACCAGCCGGCTCCAGCATATCCGGCCTGGCGACCAGATCATCCTGCGGCCGAAACCCGTGGGCACGCTGGTCCTTGACGCGCTGCTGCCCGGATCGCGGCTCTGGTTCCTTGCCACCGGAACCGGCATCGCGCCCTTTGCCAGCCTGATGCGCGATCCCGAGACCTACGAGAAGTTCGGGCAGGTCGTGATGATGCATACCTGCCGCGAGAAGGCCGAGCTGGAATACGGGCGCCAGCTTGTCGAGGGGCTGCGCGACGATCCGCTGATCGGCGAGATCGCGCGGGACCGCCTGCTCTACTACCCGACGACCACGCGCGAGCCGTCGGAGCGCATGGGGCGCATCACCGACAACCTCACCTCGGGGAAGGTCTTCGCCGATCTCGGCATCCCGCCGATCGACCGCGAGCATGACCGCGCGATGGTCTGCGGATCGCTGGCCTTCAACCTCGACGTGAAGGCGGTGCTGGAAGGGTTCGGCCTGCGCGAGGGCGCCAATTCCGAGCCGCGGGAATACGTGGTCGAGAAGGCCTTCGTCGGCGACGGGATCTGACCCCTCAGGCCGCGCCCGCAGCGCGCCGCACCGGCTGCCAGAGACAGGAAGGGCCGCGGCACGAAGGTGCCGCGGCCCGCCGAGAATTCCGCGCCGGGCGGGATTACATCTTCAGTGCCGTCTTGATCTGGGTGATGACCTCGCCGATCTTCGCGGCGTCGGTGCCGGCGGCGGTGATCGCGTCCTTGATCGTCTTCTTGGTCGCGTCATCGAGCGCCGAGGCGTCGATCATCGCGGTGACCTTCGCGGCATCCCACTTGGCCGGATCGAGCAGCGCCGCAGCATCGGCCGCCGCGCCGGCGGCGGCATCGGTGGCGGCAGCGGCGGCTTCGGTCGCGGCCTCGGTGGCGGCCGTCGCAGCCTCGGTCGCGGCTTCGGTCGCCTCCTTGGCGGCTTCGGTCGCGGCGCCGGCAGCCTCGGTCGCGGCTTCGGTGGCCTCGGTCACGGCCTGTTCGGCCTGATTGCCCGAGTACCAGTACCATCCGCCGATGGCGAGGATGATGACGATGATCGCAATGATGATGTTCCGGTTCATTTCGGGTTCCCTTTGCTGTCCCGGGGGTCTCAGTTTATGGCCACTCCATGACAGAAACAAATGCGAATTGAAAGCGCCGGGATGCAGGCGGGGGATGCCGGAAATGCGGTTGAAACGGACCTTCAGCCCGACTAATTTGCCCGCCACCTGGCCATCATGGCATCCCGTCAACAGCAGAAGGACCGAGAACCATAGCCCGCAGACCGCACAACGCCCCGCCGCAGCGTGAAACTGGACCCCGTGTCAACGAACGCATCCGCGCACCCGAGATAAGGCTGATCGGCGCGGAGGGCGAGAACATCGGGATCGTCACCCCGGCCCGCGCGATGATGCTTGCCGAGGAGGTCGGCCTCGACCTGGTGGAGATCTCGCCGACCGCCGTCCCGCCGGTCTGCAAGATCATGGATTTCGGCAAGTACAAGTACGAGACCCAGAAGCGCGAGGCCGAGGCGCGGCGGAAGCAGAAGATCATCGAGATCAAGGAGATCAAGTTCCGTCCCGGCACCGACACGCACGACTACGACGTCAAGATGCGGTCGGTGAACAAGTTCCTGGAGGAAGGCGACAAGGTGAAGATCACCCTGCGCTTCCGCGGCCGCGAGATGGCGCATCAGGAGCTCGGGCTCGAGCTTCTCAAGCGCGTCGCGGCGGATGTCGAGCAGGTGGCCAAGATCGAGCAGATGCCGAAGCTCGAAGGCCGCCAGATGGTGATGATGATCGCGCCCAAGTAGCGGGCGGGGCGGCAGGGCGGACGGCGCCCCCCTCCGCCGGCCTGGGACGGGGGGCGATCCGCGGCAGGAACCGGGATGCTGTCCTATCAGCACGGCTACCACGCGGGCAACGCGGCCGACGTGCACAAGCACGCGGTCCTCGCCGCGGCGCTGGCCCTGATGACGGCAAAGCCCAAGCCCCTGACCTATGTCGAGACCCATGCCGGGCGCGGCCTTTACGACCTTGCCGCGCCCGAGGCCGTCAGGACCGGCGAGGCGGCGGCGGGCATCGGCCGGCTGGAGCACCGCCTGCCGCCCGGCCATCCCTATCTGGCGGCGCTGGCCCGCGTGCGCGAACGGCACGGGCCCACGGCCTATCCCGGCTCGCCCCTGATCGCCGCGGCGATGCTGCGGCCGGGCGACCGGATGCACCTCGCCGAGCTGCATCCGCAGGAACACGCGGCGCTGTGCAAGGCCATGCGCGGAACCGGCGCGACGGTCCGCCGCCGGGACGGAGCCGGGCTTGCCCTGTCGATCGCCCCGCCGGAGCCGCGGCGGGGGCTGGTCCTGATCGACCCGAGCTACGAGCTGAAGGAGGACTACGCCCGCCTGCCCCGCCTGATCGCCCGGCTGCACGCGAAGTGGAATGTCGGCGTGATCCTGATCTGGTACCCGCTTCTGGCCGATCGCCGCCACGCGCCGATGCTGGCGGCGCTGGACGCCGCCGCGATGCCGAAGACGCTGCGCCACGAGGTCCGCTTTCCGCCCGCGCGGGAGGGCCACGGGATGGCGGGCTCGGGCCTGTTCGCGGTCAACGCCCCGCACGGCCTGCGCGAGGCGGCCGCGGCGCTCGACCCCGTCTTCGCCTGAGGCGGCCCGCCGCCGCGGCCCGGACGGCGCCGGGCCGCGGGAGGCCCTACCCGGCGGCGGCGACCGCGCGCTGGGTCAGCACCCGGACCAGATTGGCGCGGTATTCGGGCGTGCCGTGCAGATCGCCGATCAGCCCCTTGGGCGAGACCTTCAGCCCCTCGACGGCGGCCGGCCTGAACGAGGCCGACAGGGCCTTCTCGGCCTCCTTCCAGCGGAAGACGCCGCCTTCGGACGCGCCCGTGACCGCCACCCGGACGCCGTCGGCGAAGCGGGCGACGAAGACGCCGGTCAGCGCGAAGCGCGAGGCGGGCTGGCGGAACTTCTGGTAGTTGGCCTTCTTCGGGACCGGGAAGCGGACCTCGACGATGATCTCGCCGTCCCCGAGCGCGGTCGAGAACATGCCGCGGAAGAACTTGTCGGCCGGGATCTTCCGCCGGTTGGTTATGATCGTCGCGCCCGAGGCGAGCACGGCCGCCGGATAGCAGGCGGCCGGGTCGTTGTTGGCGAGCGACCCGCCGATCGTCCCGCGCGAGCGGACGGCCGGATCGCCGATGCCCCCGGCCAGCGCGGCGAGCGCGGGGTAGAGCTTGCGCGCCTCGCGGGCGACGACCGCGTGCGGCGTCGCCCCGCCGATCGCCACCATCCCGTCATCGGTGCGGCAGACGCCGCGCAGCTCGGGGATGCCGGTCAGGCTGACGAGCAGCGAGGGCGAGGCGAGGCGCGCCTTCAGGGTCGGGATCAGCGTCTGCCCGCCGCCGAGGGCGAGCGCCTCGTCGCGCTTGAGCGCCTTGACGGCCTCGGCGACGGTCCTGGGCCTGACGAAATCGAAAGCATACATCGTCCTGTCTCCCCTCAGCCCTGCATCGCCGCCCAGACCCGCGACGGGCTGAGCGGCATGTCGATGTGCCTGACATGGCGGTAGCCGCCGCGGTGCAGCGCATCGATCACCGCGTTGACCACCGCGGGCGGCGAGCCGATCGCCCCGGCCTCGCCGCAGCCCTTCACGCCCAGCGGATTGTGCGTGCAGGGCGTCTGGCAGGAATGATCGACGCGGAAGAAGGGCAGGTCGTCGGCCCGCGGCATGGCGTAGTCCATGTAGCTGGCGGTGAGGAGCTGCCCGCTCGACCGGTCATAGACCGCGTTCTCGGTCAGGGCCTGCCCGATCCCCTGCGCGAGGCCGCCATGCACCTGCCCCTCGACGATCATCGGATTGACGATGTTGCCGAAGTCGTCGGCGGCGGTGAAGGAGCAGATCCTCACCTGCCCGGTGCCGGGATCGACCTCGACCTCGCAGGCATAGGCGCCGGCCGGATAGGTGAAGTTGGCCGGGTCGTAGAAGGCCGTCTCCTCGAGCCCCGGCTCGAGGCTTTCGTGCGGGAAGTTGTGCGGCACGTAGGCCTTGAGCGCGACGGCGCCCCAGTCCACCGACTTGTCGGTGCCGACGACGGTGAACTTGCCGTCCCTGAACTCCACATCGTCGGCCGAGGCCTCCATCATGTGGGCGGCGATCTTCTTCGCCTTTGCGATCACCTTGTCGGTGGCGCGGACGATCGCGGCGCCGCAGACGGCGAGCGACCGCGAGCCGTAGGACCCCATCCCGAAGGGGATCTTGGACGTGTCGCCGTGGACGATCTCGATCGAGGATTCGGGGATGCCGAGCTTTTCCGCGACGACCTGGGCGAAGGCCGTCTCGTGCCCCTGCCCGTGGCTGTGCGCGCCGGTCATGATGCTGAGGTTGCCGGTCGCGTTCACCCGCACGGTTGCCGCGTCGTAGAGCCCGACGCGCGAGCCGAGCGCGCCGACGAGGTTCGAGGGGGCGATGCCGCAGGCCTCGATGTAGCAGTTGACGCCGAGACCGCGCAGCAGGCCCTTCGCGGCGCTTTCGGCGCGGCGCTTATCGAAGCCCCTGATGTCGGCGATCTCGACCAGCCTGTCCATCGTCGCGCCGTAGTTGCCGGTGTCGTACTGAAGGCCGACCGGGGTCGTGTAGGGGAACATGTCCGGCGTGATGAAGTTCTTGCGCCGGATCTCGATCGGATCGATCCCGAGTTCGCGCGCCGCCACGTCGATGACGCGCTCGATCGAGAAGGTCGCCTCGGGCCGCCCGGCGCCCCGGTAGGCATCGACCGGCGCGGTGTTGGTGAAGACCGTCTTCACGTTGACGTAGATGTTGGGAACCTTGTAGTTCCCCGCCATCAGCGTGCCGTGCAGGAAGGTCGGCGTCACCGTCGCGAAGTTCGACAGGTAGGCGCCGACGTTGGCCAGCGTCTCGGTCCGGATGGCGATGAAGGTGCCGTCCTTCTCGCAGGCAAGCTCGATCTTCGTCACGTGGTCGCGCCCGTGGGCGTCCGCCATGAAGCTTTCGGAGCGTTCGGCCGTCCACTTCACCGGGCGGCCGAGCTTCTTGGCGGCGGCGAGGACGACGGCCTCCTCGCCGTAGTGGTAGATCTTCGAGCCGAAGCCGCCGCCGACATCGGGGGCGACCACGGTCAGCTTGTGTTCCGGGATGCCGAGGACGAAGGCGGCGACCAGCAGCCGCGTCAGGTGCGGGTTCTGGCTGGTCGTGGTGAGCCGGTAGTCGCCGGTGCCGGGATTGTACTCGCCGATCGAGGCGCGCGGTTCGATCGCGTTCGGGATCAGGCGGTTGTTGACGAGGTGCAGGGTCGTGACATGCGGCGCCGCCTTGATCGCGGCATCGACCTTGGCGCGGTTGTCCTCGATCCAGCCCCAGTCGTAGCAGATGTTGTCGGGGATCTCGTCATGCACGCGGTTCTTCGGATTGGCGATCGCCGCCTCCATGTCGATGATCGCGGGCAGTTCCTTGATGTCGGCGACGATCGCCTCGGCGGCGTCGCGGGCCTGGGCGTAGGTCTCGGCGACGACCGCCGCATAGGCGTCGCCGACGTGGCGCACCTTGCCATAGGCGAGCACCGGGCGCTTGGGCTCGCGCATCGGGGTGCCGTCGCGCGAGGCGATGAACCATCCGGCGGGGTTGCCGCCCACGTCCTTGAAATCCTCGCCGGTGAAGATCGCCAGCACCCCCGGCATCTTCGCCGCCGCGCGGGTGTCGATCTTGCCGATGCGGCCATGCGCGACCTGGCTGCGCAGGAAGACGCAATGGGCCTGGTGCGGGACGTTCACGTCGTCGGTGTAGCGACCGAGCCCCATCAGGAAGCGGACATCCTCGCGGCGCTTCATCGGCGCGCCGATACCATGATCCTTCGGCATCTCTGGTCCCCCCTTCCTACTCGGCCGCGATCGCCGAGACGTCCTGGCCCGAGGCCGCGAGGATCGCCTTGACGATGTTGTGATAGCCCGTGCAGCGGCAGATGTTGCCGTCGAGATAGGCCCGTATCTCGGCCTCGGTCGGCTTCTTGTTCTCCTTGAGCAGGGCAGCCGCCGACATCACCATGCCGGGCGTGCAGAAGCCGCACTGGAGCCCGTGATGGTCCTGGAAGGCCTGCTGGATCCGCCCGAGCGAGCCGTCGGGGTTCGCCATGCCCTCGATGGTGGTGACGCTCATGCCCTCGGCGTCCAGCGCGAAGACCGAACAGGACTTGACCGGCGCGCCGTCGAGATGAACGACGCAGGCCCCGCACTGCGAGGTGTCGCAGCCGATATGGGTGCCGGTCAGGCCGAGATCGTCGCGCAGGAAGTCCGACAGCAGCGTCCGGCCTTCCACCTCCCCGGAAACGGCCATGCCGTTCACGGTCATCGAAACCTTTGGCATTGAAGTCCTCCCTCGACTTGGGCGCGATCTTAAGCACGCGGTTTCGAGTCGGGGAATGGACTTTGTGCGGGCGGTGGCGGCGCATGGCCGCGGCGCGCCGGCGCGGCGCTGTGCGGCATCCCCCTTTCCGTGTAGGCTCGGCGGGCGGCAGGGCGCCGCCGGGAGGGCGGACATGGCACGGGTGACCGGGATCGGCGGCATCTTCTTCATGGCGAGGGGCGACATGGCGGCGCTTGCGGCCTGGTACCGCGACTTCCTCGGCATGAGCTTCGAGGACTGGGGCGGCGCGATCCTGCGCTGGCCGGAGGACCGCGCCGGCGACGGCGGGCTGACCGTGTGGACGCTGGCCGCGCCGGGCAGCGACTGGTTCGCGCCCTCCCCCGCCCCGTTCATGGTCAACTACCGGGTGGACGACCTTGACGGGATCATCGCCCGGCTCGCCGGCGGCGGCTTTCCGCTGCTCGGCGGACCCGAGGAGCATCCGAACGGCCGCTTCGCCTGGGTTCTCGACCCCGAGGGCAACAAGGTCGAGCTGTGGCAGCCGAAGGCGTGGGAGGAGGAGCCGGCGGCGGGCGTCAGCGCGCCTGCGTCCTGAGGATCGTCACCGCGAAGATCCCGAAGACCCCGGCGAAGAGCCAGTCGATCAGGCGCAGGACGCCGGGATTGCGGCGCAGCGCGGCGAGGAACCGCGACGCGCCGGCGATCAGGAGCGCGGCGAGGACAAAGTTCACCGCGATGAAGTAGAAGCCGAGGAAGAAGAGCCTGGCCGAGGCATGGGGATCGGCCGCCGACACGAAGCCGGGCAGGAAGGTGATGAAGAAGATCACCACCTTGGGGTTGGTGAGGTTCACCATCAGCCCGGTCAGGAAGACGGGCAGGAGCGGCAGCTCGCGCGGGGGCGCGCCGCTGTCGTCCACCTTCAGCACCGTCCCGCGGCGCAGCGTCTGCACGGCGAGGAACAGAAGGTAGAGCGCGCCGACGACTTTCATCGCGTTGAAGGCCACCGGCGAGGCGCGGATCAGGACCGAGATCCCGAGCGCGGCGAGCACGGTGTGGACGGCGCAGCCGAGGCTCGTCCCGGCCATCGCGGCCAGACCGGCGCGCCGGCCCCCCGCCACCGTCTTGGCCAGCCACAGGCTCATGTCCGGACCCGGCGTCACGAACAGGATGAACCCGGCGACGGTGAAGGCGAGAAGGACGGGCAGGTCGGGGACGAAGAAGGGCATGGGGCGCAGGCATAGGCGAGGCGCCGGACGGGGGCAAGCGCCGCGCTGCGGCCCCGTCCCGAAATTGTGCGGCGGGACGGGGCGGGACTGTGCTAGACTGGCCCGCGATGGGAGACGGCCCGGCAAGGCGGGGTCCCCGCCGCCGGCCGGTTCCGTGCGATGACGGGAGGGCAGGCGATGACGGAAACGATCGGCAATCCCCTTTCCTGGGGCGCGCAGTTCTTCGGCCGGGCGGGCAAGGCGGCGGAGGCCGCCCATGACGGCCTTGCCGGCGCCGCGGTCGCGCCACCCGAGGTGCGCGAGATCGGCATCGAGGACATCCGCGCGGCGCTGCGCGCGGGCGTCGCCGACTTCATGGCGCTGCGGACCGATGTCGTGGCGATGTGCCTTCTCTATCCGCTGGTCGGCGCCCTGCTTGTCTATGCCGCGCTGAACCAGAGCCTCGTCCACCTCGTCTTCCCGCTGGTCGCGGGCTTTGCCCTGGTCGGGCCGGCGGCGGCGGTCGGGCTTTACGAGATGTCCAGGCGCAGCGAGTCGGGTCAGGAGACCGGCTGGGGCGACGGGTTCAGGGTGCTGCAGTCGCCCTCCTTCGCCGGGATCGCGGTCCTTGCCGCGATGCTGGTCGGAACCTTCGCGATCTGGATCCTCGTCGCGCTCGGCGTCCATGCGCTGTTCATGGGGCCGGACCTGCCGGTCTCGGCCCGCGCCTTCCTGACCGAGGTGCTGACAACCGGCCGCGGCTGGGCGATGGCCGTGGTCGGGACCGGCATCGGCTTTCTCTTCGCGGCCGCCGTCCTGGTGGCCAGCGCCTTCTCCTTCCCGCTGATGGTGGACCGGCCCGTCGGGCTGCCGCTGGCGGTGGTGACCTCGGCCCGGGTCGCCGCCAGAAACCCGCGGACGGTGGCGCTGTGGGGCCTGACGGTGGCCGTCCTGCTCGTCCTCGGGTCGGTGCCGCTGCTCCTTGGCCTTGCGGTCGTGCTGCCGATCCTCGGCCATGCGACCTGGCATCTCTACCGCCGGGCCGTGGTTCATCCGGCGGACCAGGGAGGGGTTGCGAAAGGCTGATTGCGGCGGCAGGCTCTGGCCGCGTCCCGAGGCCGGAGCCACGCCATGATCCCACGCCGCCCTGCCCTTGCCGCCATCGGCCTTGCCGCCGTCGCGGCCTGCACCGAACCGTCGAAATGGGGCGAGGTCCCCGGCGTGGCCGAGGCGGCGCCGGGGGCGGTGGCGGCCTGCGCCTATGTCGCGGACATCACAATGAAGCCCGCGGCCTACGGCGTGCTGGAGGACGAGGGGCGCGCCTATGCGCGCTACCGCATCAAGCAGGACGCGCGCGACGGGGGCGCCAACACGGTGGTCTTCGTCGCGCCGCGGCAGGGCGAGGATCCTTATCTGGTCCGGGCCACGGCCTACCGCTGCTGAGGGCGTCATCCGCGCCGGGGCAGCCGCACCCCCTCGGCGCGCAGTTCGGCCTCGAGTTCGGCCAGCCGCACCTGGAAGCGGGGGTTGCGCAGCCTTTCGGCGACGTTGCGGCAGAGGAGCGCGTTCAGATAGGGCCGCCCGTCCCTGTCGAGCCGTTCGGTCAGGCCCCTGAGATAGGGCTGGAAGTTCCGCCGCGCCCGCAGGAAGGTCGAGAACAGGCGCGCGTCGAAGGTTCCGGTTCCCGCCGCGTGCAGGATGGCGGTCGTCACGCCCATTTCCTCGAGCGCGCCGGCAAGGCCGGCCCCGAAGTAGCGGCAGGGCAGGAGCGTCGTCCACGGCCGCGCGAAGAGCGCGGCGTGCATCGCGTCTAGACGCTCGAAGGGGTCGAAGAGCACGAAGACCGGGCCGGCGCCCTCGGTCATCTCGGGCGCGAAGCCGTAGCGGTCGGTGAAGGAGACGCGGCGCATGTGCGGGAAGCGCGGGTCCCAGCCGGCCACCGCCGGATCGAGCGAGGCCTGCGGCTGGACGGCGACGACGGTCGCCCCCGGCGCGCTGACCGAGAAGGCGGCGGCGGCATAGCCCGCCATGCCCGCGCCGTAGAACACGACCTGGTCGAAATCCTCGAAGAAGGCATCGTCCACGAGCCGGTCGAACAGGCCATAGACCGCCCGGTCGCGGTACCAGGTCTCGCCGTCGGCGATCAGGCAGAGGTGCGACCAGCCCTTCCGTCCGGCGACGCGCAGCCCGAAGGGCAGCTGCACGGCGTCGCGCCGGCGGATGCCCGCGATCGTCTCGAAGGTCACGATCAGGACCGGTCCGTCATCGACGTAGAGCGCGGTGTGGCGCGCCCCGAGCCGCGTCATGAAGCCGCCGTCATCGGCATAGCCGCCGAGATGGTCCAGCCACTCCCCATCGGACAGCGACCGGAGGTCGTTGTCGCTTACCGCCATGTCCGGCATCCCCGGCCGCGCCAGTCCCGCGCGCAGAAAAATTCACACCCGCCGTCACTCTGCCCCCCGGTTCGGGGCGGTGCAAGGGCACAGCGGACGCAGGCGCAAGGATAGTTGTGGAGAACCGGGCGGGGGCGGCGGCGGGTCGTTCTCACCGCGCCATCAATCCGGCGCAACGGCGCCGCTTGTTGCCGGTGGCGCATCGGGAGCGGCGCGCGCGGCCCTGGCCGCATAGGCATAGAGAACGGCGGTGGCGTTGTCGGGCAGGACGCGCGAGGGCGGCGTCATCATCAGGCGCGCGAACAGGGCGCGCATCTTCTCGTCCAGCATCAGCGTCTCGAATCGCGCCCGCCGCCAGCGCACGGCCGCCTCGTGCAGCGGCCCGAGGACGCGGTCGGCGCGCAGTTCGGCCCGCAGCGGCGCCACCCGCGGCTCGAGGGCCGCGATCGAGATGTCCTCCTCGGCGACGAAATTGCGGTCCACCCAGTAGGACATGTCGAAGGGCTGGACATCGCGGTTGGCGCGGCCGCGCGCGACCTTGACGATGTAGCTTTCCATGGCGCCGAGCGCATAGTGGTTGAGCTGGGCGAGGCGGTGGTTGTCCCTGCCGAGGTCCGAGAAGATACGGCTGCGGCGGAAGATCGCGGGCAGCTCGCTGCCCGAGCCGTCGAACCAGCGCGCCCCGTCGAGCCGCGCCGGATCGGGATCGAGGGGACGGTGCACGCCGAGGCGGCGGTAGGTGCCGTCGTTGCGGAAGAGCGTCTTGAACAGCGAGGCCCGCCACGGCCAGTGCAGGCGCTTCGGCGCGGCGCGGGTGAACTGCTGCGTGACCGGCTGGTCGGCGAAGGCGACGATCCCGCCATTGCCGAAGAGTCGCCAGGTGAGCGGGATCGCGGTCGCGGCGGGAAGCGCGTCGAGAAGCGCGCCGACGGTGCGGTCGCCGGCATGGACGTTGACGAACTCGTCGATGTCGATGGCGATCACCCAGTCGGCCGACCGCACCAGCGGATGCGCATCCGCCTGCCGCAGGGCCGCCCATTGCGGTCCGTTCCGGTGCGGGCCGGGATTGCGCAGGTGGGTCAGCCAGCCCATCGCCTGGAGCCGGTCCAGCATCGCGTCGGTGCCGTCTGAACAGTCGTTCGAGAAGACGAGGACATCCGTGAACCCGGCGGCGCGGTGATGCGCGAGCCAGTCGATCAGGAACGCCCCTTCGTCGCGGACGGTGAGCACGGCGAGGATGCGGCGGTCGGTCACGGGGCGCGGTCCGGGCGCGGTTGCGGCCCGGAAGTGGTAGCACGGGCGGTCCGCCGCGCAACCGCCGCCGCCGGGGCGCGGACTTGACCCGGCGGCGCGCCGCCGTAACGTTGCGCAAGTGCCGCAAAGGACCGCCATCCCGTGACAGCGCTTCCCGCCACCATCGACGCCGCGCAGGGGATGCTGGCGGCACAGGGCTATGTCGCCGGGCGCGACCTGGCCACCGTGACCTTCCTGGCGCTGAAGCTCGGCCGGCCGCTTTTCCTCGAGGGCGAGGCGGGGGTCGGCAAGACCGAGATCGCCAAGGCGCTGGCCGCTGCGCTCGAGCGGCGGCTGATCCGGCTTCAGTGCTACGAGGGGCTCGGCGCGGCCTCGGCCGTGGCGGACTGGAACTTTGCCGCGCAGATGATCGCGATCCGCGCCGCCGAGGCGGCCGGCGGCGCCGACCGCGACGCGCTGCGCAGCGAGCTTTTCACCGAGGATTACCTGATCGAGCGCCCGCTCCTTGCCGCCATGCGGCCGCAGCCGGGCGGCGCGCCGGTGCTGCTGATCGACGAGGTGGACCGGACGGACGAGCCGTTCGAGGCCTTCCTCCTCGAGGCGCTGTCGGATTTCCAGGTGACGATCCCGGAACTGGGCACGATCCGGGCGCCGGAGCCGCCGATCGTGGTGCTGACCTCGAACCGCACGCGCGAGGTGCACGATGCGCTCAAGCGGCGCTGCCTGTATCACTGGGTGGACTACCCGGATTTCGCGCGCGAATGCGCGATCCTCGCCGCGCGGGTGCCGGAAGCCTCGGAAAGCCTGAGCCGCGAGGTGGTGGCCTTCGTCCAGCGCCTGCGGGCAGAGGACCTCTACAAGCGCCCGGGCGTCGCCGAGACGATCGACTGGGCGAAGTGCCTGCTTGCGCTCGATGTCGTGGCGCTGTCGCCCGAGGTGATCGCCGACACCCTGGGCGCGATCCTGAAGTATCAGGACGACATCGCGCGGCTTCAGGGGTCGGCGGCGAAGCGGCTTCTCGACGAGGTCCGCAGCGAGCTTGCCCGGCCGTGACGGGGGGCCGGGACCTGCCGCATCTGCGCCTGCTCGAGCCGGCGCCCGGCGTGCTGGCCTGGTATGACGGGCGTGTCCGCGGCTACCGCTGGGACGCGGCGCCGAACTGGGTGGACGAGGGCGCGATCTCGGTCGGGATCGCGGCCTATGCGGTCTGGGGCGGGGACGAGGCGCTGGTCTACGACACCCATGTCTCGCTGACCCATGCCGCGCGGATGCGGGCCGACCTTGCGGCGCGCGGGGTGCGACGGTTCCGCGTCGTCCTCAGCCACTGGCACCGCGACCACATCGCGGGGACTGCGGTCTTTGCCGACAGCCCGGTGATCGCCAGCGTGCGGACGGCGGCGCATCTGGGGCGGCACCGCCGGGGCATCGAGGACGGAAGCTTCGGCGGCCCGCCGGCGATCCGCCCGCTGGTCCTGCCCACGGAGACCTTCGACGGCGAGCGGCGGCTGGAGGTTGCCGGGCGGGAGGTCCGCCTGCTGACCTTCGACATCCATTCCGACGATGCGACGGTCCTGTGGCTGCCCGCGGAGGGCCTGCTTCTCGCGGGCGACACGCTGGAGGATCCCGTCACCTACGTGGCCGAGCCGGGGCGCCTGCGCGCCCATCTCGCCGATCTCGGGCGGCTCGGGGCCCTCGGGGCGCGGCGCATCCTGCCCAATCACGGCGATCCCGCGACGATCGCGGCCGGCGGCTTCGGCCCCGGCCTGATCGGCGCGACCGAACGCTATGTCGGCTGGCTGGCCGGGCTGCCTGCGGAGCCCGGACGCGCGGAGAAGCCGCTCGCGGCCGTCATCGCCGGGGATCTAGCGGCGGGGCACGTCGTTGCCTGCGATCTTTACGACGCGGTCCATGCCGAGAACGTGGCGGCGGTGCTGGGGGCGGCGGAATGAGCGGCCCTGCCGCCGCCGGGGACCCGGCAGAGGGCAGGCTGGCGCAGAACATCCTGCTTTTTGCCCGCGCCCTGCGGAAGGCCGGGCTGCCGATCGGGCCGGGCAAGGCGATCGAGGCGGTCCGCGCGGTGGCGGCCGCGGGGTTCACGCGCCGCGACGATTTCTACTGGACGCTGCACGCGGTCTTCGTCTCGCGCGCCCAGGACCGGGCGGTCTTCGCGCAGGTCTTCCGCCTGTTCTGGCGCGATCCGGCCTTTCTGGAACACATGATGGCGATGCTCTTGCCCTCGCTCCACGGGACGCAGGAGGACCGCGCCGCCGGGGCGGGGGAACGCCGGGCGGCGGAGGCGCTGCTCGACGGCGCGGAGCGCCCCGCCCCGCAGCCGCCGGCGGGCGGGCCGGAGGAGACCGAGATCGAGATCGACGCGCGCGCGACCGCCTCGGGCGAGGAACGGCTGCGCCGGCTCGACTTCGAGCAGATGTCGGCGGAGGAACTGCTTCAGGCGCGCCGGATGATCGCCAGACTCTCGCTGCCGGTGCCGCCGCTGCCGTCGCGGCGCACGGCGCTGGCCGCGCGCGGGCAGATGCCGGACTGGCGGGCGACCCTGCGGCAGAGCGTCCGGCGCGGCGGCGAGATCCGGGCGCTGTCCTGGAAGCGCCGGCGCACGCGCTGGCCGGCGCTGGTCGCGCTCTGCGACATCTCGGGGTCGATGTCGTCCTACAGCCGCATGCTCCTGCATTTCCTGCATGCGGTCGCGAATGCGAAGGGCGAAGGCTGGGCAAGGGTCCATGCCTTCACCTTCGGAACGCAGCTGACCAACATCACCCGGCAGTTGCAGGCGCGCGACGTTGACGAGGCGCTGGCGCTGTGCGGCGCCGAGGCGCGGGACTGGGAGGGCGGCACGCGGATCGCCGACTGCCTGCACGCCTTCAACCGGGACTGGGCGCGGCGGGTGATGGGCCAGGGCGCGGTGGTGCTGCTGATCACCGACGGGCTGGACCGCGAGACCGGCAGCGGGGCCGACCTCGGGCACGAGATGCGCCGCCTGCGGCTGTCGGCGCGCCGGCTGATCTGGATCAATCCGCTGCTGCGCTGGGAGGGGTTCGCGCCGAAGGCACGGGGAATCCGCGCCATGCTTCCCTTCGCCGACCGGCTCGTCGCCGGCCATTCCGTCGCCTCGCTCGAGGCGCTGGGCGCCGCCCTGTCGGACGCCGGCGCGCTCGGCGGAGGTTTGCCGCCCACGAAGGATTGAAACCCGCGCGGTTGCGGTCGCGCCCGCATCCCGCTAGCGAGGCATCAATCACCGGCCGCCGGAAGCCGGAAACAAGGGTCGGTAGACAACTCTCTGGAGGCTGGCCCATGCGCCGCATTCTGAACACCACGACCGCACTCGTGACCTCGGTCTCGCTCGCCCTGCCCGCGCCGCTCTGGGCCCAGGAGGGAAGCAGCGAGCCCCTGCTCTGCCTTGACGGCGCAGCACCGCCCTGCCTGCCGGGGCAGGACCCGAACAATCCCGAGGACGTCGCGGCCAAGGCCGCGGCGGAGGCCGAGGCGGCCGCGCAGAAGGCGGCCGAGGAGGCCGCGGCGGCGGAGGCCGAGGCGGCGGCACAGAAGGCGGCCGAGGAGGCCGCGGCGGCAGAGGCCGAGGCGGCGGCGCAGAAGGCGGCCGAGGAAGCCGCGGCGGCAGAGGCCGAGGCGGCGGCGCAGAAGGCGGCCGAGGAGGCCGCGGCGGCAGAGGCCGAGGCGGCGGCACAGAAGGCGGCCGAGGAAGCCGCGGCGGCTGAGGCCGAGGCGGCCGCGCAGAAGGCGGCCGAGGAGGCCGCGGCGGCTGAGGCCGCGGCGGCGGCGCAGAAGGCGGCCGAGGAGGCCGCGGCGGCTGAGGCCGAGGCAGCGGCGCAGAAGGCGGCCGAGGAGGCCGCGGCGGCAGAGGCCGAGGCAGCGGCGCAGAAGGCGGCCGAGGAGGCCGCGGCGGCTGAGGCCGAGGCAGCGGCGCAGAAGGCGGCCGAGGAGGCCGCGGCGGCAGAGGCCGAGGCGGCGGGGGACGCCGGGACCGGCGCCGGAGGCCTGAGCGAGGATGACCTCGCCAGGGCGCTCGCGGAGGAAGGCGGCGAAACCGTCGCCGAACCGGTGCCCGACCTGCCGGTCCAGCCAGATGCCACGACCGGCGAGGCGCCGGTGGCCGCGGCGCTCGAGGCGGTGCCGGCCGGCACGGGCGATGACGCGGCCGCGGTCGTGGAAAGCCCCGGTGTCGAGGTCGTCGAGGAGGTCGTGACGGAGGAGGCGGTGCGCGCGTCCTCGGAGGACTTCGCCAACAAGGTCAGCGAGGCGGCGCCCGCCGCCGAGGCCGCGAAGAAAAAGAAGAAGAACGACGGGCTCTCGGATGTCGAGAAGGCGCTGCTGGTCGGGCTTGGCGCGGTCGCGATCGGCGCGATCATCTCGAACAACCGCAAGGTCGAGCTGAACTCGGGCGACCGGGTCGTGGTCAGCCGCGACGACGGCAGCTACCAGATCATCAAGGACGACGACGTGCTGATCCGCCAGCCCGGCGACAGGGTCAGGACCGAGACCTTCCGCGACGGGTCCTCGCGCACGATCGTCACCCGCCCGGACGGGTCGCGCGTGGTGACGATCCGCGATGCGGAATACCGCGTGATCCGCCGCTCGGTGATCGACCGCGACGGATCGGAATATGTCCTGATCGACGATTCCGTCGAATACGAGCCGGTCGTCGTCAGCAAGCTGCCGCGCCCCGCCCGCCCGGTCGTCGTCGATGCGACCGACGAGGAGGCGCTGCGCGCGGCGCTGGCGCGGGAATCGGATTTCGGGCGCCGCTTCAGCCTGGCGCAGGTCCGCGACATCGCGGAGGTCCGCTTCCTGGTCCCGGCGATCGATCTTGACGAGATCACCTTCGAGACCGGTTCGGCCGCGATCCGCCCCGATCAGGCGCGCGCCCTGTCGGCGCTGGGCCGGGTGATCGAAAGCTACATCGCCGAGAACCCGGGCGAGATCTTCCTGATCGAGGGCCATACCGATGCCGTGGGGCGGGCGAGCTACAACCTCGCCCTGTCGGACCGGCGCGCGGAATCGGTCGCCAAGGCCCTGACCGAATACTTCGACATCCCGCCCGAGAACCTTGTCGTGCAGGGCTATGGCGAGGAATTCCTGAAGATCGACACCCAGGGCGACGAGCGGGCGAACCGGCGCGCCAGCGTGCGGCGGATTACCGACCTGCTGCGCACCTCCGGCTGAGCGGATCGCGCAGGTTCCGGGTCGCGCGGACGCGCCGCGCGGCCCATCCTTGCGCCTGTCTGCACACGGGAGACCCGTCATGGCGGTCAGGTTCGAGGCGCTGGAGAGCGCCCTTGTCGCGGCGCTGCGCGATGGCGGCCCGGATGCCTACGGGCTGCCGCCCGAACGCGGCAAGATCTCGGACGGCGAAGGCGTGCCCTGCCGCCACTGCCTGCACGACACGCCGGCGGGGCGGGAATACCTGGTCCTCGCCCACCGCCCCTTCGGCGCCCTGCAACCCTATGCCGAAACCGGCCCCGTCTTTCTCTGCGCCGATGCCTGCGACCGCTGGGCCGGCGCCGGGGTTCCCCCGGTCCTGACAACCTCGCCGGATTATCTGCTGAAGGGCTATTCCGCCGACGAGCGGATCGTCTACGGCACCGGGCGCGTGGTGCCGGCGGGCGACGTGGAAGCCGGAGCCGAACGGCTGCTCGCCCGCGCGGAGATCGCCTTCGTGGACGTGCGGTCGGCCCGCAACAACTGCTTTCTCGCGCGGATCAGGCGGGAACGTAGCAAAGCCTGACGGCGGACGGGCCGATCCGGTCGCTCGCCACCAGGCGCAGAGGCGGCGGCGGGCTGCGGAAGAACGGCTTGCCCGATCCCAGCACGGCGGGGTGGAGATAGACGAGATATTCGTCGATCAGGCCGCGATGCGACAGGAAGTCGGCAAGGACCGTGCCCCCGACCTCGATCTCGCCCTCCTGGGTGTCCTTCAGGCGGCGGATGGCGGCCTCCGCCTCGCCGGCGACAAGGGTGGCATTCGGGCCGACGGCGGCGAGCGTCCGCGACACGACCCATTTCGGCTGCCGCCGCCAGGCGAGGGCGAAGTCCCGTTCGTCGGGGGACCATTCGGGATGGTCCTCGTCCCAGTAGGCCATGAGCTCGTAGAGGCGGCGCCCGTAGATGCTGCCCGCAAGGCCGCGCGCCTGTTCCACGAAATGCCGGAACAGCACCGGGTCGGGCGCGAACCTGTCGTGATCGACATAGCCGTCGAGCGACATGTTCATCCCGTAGATCAGCCTAGCCATCGCGCGGTCTCCGCTGCCGGATCGCGGGCGTCACGTCTCGGCATAGGCCTTGAAGTTCATCAGGATCGCCATCCATCCGTCATGCTGCATTGCGACGGGATGAAGTCTTTCGGCGTCGAAAACGGTCGTGACCCGCGTTCCCTGCCCCTCGGGCGCGAAGGTCGTCCGCACCCTGCGGCCGTCCGTCATCGTCGAGGCGAGGACCTGCCCCGGCCTCACCTCGTCATGGACCATCTCGAAGTCGAAGCCGGAACTGCCGTCCTTCGCCTCCATCCGCGCGACGTAGCGCCCGCCCGGGCGCAGGTCGTTCGCGGCGCGCGGGCAGCACCAGTCATCGGCGGCGAAGTTCCAGCGCGTGATGTGGCGCGGTTCGGTCCAGCACGCCCAGACCCTCTCGACCGGCGCGCCGATCACGGCCGAGATGGTGATCGCGGGCGCGGCCCCTGCCCTGTCCGCTGCGACCGCGCCGAGCAGTTCGTCGAGGCCCTCGAGCGATGCTGTGAGGCCCTCGCGCATCCCCATGGCGATGATCCGGTCGAGATCCTCGCGCGAGGGGTAGCGCATCAGGATCCGCACCCGGCAGCCCCTGCCTTCCGCGAGATCGGTCCCGGCGAAGGACACGTCCCAGGCCGAACGCGGCATGTCCGGGGCGACCCGCCCGGCTTCGTCACAGAAGGCATCGGTTCCGCTGAAGCCGGTGCCGGGCCGGATCGCGCCGTAATCGAAGCGCGCCCAGAATTCCTGCCCCTCGGGACTGACCATCGCATAGAGCCAGTGGCCGCCGGGCCGGAAATCCATCGCCTTCGTGCGCGCCCGGAAGGGCTTCGGCGCGAACCAGCGGTCAAGCAGCGCGGGATCGGTCCAGCAGTGCCAGACCAGCGCGGGATGGGCGGCGAAGTCGCGGGTGACGGTGATCTCGGCCCGGTCCCGGTCGGCGACGAAATCGTAGTGGCGTGCTGGTCCCATTCATCCTCTCCTCAGGGAATCGATCAGGCTGTCGAGGCTGGCGAAGCGGCTTTCCCAGAGCGCGCGCTGGCCGGCGAACCAGCGCTCGGCCGCGTCCAGCGCGTCCGGACACAGGCTGCACATGCGGACCCGGCCGGCCTTTGCCGAGCGGACGAGCCCGGCATCCTCGAGGATGCCGAGATGCTTCATGAAGGACGGCAGGGCCATGCCGTGGGGCGCGGCGAGCACGCTGACGGGGGACGGTCCGGACTCGGCGAGCCGCTGCACCACGGCCCGCCGCGTCGGATCGGCAAGGGCGCGGAAGACGCCGTCGAGGTTGCGGGAACTGTTATCCATATGGCTAACATTAGCAGGAGAAAAACTTAGGTCAACGGCTAAGTTTCCCGCGGCTGCCTCCCTTCTCCCGCCGCCGCAGTTTCCATCTGGAACCGGGCCGGCGCGGCGTCCATATTCTGCCGGACGGAGGCGACGCGCATGGACAGGCCCGATCACGACCGCATTCCGGAAATCGCGCTGCGCTGGCACCGCGACGGGCGCGGCGCGGTGCTGGCGACGGTGATCGAGACCTGGGGCTCGGCGCCGCGGCCCGTCGGCAGCCAGCTGGCCGTGTCCGGCAAGGGCGAGATGATGGGATCGGTCTCGGGCGGCTGCGTCGAGGGGGCGGTGGTGGAGGAGGCGCGCGCCGCGCTCGCCTCGGGCGAAAGCCGCGTCCTGACCTTCGGGGTCAGCGACGAGGACGCCTTCGCCGTCGGGCTTGCCTGCGGCGGCACCATCCGCGTCCTGGTCGAGCCGGTCGGCCCGGCGGTGACGGAGGCGCTGCTCGAGGACCTGGTGACGGCCCGGGCGCAGCGGTCGGCCGTTGCCTATGTGGTCAACCTCAGGACCTGGGACAGGAACCTTGCGCCGCGCACGCCCGAGCGCGAGGAGCGTTTCCGCGCCGACCGGTCCGGGATCGACGGCGACGAGTTCGTGGCCATCCACAACCCGCCGCTGCGCATGATCGTCGTGGGCGCGGTCCACATCGCGCAGCCCCTGCTGCGCATGGCCCGGGACTGCGGCTATGACCCGGTGCTGATCGATCCGCGCGCGGCCTTCGGCTCGGAGGGGCGCTTTCCGGGCGAGCGCGTGCTGAACGAGTGGCCGGACGAGGCGATGGCGGCGACCGGCATCGACGCGCGGACGGCCGTCGTCACGCTCACGCATGATCCCAAGCTGGACGATCCGGCGATCGCCGCCGCCCTGCGGTCGGACTGCTTCTATCTCGGCTGCCTCGGCTCTGCGCGCACCCATGCCAAGCGGGTCGCGCGGCTGACCGAGGCGGGCTTCGGCGCGGCCGAACTGGCGCGCATCCACGCGCCGGTCGGGCTTGACATCGGGGCCAAGTCGCCCGCCGAGATCGCCGTCAGCATCATGGCGCAGGTCACCGCCGTCCTGAGGAAGGGATGAGGTTCGGGCCCGTGCCGCTGTCGCAGGCCGAGGGCGCGATCCTTGCCCATTCGGTCCCCGCAGGCGAGCGGAAGATCGCAAAGGGCCGCGTGCTGACGGCGGAGGATGTCAAGGCGCTGGCGGCGGCGGGGCTGGCGCGGGTGACGGTCGCGCGGCTCGACGCCGGCGACGTGGGCGAGGCCGAGGCCGCAGCCCGCCTTGGCGCGGCGCTGGTGCCGGACCCGGCGGCGGCGGGGCTTGCCGTCTCGCCCCCGGTCAACGGGCGGGTCAACCTTCATGCGACGGGGCCGGGGCTGTTCGAGGTGGACGCCGCGCGCGTCCTCGCCCTGAACTCCGTCGATCCGGCGATCACCCTGGCGACGCTGGCGCCCTGGACGCGGGTAAGGAAGGGGCTGCTCTGCGCCACCGTCAAGATCATCGCCTATGCGGTGCCGGGCGCGGCGCTCGACCGGGCCTGCGCCCTGGCCGGCGGGGCGGTAAGGGTGCGGCCGGTCGTGCGGCGGAGCGCCGGCCTGATCCTGACCGACGCGCCGGGGCAGAAGGCCGGGCTGATCGCCAAGGGCCGCGCGGCGGTCGAGGCGCGGCTCCGCGCTCTGGGGATGCGGCTTGCCGCGGTGCGGACGGTGGCGCACGAGGCCGGCGCCATCCGCGACGCGCTCGCCGGGCTGCCGGGCGAGATGATCCTGATCCTGACCGGCGCGGCGACCTCGGACCTGCACGACGAGGCGCCGGAAGCGCTGCGCGCGGCGGGCGGCGCGGTCGAGAGGTTCGGGATGCCGGTCGATCCGGGGAACCTGCTGTTCCTCGGCGCGCTCGGGGACCGGCCCGTGATCGGCCTGCCGGGCTGTGCGCGCAGCCCGGCGCTGAACGGCGCCGACTGGGTTCTCGAACGGCTGGCCTGCGGGCTGACGCTGACCGGCGCGGACATAGCGGCGATGGGGGTGGGCGGGCTGCTCAAGGAGATGCCGAGCCGGCCGGAGCGGCGCGAGGGCTGAGGCCGGGCCGCGGAACGGGGCCCCTGCCCCGGTTCGCCCTTCTTCGCCCGGCGTCAGGCCGGCGGCAGGCCCTGGTCCCGGCGCCAGATCCAGTCATGGTCCGGGTCGTTGCGGAAGCGCCACTTGCGGATCGGGCCGGCCATCACGTTCAGGTAGTAGAGTTCGTAGCCATAGGGCGTGCCGCAGGGATGATGTCCCCGCGGCACCAGCGTGACGTCGTGGTTCCTGACCGTCATCGCCTCGTCGAGGGTGCCGTCCTCGGTATAGACGCGCTGGAAGGCGAAGCCCTGGGCCGGGTTGAGGCGGTGATAGTAGGTCTCCTCGAGGTAGGTCATGTTCGGGAAATCGTCCTCGTCATGGCGGTGGCTCGGATAGGACGACCAGTTGCCCTGGGGCGTGTAGACCTCGGTCACGAGGAGCGAATCGGCGACGTCCTCGGTCTCCATCGCGATGTTGTTGATGAAGCGCGTGTTGGCCCCCTGGCCGCGCTGGGTCAGCGTGATCCCGGCCGGCCCGAGGCGCTGGGCGAGGTGGCCGCCCCGGCCCGGGGCGGAGCAGACGGCGACCGTGCAGTCGGTCTCGGCCACGAGGTGCCAGTCGCTCCCGTTCGGGACGTAGAGCGAATGGGGCGGGGTGCGTTCGAATACGTCCATGCGCTCGCCGAGGGTGCCGAAATCCCGTCCCGCGGCGGTGATCCGCGCCTTGCCCTCGACCATCACGAGGATGACCTCGCGCTCGCCCGTCGCCTCGCCGGCCACGTCGCCCGGACGCAGCCGGTAGAGGGCGAAGCCGACATAGGACCATCCCGCCGAGGCGGGGGTGATGTCGTGCACCTTGCCCGATGTCCCGAGCGGTCTCAGCAGCAGACCAGCCATGCTTGCCTCCCGAATGGTTCCAAGGGGCTTCCCCGGCGGCGGCCGGGCCAGCGCCCGCGCGCCCGCCTCAGGCGATCTCCAGCCCCGCCGCCCGGCAGAGCTTCACGATATGGTCATAGCCCTTCTTCGAATAGGCATAGGGCGGCGCCTTGGCGGGGTCCTGTTCGGCCTCGACGACGATCCAGCCCGCATAGCCCGTCGCCTTCAGCGCGTCGGTGATCGCGGCAAAGTCGATGCAGCCGTCGCCGGGAACGGTGAAGGCCCCCGCGATGACGGCATCGAGGAAGCTGCGCCGGTTCGCGCGGACGTCGCGCACGACCTCGGGGCGGATGTCCTTGTAGTGGACGTGATGCACGCGCCCGGACCAGCGGTTGAGGACGGTCAGCGGATCGGCCCCCGCGAAGAGGAGATGGCCGGTGTCGTAGAGGAGCCGCACCTCGGGCGTCGAGCCGTCCATCAGCCAGTCGACATCCTCGGCATCCTCGATCATCGAGCCCATGTGGTGGTGATAGGCAAGGACCATGCCCTCGCCCTCTGTCCACTTCGCAAGCTCGCTGAGCTTTCTCGCGTAACCCTTTACCTCGTCTCTCGAAAGCTTGGGCCTGTCGTTCACCGGAACGGTGATGTCGCCCTGCACGGTGTTGGAGCATTCGGCATAGACGATGCAGGGCGCACCGAGCGCCACGAACTGTGCGACCTGCTGGCGGATCGCGGCGATCTCGTCCTGCACGCTGTTCACCATCAGGTTGCCCGAACACCAGCCGCCGCAGAGCGCCAGCCCGTGGGCGTCGAGATAGGCGCGCAGGCCCTCGGTGTCGGCCGGCATCCGGCGGCCACGCTCGACGCCGGTATAGCCGATCTCGCGCGCCTCGCGGAGCGCCTGCTCCATCGTGTAGGCGGCGGTCAGGTCGGGCAGGTCGTCGTTCTGCCACGCAATCGGGGAGATCCCGATCTTCACGCTCATGTCGTTCTCCGTCAGGTCAGTCGGCCCGGCCCGGGCCCGGTTCCGTGAAGGGCACGGCAGCGGCCGCCCTGCCCCGGTCTTGCGGCCTCAGTCGGCCCTCTGCAGGTCCTTGTTCTTCTCGTAGCCGGCCCGCGCGGCGCGGACCTCGGCGCGGTCCGAGACCTCGGGCACCGCAACGTCCCACCAGTTGCCACCGGCCTCGGTCACCGGCCAGGGATCGGTGTCGATCACGATGACAACCGGACGGTCGGCCCCCTTCGCCGCCGCAAGTTCGGCTTCCAGCCCATTGATATCCTTCACCTTTACGGCCTTTGCGCCCATGCTCGCGGCATGGGCCGCAAAGTCGATCCGGCTCGGGTTGACGTGGTAGGCCTGGTCGAGCAGGTTGTTGAACCCGGCGCCGCCCGTGCCCTTCTGCAGCCGGTTGATGCAGCCGAAGCCGCGGTTGTCGGTGATCACCACGGTGAACGGAATGCCCATCATCACGGCGGTAGCGAGTTCGCTGTTGGCCATCATGTAGCTGCCGTCGCCCAGCATGCAGACGACATCGGCCGAGGGCCGGGCCATCTTGATCCCGAGCGCCCCGGCGATCTCGTAGCCCATGCAGGAATAGCCGTACTCCATGTGATAGCCGCCCGGCGCGGCATCGAAGATCTTGTGCAGCTCGCCCGGCATCGTGCCCGCCGCGCCCATCACGATCGTGTCCCGGCCTGAAGTCCGCTGCACCGCGCCGATGACCTGCTGATCGGTGGGCAGGGCGTTCGCGGCAGGCCCGGCCGGGGCCGCCTTGACCTTTGCCGTCGCCGCTGCCCAGTCTGCCCGGAGGCCCGGATCCGGCGGCGCGAACCGGTGAGAGCCAAGAGCCTTGTCAAAGGCTTGCAGGGCGATCTTTGCGTCAGACACAAGGCTTGTCGCGCCATGCTTGTGGCTGTCGTAGGCCTGCACGTTGACGGCGAGGATGCGGCGCGCGGGGTTCCGGAACAGCGACCACGACCCGGTGGTGAAGTCCTGGAAGCGGGTGCCGAGCCCGATCACCAGATCGGCGGCGGCGCAGACGGCATTGGCCGAGGAGGCGCCGGTCACGCCGACCGGCCCGAAGTTCATCGCGTGGTCGTGCCCCAGCGCCGACTTGCCGGCCTGCGTCTCGACGACCGGGATCGCGTGGCGGTCGGCGAAGGCCGCGAGCTCTGCCTCGGCGCCCGAATAGATCACCCCGCCCCCGGCCACGATCACCGGGGCCTTCGCGGCCTTCAGCGCCGCGACGGCGGCCGCGAGTTCGGTGGCGTCGGGTTCGGGCCGGCGGATGTGCCAGACCCGGGGCTCGAAGAACGAGACCGGCCAGTCATGGGCCTCGGCCTGCACGTCCTGGCAGAAGGCGAGCGTCACCGGCCCGCAGTCGGCCGGGTCGGTCATCACCCGCAGCGCGCGGGGCAGCGCCGTCAGCAGCTGCTCGGGACGCATGATCCGGTCGAAGTAGCGGCTGACCGGGCGGAAGCAGTCGTTGGCGCTGACGGTGCCGTCGCCGAAATCCTCGATCTGCTGGAGGACGGGGTCCGGCGCGCGGTTGGCGAAGACGTCGCCCGGCACGATCAGGAGCGGCAGGCGGTTGGCATGCGCCAGCGCGGCAGCCGTGACGACATTGGTCGCCCCCGGGCCGATCGAGGTGGTAACCGCCATCGCCTTGCGCCGCTTCATCGCCTTGGCATAGGCGATGGCGGTGTGCGCCATCGTCTGTTCGTTGTGGCCCCGCCAGGTCGGCAGCACGTCGCGGTGGGCATAGAGCGCCTCGCCCAGCCCCGCCACGTTGCCGTGGCCGAAGATCGCCCAGACGCCTTCGATAAAGCGGTCGCCCTCGGGCGTCTTCTGGACCGAGAGCCAGCGCACCATCGCCTGCGCCGCCGTGAGCCGGATCGTCTTCATGCCGCTTCCCCCCTGGCCGCGCGCGCATCGGCCCGCGCCTTGTCCCACAGCCCGCAGAGCCGGGCATAGTTTGCCGCCATCCGCTCCACCGCCTCGGTGTCGCCGATCCGGCCCGCCAGCCAGTCCGCCCCGGCCTCGGCATGGATCGTCCGGCCGACCGCGAAACCCTTGACCAGCGGGTGGCGGGCGGCAAGCCGGAAGGCCGAGGCGAGTTCGGCCTCGGACTGACCGAGGCCGAGGACGACGATGCCGCGCGTGTGGGGATCGTTCTCCTCGATCGCGCGGACCGTCTCGGCCCAGGCGCCGTCGGTCTGCATCGGTTCGAGCTTCCACCAGTCGGGATGGATGCCGATCTCGTAGAACCGCCGGATCAGGGAGGCGACGGTTCCGTCAGCCACCGGCCCGACCTTGGACGGGATGATTTCAAGCAGGTATTCCAGACGGTTTCGCCGCGTCGCGTGGAAAAGCCGCGTGAGCACCGCCTCCTGTTCCGCCCGCAGCGCGGGATCGTCGTCGGGATGGCAGAAGCAGAGGACCTTGACCACGTGTTCGAGCGGCCACTCCGACAGGCCGCCGAAATCGGGGCCGATCTCGGGCTCGAGCGTCAGCGGGCGCGAGCCGGGCCATTCCACCGGACGCCCGATCCAGAGCCCCTGCCCGGCGGCCCGGTAGAGCGCGCTGCGCCCGAGGCGCCCGTCGCAGAGAAGCCCGTAGCCCGGCCGGCCGTCGGCGACCTTCAGCGTCGCGTCGAGGCAGAGTTCCTTGAAGCGCCCGATCTTTTCCGGCGTCGCGCCGTCAACCTGTTCGAGCTGGATGCGGTGATCGAAGGCGAAGGCGCGCACCTCGGGCCATTCGCCGCGCCGGTTGGTGGACCAGTGGATCTGCTCGAGCTCGGCGTCCCGGCGCAGCGCGCGATCCCTGATCCCGCGGCGCAGGAAGAACTGAAGCTCCTCCCAGCTCGGGTAGCTCGGCGTGCAGCCGTGGCGGCTGACGGCGAAGGCGCCGCAGGCATTGGCGTACTTGAGCGCCACCGGCCAGGGTTCGCCGTCGAGCCAGCCCTTGGCGAGGCCCGACATGAACCCGTCGCCCGCACCGAGGACGTTGAAGACCTCGATCGGGAAGCCGGGGCCGGATTCGCCATCGTCGAGGCTGTCGGGGATCGCGCCGGTGAAGGCCGCTGCGCCCATCGGACCCCGCTTGCAGACCAGCGTCGCCTTCGACACGGCGCGGACGGCGCGCAGGGCGGCGATCGTGTCGGTCGAGCCGCCGGCGATGTGGAATTCCTCCTCGGTGCCGACGATCAGGTCGAAAAGATGAAGCGTTGACTGAAGTTGTGCCGTTACCTTCGCGCTTTCGATGAACCGTTCCTCGCCGGCGCCGTGGCCGGCGAGGCCCCAGAGGTTCGGGCGGTAGTCGATGTCGAGCGCGGTCTGCGCGCCATGCTTGCGGGCGAGAGTCAGCGCCTTGAGCACGGCGGCCTTGGTGCGCGGATGTGACAGGTGGGTGCCGGTCGCCACGACGGCGCGCGCCTCGGCGATGAAGGATTCCTCGATGTCGTCCTCGCAGAGCGCCATGTCGGCGCAGTTCTCGCGGTAGAAGATCAGCGGGAACTGCCTTTCGTCGCGGATGCCCAGGAGGACCAGGGCCGTCAGGCGCTCGGGGTCGGTCTTCACGCCGCGCACGTCAACGCCTTCGCGCACCAGCTCCTCGCGGATGAAGCGGCCCATGTGTTCGTCGCCGACCCGGGTGATGAGTGCCGACTTCAGCCCGAGCCGCGCCATCCCCGCCGCCATGTTGGTGGGCGAGCCGCCGATGTATTTCTGGAACGAGGCCATGTCCTCGAGACGGCCGCCGACCTGCGCGCCGTAGAGGTCCACCGAGGAACGGCCGATGGTGATGATGTCGAGCGGCTTCATCGAAGGCCTCCCCCGTCTCGCCTGGCGGCAGGAATCGCACCCGCATCCATTTTGGAATTTTTATTCCACTTTCTCAGGAAATGGAAGGCTCTTCTATGCGGCCGTCCGGCTGCGCGCGGCGCCGACGGCAACCGCCAGGGTGATCGCCAGCGCCAGCGTGGCCGAAAGAGACCGGAAGGCCCCGAAATCCACCTCCGGCACGGTCAGCACGGCGTCCGACATCTGGGCCACGGGGCTGATCGGCGTGTCGGTCAGCGCCACCACCGCCAGCTTGCGCCGCGCCGCCTGTTCGGCGAGCGCCACCGTCTCGGGACTGTAGGGGGCAAAGGTGATGGCGACGAGCGCATCGCCCGGACGAAGGGCATGGGAATGGTCGAGCCGGCCCGTGCCGTCGTGCAGCATGGTGGGCACGTTCATCTTTTCCAGCGCATAGGCGAGGTAGCTTGCGACCGGAAAGGCGCGGCGGAAGCCCGCGAGGTGGATCATGTCGGCGCCCGCGAGATGCCGGACGGCGAGTTCCAGCACGTTCTCGTCGGTCGAGCGCGCCAGCCCTTCGAGGGACTGGCGGCCGGCCTCGACGAATTCGGCGAGCAGCGCCGCCGCCGACCCCGCGCCGCTGTTGCGCAGGTTGCGCAGCCGCGTGGCATAGTCCGGGCGGCCGGGCACGTAGCTGTCGCGGAACAGGCGCTGCATCTCCGAAAAGCCGGAGAAGCCGAGGATCTGGCAGAACCGCATCAGCGCGGAGGGCGGCACGCCCGCGCCCTGGGAAAGCTCGGCCACCGTCGAGACCGCGATCCTGTCGATGTTGGCGGCGATGTAATCGGCGCATTGCCGCAGCCGCTTCGGCAAGCCGTCGGAAACGGCAATCAGCCTTTCATGGAACGCCTCTATCGAATCCGGCGCTCCGGCAGGCAACGTGTCCGTGCTTGCCATATTCTGGCCCTTGCCCTTCAATCCATTCTGTTTCAGAGGATAGATGGAACTTTTGTTCCATGGCAACCCTCATCGGAAGGCATAGTGGCATGGCGGGATCGGGCGCAGCGCTTGGCGTCGGGCTGATCGGCACGGGCTTCATGGGCAAGAGCCACGCGCTGGCCTGGCGGAATGCGCGGGCGGTGATGGGCGGGCTTCTGCCCGGCCTGCCGCGGGTGCGGCTGGAGGTCCTTGCCGACACGCCCGAGGAGCAGGCCATCCGCATGGCCGACCAGTTCGGCTTCGCGCGCGCCACGGCCGACTGGCGCAGCCTGGTGACGGACCCGGCGGTGGACGTCGTCTCGATCACCACGCCGAACAAGCTTCATGCCGAGATCGCGATCGCCGCGCTGAAGGCGGGCAAGCATGTCTGGTGCGAGAAGCCTCTCGCGCTGACGCTCGCGGACGCGCGGGCGATGGAGGCCGCGGCGCGCCGCAGCGGCCGGGCGACGATGGTGGGCTACAACTACATCCGCAACCCGGCGCACCAGCACGCGATCCGCCTGATCCGGGACGGTGCGATCGGCCGGCCGTTCGAGTTCCGCGGCTGGGTCGAGGAGGACTATACCGCCGACGAGGCGATGCCCTGGTCCTGGCGGGCGATGGTCAGCGAGGCGGGGCTAGGCGCGCTGGGCGACATCGGCACGCATCTGATCAGCCTGACCGAAGGGCTGATGGGCCCGATGGAAAGCCTCGTGGGCGAGATGCAGACCGTCTATCCGACGCGGCGGAAGGCCGACGGATCGGGCGAGGCGCCGGTCGAGAACGAGGACTGCGCCTCTGCGCTCGTGCGCTTTGCCTCGGGCGCGAAGGGAACGCTCGTCGCCAGCCGGGCTGCCTGGGGCCGCAAGTCGCGGCTCGGCTACGAGGTGCACGGGACGACCGGCATGATCGTCTTTGACCAGGAGCGGATGAACGAACTGCACCTCTACCGCAACATCGGTCCGAAGGCGGAACAGGGGTTCACCACAATCCTGACCTCGGGCGAGCATCCGCCCTACGGGGCCTTCGTCCCCGCCCCCGGCCACCAGCTTGGCTTCAACGACCTGAAGATCATCGAATGCGCGGCCTTCCTTGACGCGATCGCCAGGGGAACGCGCCCGGACGCGGACTTCACCTTTGCGCTGCGCATCGAGGAGATCATCCACAAATGGGCGGCCTCGGCGCGCAGCGGCCGGCGGGTGACGCTGTGACGGCGCGGCTGCGCGCCGCGGCGGACGGGGCGCGGCGGACCTAGCCACCTACGGGCCGCAGGCCTGCGCGGAAGCGGGCGGCATTCCGGCGGTAGTGTTCGGCCGACTTCAGGAGCTTCGCGCGCATCGCCTCGTCGAGCGTCCGCACGATCCGGTAGGGGTTGCCGAAGACGAGGCTTCCGTCCGGGATCGCCTTGCCCTCGGGGATCAGCGTCCCCGCGCCGACGAGGCAGCCCTGCCCGATCCGCGCGCCGTTGAGGATCGTGGCCGACATGCCGATCAGCGTGCCGTCGCCGATGGTGCAGCCATGCAGCATCGCCTTGTGCCCGATCGTGCAGTCGGCCCCGATCGTCAGCGGAAAGCCGGCATCGGTGTGCAGCACGCAGTTTTCCTGCACGTTCGAGCCGCGCCCGACCACGACCGGCTCGGTATCGCCGCGCAGCTGCGCCCCGAACCAGACGTTGGCCCCGTCCTCGAGCAGGACATCGCCGATCACGTTGGCGTCGGGCGCAACCCACACGTCCCTGCCGATCCGCGGCGCCATGTTGTCGAGCATCCAGATCATCGTGCCTCGAACTCCCGGTTCAGGCCGCGCACGAAATCGGCGAGCCAGGGCTGCCGGTCGCGGCGGGACCGTTCGGCGGTGAGGATCGTCCGCAGCTGCGCCTCTGCCGCGTCGATGTCATCGTTCACGATGACGTAGTCGTATTCGGCCCAGTGGCTGATTTCGGCCTGCGACTTGGCCATGCGGCGGCGGATCACCTCGTCGCTGTCCTGCGCGCGCTGATGCAGGCGCCGTTCCAGTTCGGCGATCGAGGGCGGCAGGATGAAGATCGACACCACGTCGTCGCGCATCGCCTGCCGGATCTGCTGGCCGCCCTGCCAGTCGATGTCGAAAAGCGTGTCGCGCCCCTCGGCCATGGCCCGTTCCACCGGCGCGCGCGGGCTGCCGTAGAGATGGCCGAACACCTCGGCGTGTTCCAGCATCTCGCCGGCCGCCACCATCGCCTCGAACTCGGCGCGGGAGCGGAAGTAGTACTCGCGGCCATCGGCCTCGCCGGGCCGGGGGGGCCTTGTCGTCGCCGAGACAGAGAAGCGCAGGGTGGCGTCCCAGGCCATCAGGCGGCGCGAGAGGGTCGTCTTCCCGGCCCCGGAGGGCGAGGAGAGGATGACGAGCATCCCCCGGCGTCGGCGTGTCTGCTCGCTGCTCATTCGACGTTCTGGACCTGTTCGCGCATCTGGTCGATGACCGACTTCAGCTCCAGCCCGATGCGGGTCAGTTCGCGGTCGAGGGATTTCGAGCACAGCGTGTTGGCCTCGCGCATGAATTCCTGCATCAGGAAATCGAGCTTGCGCCCCACCGGGCCGCCTTCGGTCAGCAGCGCGCGCGCCGCGCCGACATGCGCGCGCAGCCGGTCGATTTCCTCGGTGACATCGGCCTTCGCGGCGAGGATGGCCAGTTCCTGGGCCACCCGGTCCGGGTCGGCGCCGGCGGCGTCGGCCATCACCCGCGTCAGGCTTTCGGTCAGCGCCCGCTGCTGTTCGGGGCGGCGCGCGTCGGCCGCCTGCTGCGCCGCCTCGGTCAGGGTCGCGATGCGGTCCACCTGGGCCGCGATGACGCGGGCCAGCGCCTCGCCCTCGGCCCGCCGCATGCGGGCGAAATCCGCAAGGAGAAGGCCGGCATCGGCAACCAGCGCGGCCAGCAGCGGGCCCTGATCCTCGTCCGCGACGGCCGGTTCGGCGACGCCGCGCAGGGCCAGGACCTCGGCCGGGGTCGAGGGCGCAAGCGCAAGCCCGGCGGCCCTGGCGGCGCTGTCGATCTCTGCCAGCGCGGCGAGCGTGGCGCGCAGGGTATCGGGGTTGATGCGCACCTCCGCCGACCCCGGCGCCCTGGTGAGCCTCAGCGAAAGCGTGACGTTGCCGCGCTGGATGACGCCCAGCGCCGCCGCCCGCAACGCCTGTTCGAGGCCCATGATCCAGTCCGGCACGCGCAGGCGGAGATCGAGCCCCTTGCCGTTGACCGAACGGACATCCCAGGCCCATTCGTAGCCCTCGCCCTGGCCGCGCCGGGCTGCAAAACCGGTCATCGAGACGAGCCCGGCTGGCGATGCAGCGTTAACCATTTAGGACTTTTTGCCCCCCGCTCTCTCCGGAAGCATGTACCTTAACTTCCGGTAAAGCATTCCGGAGATAGGGTTAACAGACCGTTCCGCAGACGACAACGCGACCGCAGGCAGGCAGGCCCTGCCGCAACCGGAGAGGGGAAGTCACGCATGGGCACGACCGACGGATCAGCAGGACCGGGGGCAGGATGGCGGGCAGGTTCGGGGGCAGGATCGTCAGCGCCCCCGGCGGGCGCGGCCTGCCCCGTGCTGGCCCAGGTCCATGCCTACTGGGACGCGCTCAGGGGCGGGCGCGCGGTGCCCCTGCGCTCCGAGGTTGACCCGCGCGGGATCGAGGCGGCGCTGGAGTTCACCTTCATCCTCGAACGGCTTGCGCCGCAGGTCTCGCGGTTCCGCATCGCCGGGTCGGTCCTGTCGGACATCATGGGGATGGAGGTGCGCGGCATGCCGCCCACCTGCCTGTTCGCGCCGGAGGAACGCGCGGAGGTCGCCCGGCATCTCGACCGGGTCTTTGCCGATCCGGCCGTCACCGAGATGGACCTCGTCTCGGTCGCCGGCTACGGGCGGCCGCAGCTTTCCGGTCGCCTGCTTCTTCTGCCCCTGCGCAGCGATCTCGGGGACATCAGCCGCGCGCTCGGCTGTCTGGTGCCCGAGGGCCAGATCGGGCGGCCGCCGCGCCGGTTCGGTCTGCGCGATGTCCGCCACCGTGCCCTGACCCCGGGGCCGGCGCATATCCGCATCGTCCACGGGGCCGGCCGCACGGAGACTGCGGAGGGCCTGGCCGAGCCGGTGCGCCGCTACGTGCCCGCGCCGGTGCCGCCGGCCCCGCGGGGACGGCACCTTCGCCTCGTCAAGTCCGGCGCCTGAGCCGGCGCCGGGGATGCCGGTCAGGCCCGCGCCTCGCGCATCTGGGCGGCGGAGCGGCGGTCCTGCAGCTCCTCGGCCACGAGGAAGGCCAGTTCCAGCGCCTGGCTGGCATTGAGCCGGGGATCGCAGGCGGTGTGGTAGCGGTCGCTGAGGTCCTCGTCCTTGACCGCCCGCACGCCGCCCGTGCACTCCGTCACGTCCTTGCCGGTCATCTCGAAATGCACGCCGCCGGGGATCGTGCCCTCGGCCTTGTGGATCGCGAAGAATTCGCGGACCTCGCGCAGGACGCTCTCGAAGGGACGCGTCTTGTAGCCGGTGGACGACTTGATCGTGTTGCCGTGCATCGGGTCGCAGGACCAGACGACCTCCGCCCCTTCCTCGCGCACGGCGCGGATCAGCCGCGGCAGGTTGTCGGCGACCTTGCCGGCGCCGAAGCGGGCGATCAGGGTCAGCCGTCCGGGCTCGTTCGCGGGATTGAGCCGGCTCATCAGGACCTTCAGGTCCTCCGCCGTGGTCGTGGGCCCGCACTTGAGCCCGATCGGATTCTGGACGCCGCGGCAGAACTCGACATGTGCGCCGTCCGGCTGCCGCGTGCGGTCGCCGATCCAGATCATGTGGCCCGATCCCGCCACCGGAAGGCCGGTCGTGGAATCGACCCGGCACAGCGCCTCTTCGTATTCCAGCAGCAGCGCCTCGTGGCTGGTGTAGAAATCCACCGTCGCCAGCGACACGGCGGTTTCCGAGTTGATCCCGGCGGCGGCCATGAATTCCATCGCGTCCTGGATGCGGGCGCCGATCTCGCGGTAGCGCTTGGCCTCCTCCTCCTCGGTGAAGCTCGAGATCCAGGACTGCACGCGGTGGATGTCCGCGTAGCCGCCCGTCGAGAAGGCGCGCAGCAGGTTCAGCGTCGCCGCGGCCTGCGTGTAGGCCTGAAGCATCCGCGAAGGGTCAGGCACGCGGGCGGCGGGGGTGAAGTCGAAGCCGTTGATGATGTCGCCCCTGTAGGAGGGCAGCTCGACGCCATCCTGGACCTCGGTCGGCGCCGAGCGCGGCTTGGCGAACTGGCCGGCCATGCGGCCGACCTTCACGATCGGCACCTTCGCGCCCCAGGTCAGGACGATCGCCATCTGGAGCATGACCTTGAACGTGTCGCGGATGTTGTCGGCGCTGAACTCGGCGAAGCTTTCGGCGCAGTCCCCGCCCTGAAGCAGGAAGGCCCTGCCCTTCGCGACATCGGCGAGCGCCCGCTTCAGCTTGCGCGCCTCGCCCGCGAAGACGAGCGGCGGCATCGAGGCGAGCTGCGCCTCGACGGCGGCCAGGGCCGCGGCATCGGGATAGTCGGGCATCTGGACGCGCGGCTTCGATCGCCAGTCCGATTTCGTCCATGCCTTGGTCATCTCAGTCTCCGTTCAGTCGCGCAGGTCGGTCCATGATCCGCGGGGACGGCCCCGTATAGCGGTCCTCGCCGCGTCATGCAAACCGGTCGTGGTCGCTAAGCGACACCGGATGGTCGGGTCTTGCACCTGCCGGCGTTTGGTGGTTCTGTGCGCAAAACGACATCGAGAGGTCGCGGAATGCAGTTGGCATTGGCGCGCAGGGTTCAGGCGACCGAGGCAGCGTCGCGGCAGAAGCGCTTCGTCTTCCTGCTGCTCGACCGTTTCACAATGCTGTCCTTCGCCTGCGCGATCGAACCGCTGCGCCTTGCGAACCGCGTTCTTGGCCGGCAGGCCTATACCTGGGTGCTGGCCGGCGAGGGCGGCCGCGAAGCGGTCTGTTCGAACGGCGTCGCCTTCCGGCTCGACATGGGCCTCGACGAGGTGAGCCGCGACGACGTGGTGATGGTCTGCGGCGGCATCGACGTGCAGCGCGCGACGACGCGGCCGATCCTGAACTGGCTGCGGCGCGAGGCGCGGCGCGGGGTGACGATCGGCGGGCTCTGCACAGGGGCCTATGCGGTTGCCAAGGCGGGGCTTCTGGACGGCAGGAAGGCGACCATCCACTGGGAGAACCAGGACAGCTTCCTTGAGGAGTTCGAGGACGTGAAGCTGACCAAGGGCGTCTTCGTGGCCGACGGCAACCGGCTTTCGACGGCGGGTGGGACGGCCTCGATCGACCTGATGCTCAAGATCATCGCCGAGGACCATGGCGAGGACGTCGCCAACACCACGGCCGATCAGCTGATCTATTCCTCGATCCGGACGGATCAGGACACGCAGCGCCTTTCGGTTCCGACGCGGATCGGGGTGCGGCATCCGAAGCTCTCGAAGGTCATCCAGATGATGGAGTCCAATGTCGAGACGCCGATAAGCCCCTCGATCCTGGCCGAGGACGTCGGCATGTCCACGCGCCAGCTCGAACGGCTGTTCCGCCGCTATCTGAACCGGTCGCCGAAGCGCTACTACATGGAGCTGCGTCTGCAGAAGGCGCGCAACCTGCTGATGCAGACCGACATGAGCGTGATCAACGTCGCGCTCGCCTGCGGCTTCGCCTCGCCCTCGCATTTCTCGAAATGCTACCGGGCGCATTACCAGACGACGCCCTACCGCGAACGCGGCGCGCACGGCTCCGGCACCGGTCCGCGGCTGTCGATCTGAGGGCCTGCCCGGTCGGGCCGGACAGGCCGGTCGTCGTGCTGATGTCCCTTCGCCCTGGCCGCGCCTGCGGCCGGCCTCAGGCCTGTCCGGCCAGGGGATCGGGTCCGTAGGCGTTCTCGCCGGCCGTGCCGCGCGTGACGAACCACACGAGCAGTATGATCGCGCCGATCACCGGAATGAAGACGAGCAGGATCCACCATCCCGTCTTGTTGCCGTCGTGAAGCCGGCGGACCGTGACGGCGAGGCCGGGAAGCAGCACGGCGAGCGACCACAGGATCGAAGGCAGGCTCGGCTGCGCCATCGCGTAGGCGCCCATCGCCTCTGCCCCCGCCGGGATCTCCATCGGCGTCGGCGGGAAGATCGCGGCGATGACCGCGCTGACGATCAGGTTGAACAGGACGAACCACCAGTATTCCGACCGGGCGGCGCGGCCGGAGAAGGTTGCGTACTTTGAAAAGCACGTCTTTACGGCGTCAACAAAGCCCATCTGTCGGCTCCCTCATCGGTTGTGCCAGCGATGGTGCGGCCCCGCCCGCCCGGCGGCAATGACTTTCGCGCCGGCGCCCTGGAATGCGGTGGCGGTCCGGGGCGCCCCGGCAACAGGTCGGGCGGGGCGCGCGGGGGCGGGCTACGGCCCCGGCGCGATCCGGTAGACCGCGCCGTTCGTCACCGAGAGGAACCAGATCGAGCCGTCCGGCGCCTCGCGCACGTCGCGGACGCGGCCGGTCTCGGGCCCGGCCAGCCGCTCCTCGGCCCAGCCGCCCGGACCGGTGCCGTCGGGGTCCATCCGCGCTATGTAGTCGAACTTCAGCGAACCGACGAAATGGTCGCCCCGCCAGTCCGGCCAGAGCCTGCCGGAATAGATCACATGCCCCGACGGCGCGATCGAGGGATCCCAGTAGTGGTCGGGCTGGGTCATGCCATCGAGCGCGGTCCCGACACCGATCTTCGATCCGTCGTAGTCGGTGCCGTAGCTGACGACCGGCCAGCCGTAGTTCGCGCCCTTCACGATGCGGTCGATCTCGTCCCCGCCAGCGGCGCCGTGCGCGCTCACCCAGAGCTGGCCTTCGAGGTCAAGCGCCGCGCCCTGCGGATTGCGGTGGCCGATCGACCACACCGCGGGAGCCGGGCCGTCCGGCGCCGGGTTGTCGGCCGGGATCGAGCCGTCCCGCCCGAAGCGGACGATCTTGCCGAGGTCGCTTGCCGGATCCTGTGCCTGAAGCCCGTCCGGGCCGGTGCCGCGGTCACCGGTGGTCAGGAAGATCGTGCCGTCTGGGGCCTCGACCAGCCGGCCGCCGAAATGGCGCCCGCTGCCGGAGGCGGCATTCGACACAAAGAGGAAGCGCCCGTCGCGCAGCCGGTCGCCGTCGAGCCGCGCCGCCCAGGCCGCCGTGGCCCCGCCGCCCCCGACCGGCGCGGCGAAGGACAGGATCAGTTCCCCGCTCGCGGCGAAGTCGCGCGGGACCAGCACGTCGAAGAGCCCGCCCTGCCCCTCGGCAAAGACCTCCGGCACGCCGCCGATCGGGGTGCCCGGCCCGCCGCCTTCGGGAAAGCGGGTCAGCCGTCCGTCGCGTTCGGTCACCAGAAAGCCGCCGTCAGGGAGGAAGGCGAGGCTCCAGGGTTCGACGAGGCCCGCGGCCATCTCGGTCACCGCGAGCGGCCCGAGACTGGAGTCGAGCGCCCGCGCGGCCTGGGGCACCGCAGAGGCGATTGCAAGAGTTGCAAACAATGTCCGAACAATCATCGTATTGTTCCCGATCCGGAAACAGAATGGACGGTCACGGCGCCCCGGTTCCTTTCAGATAGGCGCGCCATCCCGTCAGTCCAGCCCCTGACGGGGCGTTGCGGCAGGCTTTCGCCTGCCCCCGCAGCGTCCCGAAACCCTTTTCTTTCCATGCCGGCCGCTTTAGGTTCGCGCGAGGACGAACGGTCCGACATGGGAGAGACCAATGAAAAAACTGTATGCTGCCACGGCAGCCTGCGCCCTTCTTTCGGGCGCCGCCTCCGCCGAAGAAATCAAGATCGGCATCCTTTTCGGCTTCACCGGCCCGATTGAATCGCTGACGGGTTCGATGGCCGCCGCGGCCGAGAAGGCGATGGCCGAGGTCAACGAATCCGGCAAGCTGCTCGGCGGCTCCACCGTGACCGGCGTCCGCGGCGACAGCACCTGCATCGACGCCGCCGCCGCCCAGGCCGCCGCCGAGAAGATGGTGGCCGACGGCGTGAAGGCGATCATCGGCGGCGACTGCTCGGGCGTCACAATCGCCACCCTGACGAACGTCGCGGTGCCGAACGGCCTGGTGATGATCTCGCCCTCGGCGACCTCGCCGGCGCTGTCCACCACCGAGGACAACGGTCTCTTCTTCCGCACCTCGCCCTCGGACGCGCGCGAAGGCGAGATCGCCGCCGACATCATGACCGAACGCGGGATCACCGAGGCCGCGCTGACCTATTCGAACAGCGACTACGGCAAGGGCCTGGCCGAGGCGATCCAGAAGGCCTTCGAGGCCAAGGGCGGCAAGATCACCCTGGCGGCCGCGCACGAGGACGGCAAGGCCGACTATTCGGCCGAGGTCGCGGCGCTTCAGGCCGCGGGCGGGCAGATCCTTATCGTCGCCGGCTACATCGACCAGGGCGGCGCCGGGATGATCCGCGCCGCGCTCGACACCGGGGCGTTCTCGCTCTTCGAACTGCCGGGCGGCATGATCGGCGACAACCTCGAGAAGAACTTCGGCGCCGAGATCAACGGCTCCTTCGGCCAGGTGCCGGGTTCGGATTCGCCGGGCATGGAGGTCCTGCAGGGCCTCGGCGGCGGCGCATTCGACGTGAACTCGCCCTACACGGCGGAAAGCTACGACGCCGCCGCGCTGATGATGCTGGCGATGCAGGCGGCCGGTTCGTCCAACTCGGCCGACTGGGCGGGCAAGGTGATGGACATCGCCAACGCCCCTGGCGAGCCGATCATGCCGGGCGAGCTTGGCAAGGCGCTCGACCTGATCGCTGCCGGAACCGACATCGACTATCAGGGCGCCTCGGGCGTCGAGCTGATCGGGCCGGGCGAATCCGCGGGCCGCTACCGCGAGATCGAGATCAAGGACGGCAAGATCGAGACGGTCAGGTTCCGCTGACCGCCGCGACGGTCGCCCGACCGTCACAGCGTCGGACAATGCTTCAAGCCCGGGTTTACCCCCGGGCTTGTTTGCGGCAGAAGGGGCGGACACGGCACGAAGCGACCCCGGCGAACGGGGCGGGCCGCCGTGCAGGGGGTGACATCCGCGATGATCGTCGTCGAGGATCTGCACAAGCATTTCGGCGGCTTCCGGGCCGTTGACGGCGCGTCGCTCGAGATCGCGACCGGCTCGATCACGGGCCTGATCGGCCCGAACGGGGCGGGCAAGTCCACCCTCTTCAACGTCATCGCCGGCGTCTACCGTCCGACCTCGGGCCGCGTCCTGATGGACGGCGAGGACATCACCGGCCTGCCGCCGCACGCGCTGTTCCACAAGGGTCTGCTGCGCACCTTCCAGATCGCGCACGAGTTCCATTCGATGACGGTGCGCGAGAACCTGATGATGGTGCCGGCCAGGCAGTCGGGCGAGGGTCTGCTCAATGCCTTCTTCCGCCGCGCGGCCATCCGCAGCGAGGAGGCCGCGCTGGCCCGGAAGGCCGACGAGGTGCTCGACTTCCTCACCATCTCGCATCTGGCCGACGAAAAGGCGGGGAACCTGTCCGGCGGGCAGAAGAAGCTGCTCGAACTTGGCCGCACGATGATGGTCGAGGCGAAGATCGTCTTCCTCGACGAGGTCGGCGCCGGGGTCAACCGCACGCTGCTGAACACGATCGGCGACGCCATCGTGCGGCTGAACAGGGAACGCGGCTACACCTTCTGCGTGATCGAGCACGACATGGATTTCATCGCCCGGCTCTGCGACCGGGTGATCGTCATGGCCGAGGGCAAGGTGCTGGCGCGCGGCACCTCTGCCGAGATCATGAAGAACGAGGCGGTGATCGAGGCCTACCTGGGGCGGGGGCTGAAAAACAAGGTGAAGGAGGGCGTGGCGTGACCTCGCCGGCCGGGCCCTTCCTCATCGGCGAGGCGATGACCGGCGGCTACGGGCCGACCGACATCCTGCACGCCTGCACGATCTCGGTGGACAAGGGCAAGATCGCCGTGATCGTCGGCCCGAACGGCGCCGGCAAGTCGACGGCGATGAAGGCCGTCTTCGGCATGCTGAAGCTGCGCGGCGGCCATGTGCGCATCCGCGGCGAGGACATCACCCACCTCTCCCCGCGGGAGCGGGTGGAGAAGGGCATGGCCTTCGTGCCGCAGACCAGCAACGTCTTCCCCTCGCTGTCGGTCGAGGAGAACCTCGAGATGGGCGCCTTCCTGCGGCGCGACGACATCCGGGCGTCGATGGAGCAGGTCTATGCCCTGTTCCCGGTCCTCAAGCAGAAGCGCCGCCAGGCGGCGGGCGAACTGTCGGGCGGCCAGCGCCAGCAGGTGGCCGTCGGCCGCGCGCTGATGACCGACCCCGAGGTGCTGATGCTGGACGAGCCCACGGCAGGCGTCTCGCCGATCGTGATGGACGAACTGTTCGACCGCATCATCGAGGTCGCCCGCGCCGGCATCACCATCCTGATGGTGGAACAGAACGCCCGCCAGGCGCTCGAGATCGCCGATACCGGCTTCGTGCTGGTTCAGGGGCGCAACGCCTATACCGACACCGGAAAGGCGCTGCTGGCCAACCCGGAGGTCCGCCGGACCTTCCTTGGGGGATGAGATGGATATCCTGAACGGCCTTGTCCTGCTTCTCAACTTCGTCGTCGTCCCGGCGCTGTCCTACGGCTCGCAGCTTGCACTCGGCGCGCTGGGCGTGACGCTGATCTACGGCATCCTGAGGTTCTCTAACTTCGCGCATGGCGACACGATGGCCTTCGGGACCGGGATCACCATCCTCGGCACCTGGGGCCTCCAGTCCATGGGCATCACGCTGGGCATCCTGCCGACCGCGCTGATCGCCCTGCCGCTCGGCATCGTCGTCACGATCGGGATCGTCCTTCTTACCGACCGCGTCGTCTACCGCTTCTACCGCAGGCAGCGCGCGCGGCCGGTCATCCTCGTCATCGCGTCGGTGGGCGTCATGTTCGTGATGAACGCCCTGACCCGCTTCATCATCGGCACCGACGACCGCGCCTTCGCCGACGGCCCGCGTTTCCTCGTCAACGCGCCGGACTTCAAGGCGGTGACCGGGCTTGACGAAGGGCTTTCGGTCAAGGCCACCGCCGCGCTGACGGTCGTCGTCGCGGTGGTGGCCGTCGCGCTGCTGTTCTGGTTCCTCGGCCGGACCCGCACCGGCAAGTCGATGCGGGCCTATTCCGACAACGAGGACCTCGCGCTCCTGTCGGGGATCAACCCCGAGCGGGTCGTCACCGTGACCTGGATCATCGCGACGACGCTGGCCGTCATCGCCGGCGTGCTCTACGGCCTCGACAAGTCGTTCCGGCCCTTCAACTACTACGCCCTCCTCCTGCCGATCTTCGCCGCCGCCATCGTCGGCGGGCTCGGCAATCCGCTGGGCGCGATCGCGGGCGGCTTCCTGATCGCCTTCTCTGAAGTCACCTTCACCTATGCCTTCAAGCGCGTCATCGGCTATGTCGCGCCCGGCGACTGGGAGCCCGCGGGTCTCGTCCAGCTCCTGTCCACCGACTACAAGTTCGCCGTCTCGTTCACGATCCTCATCATCGTCCTCCTGTTCCGGCCGACCGGCATCTTCCGGGGGAAATCGGCATGAGCCAGACCCGCGTCGCCGCGCCCGCGAGGGACCAGCGCACCCGTGCCATCATCCTCTTCGGCCTGATCGGCCTTCTCTTCCTGCTCGAGGCGATGACGGGCAGCTGGAACACGATGCTCGGCATCTTCAACATGGCGCTCCTGTCGGCGATCATGGCCCTCGGCGTGAACATGCAGTGGGGCTATGCCGGCCTCTTCAACGTCGGCATCGTCGGCTTCGTGGCGCTCGGCGGGCTTGCCCCCGTCCTCGTCTCCATCCCGCCGAACACCGAGGCCCTGGCGGCGGGCGGCTGGCGCATTCCGGTTGCGCTTCTGGTCGGGGTGCTGACGATCCTGGCGGCGATCTTCGTGAACGGCCGGACCCGCGGCCGGGTCCGCGCCGTCGCCATCACCGCGATCCTGGTCGCGGGCTTCCTTCTATACCGCGCGATCTTCGACCCCGCGGTCGAGATCGTGGAGACCACCAACCCCTCGTTTGCGGGCAATGTCGGCGGGCTCGGCATCGACACGATCTTCGGCCTGCACGTCGGCGTGCTCCTGGCCTGGCCGGTCGGGATGCTGTTCGCCGCCGGCGCGGCCTGGGTGATCGGCAAGATCGCCCTCGGGCTGCGCTCCGACTATCTGGCGATCGCGACGCTCGGGATCGGCGAGATCATCGTCGCGGTCATGAAGAACGAGGACTGGCTGGCGCGCGGCGTCAAGAACATGACGAACATCCCCCAGCCCGTGCCCTACGAGGTGGACCTCCAGCAGAGCGCCTACTGGCAGGGCTGGGCCGCGGCCTTCGGGACCGATCCCGTCACCTTCTCGACGATCTTCGTCAAGCTCTGCTGGATGGCCCTGTTCCTGACCATCCTGCTGGCGATCATCTGGCTCAGCCAGCGGGCGATCAACAGCCCCTGGGGCCGGATGATGCGGGCGATCCGCGACAACGAGACCGCGGCCGAGGCGATGGGCAAGGACGTGACCCGCCGCCACCTGCAGGTCTTCATCATCGGGTCCGCGGTCTGCGGCCTTGCCGGCGCGATGATGGTCACCATGAACGGGGTCCTCGTGCCGTCGGAATACACGCCCCTGCGCTACACCTTCCTGATCTGGGTGATGGTGATCGTCGGGGGGTCGGGCAACAACTGGGGCGCGGTCCTCGGCGCCTTCCTGATCTACTACCTCTACATCAAGGTCGGCGACTGGGGCCCGGCGCTGATGAACACGGTCACGGCGGGGATGGAGCCCGGCCCGCTCAAGGACCATTTCATCGACAGCGCCGCCCACATGCGGATGCTGGCGCTGGGCGTGATCCTGCTTCTCGTGCTGCGCTTCAGCCCGCGGGGTCTGCTGCCGGAGACCTGACCGGGGTAAAACGACATTTTCTGTCGTTCGCGGACAAGCCGCCTGTCGCGGTTGGGCATGACCCGCCCCGGCAATCCGGCCAGATTGCAGCGGCATTGTCCGGAGGCACCCGCCCATGAAAACCCACACCCAGGTCCTTGTCATCGGCGGCGGCGTCGTCGGCTGTTCGGTCCTCTACCACCTGACGAAGTTCGGCTGGAAGGACGTGATGCTGGTCGAGCGGTCGGAACTGACCTCCGGGTCCACCTGGCACGCCGCGGGCGGGTTCCACACCCTGAACGGCGATACCAACATGGCGGCGCTTCAGGGCTACACGATCCAGCTCTACAAGGAGCTGGAGAGGATCACCGGCCTGTCCTGCGGCCTGCACCATGTCGGCGGCATCACCCTTGCCGACAACCAGGCACGCTACGAGATGCTGGTCGCCGAACGCGCCAAGCACCGCTACATGGGCCTGCACACCGAGATCCTCACCCCGAAGGAGATCGAGGCGCGCACCGACGGGCTCGTGAACATCGACGGCATCGTCGGCGGGCTCTACGACCCGCTCGACGGCCATCTCGACCCTTCGGGCACCACCCATGCCTATGCCAAGGCCGCGCGGATGGGCGGGGCCGAAATCGTCCTGCACAACCGCGTCCTTGAAACCAACCCGCGCCCCGACGGTACATGGGACGTCGTGACCGAGAAGGGCACGATCCACGCCGAGCACGTCGTCAACGCGGGCGGCCTCTGGGCGCGCGAGGTCGGCGCGATGGCGGGGATCTACCTGCCCCTGATGCCGATGGCGCACCAGTACCTCGTCACCGACGACATCCCGGAGATCATGGCGATCCTCGATCAGGGGCGCGAGTTCCCCCATGTCATGGATCCCGGCGGGGAGAGCTATCTCCGGCAGGAGGGGCGCGGCCTCTGCATCGGGTTCTACGAGAAGAAGTGCGAACCCTGGTCCGTGGACGGGACGCCCTGGACATTCGGGCACGAGCTTCTGAACGAGGACTTCTCGAAGATCGAGGATTCGGTCGCCTTCGCCTACCGGCGGGTCCCGGTTCTGGAACGGGCCGGGGTCAAGCGCGTGATCCACGGCCCCTTCTCCTTCGCCCCCGACGGCAACCCGCTGATCGGTCCGGTGCCGGGCCTGCGCAACTACTGGGCCGCCTGCGCCGTCATGGCCGGGTTCAGCCAGGGCGGCGGGATGGGCAAGTCGCTGGCCGAATGGATGACGCATGGCGAGACCGAGGTGGACCCGCGCGGCTTCGACGTGGCGCGTTTCGGCACCTGGACGAGCCCCGGCTACACGCTGCCCAAGATCATCGAGAACTACCAGATGCGCTTCTCGGTCAGCTATCCCAACGAGGAGCGTCCCGCCGGCCGGCCGCTGCGGACGACGCCGATGTACGACATCTGGAAGGAGATGCGCGCGGTCTTCGGCCAGCAATACGGGCTCGAGGTCCCGAACTACTTCGCGCTGCCGGGCGAGCCGCTCTACGAGACGCCGACCTTCAAGCGGTCGAACGCCTGGGAGGCGACCGCGCAGGAGGTCCGCGCCGTCCGCGAGGGCGTGGGCATCAACGAGGTGCAGAACTTCGGCAAGTTCCGCGTCGCGGGCCGGAACGCGCGGGCCTGGCTGGACATGATGATGGCGGGCGCAATCCCACCGCCCGGACGGCTGTCGCTGACGCCGATGCTGTCGCCGAAGGGGCGGATCATCGGCGACTTCACCGTGACCTGCCTGTCGGAGACCGAGTTCCGCATCACCGGCAGCTACGGCGCGCAGGACTTCCACCGCCGCTGGTTCGAGAAACACGCCGAACCGGGCGTGACTGTCGAGAACGTGTCGGACCGCATCACCGGATTCCAGATCGCCGGACCGAAGGCGCGCGAGCTGCTGTCGCGCGTCACGCGCGCCGATGTCTCGGCAGAGGCCTTCCGTTTCATGGACGCGAAGCGGATCACCGTCGGGATGGTCGACTGCCTCGTCCAGCGCGTGAGCTACACCGGCGATCTCGGCTACGAGATCTTCTGCGACATCATGAACCAGCGCTCGCTCTGGCTGACACTCTGGGGAGCGGGTCAGGATCTCGGCCTGCGCCCGTTCGGGATGCGCGCGATGATGTCGCTGCGGCTGGACAAGCTCTTCGGATCCTGGGCGCGCGAGTTCTCGCCCGACTACACGCCGGGCGAGACCGGGATCGACCGCTTCATCCGCTGGAACAAGGAGGCCGACTGGATCGGCAAGGCGGCGGCGCTGAAGGAGAAGGCGGAAGGGCCGAGGCGCAGGCTCTGCGCCTTCGTGGTGGACGCGAAGGATGCCGACGTCATCGCCTACGAGCCGATCTGGATCGGCGACCGGGTGGTCGGGTTCTGCACCAGCGGCGGCTTCAGCCACTGGACCGGAAAGTCGGTGGCGCAGGGCTTCCTGCCGGCCGACATGCTGGACGCCCGCGAGGTCGAGATCGAGATCCTCGGCGAACGGCGCCGGGCGCGCCGGATCGACGGGCCGCTCTGGGATGCCGATGGCGCGCGGATGCGGCACGGCTGAAGCCCGCGCACGCGCCGGCCGGCCGCTTGATGTGTTTCGCCGCGCCCCTATCCTGATCCGGGGGCGCGGGATGTTCGGATGGTGGACCTGGCGATCCTGATCCCCGCCGCGGGTGCCTCGGCCCGCATGCGGGGAAGCGACAAGCTGATGGAAGAGGTGGGCGGGACCTCGGCGCTCCGCCACGCGGCCATGCTTGCCGCGCGGATCAGTCCGCGCGTCTTCGTGACCCTTCCCGAGGGCGGGCCGCATGCGGCGCCGCGCCGGGCGGAGCTGGCCGGGCTGGGCGTGACCGCCCTGCCCCTTGCCGACGCGCACGAGGGCATGGCGGCCTCGCTGCGGGCGGGCGCCCGTGCCGCCGGCAACGCCGAGGGGCTGATGATCCTGCTGCCCGACATGCCGGACATCACCGAGGCCGACCTGCGGCTGCTGGTCGAGGTCTTCTCGGCAGAGCCCACCGCGCCGGCGCGGCTCGGCACGCCCGACGGGCGCGACGGCCACCCGGTGATCCTGCCGCTGCGCCTCTTTCCCGGCGTTCTGGTCCTTGCCGGGGACGAGGGCGCGCGTCGGGTGCTTGCAGGAGAGGAGGTCAACCTCGTCCTTCTCGACGACGACCGCGCCCTCCGCGACCTCGACACGCCCGAGGCCTGGGCGGAGTGGCGGGCGCGCCGGACGGCCTGAGGCGCCCGGCCGCCGGCGCGGGTCCTAGTAGCCCGCCGCCTTGCGCAGCATGTTGAGCGCGACGATCGCCAGGAACAGGGCGAAGAACCGCTTCAGCGGCTTCGGGTCGGTCGCGTGGGCGAGCCTGACCCCCCAGGGCGCGGTGAGCAGCGTCATCGCGATGACGATGGCGAAGGCCGGCAGGTTCACCGCGCCCACCGTCATCGGCGGCGGCGCGGCGATGTCCATCAGCAGGAAGCCGAGGATCGAGGGCAGCGCGATCGCGACGCCGAAGCCGGCCGCCGTCGCCACCGCGCGGTGGATCGGAACCGAATAGAGGCTCATCAGGGGCACGCCGAACGAACCGCCGCCGATCCCCATGAGGACCGAGAGGAACCCGACGCCGGGCGCCAGCGCCGCCCGGGCGGCGCCCGCCGGCATCGCCGCGCCGAGACGCCACTTCTCGCCGCCGAGGCCGAGATAGGCCGCCACGACCAGCGCGAGCGCGCCGAAGATCGCCTGCAGGGCGGCCGTCCTGAGCGCGGCGACGACGAAGACGGCGGCGATGGCGCCGACCGCGATCCCGGGCGCCCAGCCCCTGAGGATCGCCCAGTCCACCGCCCCCTTGCGGTTGTGGGCATCAAGCGACCGGAGCGAGGTGACGATGATCGTCGCGAGCGACGTTCCGAGGCAGACCTGCATCAGCTGGTCCGACCCGTAGCCGAGATGGGTGAAGGCGTAGAAGAAGGCGGGCACGAGGATGATGCCGCCGCCGACGCCGAGGAGGCCGGCGATGATGCCGGCAAAGGCGCCGATCCCGGCCAGCAGGGCGGCCATCAGGAGAAGGTCGGGCGTGGCGGGCATGGCGTCTCCGGTGGCCTCGGCCCGGGTTAGCCGCTGGCGTCGCCGAATGCCAGCCCCGACCGCACCCGGGCGGCGGCACCCGCGTCCGCCGGGACGCCTCCCCTAGCCTGCCGCCACATCCATCTCCGGCTGCGGAACCCCGGCCAGGGCGGCGTCCAGCACGGACAGGTCCGCATCCGGCAGGACCGCCCGCTCCGACAGCACGCGCCGCCAGTGCCGCGCACCTGTCCGGCCGTGGAACAGTCCCAGCATGTGCCGCGTGACGTCGTGGAGGCGCCCCCCGGCAGCGAGGTGGCGCGCGATCAGCGGCCGCATCGCGGCAACGGCCTGCCACGGCGACGGGCCCGTCGCGCCGCCCCAGATGACCTCGTCCGCGCGCCCGAGGATGTCCCAGGGTTCGTGATAGGCGGCCCGCCCGATCATCACCCCGTCGAAGCCGCGCGCGAGGAAGGCCGTCGCCGCCTCGAGCGTCCCGATCCCGCCGTTGACCGAAAGGTGCAGGTCGGGGAAACGGTCCTTCATGCGCAGGACCAGATCGTGATCGAGAGGCGGGATCTCCCGGTTCTCCTTCGGCGACAGCCCCTGCAGCCAGGCCTTGCGCGCGTGCACGATGACGCGGGTCACCCCGGCCCCGCGGACGGCGGCAAGGAAGGCCGGCAGCGCCTGCTCGGGATCCTGGTCATCGACCCCGATCCGGCATTTCACCGTCACGTCGCGCGGCTGCGCCGCGATCATCGCCGACAGGCAGCGGGCTACGCGGTCCGGCGTCTCCATCAGGACGGCGCCGAAACAGCCCGACCGGACGCGGTCGGACGGGCAGCCGCAGTTCAGGTTGATCGCGTCGTAGCCGGCTTCGGCCCCGGCCGCGGCCGCCTCCGCCAGCTCGCCCGGATCGGCCCCCCCGAGCTGGAGCGCGACGGGGCCGGCGACCCCGCCCGGGTCGAGCAGGCGCGCCCGGTCGCCGCGCACAACGGCGGTGGCCGTGACCATCTCGGTATAGAGCAGGGCATTGCGCGACAGGACGCGGTGGAACGCCCGGCAGTGGCGGTCGGTCCAGTCCATCATCGGCGCCACGGACAGCCTGTCGTGCGGGATCCCGTTCATCTTCCGTCTGCCATCCTTCCGCCCCCGGCGCCTGCCCCATATCCGGGCCGGACGCAAGGGTGGCGCGCGCGCGGCCCGGCGCCGCCGCCGACCATCGCGGACGGACGGCACGGTTGCGACAGCGCCGCCTTACGGCGCGGCCGCCCCCGCATCCGCGGCCTCGAGAAGGGCGAGGAGCCCCGCAAGCAGCGCGGCCGGGCTTGGCGGGCAGCCGGGGATGTGGAGATCGACCGGCACCACGTCCGCGACCCCGCCGACAATGGCGTAGCTGCCGGCGAAGCAGCCGCCCCCCAGCGCGCAGTCGCCCACGGCGACGACCCACTTCGGCGCCGGCGTCGCGGCATGGGTCCGCTCCAGCGCCTCGCGCATGTTGCGCGTGACCGGCCCGGTGACGAGGAGGACATCCGCATGGCGCGGCGAGGCGACGAAGCTGAGGCCGAAGCGTTCGAGGTCGTAGAAGGGATTGGAAAGGGCGTGGATCTCGAGCTCGCAGCCGTTGCACGAGCCGGCATCGACCTGCCGGATGGCAAGGCTGCGCCCGAGGCGCCGCCGCGCCGCCGAGGCGAAGCTGCGGCCCAGCGCCTCGACCGCCTCCGGGGGCGGTTCGGGCGCGGCCTCGGTCAGCGGCCGGCGCATCAGTCCCTCGATCAGATACCGTCGCATCGCGCAGCGCCTACAGATCGTGCCCGGAATAGGAGCAGTTGAAGGATTTGTTGCAGAGGGGGAAGTCGGCGATGATGTTGTTCTCGATCACCGCCTCGAGCAGCGGCCACTGGAACCAGGACGGGTCGCGCAGGTGGCAGCGCGCGATGGCTCCCCCCTCGTCGAGCGCGAGCCAGACCAGCACGTCGCCGCGGAAGCTTTCGACCAGGCCCAGACCCTCGCGGCGGGCGCCCGCCGCCGGCAGCGGGGCCAGCAGCGGCCCCTCCGGCAGCCGGTCGAGGATCTGCGCGATCAGCCCCAGGCTCTGCCCGACCTCCTCGATGCGGATCCAGACCCGCGCATCGACATCGCCGCCGCTGCGCACCGGCACGGCGAAGGTCAGGCGGTCGTAGGGCGCATAGGACAGATCGCGCCGGGTGTCGAAGTCGCGGCCCGAGGCGCGGCCGACATGGCCGCCGGCGCCGAAGCGCCGGGCGAGCTCGGCGGCGAGCCGGCCGGTGCCGACCGTCCTGTCCTGCAGCGACGCGGTATTCTCGTAAAGCGCGGCGAGCGGCGGGAACTTCGTGCGGACCTCGTCAAGGAGCGCGCGCAGCGCGGCGATGCCGGACCGGTCCAGATCGGCGGCCACGCCGCCCGGGACGATGCGGTCGCGCATGAAGCGATGGCCGAAGCAGGTATCGGCCGTCCGCAGCACCCGCTCGCGCAGCATGCTGCACTGGGCCAGCATCATCGCGAAGGCGGCGTCGTTGCAGATCGCGCCGATGTCGCCGAGGTGATTGGCCAGCCGTTCCAGTTCCGCCATCAGCCCCCGCAGCCAGGTGGCGCGGGCGGGAACCTCGGCCCCGAGCGCGGCCTCCGCCGCCTGCGAGAAGGCCCAGGCATAGGCCACCGTGCTGTCGCCCGAGGTGCGCCCGGCCAGTTCCGCGCCGCGCGCCAGCGTCGCGCCCTGCATCAGGCGTTCGATGCCCTTGTGGACGTAGCCGAGCCGTTCCTCGAGACGCACCACCGTCTCGCCCTGCGCGGTAAAGCGGAAATGGCCCGGCTCGATGATGCCGGCGTGGACCGGCCCGACCGGCACCTGATGCAGGCTCTCGCCGGTGACGGGAAGGAAGGCATAGGGATCGGGGCCGGGCTGATGCCGAGGCGCCGCGGCGCCGAGCGGATGGGTCACCTCCCAGCAGCCGTGATCGAGCCAGGGCCGGTCGTCCGCGGCGCCCTCGGGCACCAGACCGAAGAGATCGGCGATTGCGCGTTCGGGCCGCTGGGCGGGCGCATGCAGCCGGCCGACCGAGGGGAACCTGCCCGAAGCTGCCCCGACCGTCGCGATTCCGACCGTCCGCGCGGCGGGATCGAGGAGCGCCATGTGGACCGCCCCGACCTCCGCCCAGAGGCCGAGCAGGACCAGATCGCCCCGCGCCAGATCGCCGGCGAGGTCCTGCCACTGCGCATCGGACACCGCCGTGCGCGGCAGCGGGCCGGCGCGGAAGACCTGCGGCGGGACCATGGCGAGACCTTCGCGTGCGGTCATGCTGTCCTCACCCCAGAAGCCCCGCCACGGTCTGGAACCAGGCGACCATCGGTTGCGGCAGGTGCAGTCCCGCGATCAGGACCAGCGCCAGATGGACGTAGAGCGGGACGAGCGAACCGCGGGCCGGGCCGTCGGGCCCGGCGGGATCGCCGAAAAGGAATCCGGTCAGGCGCCAGAGAAGCGCGCCGAAGGCGATGAGCAGCCCGCTCACCAGGAGGAGCGCGAGAAGGGGCGCGCGGGCGAAGCTCGAGGTCACGAGAAGGAACTCGGTCATGAAGATGCCGAAGGGCGGCATCCCGGCGATGGCCAGCACGCCAAGCCCGAGGCCCCAGCCCAGCGCCGGGTGGCTGTGGGTCAGGCCGCGGATCTCGGAGATCCGCTGCGTGCCCTTGATCTGCGCCACCGTGCCGACGGCGTAGAAGATCGCGGACTTGGTCAGGCTGTGCATCACCATGTGCAGGAGACCCGCGAAGTTCGCGAGCGGCCCGCCCATGCCGAAGGCGAAGACGATGATCCCCATGTGCTCGATCGAGGAATAGGCGAACAGCCGCTTGATGTCGCGCCGGCGGTAGAGCATCAGCCCGGCGAAGATCAGCGAAAGGAGGCCCATGCCCACCATCAGCGGGCCGGGGGCGAGCGTCTCCGGGTTCGCCGCCATCAGCATCTTGAAGCGCAGCACCGCATAGAGCGCGACGTTCAGCAGCAGCCCCGACAGGACCGCCGAGATCGGCGTCGGCCCTTCGGCATGGGCGTCGGGCAGCCAGGCGTGCAGCGGCGCCAGCCCCACCTTGGTGCCGTAGCCGAGGAGCAGGAAGGCGAAGGCGACGCTCAGCATCCTGGGATCGAACTGCGCCGCGCTGCCGATGAGGTTGGTCCAGATCATCGCCGCCGCGCCCTCGCCCAGCACCGGCTGCGCGGAGAGGTAGACGAGGATCGTCCCGAACAGCGCCAGCGCGATGCCGACGCTGCCGAGGATGAAGTACTTCCATGCCGCCTCCAGCGCCTCGTGGGTGCGGTAGAGGCCGACCATCAGCACCGTGGTCAGCGTCGCCAGTTCGACCGCCACCCACATCAGGCCGATGTTGTTCGATACCAGCGCGAGGTTCATGCCGAACATCATCAGCTGGTACATCGAATGGTAGAAACGCAGGTTGGCGGGCGTCAGCCTGCCGGTTTCCAGTTCGTGCCCGATGTAGCTGGCCGAGAAGACCGCGGCCGTGAAGCCGACGAAGGTGTTGAGCACGATGAAGACGATGTTGAGTTCATCGACCAGAAGGTAGTCCCCCGCGGCCGGACGTTCGGCCGCGAACAGGGCGCAGGCGGCGAGCAGGGTCAGCAGGCTGGCCCCGAGGTTGACCCGCGCGCTCAGGCGGTAGCCCGGCAGCAGCGCCAGCACCACTGCCGCCAGCGCCGGGACGAGAAGGATCGCCGCGACCGGGTTGAAGGCGGGAAGGCTCACCGCGTCTCTCCGCGGAAATCGTCAAGGGCCTCGGAATCCACGGTGTCGAACCGCTCGCGGATGCGGAACAGGAAGACCCCGATCACGATCATCGCGATGAGGACCGAGAAGGCCACGCTGATCTCGACGACAAGCGGCATGCCCTGCGCGCCGGCGGCGGCGAGGATCAGGCCGTTCTCCAGCGACATGAAGCCCACGACCTGGCTCACCGCATTGCGCCGCGTCACCATCATCAGCAGGCCGAGCAGGATCACGGACAGCGCGAAGGCGAGGTCCTCGCGCGCGAGCGGGTTCTCCGCCGCCTCGGTGAGCTGCAGCATCAGGACGACCGAGAGCGCGACAAGCCCGATCCCGGCAAGCATGGTCGGGCCGACGCCCACCACCGTCTCGACCTCGCGGTGGATGCCGAGCCGCTGGACGATCCGGTGCAGCGCCCAGGGGATCAGGATCGCCTTGAAGACAAGCGCGATGCCGGCGGTGACATAAAGGTGGTGCGCGCCCTGGACATGGGCCTGCCAGGCCACCGCCAGCGACAGGATGACCGCGTGCAGCGCAAAGACATTGAGCAGCGCATAGAGCCGGTCCTGGTAGATCATCATGAAGCTGACCAGCACCAGACCGCCGGCCAGGAGATGGGCGACGTCATAGGCAAGCCCGTCCATCAGACGCTCCTTGAGACGAAGAGAAGCAGCGTGCCGAGCAGCGCGAGCATCAGCGCGATCCCGAGGAAATCCGGGACGCGGAAGACCCGCATCTTGGCGATCGCGGTCTCGAGGACCGCCAGCAGCACGCCGCCCGCGGCGAGCTTGACGCAGAAGAGCGCGAAGGCGAGCAGGTGGGCCGCCGCGCCGTCGCCCTGCCGCGCGATCCCCCAGGGCAGGAAGACGCAGCCGATCAGCGCGAAGTAGAGCAGGAGCTTCAGCGCCGCGGCGATCTCGATCATCGCGAGGTGCCGGCCCGAATATTCCAGCACCATCGCCTCGTGGACCATCGTCAGTTCGAGATGGGTCGCGGGGTTGTCCACCGGGACGCGGGCGTTCTCGGCGATCGCAACGATCACCAGCGCGATGAGCGCCATGCCGAGCGAGACGCGCAGCCCGACACCGGAGCCGATCATGAACTCGGAGACGACCGACAGCTGGGTCGAGCCGGCGACCAGCGCGACCGTGAACACGGTCAGCAGCATCGCCGGCTCGGCCAGGACGCCGATCATCATCTCGCGGCTCGATCCGATTCCGCCGAAGCTCGTGCCCACGTCCATGCCGGCCAGCGCGAGGAAGAAGCGCGCGCTGCCGAGGAGCGCGACGATGGCGATCAGGTCGGCGGTCCAGCTGAACTGGAGGCCGACCGCGAATGTCGGAACCAGCGCCGCCGCGACCCAGGTGGCGGCGAAGATCATGTAGGGCGAGGCGCGGAACAGCCACGAGGCGTTCTCGGCGAGGACCACCTCCTTGCGCATCAGCCGCAGGATGTTGCGGTAGGGCTGGATCAGCGACGCGCCCTGCCGCCGCGTCAGCCGCGACTTGACCTTGCGCACCAGCCCGACGAGGCCCGGCGCAAGGACCACCACGACCAGCATCTGCAGCCCCTGGACGGCGATCCCCAGCATCAGTTCCATAGCGTGAGCCCGAGAAGCAGCAGGATGAGCGACAGGAAGACGAGGCTGAGGTAGCGCCGGATGGTCAGGAACTGCAGCACGTTCAGCCGAGCGGACAGCGTCCCGACAGCCGAAGCGACGGGCAGGTAGAGCCATGTCCAGACGACATCCGTCGTCCGCACCTCGAGGCGCGCCGGGCGCGGATCGCCGGGTGCGGGCATGTCCACGCTCTCGCGGGCGCGCAGGAGCGTCGTGCCGAGGACCCGGCGCAGCGGCTGGGCGAAGCTGCCGGCGCCGTACTGGGTCAGCGCGTCGGCCTGCGGGAAGCCGCAGTCCCAGGCGGGGCCGCGGCGCAGGGCCTTCGAGGCGTAGCGGTGCACCAGCCAGGCGGCGAGCGAGGCGCTCACGGCGATGAAGACAAGCACAAGCAGCCCGCTGTAGGTGCTGCGGGTCTCGGCGACCGGCACCAGGGTCAGCCAGGGCCGTCCGATCTGCTGCGGCAGGCCTCCGTCCACCATCGCCGCCACGGCCGGACCCATCAGGTCCACCATCGCCCCCGGCGCGATCCCCGCAAGGACGCAGAGCGCCGCCAGCACCGCCATCGCGGCCAGCGAATAGCGGTCGGCCTCGGCGGCCCCCGCGGCCGCCGGCGTCCGCGGCCTGCCGAGGAAGATCACCCCGTAGAAGCGCACGAAGCAGGCCGCCGCCAGCGCCGCCGAAAGGGCCAGCATCCCGCCCGCGGCCGGGACCAGCAGCTGCAACGGCAGATGGGGCAGACCGGGGCTTTGCAGGACGGCCTGGAAGAGCAGCCATTCGGACGCGAAGCCGTTGAGCGGCGGCAGGGCCGAGATCGCCGTCACGCCGGCCAGCGCAAGGAAGGCGGTCGCCGGCATCCGGCGGATCAGCCCGCCCAGCCCGTCGAGATCGCGCCGGCCGGTCGCGGTCAGCACCGCGCCCGCGCCCATGAACAGGAGGCTCTTGAAGAGCATGTGGTTGAAGGCATGGAACAGCCCGGCGCTGAAGGCGAGCGCGGCGAGCGCCGCCATCCCGCTGGCGCGGAAGGCCAGCGCGAGCCCGAGGGCGGCGAAGATGACGCCGATGTTCTCGATCGTGGAAAAGGCCAGCACGCGCTTGGAATCGCCGTCCATCGTCGCGAAGAGGATGCCGAGGACGGAGGTGGCGGCCCCGAGCAGGATGACCACCGGGCTGGTCCAGCCGGCGGCGGGGCCGGCGAGATCGAAGACGACGCGGATGAACCCGTAGATCGCGACCTTGGTCATGACCCCGCTCATCAGCGCCGAGACGTGGCTTGGGGCGGCCGGATGGGCGAGCGGAAGCCAGACATGGAGCGGCGCGAGGCCGGCCTTCGACCCCGCCCCGACCAGCATCAGGACGAGGATGACCGCCGCGAGGCCCGGCGTCCGCCCGACCATCCGCATCGCGGCAAAGGTGTAGCCGCCCTCCGGGCCGGCCATGAGACCGAAGACGAGCAGCAGCACCATGGTGCCGAAACCGGCCATGACGAGATAGACATAGGCCGCCTCTCGCGTCGCCGCCTCCCGGTGCCGGACCAGGACCAGCGCCCAGGACATCAGCGACATCAGTTCCCAGCACAGCAGGAAGGTGAAGGCATCGTCGGCCAGCAGGACCAGCGCCATCGCCCCGAGGAACGCGGGATAGAAGGGCAGGACCCGGTGCGGCTCCGCCGCGTGCCGCCCGTAGCCGATCGCGTAGAGGCTGGCCGCGCCGCCGCCGATGCCGAGCACCATCAGGAAGAAGGCGGACAGCGCATCGAGCCGCAGGTGGAGGCCGAGCCAGGGCAGGCCGAGCGGCAGGGTCCGGCCCGGCGCGGGCTCCGTCCCCGTCAGCGCCGGCAGCGCCGCGAGCAGGAGCACGGCGCAAAGCACCGCCGATGCGCCATAGACCGGGCCGGAGACCCGGCGCGAGGCGCCGGCGGCGACCGCCGCCAGGGCCAGCGCCAGCAGGGCGCCGGCGGCAAGCGAAGCAAGGTCAACCGGGGCCATCGCGGTGTCCCGCCTCGTCCCCACCGGCGGGCGCCGCCGGATCCGCGGACCGCGGCGCCTTCAGGCGCACGCCCCGGCCCCCGGACCGGCTGACCGCGCCCTCCGCGATCAGCTCGATGCCGGCGCGGTCCAGCGCCTCGACGACACGGGTCAGGCTCTCGATGACGCCGCGCACGTTCCCCTCGCTCGCCTCCATCCGCTGGATGGTCGGGACCGAGACGCCGGCCAGTTCCGCAAGGGTCTTCTGATCGATGCCGAGCATCGCCCGCGCCGCGCGCATCTGGGCCGCCGTGATCATCCGGCATCCCCGCTTCCGATATCACTATGAGGTTTTGAGATCTCTGTTTTGATATTTCAAGTATCATTTCTCAGGCAAGGTCAGATACCGCGACAGCCGCGCAGGGTGTCCGGACCCGTCCAGCAGTCCGGCGCGGAAGTCGGACGCCGGCAGCCGCGCTGCTGTCAGGCCGGAACACCACAGCTCGCGCTCCCCTCCCGTCAGGCGGCCGTCGCGCTCCCTTCGCGGCGGCCGCCCCGGCCGAGCCCAAGCAGCGCCTCGGCGAGGTCAAGGGCGTCATCGGGCCAGTAGTCCTGCGGGCGGGGGTGGCGGATGCCAGAGCCCTTGACGGGCCGGCAGCTCAGCACGGCGTTGCGCCATTGCAGCGGAATCGCGTCGCGGCCCTGGCAGGCGCCGAGAAGCGCGCCGCAGATCGCGGCATTGGTATCGGTGTCACCGCCCCGCCCGACAGTGGCGGACAGCGCCGCGGCAAGGGGCGTCCCCCGCATCAGGTGATGGAAGGCGTTCTGGAACGCGGTCAGCACCCAGCCCGCCTGCCGCTCGAACTCCTCCGGCGCCTGCCGGCGCGCGAGGGCGAGCCGCTGGCGGACGGGTCCTGCCCCGTCCCCCTCGCCCGCATGGCGATCGGCGGCCGCCCACATCTCCTCGGCCGTGCCGCCGGCGACCCCGGCCGCGACCGCGGCGGCGAAGGCGGCGCTGGCGGCCCGGCAGACCGGATCCGGATGGGTGAGACCGGCCTCCTCCGCGGCCAGACGCGCGGCAAGTGCGGGATCGCCCGCCGCGAAGATGCCGATCGGGCTGACCCGCATCAGCGCCCCGTTCGCCTGGCTGTCCGAGACGACCTGCCGGCCTTCGGCCAGCGCCGCGATTCCGCGCCGCGTCGTCCCCCCGATGTCGAAGGGGCCGGACCGCGCCCACCGGATATAGGCCTGACCGATCTCAACGGGATCGAAGGCGCCCGACCGGACGAGCGTGCGGGCAAGCGCCAGTGCCATCTCGCCGTCATCGGTCGGCTGCCCCGCGATGAGGTTCCAGGTTCCGCCATCGGTCAGCCGCGCAACACCCTGCGGGTGGCTGCGCGCGATCTCGGCCGCGGTCCGGAACTCCACCGCCGAACCGAGCGCGTCGCCCGCAAGCTGGCCGAGGAGACAGCCCTGGGCACGGGCGAGACGTCCGGCGTCGGCAACCCGGATCGCGGGCCGCGTGCCGTTGCGCGCTTCGCGCGTCCCGCGGCGCGGCTTCAGCGCGACAATGGCCCTGACGGCCGCCTCGGTCCCGCCGATCAGGCCGTCGAATGCATGGCGGCCGTAGTCCACCGGGCGCCCCGACAGCTCGACCAGGGGACAGCCCGCGCCGGTCAGCAGGGCATGTGCGCCGGCGATGTCCCAGTGATCGATGCCCGAGACCAGGCTCACCGCCGCATCCACCTCGCCGGCGGCCGCAAGCGCCATGCGATAGGCCGGGCTCGGAACGGCGCGGATGCGGATACCGCGCAGCGTCTCGTGGTTGTGCCGCGCATAGTCCGGGGCCTCGGCGTTCATCGCGATGACGATCGGATCGCCCCCGGCCGGGCGCTTCACCTCGCGCCCGTTGCGCGTGAGGGCCGCACCCTCTGCCCAGGCGAAGAGGTCGCCGCGATCGTCCGGCGCAAGCGGCGCAAGGACGACGCCGAGAACCGGCCGGCCCGCGCGCAGGAGCGCGACCGAGACGGCCGATCCCCGAAGGCCGGCGAGGAAGTCCCTCGTGCCATCCTGCGGGTCCACCACCCAGACGTCGCTGCCGCTGCCGCTGGCCCGGCCGGTTTCCTCGCCGACAAAGCCGCAGGCGTGCAGGCCGAGCAGACGGTGCCTCAGCATCTCCTCGACCTCCGTATCGATGGGCGCCCTTGACCCCGCGCCGCGCGGGCCGCCGTGGCGATGGAACTCGGCCCGGATCATTTCGCCCGCCCCGGACACGGCCTCGATCACTGCCGGAAGGAGGGCGGATGCGGCGGGTTCGGTATTTGACTGATTCATGCGGATCTCCCAGGTTTCAATGACCGCTTCGTGCCACATTTCCGGTGCCCCGGCGGATCGCTCGGGATTTTCCGGAACGGCGCCGGCTGGGGGGAGGCCGCGACATGCGCAACGCCGTCGGGTTCTACTGGACGCTGCCCGTGCCCTGGGCCGGGTTCACCGCCCTGCCGGAGGATATCGACGCCGCCGCAAGGGTCAGCCGCACGATCCGCTACCAGCGCGACCTCATCCGCCGACATGCCGGCGACGCGAACTACCGGCTTGTGGCCGAGAAGGTCTTTCTCGAGATCGAACCCGACCGCGGCAGCAGGTACATCCTTGACGTGCTGCGCCCGCTGGAGGCGTTCTGCCGCGCGAAGGACGCCGTGCTGCTCTTCGTCGACTTCTCCGAGGTTCAGGGCTGGCGCAGCCACGCCCCGATGGCCGACTGGGCGCGACACGCCCGCATCGCCATCGAGCCGGTCTATCCGGACGAGATCACGATCGATGGCGTCAGCTTCGATCCGCACCGCCATTTCGCCGCGTGGCGCAGGAGGCAGCACGAATGGACCGCGGGCAAGGAAGCGCGTGTTGCCCGCGCGCTTGCGGTGGCCGCCGGGCTCCGCCGGGAGGGGCGGACGCATGCGGCAATCGCGGAGGAGCTGAACGCGGCGCGCATCCCGGGCGCGACCGGCAAGCCCTGGACGGCGGACAGCGTCGCGAAGCTCCTCGGCCCTGCGCCGGACTGAGGCCAGCCCCGCCCTGCCCCCTGCCCTACCTGCCCGCCTTCGCCACCGTCCCGATGAAGCGGGCGAAAAGCCCGCCCTGCGAGCTGATGCGCAGCTTGGCGTAGATGTTGCGCCGGTGGATGCGGACCGTCCCCGGCGCGATCCCGAGAACGCGCCCGAGCGCCTCGGCGGAATAGCCCTTGAGCGTGTATTCGACGACCTGTCTTTCCCGCGCGGTCAGAAGCCCGTCGCCGAAGGTGTGGAAGGCGCGCTCGATGCCGGCGCCGCCGGTCTCGTCCTCGCCCCGGGCCGGCCGCTCGAACCGTTCGGAAAGCGATTGCCAGTGCCGTCCGGCCGCCGCCTGGATGACCGGGCCAAGCTGTCCGATCTCGGCAAACTCGCGCGCCGAGAAGGGCCGCTCCGCCCGCATCAGGGACAGCACCACCATGGCCGCCCCTCCGGTCGCGATGAAGAAGGCGATCTCCTCGGCCAGCCCGGTCTGGACATAGTAGCTGCGGAAGTACTCGCCCTGATAGAAGCGGTCCGGCGCCAGGTCGCGCATCCGGTAGAGGCCCGGCGCGACGGGGCGCGTCGCGGCCAGGTAGAAGGGATCCAGAAGGTAGGGCCCGGCCTGGTAGTCGGTGACGAAGATCGCCCGCTTGGCGGCGGGGAAATCGTCGTAGAGATCGAGCGGGCGCTGCGATCCGCTGTAGCCGAAGATGACCGTGTAGTCATAGGCCGCGACCGACCGCAGCAGGGCGGCAAGGGACGCGGGAAAGGCCGGGCTGCCCTCGGCCTCGATCAGCGTGGCGATGCGCGCCAGAAGCTGGGGGCTTGCAGGAGACATGATTCAACCGCCGGGACTATGCGCTTTGGGATATATACTGCGGAACGGCCCTTTCCTACGCTTTTGCCCCGGGCAAAGCATAGTGGGGCCCCGACTGGCGTGACCGGTACGACCGACGAGCCGATTGCAGAACTGCGCGGAGCGACGAAGCGCTTCGGCGATGTCGTGGCGGCGCGGTCGCTGGATCTGGCGATCCGCCGCGGCGAGTTCCTGTCCTTCCTCGGGCCTTCGGGCTGCGGCAAGACCACCGCCCTGCGGATGCTGGCCGGGTTCGAGAGCCCCAGCGAGGGCGAGATCCTCCTGGACGGCCAGCGGGTCAACGACCTGCCGGCCCACCGCCGCCCGGTGAACATGGTCTTCCAGCACTATGCGCTGTTCCCGCATCTGAACGTCGCCGACAACATCGCCTACGGCCTGCGCCAGCGCCGTCCGCGCCCGCCCGAGACCGAGGTCGCCGCGGCGGTGGAACGGGCGCTCGAGACGGTGCGCCTTCCCGGCTTCGGGGCGCGGCGGATCTGGGAGATGTCGGGCGGCCAGCAGCAGCGGGTGGCGCTCGCGCGCGCCATCGTCAACCAGCCGAAGCTGCTGCTGCTCGACGAGCCGCTTGCCGCGCTCGACAAGAAGCTGCGCCACGACATGCAGATCGAGCTTCAGACGCTCCAGCGCAGCCTCGGCATCACCTTCATCCTCGTCACCCACGACCAGGAGGAAGCGCTGTCGATGTCCGACCGGATCTGCATCATGCGCGAGGGCCGGATCGTCCAGGTGGGAAGCCCGCGCACCCTCTACGACCGGCCGCGGAACCGCTATGTCGCCGATTTCGTCGGCAAGTCGAACTTCTTTCCCGGGCGGGTCGCGGCCCTGTCGCAGGGCCGGGCGCGGCTCGACGGGCCGGGAGGGCACGTCTTCACCGGCACCGCGGGCGAAGGGATCGCCGCGGGCGCCGAGGCCTTCGCCAGCCTGAGGCCCGAGCAGATCGTCCTCGCGCGGTCCGGCGACGGCGTGCCGGTGACGGTCGTCAACCGCATCTTCCTCGGGGAACACACCGAATACCTCGTCCGCAATGCGGGTCTCGGCGAATTCCTCGTCCTCGCCTCGCGCCAGGCCGAAACCGGCGAGGGCAGCTTCGAACCCGGACAGACCGGGGTCGCGCGCTGGCCGGCCGACGCGGCGCTGATACTGACTGACGACTGAACCAAACGGGAGAATGGACATGACAGACCGCAACGACTTCATCTCGCGCAAGGCGTTCATGGCGGAACTCGACCGCTACCGGAAGGGATCGGTCACGCGGCGCCATTTCCTGGGCGTGACGGGTCTCGGCACGGCGATGACCGTGCTGGGCGCCGCCGTGCCGGGCCTGCGCCGGGCCGCCTGGGCCCAGTCGGGCATCGGCGACCGCGTGGTCCTGGCGACCTGGCCCAACTACCACGATCCGGCGAACTTCGAGGCCTTCACCGCCGCGACCGGGGCCGCCGTGGACGTGAACGTCTTCGGTTCGAACGAGGAGATGCTGGCCAAGCTCCAGGCCGGCGGGTCGGGCTGGGACGTCTTCGTGCCGACCAACTACACGATCACCACCTATGTCGGGGAGGACCTGATCGAGCCGCTCGACCTCGCCCTGATCCCGAACTTCGATCCGGCCGCCTTCAACCCGCGCTTTGCCGATCCCGGCACGGTGAACGGCACCACCTACGCCGTGTCCAAGAACTGGGGGACGACCGGCTTTGCCGTCAACACCAGCCATCTCGGCAGCCTGCCCAAGCCCACGACCTGGAAGGAATTCTGGGACATGACGCGGGCCGAGTTCAGCGGCCGCACGATGGTGCACGACTACCAGCTGACGACGATCGGGAATGCGCTGAAGTACTTCGGCTATTCCTTCAACTCGGTCGATCCGGCCGAACTCGCCGAGGCCGAGAAGCTCCTGATCGACTCCAAGCCGCATCTCTTCGCCATCTCGTCGGACTACCAGCCCTCGATGCGGTCGGGCGACGCCTGGATGACGATCTGCTGGACCGGCGACGGCAAGCAGATGAACCGCGACATGCCCGAGATCGAATACGTCCTCGGCAAGGAAGGGGGCGAACTCTGGTCGGACTTCTACGCGATCCCGAAAGGGGCGCCCCACCGCGACGCGGCCTATGCGCTGATCAACTTCCTTCTCGACCCGGCGGTGAACGTCAAGGAGCAGCTCTTCCACGGCTATCCCACGGCGGACAGCCGGGTGGACGCGCTGCTGCCGCCCGAGGTGCTGAACGACCCGATCCTCTATCCCGCGGCCGAGCTTCTGGACGCGCTGGAATTCGGGGCGGCGGTGACGCTGACCGACCCCAACCGCGCCGAGCTGATGGCGCGCTTCAAGGCGGCCTGAGCCGATGGAGTCACGGCTGCGGACCTGGCTCATGCTGATGCCGGCGGCGGCATGGTTCCTGACCATGCTGGTGCTGCCGCTTGTCGTAGTCGTGGTCTTCAGCTTCGGTGAAAGGGGGGCGGCGGGAGGCTATTCCGCCGCCTTCACGCTCGAGAACTTCGCCAATCTCGGCGCGCGCTGGGCCGCCTTCCGCAACACGCTTCTGCTGGCGCCGGCGGGCACCGTCCTGTGTCTCCTGATCGCCTATCCGCTGGCCTATTTCCTCGCAATCCGGTCCGATCCGCGCTGGCGCACGATCCTGCTCATCCTCGTCATCGTGCCCTTCTGGACCTCGATCCTGATCCGCTCCTACGCCTGGATCTACCTGCTCGGCGGTCAGGGCCTGCCGCGCCTTCTCGAAATGGCGGGCCTTGGCAGCATCCGGCTCATCAACACGCCCTTCGCGGTGCTCACCGGCATCGTCTACGGCTATCTGCCGCTGATGGTCTTTCCGATCTATGTCAGCCTCGAGCGGCTGGACAAGCGCCTCCTCGAGGCCTCGGCCGATCTCGGCAGCCCGCCCTGGCGCAGCTTCCTTCAGGTCACGCTGCCGCTGTCGATGCCCGGCGTTGCGACCGGCTGCATGCTGGTCTTCATCCTGCTTATGGGGGAATTCCTGATCCCGGCGATGCTGGGAGGCGGCAAGGTCTTCTTCGTCGGCAATGCGCTGGTCGATCTGTTCCTGCAGTCGCGCAACTGGCCCTTCGGCTCGGCCGTCGCGGTGGCGCTGGTCGTCATCATGCTGGTCACCGTCACCGCCTACATGCGCGCGACGCGGCGCTGGGCCGGCGGGCGCGACGACGTGTCGCTGATGTGAGGGCGGGACCCGTGCGCGCCTACGCCATTGCCGTCTATCTCTTCCTCTACATCCCGATCGCCATCATCGCGGTCTTCTCGTTCAACGCCGGCCGCCATGCGGCGCAGTTCCAGGGATTCTCGACGCAGTGGTACGGCAAGGCGCTGTCCAATCCCTTCGTGATGGAGGCGCTCCAGACCAGCGCCACCGTCGCCGCCGCCTCGGCCCTGCTGGCGACCGTCTGCGGCACGCTGGCAGCACTCGCGCTCCAGGGGATCGGCGGGCGGGTGCGCATGGCCTTCGACGCGCTCGTCTACATCGCGGTGATGGTGCCGGGGATCGTCATCGGGATCGCGACGCTGATCGCGCTGGTGACGCTGTTCGACTGGCTCAATCCCCTGATCGGGGCGCTGTGGCCGCTGGCCGGGGATGCGCCGCGCCTCCAGCTCGGCCTCGGCTCGCTGATCGCGGCGCACGGGCTGTTCTCGATGGCGCTCGTTGTCATCATCGTCCGGGCGCGGATCGCCGGCATGGACCGCAGCCTGATCGAGGCCTCGGCCGACCTCGGGGCCACGCCCTGGGGCACCTTCCGGCAGGTGACGCTGCCGCAGATCGCGCCCGCGATCCTGGCGGGGTTCCTCCTGTCCTTCACCTTCAGCTTCGACGACTTCATCATCGCCTTCTTCGTCGCGGGGTCCGAGACGACGCTGCCGATCTACGTCTTCTCCTCGATCCGCCGCGGCGTGACGCCCGAGATCAACGCGATCGGCACCATGGTCCTCGCCCTGTCGCTCGTCCTGCTGGTGGTCGCCCAGCTCATGCTGCGGCGCGGCCGGGCACCCGGAGCCGCCTGATGGCGCCGGAACGCGAACTCGCGGGCCGCGTGGCCTTCCTGACCGGTGCCGGATCGGGGATCGGGCGCGCCGGTGCGCTGGCGCTCGCGCGGGCCGGGGCGCTGGTCGTCGTAACCGATCGCGACGGGGCCCGCGCCGCCGCCGTCGCCGGCGAGATCGCCGCCGCGGGCGGCCGGGCAGAGGCGATGACGGTCGATGTCGCCGACGACGCGGCGCTGGAGGGGGCGATCCTCGGCACCGCCCGGCGCCACGGGCGGCTCGACATCCTGCATTCCCATGCGGGCGTCCAGCGGGCGGGCGGCCTTGCCGAGGCGACGGTCGAGGACATGGACATCTCCTGGCGGCTCAATGTCCGCTCCCACTTCGTCGCCGCCCGCGCGGCGATGCCGGTGATGACGGCACAGGGCAGCGGCGCCATCATCGTCACCGCGTCGAACTCGGGCGTGCAGTACGACCGCGGGATGATCGCCTACTGCACCACCAAGCATGCGGTCATCGCCATGGTGCGCCAGATCGCGGTCGATCACGCGCGCCTCGGCGTGCGCTGCAACGCGCTCTGCCCGGGCTTCATCGACACGCCATTCAACGCCGGCTTCGAGGCCCGCATGGGCGGGCGGGCGGCGCTCGAGGCCTATGTGGCGGAAGCGATCCCGATGGGCCGCTGGGGCACGCTGGAGGAAGCGGCCGAGGCGATCCTCTACCTGGCCTCGGACCGGTCCGCCTTCATGACCGGTCACGCGCTGGTCCTGGACGGGGCCGAAAGTCTCTGACGGCGGGGCCCGCGGGGGCGGAGGAACGGCGGACGGACGCGATCAGCCTCTCCTTCCGTAGGCCGGGAAGTTCCGCCCGAACTCGCAGCACTGCTGGCGCGGTTCATTTTGAGGGGAACGTCGATGCCCGCTGACTAGGTCGTGGACTCATTTGCCTTGATCCAGAGCCTTGCGCAGGCGAGGTGGAGGGCGGCGAGGAAGTTGGCTGCGGTCTTGAAGTAGCGCGTGGCGATGCCGCGGAAGTGCTTGATCTTGTTGAAGAAGCGCTCGATCCGGTTGCGCTGGCGGTAGATCGTGCAGTCCACGGTCCGGACGACCTTGACGTTGCTCTGGCTGGGGATGTGGGCGGTGGCACCGGAGGCCTCGATGGCGGCGATGACGGCCTGCGCAAAGTAGCCGCGGTCGGCAACCACGTCGCCGGTCAGCCCGAGCGGTCCGACGAGGTCCGGTGCCGTGGTCTTGTCGGAGGCCTGGCCGGGCGTCAGCACCAGCCTGACGGGCAGGCCGCGCGCCTCGACCGCGGCATGGATCTTCGTCGTCAGGCCCCCCGCGGGAGCGACCGATGGCGTGATCCGGGCCCCCCTTTTTCCGCCCGCGGCGTGCTGGTGGGCGCGCACCACCGAGCTGTCGATAAGGTGCAGGGAATGCGGCGATGTCTCCGCCAGCGCCTCGAATACGCGCAGCCAGACCCCGGCCTTGGCCCAGCGGTTGTAGCGGTTGTACACCGTCGTCCGCGGACCGTATCGCTCCGGCAGGTCGCGCCACGGCGCCCCCGTGCGCAGGATGTAGAAGATGCCGCTGATAACCCGCCGGTCATCCACCCGCGCAACCCCGCGCGGCCGGTTGGGCAGCAACGGCGCGATCACCGCCCATTCCGTATTGCTCAGATCATGCCTGCCCGTCATGCCCACCTCCGTGTTCCAGAAGTGAATCACAACAGCCGCAATCAGGGAATCCCGTTTATGGGTTCACGACCTAGGCGGCGCTGCACCTTGCCAACTAAGATGCAATGCGGGCGATTGCCCCCATACTCGCCGTGAAACGCCTACCCCGCGTTCTCTGGCCCTTGACGCCAGCCGGAAGTACGGCGGCAGAAGGTGAGCCGATGCGATGGACGGAACTGGCTGAAGACGTTGGCTTTAGCGAAGCCGAACCGGGTCGGACGAGGTTCGCTCGGTTAGAGACAAGAGCAGTTAAGGGACCGAAGTTCGACGCTGCGCGAGTCCCCGAGGTTCGGACGGCTCCAGCAAACCCCTTTGAAACTTGGCAGAAATCCGGTGCTCAGGTCACCAGCTGCCAGCGCATCGTCGATGATGCTATCCAGCAGTCGGTCCGAAACCACCGAGAACTTGACTTCGGGTGCCTGAACCAGGTCACGTCCGTCAAGCTGGTGTAATTACCTGGGTGGCCTGAGGGCATGATCAGGCGGCTTTCGTGGTTATGCTGAGAATGGGGTCGATTTCCTCTGTGTCGATCCGGGCGAAGGCCTCGAC